>Ga0065711_1051176_pt1 | contig 10487 bp, 6 predicted proteins | sample Hoacrofraction12_FD_59098 | JGI IMG/M metagenome (GOLD analysis project Ga0065711, IMG submission 59098) | Hoatzin crop microbial communities from Cojedes, Venezuela - Epithelial fraction 12 v2 (version 2) | ecosystem: Host-associated > Birds > Digestive system > Esophagus > Crop | place...
CTCATCCAGCCCACACTTCCTCAGCTTCCCTAGGAGGATATCATGGGAGACTGTGTCGAAAGCCTTGCTGAAGTCAAGGTAGATAACATCCACGGCTCTCCCTTCGTCTACCCAGCCAGAAGTTGGTTGGCAAAAAGTGAAATCTTTTTTAAAGGTGAATGTAAGCACAAAATTGCAAGTGGCTGGGTCCACATTTCTCAATTATAAGATTTTTTCAATGCACCAAAAAAGCCCACTCAAAGCACTGTAATGGTCAATTATACCATTTATTACTTACAATGCTAATAACAGTGGTGAGGAAACAATGCAGATGCTGTAAATCAAGTGAGGAAATTACAAGTAAAGAAGCTTAATTTTGTATCTTCCTGTTAACGATTTCATACTTGTGCTTGAACAGTAGACTGAATCTACCGTTTAATCTTGCTGTGTCGTTATATACAAGTAGTCTCTTAAACTTGTCCCTTGATTTAGCTCTAGTTTTCGTACATGTCTGAATCTACAGTTTACTACTTTTTTACTTAAGAGAAGGCTGAGAGGGGATCTTATGGATGTAGATAAATACCTGAAAGGAGGGTGCATAGAGGACAGAGCCAGGCTCTTTGCAGTGGTGCCCGGTGGCAGGACAAGAGACGATGGGCACAAACCGAGACACAGGAGGTTCCCTCTGAACATCGGGCAATGCTTTTTCACCATGAGGGTGACTGAGCGCTGGCACAGGTTGCCCAGAGAGGTGATGGAATCTCTATCCAGGCATCTGGATGTTGTCCTGGGCAACAGGCTCTAGGGGACCCTGCTTGAGCAATGGGAGTGGACCAGATGACCACCAGAGGTCCCTTCCACTCTCAACCCTTCTGTGATCCTGTGATTGTTCTTGAACTTTTATAATGGAAAAAAAAAAGGTTAAAGGCGCGATCATTTTGAAATATATCATCTCTGTGTTAGGTCTTTAATATTAAGTTTGGGATTATGAGGATAAAGCTTACCGTTAATTAATTTATAACTACTGAGTTTTGAAGAACAGTAATCTTTTTCTTGTCTAGTGTGTGCTGGTACTATCAGTGTAATCGACTTGAACATCTTGTAAGAATTCTGTTAGAATTTACTTGATAGGGGGATTTCTGTGTTGCACTTTTGAATCTTACTTGACCATTAAAAGTACTGAAATTAAGCAATGCCAATCAAAGTATACCTAAATTATCTGTTCTACTTCATACATCAGCAAAAATAGGGAGGAGCCAGTTGTCTGACTTACAGGTGCTGAGATCCTGGACCAGAGCACTTAGAAGACGAGCCGTTCTCATGGGAAATCCTCAGCCTTGGAGGCACTGAAAATGAAATCACTCAAATGCTCATTCAACTAATCACGAGGGATAGTACAACTTTAGAATGAAAGATTACCAGTTGGCAGAAAAGATGATGGAAAACATTTAAGGGCTGTAAAAAGATGTTGATGTGATTCAGTGGAGCTCTGCACTGCAGTCTGCTTGATCAGTGGCAGTGGAATACTGGTAACAATGCACTGACAAAGGTGAAAGCCTGGTCGAGGGGTACAATGTCAGTCACGGCAGGGCGTGTGTGGGGTGTTGGTGTCAAGGTGAGGGGAGCTGCTGTCAAACAGGTCGCCGCGCTGGTCAGCAGCACAAAGCAGCGCTCACGTCTCTGTGGTGTGGCCTGCGGTGGGAGAGGCCGAGCGCTGACATGTTGGTTAGTCTTCAGGGACAGGCTCAGGAGAAGAGCTGCAGGAGGGGCAGGGTGGAGGGTGGTGCTTCAGAGGAGGCTGCTGAGAACAGCGTGGAGAATGTGAGAGAGGAGAGGAGAGGCCGCTGCTGTTCAGAGATAGCTACGTGGCTGCGGGTCCTTTAAAGCAACTCGCGTGCATGTCTGCTGAACATCTAATTCTTTGTAGCTTTAGCAAAGTAACCTTCTCTTAAAAAGTTGGAACGAAGGCTGCAGACTTGCAGCCAAATAATGCCGTCTATAATGAGCTGACTACTTTGCTGTTGAGCCACTGCTGCTCCAGGGATTAGTGCTTGAAAACCTCAGTACACCTAGACGGTAGGGGAGAGCTTCTAGAGGACATTGTTGTGAGTAAGATTGTGTAGAGGACGATTTAGTCGACTTTGTTTCTCAGCTTTTGGAAGAAACTAGTTGAATCTTTTCAGTTCCTAATAAGCTGTGTTCAGATACTAAGCTCTCTGTTTCTATAATGTCATGTATTGCTTGTTCGGCATCTTTTTAATTAGTGACATTTTATTTAATCCAAATTAAATATGCCAGATGTAGCTGATTTAGTGGCTAACAATGACGAGTGAGGGGAGGGAGGGAGAGCTAACATTATATAGCCGTCTGTTCTCAGGGAAGTTGGTGGTGTGGTGTGTTGGTTTTTTTTTTTTATTTCTAGTTCCACGAGACAAGTTGGAGTGGTAACCATGGCAGCAGGGAATTTGTCCCTGTAAGCTAAGCAAAGGGTTGGGTTGTGTGGGTTTTTTTGTGTTTGTTTTTTTCTTTGTGGTGCCCCTACTAGGAGCAAGGGGTGTGCAAAATGGTCTCGAACAAGCCCTGGAGAGGGAAGTCAGAAATAGAGAAATTAGAGGCGCTTGCTGTGGACTTAAAACTCCTGAGCTGGTCCTGCCGTAGCATGCACGGATGGATGGGTGCAGCAGTGAAGCAGAGCAGTGACAGATGTGAAAAATTTCCTGGTGACTTGGATCTGTGCACTAGGTGTTTTGGGGTGAGGTGGTTAGACACTGTACACTAATAAATCTCTTGTATGGTTGTGTTTGGGTTTTTGCCAATATTTTTCTCACTTTTTTCCCACTGAAAATGCATAATTCTTAGCAGGTTGGAAAGGAGTGAGATTTGCAAGGGGCTAGCTGCGTTCAAGAGAGAATATCCAGCTTAGTCATGGTGACATAACTCCAGATTTTGCATCAGCCCTAGAAACTTTTGATGTATCATTCTGGAATTTGAGGAAAAAAAAAATGTTTTCCTCTGATATCTAAGTTTACCAAAAATTAATCAGCAGAGCAGTTTTATGGAGCAGTTTCCCAATAAAGCGACTGCTGAAAATGAGAATTATACATGCCTTGGGGAGAGAATACCATGAGCCCTCTTCTCCCATTGACATAACTTTTCCTGGGCTGAAGTCTGCAGGGGGCTAATTCCAGCCACACAATCGATGCTTACACAGTTGCGCAGAAATACCCTTCTAATGTGAGCAGCTCTGTTAAAAGCATTTATTGTGTACATGTGACAAACTGACCCATAAAACATCCTGAACGTTGCAGGCAGCAACAATTAGCCGATACTCGATGCTTGAAATCGCCGGCTGCCAGAGCCGGTAGCTGGGGAGACGGGAAGTTAAGCAATATTGCTGAGTTCCGTACAGTGAGGAGGCAGCTGACAGCCGGGCATTAGGGATGCTTTGCCACGCTGCTGTAGTTAAGCCTGTCACCCACTTGTTCTAAAGCACCCCTCTTTTATTGTCAGAGAAGCATGAACTCAGCCCTGTTGGGAAAAGCTACTGGGAGTTGCAGCTGTCGGAGTGCGGGAAATTTATATTTCCAAGGTGTGTTTGAGCTTTTGGGATTTTCAGCCAACAGAGGCTGTTAGGCTGTGTATTTAGGCTTCAGGTCCCAGTGGTTAAAGGGCCATCATTCCTTGAGTGCCTGGAGGTTATAGCCTGTCTTCACTAGGAGTGTTTCTCCATGTTTTCTTTTTTTTTCCATTAGCTTCCATTGCCTGTTTCACTGCCCTGAGTTGCTCTCATCTTCATATTTTCACTCTTTGGGTGGTTGTATCCCTGTATTGCGTCTCCATGTCATATGCTATACTTGACTCTTCTCTCATCAAGCTACCCATATGAAGTTCATAGAGTTTTTCTTAAAAAGTTTCATTTTTTTGTTTTGGTTTCAAGCTTCCTCCTCTCTCCCAGCAGCTTTGGTGTGTAACTGCCTGGTCTGGGATGTCAGTGTTGGTTTGTTGGGAGGTGGAGGGGAATAAAGGGACTTTTATAAAAGGACAGATAATTGATTTTTTTTTTTTTTTCCAATCTACTGCACCTCTGTATATCTTGTGAAGACTCTTTTTATCCTACTGTTGCCAATTCTGGCAAGACTTATCAGATCTAGGAGCTGGGCTTGCAGCTCAGAGCTTGCTCTCTTTTTTTAATTATTTATTTATTTTAACCTTCAGGGCTGCAGATAAAACCTTAGGCACTTTGCACTTGCAAGCTCCAGGGAACAAACTCACAAGTCCTAAAATACTTAGCTTTTTCACTCATTGTGGTTACTTTTTTTGGGAGGAGGGAGGAAGAAACAGGAGTAGGAAGAGGGTCTGTCATTGTCTTCCTCCATATTGCGTTGTAAGTTTGTCATTTCTGTCTGGCTCTGCATCTTAGGCTTGCTTAGACTCCTTTGCTGCCAGGCTAGGTAAATTGGATTGCAGTTGTTCAAGACAAATTTCGTAACTACCAGTTCTTAAAATAATGTTTGTTTTGTCATGTCTGGACATTCCAAACATAGTTTATTTGGCATCCTCCCTGATTGTTGGGCTGCTGTTTTTCATTTTGTTTCTGCTGTTATATCAACCACAGTCAAAATCCCAAGGTCCCATTGTATCAGATAAGAGACAGTCACTGCCCCAGAGATTTTCCCATGCCTTAAAAATGCACATATTTTCAAATACTAATCCTCAGTTTCCAAAGACATCTTTGAAAGCGGTCTCCGATCCCTTTCCTAGTAATACGTGGCTGGACCGGTGCATGCAAATAGCAGGCTGGAGCCGAGTCTAACTGCGTACACAGCCCTTAGAGGTGTTTCTGTTTTCTGCTCTGTAACCTCTCTGCTCCTTTCGCCTCAGAAAAGCGTGGAAGGGAAGGGGAATTTTGTGGACTACCCACATAGAAGTTGTACGTGGACAACAGTGAATCAGAGCGAGAAGCCAACTGTACGTTGCCGGACCCTGTGCTGAAATGGCTGTCTGGCTCATAGGGTGGCCTGGGCACTCAGGTGGCAAGCGCCTTAGCTGCAGTTGTCACAGTGTCCTACTGGGAAGGAAGGAGCCGTCCAAGTCTTCGGGACCTGCATCATTTTTCTAAATCCTATGGGAAGCTGCTCCCTGGAGTCTTGTTGCGCTGTGTGCCAAGCTTCAAATTAATGTGGTTCTTGTGGTTGAAAGCTTGTGCAGCAAGGAAGATGTGGTGATAATTCCTTTTCTACAGAGTGATTTATAATGGCAAAACAATTTAAAATACTCAGTAACTAGCTTGGTTACTTAAGAATTTTAATCAAGAAATTATTACGGTTTTTCTTTGTATTACCGTTTCTAGGGTTGTTACTGACTTAAATTGTGTTTGCAAGAACTTTTCTGCTAAACCTTTCTCTTGGAGCAAATTCAGACAATAAATAACGCATTCTGTAAGCACAGCTGAGGAAGATTGCAAACTATCTAGGGATAAATTGCACGATAAAATATATGAAAGATAAAGGTTAATGCCAGCAACACCACTTGATGTCTTTCATTAGATAATCAAAGGAGTGTAACGGTGCCTGTAACTGTCTTTTCTTCTGTACATAAAGGATCTTGAAACTGGAAAGGATTTTTGCATGAAAAGCAATTGCTGTTGGAAGGAGCAGTGTGGAGAGAAGGGAGCTCATTTACAGACTTATAATCAAAACTAATGGGAAATGCTGGGTGGGGGAGGACAAGAGGCAGAGGGTGAAATATAAGCTGTCGGTCCTATGACCGCAGGAGAGTCTGGACCCCCAGGTTCGGGACTAGGGGAGCTGGCCGTTGCCAGGCTGCCTGCCCACTGGTGTGGACTGGTACTGTGTCAAAGCCTATCCAAACTGCTTCCCAAGCTTTCTGTCTTCCGGCACCCTGCAAATACTCAGAAGCTTCGGAAAAATTCATAAAGGCCTATTGTTGCTCTTAAAAGGACTGAAAATTAGTCCTTCTCCTTTCTTTTACCTAAAAATGCGAGGCAAATGAGGAATTGAGTGGGAAGATGTGAAAGTGTCAAACGGGTCAAATGATTTATCTGAACATGTGAGCATTGAACCAAAGTGGGAAGGAGTGAAACAGCTTTTGGAGATACTGTCACAAAATCGGTGTGTTGTCTGTAATGTGGGCATGTATCACTTAAAACTGCATTCTGCTATTCATTTGTAAAACATGGAAATCACAGGATAGCAGCTTAAACAGTGTCCAAACCTTCAGCCTCTAAGTATGTGAGCACACGTTGGAATAAATCTTTTGTTCATGCAGGCAATGGTTACATCCTGAAAACATGCTTTCTACAGTCTTTTCTTAAAAGTACATTGCACAGTTCACACCTTTGTATGTAAACAGCTGAGATTTTTGAAGAAGCTTTGATGCCGTTGCTATACAAGCCTATGCCTGTGCAACAGAGGGGCATTAGTACTTTAAGTTTTGAGAAGATAGAAACAGATAATGAGTGTAGACTTCATCCGGTGTCTCTGTAACAAATAGCCATTTTCACATGTCGTTTTGAGCGAGAGGAGGAAAAGCTGTGGCTTGTGTTTACAATATTTGAGTTTTAAACTTTTAATAGTACCCCAGATGTGCTCATTGCATGTATTCCTTTAAATGTGCTTTGTGTATGTGCAACATCACCGACTTTGCTTATTTTTTCTAAGCTCAAGAGTCAACAATTGCAGTATGTAATTATGCCAGTAGTGCAGAGAGACATGTTTGCTTGATTAGTCACCGCGGCCTGCGTTCAGCCAATGCAGCTTACGGCATCCAGCTGAAGTCCGGAGTCAGGAGCCTAGACTCTCTCTGCAGCTAGCCGAGACACACAAATGCCTTTGTCATGTGCTTTAGATCTTAAGTTACCTCATCGCTCTCCCTTAGCTTCAGGAGGAATTTAACTCTCTAAAATTACCTGGGGTGAACGTGGGCCTGGGCGTTCGTACATGACAGGTTCGGGAGCGCTAACCCTCCAAATATAGATGCTGACTTGCACCCGGCGCTAATCCTGCCCTGCCCTTCTCTGCCCGCGCTGCCGTGATTCCCAACCCTGTCTCGCTGGTGCGACCCTCACAGAGTTCGTGGCTTTAGAATTGGTGTTCGATGACCGCTGAATGTGTGATGATACTGTGATTCCCCTTCAAGTCAAGTTATTCCTCAGACTCTCAGAATTGGGTTTAAAATTCAGTGGCCCAGCAGAGAGGGGTTTTGTAACGTGGCCAGTTTAAGTCCTTTTTTTCTTTTGAAGATTGCTGTTCTGAATATGAAAGTCGGAGACTAAGATTTTGATCTTACAACAGTTGTTCTCCTATGTTGTTCATAGGCTTTCAGATGTGTACCTAAATATAGTATATGCCAGAGGAGAGAGTTAATGTTGCTATGAGAACCTTAACCTCAGCATTTCCTAGGGTTTTATGTTTATATGTAGGAAAAAAGGCAATGATCAAATAACTGGCAGTTGTTTTTCTTTTGTAAGGAAGTACTGTCTGATGCCTTGTGTATAAGTGATCCTATCTGCAATGTATTGCTGTTACTGCTGCTGTTTCTCTGAAGGGCTTTTTTCCTGCATGAGCTGTGCAACAGAGGAGGCAAAAAGAGCCATAGGGTTGACCTATATATTTGTTTCATTGCAGCAGTTGGAATTCCCGTGTCTGATGATGCTGCCTTAGTGCTGCTGGGCAAGTAAGGGGGGCCTGGCTGGTGCTTCAGTGTGTAGATGTGGTTGACCGAGTTGCTTGCCTGTTGGGTGTGCACAGAGTGTGCTTGGAGGCTTTTCTTCATCAAAGGTTTGCAGCTTTAGGAAGCAAACCCTTCCTTTTTTTGTCACCTCTTCAGCTAGGCAAGGGCAGAGCTGGAGTCTTCAGCAGCTTTGAGTTGACTGATCCTAACTGAAAGCTTCCCCATTCCTCCAGTGACTCTGACTCTGCTCTTGCGAGCGTGTGAGCTTTGAGTGTAGAAAGCTTTCGGAAAAATGATCTCATCAAAACAGGGTTCTGGCAAAAACAGCAAGTACCTGCCTGGTATGTAGATGCCTTCTGCAGTAATTCTGCTTGCACAAGGTACACGGATTTCAGTTCAATTTTCTTTCTATTTACCTCACTGGTGGTTCGGTTCTCGTGTCGGAACACTCTTGATGAGTGAAATCGGGGGACAGAAGTCAGACCTTGCTGGACTGATTTTCAGTTTGTGCAGCTCTTGGTAATGACTTGTCAGTGTATTTTAATGGCTTTCTGTGATGTCTCTGATCTTCATCTCTTATAAAGGGAAACTCTTGAAGAAATAGTGTACTGAAACCTTTTATCTACTAGATTCCAGTCAGAGGGCCTTCTGATAACTGTTACTTTCTCCTTATACTTAGTTAGGAGTCATCATCCAGGATAACAAAGGATGGTTTGCACTGATATAAATTACGCTGTGATTAATTTCAGACTGTAGAATGCAAATTTGGATCTGTTTGATGCTGAAGGTTTTCAGCATAACGTCATTTAAAAGTGCGAATTTTTATGGTAATTGTATATAGTAATGGGTTTTCTTTTGCAGAGGAAGGAAAAAAATAGCACAAATAGAAAAGTGGAGAAGAAGTAACGTGACCGTGACATGAGTGGGTTTTTCTTGTCCTGATTCCTAATAATGTTTGCATTACTTGATGCCCACAAAATACCGCAGTGAGGTTGAGGAACTGAGGCTGGAAGATGAAACAGCCATGAGGGTACTCAAGATACGCAACCCATTATATGAAATCACTGAAGTGATGAATATTAATGTTCTTTTAAATTTTTAAGTCTTTCTGTCTTTCAAAACAGGAAAAAAAAAAAAAGCAAGCTTGGGGGAAGAATTCTTCCCCGAACAATGGTGCAGTCTGTTATCTGCTCCTTTGCACTGTAAAGCACTGAATGTTCAGCCAATATAGCGCTCTGCTTGGCTTAGCATTCTTAACCTTAATTTTGAATAGAAGGTGCCTTGTGCTGCTGACGTAATTAGGGCCTTTTGTAAATCACTGTTGCAGGCAGTCTGCTGTTGCATTTCACTGCATTTCTCGGAGGGATGCAGGATGAAAGTGTCAGACTAACTTTCCGAACCTCTGGTCAGGCAAAGTGTTTTCATTATCGGAGTATTTTATTCAGAATGAATTCTGCTTAGTTCTCCTTTGTAGATAATGAGCCCTAAATCAGTTTTGCGGGTGAAACAGTGTTTCTGCTGGAAGAAGTTTGAGTAGGGAGCCCTTAACATCTTAAAGTAGGAGATGCTACCTTGGAAAAAAGATGGTTTAAAAAAAAAAAAAGAAGATAGGAAATGCGAGACGGTTGGATTTGACCAATTGACTTTAAAAGAGATGTTGTTACCTCCCTCTTCTGTTGTGGAAACTATCAGAAAGTTTGAGCTGAAGCTTTGTCACCGCGCTGGTTTCGTGTTTGTGGTTACACGTCATGCTCTGCAGCCTTGCGCGGGGGAACAAAATCCCCTTCTCTTTCGCCTAAGCCTCTTAGGGACCGTCGCGCCCTTGCCTCCGTGGAGGCGCGAGGCTTCGTCTGCCCTGTCCCTCTCCCGTCCTTCAGGGCAGGGTTCAGCTCGGGCCACGCCATCCCCTCCTGATGCCGTCTTCGATATCCCTGATGTCAGTGGCGACACGCGGCCTCGCGCTGCCCTTGACAGCAAGTGCAGCGCTATTAATAGTCAGTGAGATGAACTTGCTCGTCTCCGCGTTCACGCCGTCCACCCGCTGCCCTCCAGTCCCTGGGCCTTACAGCCGCCGTTAAAGCCTCCCCGCTGCCGCCCGGCCCCGCGAACCAAAGTGCCCGCGTCCGTCACGTAGCTCTGGCGGGAGCGCGGCCGCACACGGGGTGGGCGCCGAGCAGCTGCCGCCACGGTGGGCCCTGCGCCTGCCCCGCAGGGCGGTGGTGTGGCCGGGCAGCTGGAGCCCGCTCCGGCTCTGGGCAGGGAGCGGGGAGGGGGGACGCGTAGCCATGACCCCTTCGCTTCGCACCGCGGGAGCGCGGCGTGAGCGAGTGTGCGAGGCGGCCGCAGCCTTCCTCCCGTGGCCGCGCTGGGAGCGGGGAGGAGAGCGGTGGCTGTTTGCCCCCGGCAGAAGGGCTCTCTCCCTCTCCGCTGGGGCTGGGCAGCGACAGGGGTCAGGCGCCGCTGCCTCCTTCCCGGCGGGGCCGGAGCAGAGCGGCCTCCGTGCTCCGGGCCGTGCCGAAGCGGTGGTTGCGCTGGCTGCCGGTGAAGGCTGAGACCCGTCCGAACCGGGGGGCGTCCGCGCAGAGCCGGCCGAGGGCAGGGGGAGCTCTCCCGCCACCGCCTCTCGGGTTGCGCCGCTGCTGCCCCATCTGCTGCCCTGAGGAGCCGTTCGACAAGATTTCGGGCGGGCGCCGGTCCCTTCCCCCTCCCCTCCGGGAAGGAGCAGCTTTCCGGCCCGCGGAGCGCCGGCGTCCCGTTCTCCGCGGGCGCCCGGCGGTGGTGGGGCGGGCCGGCCCCGCCGCTGGGTGCGGACGGGC
>Ga0065711_1051177_pt1 | contig 10487 bp, 7 predicted proteins | sample Hoacrofraction12_FD_59098 | JGI IMG/M metagenome (GOLD analysis project Ga0065711, IMG submission 59098) | Hoatzin crop microbial communities from Cojedes, Venezuela - Epithelial fraction 12 v2 (version 2) | ecosystem: Host-associated > Birds > Digestive system > Esophagus > Crop | place...
GGCCCCCGGCACCGCGCTGGGGAGAGGGGTGCTCCCGGCGCGTTCCGTGCGCCGGTCCGCCGGCGAGGGTCACCCTCTCGCAAATGAAGGAGATGTACCTGTTCCGATTTCCCTGCTTGACTGGAAGGCTCCTGGAGCAGAGCTAATGCTGCTGCAAACATTCTTGCTATTTTAAAACAAACTGACTTCACTTCTCTGTTTTCTTTCCTCGATTACCACTAGAAAGAGGTGTTACAGCTGACACTAATGGCTGTCGGGAAGCTTAAGCTGAAAAACCTATTTTACCCGGTGAGCTGTGGTGCCAGCTTCTCGCCTGTTTGAACACCATTGACTACAACATCAGCAGCCAGCAGCTCCCACCACATTTAGCGACAGCCAATACCGAAACCAAATACTGACTCTGGTAATAATACAGCCTTCCCTAATCTTGATTCGACTATGCTGTCCGTCAGCTCCGTGTGCCAAGAGGTACGAAACACGTCAGGGAACTCTGGCTCCCAACTGAAGGCCCTGTAACAGCTACCAGGTGTTTTGAAAGAGCTTGGAAAGTTGGGGACATGTTTGTTGCTAGGTGGCTAGGAAACATTTGTCTCAAAAACCAGCTTGGGGTCATCTGAAAGCTCTGAGCAGAAGTTGACCTGAGCAAAGTCAATCAGAGTTCATGAACGTGAATAGAACCCCGATTTTATCTCTACCTTAGATTATGTCAAATAACCCAGTTTAATAGCTAAGAGCACAGAGGATTTCTAGTCCTCAGTATAAGGTATAAATAAAGGGGTAGTTTTAGTCCCATTAAAACATGCCTAGACTTCTCTGGCTTTGCCAAGATTTCATTTTTTCTAAGCTCTCTCAAATGACAGGACTAAAAGAGAAACAGTAAAATCATTCCATGTAAAGTTTTAATCTGCTGTCACACCTGCCCCAAGATCTTCATTATTCAAAGAGCAACGATTCTTCTACACTGTCTCTACTAGTTTTGTCTTTAAAAGATGTTTATTTCTAAGTCTATGGATGAGCCTCAGGGTTTCTAATAATCTAAATTTGTTATATGTAGTGGATGCTAAAAATCTTTCTTAATGCTGTTTATTTGCCTAGAAAAGGAATCTGACCATGAGCCTCTGTGAAATTACAATCTCGAGGACTTACATTCAAAGCAGTGGCAGTCAGAAGTAATGCCAGAAAGTACAAAACTGATTTTTCAGGTGTATATCACACCTTGTGGCAGTGCATAAGTTGGTAGGTTACCTGGCAGAAATCAGTGCTAAGACCAGTGCTATCATCTTCAAAGGATCACCCTGTTCTTCAGCTTTCCGTATTCAAGGAAAACTGGGGCTCCTAGCCATGGAGCAGTGAGGGTCTGAGCAGCCATCAGGTGGGACTAGTGGAGATGATAAACCAAATCATGCTTCAAGATGAAGAGCGATAAATTTTTTGCTGGAACCACCTTGCTGGATTTGATTATTCCTGAAGTCCCTCCCATTTTTCTACATATACATGGCCAAAAAAGGCTTAGTCCCTGGGAGTTTTGTCTAAGGAAACATTCCTTACACGAACCCCACGTAAAATGAAGAGCTGTTTGTGCTAAACTGAGCGGACCAAGACTATTTCAGTTGCATTATTCCTTTGGCAAGACATGAGCGTATTTCCATGCTAGAACTGCAGAGGACATTACCGAGACACAAACCGATTCACTGCTGTTACGGAAGGATCTTGCATGCTGATCAAGATACGAACGCAATCCTTGCCCAGAGCACATTCTTGATCATCTCCCAGGCTGGTTGGAAGAACGCAATGTAGCAGCAACAGGAGTCAAGCAAAGCATAGACAGAAACTTCCAGCACCCATGCCCCCCTTTTCTTTTTCCTCTCCCTCATAGGGCTCCCTCACCTGCCCCCCACGTCCCGGACCCTCCTTACCTGGCTCCACCTGATCGGGTTCGTGCCGAGTATCTGTGGAATCTGCTGCATCACCGCTCATCTTGATCTCTGGAAAAGGAGGCACAACTGATTTTAATAACAGGTCACAGTCCCAGGCAACAGGCACATGTGGCTTCCACTAAACAGCACAAATGAATGTGTAATTATAATAAACCATCAGACTTTCAAATTTCTGATTCCTCAACATACAGTCACTAGAATATTCATCAGCTCTGAGAATGCACTTTCCCTCCTGTTGCTCTTTGCATCCCCCTCTTTCCTTTCCCCCTCCCCAATTTGCTGCCATGTTCTCACCATTCCTCTCCCACACAGAGGATGAGGGGTTGTTCAGCCACCGCCGGCCCTCCCAGCCTCTCCTAGAGCCTTGTGCAGGCTTCCCAAAGCAGCTGGTGGGGCTCTCAGTTTGACACCATCCTGCACAGCACCTGTAGAGGCAAGGGATCTCCCAGCTTTCCCCTCCTCTCCTACATCTTTCCCTTGTCCCAGGAGACGGCTCAGCCAGGCCAGCGCTTGGTGCCGTAAAAAGCGCACGCGGGGAGGGCTGGTCTCAGAAAGCCAGGCGCAGAACAAGATGCTCTGAGAGAGGGAAGCAAAGTCTCTCTTCTCCTCTCATTCCCTTGCAAACTCAGCTTGTCTCAATACACCTGATCCCTAGCTGCAAACTCTTTACCCTGGTCTCCCACATGCAAATGCTCACACCCCTTGCAAACCACAAAGAAGCTGTCTTGTTCCAAAACACTGTCCCCAACCCAGGAGCAAGAAGAGTACTTTGCCATCAAGCTCCTGCATATTTTCCCCTATCCTTATTAATGCCAATAAATTGTCATTTACCCTTGAAGTGATGGGTGCTTCCACACCCAGGGCCACGTTCTCCTTCGGGGACAGCTGAAAGAAAAGGTGGGAACAGTCAATTTTACACTGGATTGCTCATCTCCTCCTTAAAAGAGGTGAAGTCCACACCAGTGAAAGAAGCAAGAATATCTGTTCAAATTCAGATGGACACCCCCTCAGCTCTTCTACCCTTTGCATGGGAATTTTAACTCTTTCCAGGCTAGTTGGGAAAAAAAAGATAATAATTTTTTATAAAAACCCAACTGTTTTGCATGTCCTTCCTGCAGCCAATCCCGGCCACAGAAGTCGTCCAATTTGCATTGGGTAATAACAACGGTGTGGAAGCTGGGCCAGTGTTTGCTGTGGTTTTTCTAGGGTAGAAAAGGCAGGTGGAAGGCTTCTTAAAGGCATCATGCAAACCTTTTCCTCTTTCCTATATGCCTTGTATTATTTCCAAACGGCCAAAAGAGTAAGAAGAACCCTATAGGTTTTTATACCTGTTTCCCTCTATCACTCACACTAAAACAGGCAAGCCTTTTTGTTTGTTTGTTCAGGTTTTCTTTACCCCTATTCAGACTTGCAGTGTGCAACTGACAGATTATATTATGTTCGGCCAAAATTGAATAGCTTTGTTTAGGTTAAGGTTTGAAACTTCTTCTTCAGCCAACAAATGAAGGGAGAAAAAAGGACAAGATTTTACACCAGAGACAGAAACACTCATATACTTCAGAAACTTCCTTTCCTTGAATTGTATTAAGGAGTGAGGGGAAAAAGGAGAAAGAAAAGTGTTGTGGGATTTCCCCCCCCCCCCTTCAAACAAACCTTCTGCAATTAAGACATGAACATTTAGTGGGGCTTCTAAGCACTTTTACTCTAGGAAAAGTAATTATCACCAGCTATAAACATCATCTTGTCTTGTAATACTGCCAAGGGACCTTAACTTAGGCAATCTACAAAGCACAAAGTTTTGCTTTATGCCAAGAAGTATCTTAAAAAAAAAAAGCCAAGTTCTCATAAAATAAAGCAAGAAAAATCTTAAACCATGGAGCTGTTTGGTGCTTACTTTAGTGAGAGAGTCTGCAAGTCTGCAAAGAAAAGGTAATGCAGGTTTCTCTGTAAGCACACAAATAATGAATGAACGCATGTTAGTGAAAGAAAATTGTCTAATCCCCGAGACCAAGAAACAAAGCAGTTCAGACATAGCTGAAGAAGGGAAGACACAAACCACAAGCAGCTCTTTCCCTCTCAGAGGAGTAAGCTCTCAGCCCCTCTGCCATATAACCTCAGGTGGGCAGGAAGGAAAGAAGGAATCACAGCTGCAGCTTGGTTACATATCACAGTTAAATTCCCTCGTTATGGAGTCAGGAGATAACAAGATACCCTGTGATTCTCTCATACATAGAGCAGAAGAATTTTATTTTCACAAAGATTCAAATTCCCGTCATAAATGTACACAAGTTGTTACAGTTTAAGAAAACCCTTTTGCTCAAAGCCTACAGGTCTGAGTGGTTTGGGGCTGGCCAGCTTTTGTACGTCTATGGACAGCAGTGCAGCACCAGTCATCTTCTAAGGGGTCCTTGAGAACAAGGGGCAGGCATACAGAGGAATTACTTTTAATACGATAGAAGTGTGGCCAAGATAAAGGCAACACCTTTTTATTGACACCCAGGAGACTTCCACTATGAACCAGGAGGGAGTGAGGCATCTGGATTTGAAACTCACCCCCCATCTGACAAAATATCTCGAGACAAGACAGGCTGTGACACTTTGAGTCCAACTACATGCAGGCTCCACCATACAGCTTTGCTAGGTTGGCAATATACAGAGAATAGGCAGGTTAGTAAAAAAATCTCTGGGAAAAATAATGCAACTTAGGACTGCCTAACTCCTAACCACAGACCTATTAGGAGCCGCTGCTGCGGCCTGGGCCATATTAAAAATGTGGTGCTATACCTCAGCTAGCAAACATACCTGGAGTAGGGGTAGTCTGGTTTGTTCACCCAGACCAAAGAAACTCTACCAGTGCAGACACTTCTCTGGGGATATATCTGCATCTGTATTTTTGCTGAAACAAATGGTGTCAGCAAATAAAGGTTTCCCAAGCCCTTATTCCTCGTAGTTGTTCAGACATGGGCATTAGAGTAAACCAGCCTGATGACTTTAAAAGGAAAAACGAAAACCGGTGGGGGTGGGAACTCAGTTTGGCTGAGACCATTACCTGGAGTCTATTGAATTTCCTATGCTTTAGGTGCCCAAGCCCCTCTGGAAGCTGCAGGAAGGTGAAACATCCAAATGCCTGGAGAGGAGGCGGTGGTACAGGCCAGGGAACCACTGCTGCAGGGAAACCCTCTCAGCAGGGAGGAGGGCGTGCGGAGCCCGAGCAGCCCACCTTCACCTTGCATGCTGCGTCTTCTCTGCGCAGCCGGGGAAGAAACAGAGTACACCTCTGCAAGCAGCTTACTGCGAGGCCTTCGGGCTTACTGCAAGGTTCAGGGACCCCGAGACTGAACAGGCTGCACTGCTTCTGTGAAGAAACACCCTCCCGCCAGTGCTGGGCTCTGGCACTTCAAGGTGCTCGCGCCCAGGCTGGTCTCCCACTCTGCAGAAAAAATGCTGAAACCTTAGGCCCTTCTGACACCTGGCAGGGTGCGATGATTTGTTAGAATGAAAGCTCAGTGCGCACCCAGCTCTGCGCAGCTCCTGGCCAAATCCTCGCTGGGAGTGATGCCACTGGCTTTGACAGAGGGCACAGTATCGATTTTGGGAATCTTCTCATGAAGAAAGAGTCACCCACAAGCAAAGCAGATGGGTGGATAGGAGCCTGACGGGGATGCGTCCCGGAGAGACACCACACACAAGCACACCCATCGCAGGTGCTCAGACTAGTCAGGCTGACACTCTGAGCCAAGGCCACCAGCGCTTGCCTCCTGCAGCCTCTCCTGGGGGCTGGCCACGCCAGGGACTCCCCAGCTCCCCTCCCCATGCCTGGCACAGGGAGACAGCCTGCTTGGTGCAGTGCTTGCCAGCCTTATGGCTGGGCTCCTGGCATCCCAGAATCACAGGCAGGTTGCAGCGCAGCTGTGGAGCAGAGGCTTTGGCCATCTCTGCTGGCCTGCTGCAGGCTGACATTGCTAGACAATGGCATTGCCGCAGCATCTACTTTGTCCTGCAGGACTGCCTGTGAGCCCACGTGCAGGCAGGACCTGCTGAGGGGCTACAAGCACTGGGCATGGGCCCCTAGGTCTCCCTTGCACAGCAGGACCACCAAACCCCTGAGCTTCGCTGCTGGGTACCAATAGGTATGCAAAGGGAATGAGCCTGGGACAGGCTGATTCAGGTATCTACCCTCTCCCCTCCAAACCTGGATACAACATGCAGTGTCTCCTGCTGCACAAAGCACTGGACACCAGTCACTAGCAGGGCACATGGCTCTTGTACCCTCAACACTCTGCTGCCTGCCCCTGCCAGAGCAGAGGCTGTCAGGATCTGGCCTTCACTGCTGCCACCACTCTGCTCCTACCCCAGTGTCACCCTCAGCTCCGGCATGCCCAGGGATGCAGTCCTTCCCCTCAAGCATGGGGGCTTGAGCTGGGGACAGAAGCTAAAATCACTCTGTCTGGGTGAGCTGGAGCTCAGCACAGCTCCAAGGGATTTGTCAGTGATTGCTCTTGTTCCCAGCTAATTGCAGAGGGGAGGTCTGCTCAGAGAAGATGTGAGACTACCTAAACTGTACTGCTCGGTCAGACACCCTGGAAGGAGTCTCTCTGTTTATAAGTATCCCTGTTCATTCATTCCTCACTCAACCCAGCCTCTCACGGCTCCCTCCTCATTCATTTCTCCCTCCTTTTCCCTCTTTGTCATTAGCTTGTCTCCTTCCACCCATGTCCCATCTCGCTCGCTCGCTCACACACATCCCCACCCACCTACCCACCCCTCCACCCTTGTCGCATCCCTCTGTGAATTTATCCCCTCTCACTTCTCCCAGCTTTGTCCCAACGACATGACCCACAGGTCAGGCACTAAATGCTCATTTTCCAGCTGCCCAAGAGACCTCCGCACTCTGCTCGCCGACCCATGTTAGGGCTGGCAGCGTGAGCGGTGCGCCCACATTGTGGGCATGGCTTGGCAGCCCCCTAAATAAGATCAGGGCAGCATCCATCCCCAGGTAGGAATGTGGGCACTTAACGAGGCACTAGCTGTGATAGCCAACCCCAGCAGGGGAAAAGAGGAGCGAAAGGAGGGAGGAAAGGTCACAGGAATCAGAGCAATCCCATTTCCTGCCCAAGTCCACGGTTTCAGCTACGTGGTGAGCTCCAGCCCGATGCTTCCTCAAGTGCTCTTTACCTGCGTGCACAGACTCCAGGTTCACCATCCTGCTGGTGGAGGGAAATCCGCGGTGCACCCAGCCTCCTGCCGTCAGCCCCAGGTTGCCAGGGGCTGCCAGTTTGCCCTCCCTGCTCTGCCACCCGCTGCCTCTCGAACCGGGCGTGGGTCCGCTCCCGACGGGACCTAGAGCTCCATTGCCTGTTGCCATGCAGGGCCAGGCGAGCATGCGGCGCGGCGCCACGCCTCGCCCCACCTCCGGCTCCCTCGGGTGCCCCGACACCCAGCAGCCTGGCGCCCGGCCCATGCAAAAGCCTCCATTTGCATATTACTAACTCGGGAATGGATGAGTCCCTGCAGCACTACCAGGGCGTGGGGTGGGGTGGGAAGGGAAGGAGGGAGGAAGGAAGGCGGTTTGCCCGCCCTCAGCTGTGCAGATACACCCCGCAGCACCTGCCTGTTGGGCTGCAAGCGAGGGGCTTTGTGGGGCCCCCGCCGTCAGCCCCAGATCCCGGTTGTCCCCTCGTGGACAGGCTTTTGGCTCTGCCCCTTGCAATGCGCGGTAAGAGAGGCCAAGGCATGAAGCCACGCTGGGCAGCAGCTGCCAGTGGCCAGAAGGGAAGGCGCCCGAGCTGTGGGAACAGCCCCTCCAGTAAGCAGCCCTTTTAGTTAGTTTCTGGTCACTCTCATAAACCCTGGGGTCTGCTCAGAGTGACCCGTGAGAGCAGCCTGTGCAGTTGAGTCTTTGCATCCCCTAGGTCTGGGCTGAACCTGGATGATGCCATATGGAACAATCAGCACAAAAAGGAAAGCTGAGAGCGGAAAGGTAACCCGACCTGGCTAAAGACACAGGGTATGGCTAGGATCAGCACATGGAGAATCCCCCTTCCTGACTTGTGCTCTGTGCGGTACATCAGTCCCCCAAGAAGAGGAGGGAAGTGGCAGACAGCCTCTTCGTCCTCCTCCATGTTGTTTAAAGCTGCAGTATTTAACTGACTTCCAGGGAACCCAGGGAAAAAATCCCCTAATGTTGGCTTCTTTGGTAGGCAGCTGCCAGAGGCCAGATCCTCAGCCTACGCTCTGTGCTTTGACGGTGACCAACAGTCACCCTGAGGGACAAGGAACTGCAGCTGCCTGCCGTGTACTGCCTTGATGACCCCTACCACAGCCTGGGGTAGCAGGACGCCTGTGTCAAACGCCTGAGCTCCAGCGCTGCTCAAACCCCTCCTGAAAGCGTTAACACGCTCTATTGGTAGCTGCCAGGTACAAGCTATCACACATTCATCTCTCCCTGGCTAATTCACGTTTCAGGGCTCTCGGCTTTCCCACATACTGCTCTCCCTCCCTGGAAAGACAGGTTTCTCTGAAGAGATGGGTGGGCGGGCAGGCTCGCTGAGCCTTACCTCCAGCCCAGTTCGACGCTATGGGGCTGGCACGCCTAGCCTTGGCGTGCATGGTCAGGGGGGACATACTCAGGAGAGGACAACAGGCTGGGAGGAAAGGGTGGATGTGTTAAAATTCTAACCAGGAGAAATAGGAGGGGAAAGCGGGGGGAGAGATGGAAGGGGAAAGTAGAGAGAAGGGGAAGTTCCCGAGTCAGACTAACGTTTGCAGGACAGGGTGTGAGGGGAGATTTCTGCAGGCCACATTCAGCGTGGCTCCAGGAAGCAGAAAGGTGACATGAGGTGGTTTGCGCAGGCAGCTTGTTTGGAGCTGCTGGAGGGGCTGGACTCCTGCCACTGAGCCTGAGCCCGTGGCAGAGCCACAGCTGTTCAGACCGTGATCGTCGGGGCGTTCCTGGGTGGCTGCTGGTCTACGTTCTAGTGTTTTCAGCATGACCCCTACGTCTGAGTTCTCCCATTTGGAAGAGTGACACGATCCGGTGTCTTCACTGTGTCAAACATGGGTTTGCTGGCGGCTTCCAGCCAGCTTGGACGTCCTCTGGTGCACAGGAGAAAGGCCCTGGAAAGGCTGGGAATCACGAGAGCTCTCCTTCCCCCCACATCAGAGCACCTTTTGAACACCAAATGGGCGTTCCACTTGCCACCGATCTTTCCTCTGTGCTTCCTGGCGCTTCTCCCTTGCTCCAGAGCCGAGCGGCCGGTCCCGGCGGCAGCCCCCGCCGGCAGGAGCCCCGGGCATCCCCCGGCATCCCCGGGGATGCTGTCCCGGCCGCGGGCAGGGCCGCAGTGCCCTCTCCTGGCCCCTGCCAAATACAGCCGGGAATCCTCCAGCCACCAGTCCCGCTCTGCCGCTGGTGGGACCCACTTGTTCTTGACTATCATTATGCGGTCAATGGAACAGCAGGAAAGAAATACTATTTAGGCACTTTTCTCCCCAAAGAGCTGTGGGAGAAAAGCCCTTCACCCAGGGTACCCTTGGCGTCAGTGATGTGCTATGCAGGCAAGACAGAATACACCCTCCTTGTGAAGCTACCCGAAACGCCTCTGCTACCCAGAGAGAGAAAAAATAGGGGAGGGATCACAGCAGCATCACACCTTTCTGCCACCTTCTCCAAGCAAAGGCAGATTTGCTTTAACTCAGTCCTGATATGATCACTCTGAGATGCTGCTTTTCTTTCCCATGGCCACCAATGAATGATCCAGCTGCTCTCATCCTTGCTGTATGCATGTGTTCTTCACTCCTGCTGCCAATGTTTATTCCCCTCTTGGAGGCAGATAAGGTCTGCAGATAGTGCTTGATTTACGGATTATGGCCTTTGGATGGGCCCTGAAAGCACGAACTGCAGAAAGATGTTACTAAATCCCCCGCTGCTTTTTCTTAGCAGCCAGGATGTATCCAGCACTCCTGGAAAACTGCGCCTTCTCTCTGTGCCAGAAAGGTTGCCTGCCTCCACCTGCAGCAGCTGGTTTTTGACAGTGTTATTAAAGTGCATTAAGAAGAAGGATTTTTCTCTGGAAAGGCAAATGCACTGCAGTGCAGGCCTCTCCTAGCAAGGCTAGGGAGATAGCGAGATCTTGCAGAGACCAAGACATACAGCTGTAAATTGGGGCATGGACCACATGCATCCCTCTGCATGGCATCCCGGTGCCATTCAGAGGGACCCGGACAAGCTCGAGAAGCGGGCACGTGTGAGCCTCACGAGGTGCAACGAGGCCAAGTGCGAGGTCCTGCACTGGGTCGGGGCAACCCCTGGTACCCGTACCTGGCAATATTCGAGGCCAGGCTGCACGGGGCGCTGAGCGACCTGACCCAGCTGAAGCTGTCCCTGCTCGTTGCAGGGGGCAGTTAGCAAGCCTGCAAGGGTCCCTTCTACCCCAGCCCCTTCCCTGGTGCTCTGCTCGCACACCCCGCCGCCGCGCACCCCGGGGCTGCCCGCCGCCCGGCTCCCCTTCGCACCCCGCACCCCGCCAGGGAGCTCCGCCCGCACCCCGC
>Ga0065711_1009824_pt1 | contig 10486 bp, 12 predicted proteins | sample Hoacrofraction12_FD_59098 | JGI IMG/M metagenome (GOLD analysis project Ga0065711, IMG submission 59098) | Hoatzin crop microbial communities from Cojedes, Venezuela - Epithelial fraction 12 v2 (version 2) | ecosystem: Host-associated > Birds > Digestive system > Esophagus > Crop | place...
CCCCCCCCAGTCCTAGGAGTCCTAGTCAGCCCTTCCAAGCAGTTGTCCCAACACGAAGTGCAGTATTTGTGGATGAGAATTTGCCAGATGGGACTCACCTGCAACCAGGAACAAAGTTTGTCAAACACTGGCAAATGAAAAATACTGGCAATGTGGAATGGAGCTCAGACACAAAGGTATCTTGCTTTTGCTATTACTTTTGCACACTAAGATGATTCTGGAAGATTATATTCTCTGTCAGAACCTGTTTAAAGATTCATTTGGCCTGTTAATTCACAGGCTGGGAATTCTGGGGCGATAAGCTTTCTAGGGACTCTTTACAACTGCACACTATAGGAGGAAAGCCATCAAGATTAACATCACTGGACATGTCTTCCAGTGCTTTTATAATATTACAGTTAAACTTTGTTTAAAACGAGTGTGTTGCTTTTCTGACTTCAGAAAGCCTTTCTTCTGAGAGTGACTGAGTTCATGTTGAGAGATGAGATATCTTACTTTGTGGTCATAGCGACTAAATATGAGAATGTTTACTAACAGCCTCTCTTCTGCATGCCTGGTATCTACAAGGGCTTTCAGCAGAGTAACTTTTAATTCGTGTTCGTCACTGCCCACAGTTTGCAGAGAAGCTTGTGAAGTTAACTTTTGCTTTTTCTGTTGTATATTTCAGCTGAAACTGATGTGGGGAAACTTGACCTTGGCATCTTCTGAAAAGAAAGATGTGTTAGTGCCATCCCTTCCACCGGGACAAGTAGGAACTGTTTCAGTTGAGTTTGTAGCTCCTAATATAGAAGGAACTTATACCTCTCACTGGAGACTGTCACACAGAGGGGAACAGTTTGGGCCCAGGATCTGGTGCAGTATTGTTGTGGATCCCTCCGCAGCTACTGACTATCTAGAAAGCAGTTGGAAGGATGCTAAGAAGGATAAAGCTTCCAGCACCAAACAGGCAAGTAACTCATAAGGAATTTGGGGCAGTTCTGAATTGCCTAGTAGAAGGAGCGATGAGGATTGTGTGGTGCAATGGTGTAGTATCCCTAGCTATTGATTTCCAAGGGAGTCTTTGTTGTTTGCTTCTAACTTTTAATAGAAAAGAAACACAACTTTTACTGCATTTGTAAGTTCTGAAATGGTCGTTCTTTTCGACAGTCATGGGATTAGTTACTGTTCTGTTACAGCTGTTTGTCTAGTTCTTTGATTGAACTGAAACACTGCAGGATTTCTGTTTATGTTAGATCTTGTCCTTCTGGCTCTAAGATGAGTTGAATTAAAACTCTTTTCAAGTTACTTGCCATGGAATCATAGAACAGTTTGAGTTGGAAGGGACCTTATAGATAATCTAGTACCACCCCCCTGCCATGAGCATGAACACCTTCCACTAGACCAGGTTGCTCAAAGCCCTGTCTAACCTGGACTTGAACACTTCCAGGCAGGGAGCATCCACAACTTCTCTGGGTAACCTTTTCCAGTGCCTCACCACCTTCACAGTGAAGAATTTGTTATATCTCATCTAAATCTACCCTCTTTCAATCTAAAGTAATTACCCCTTGTCCTGTCATGGCATCCCCTTGTAAAAAGTCCCTCTCCAGCTTTCTTGCAGGCCTCCTTCAGGTACTGGAAGACAGTTAAAAGGTCTTCCTGGAGCCTTCTCTTCTCCAGGCTGAACAACCCCAGCTCTCTTAGCCTTTCCTCATAGGAGAGGCGTTCCATCCCTCTGATCATTTTTGTGGCCCTCGTTTGGACCTGCTCCAACAGGTCCATGCCTTTCCTGTGCTGAGGGCTCCAGGTGCAGTCTCGCCAGAGCAGCGTAAAGGGGCAGAATCACCTCCCTTGCCATGCTGGACAGGCTTCTTTTGACGCAGCCGAGGGTACAGTTGGCTTTCTGGGCTGCAAGTGCACACTGCCGGGTCATATTGAGCTTCTTATCAACCAGCACCCCCAAGTCCTTTCCTCAGAGCTGCTCTCAATTCCCTCTCCACCCAGCCTGTATTTGTGCTTGGGATTGACCTGACCCATGCGCAGGACTTTGCACTTGGCCTTGGTGAACTTCATGAGGTTTGCACAGGCCCACCTCTCAAGCCTGGCAAGGTCCCTCTGGGTGGCATCCCTCCAGAGTGTGGACTGCACCACACAGCCTGTGTCACTGGCAAACTGTCTGGAGTGTGCTCTCAGTCCCACTTTCCGTGTTGCCGGCGCTGGTCTGTGCTTGGACATCAAGCTGTTGACCACAACTCTTTGAGTGTGACCATCCAGCCAATTCCTTATCTACCGAGTGGTCCATCCATCAAATCCATCTCTCTCCAATTTAGAGACAAGGTGTCATGTGGGACAATGTGAAATGCTTTGCTTAAGTCTGGGTAGGTGACATCCGTTGCTCTTCCCTGATGCATCAATGCAGTAACCCCATTGTAGAAGGCCACCAATTTGTCAGGCGTGATTTGCCCTTAGGGAAGCTGCTATGTTCTTATAAACAATACTCCAGCTTTACATTTCATGTAATTGTTTTATTTGCTGCCTGCCTACGGGGATTCTGGGACATTATTGTTTTGCTTTTCCAGGATGCTTCCTTAAAGACAGAAGCAGGTGCTCAGCTGATGAGTGAAATCATGGAGCAGGCTGAAATACCTCTCCCAAGTAATCCTTTAAAGATGAAAAATCTGCCAAGTGAGAGAGAATTTTATATCCCATCTGTTGATCTCCTCACTGCACAGGTAAAGTGCTAAAATTCGTGTAGAAATAAAACAAACCACCTTGGGTTTGATATGTAGGTACATAGACATCCATAGGAATAAAAAGCTTCTGAGTTCAAATATAGCCACTGTATTTTCAGAAAGAATATATTGCGTTTTATATTGCAGAACTATTTTCTTGAATTAGTATTGGGGACTGTCACTATACGAAAAAAGCATGCAGGACAGACTAAGATTCTCAATAAAGAGTCACAGGGTTGGGCCTTTCTTTGGCCCCTAGCAAGGGAGCACTTAGCTTTGCCTCTTGCTGCCCTAATTTGTGTACCATATTCTGTGATGTGGATGTATGTTATGAGAAAACTGCCCTCTGTCTGAGATTGTGTCGAGTAGCTTAACGAAGTGGAGTAGACCTCCTTGTAAACTAACGGGATCTGGTGCTGGGAAGTACAGCATAAGATTCCATTTCAGGGTTTGAAAACTGTGGTGATTCTTTCTGTAGGATTTGCTGTCCTTTGAGCTGTTGGACATTAATATTGTGCGGGAATTGGAGCGAGTGCCACACAATACTCCTGTTGGTAAGATTCTTCTCATGTTCTGTCTCTAGCATTCTGGGTTAACTGTTTACCCAGTGAGAAGCTGAATTTGTGCAAAAGGCTTATTTGCTCTTCAGGCTAGAGTGTCTTCCAGACTCTCATGTCTTTTCATTTTAATTCTTGCTGCAGTCTTAGAGGAGATACTTGATGGTGCTTTGTATCCTTTGTATTTTTCAGTCTTGGCTTCTTTTCAGCTCCACATCCCCAAGACATAAGATTCCAGACACTGAAGAAAGCTGCCATTTTCTTTGCTCAACCTGTGCCCGTGTAATGCAAAGCTAGATGTTTATTTCACTAAATTATCTTGTACGATAACTGAGTTTCTTCAGTCTTGGAAGAATATCCCTTAAAAAAAGGGTAACTTAAAAGGTTGCCTCCTGGAGGAAGGAAGGTTCTTACTCCCTTAGTGCCAATTATATTTGCTACCTTTGTTTTTCAGTCATGACTCCATGCATATCCCCTTTGCCACATGATATCCCCTTCCTGGAGAAACCTGGCTTAGGTCAAATAGAGGAGGAGAATGAGGGGAGTGGATTTAAACCAGTGCCTGGTAAGCAGTAGTCGTGGGCAGCTTGGGGGTGAGTAGAGGAGGATGTTGTCACTGCTGTGCGGTCAGCAGTCTTGATGTCTTAAGAAGTATTCCAACTCCTGTCTTTCCCTTCTGTGGGAAAACAAAGTTGTTTGGCTCTCTGATGGTAGAGGATGGAGTGTAATACGTGTACAATTCAGAAGCAGAAATACTACTCTTGATTTGTCTGACTACCAGAATTGTTGGGAGAACTAGTAATTTGCCCTTTATAGTCTAGATTATGCTCAGACGCTCTAGGTGTGCCCCCATACTTCTCAGTCACTTGCACATTCATCTTGAACTGAATTCCAAAATATTTCAGTTTTTAAAAAGAATAAATACATAAAGTCAGTATTAGCCTTGACTAGCCTAAAAAATTCTTCTTATACTTGCATTTCCTTGTGGTGGTGTTAAAATAATCTGTTATGTTTCCCTTTCAAAGGAATGACGGAAGCCTGCTTTCCTGCAGACACTTGCATAGCGAAAGTGAAAGCTGAACATACATTGAACCAGGATGAAGGGGAAGAAGATATGAGTGGGACTCAGTTTGTCTGTGAAACTGTAATTCGCTCTCTAACCCTGGATGCTGCACCTGACCATAAGCCCCCACAAAAAAAGAAAATCCTCCAGAGTGAGTACTGTCTTTAGCTGGCTTCTGTGGCTTTCCTTTTTTGCAGTCAGACATTGGCCACAAATTGCCCTGCACTGCAGGGGTGATAACACTTGAATTGTTTTTCCTGATTGTTTTATTAGACTCCTTACAAACATTGCATGACACCTTCAGTTGCGATGTGATAAATGAAGAATCTCCTAGAATAAATACTAATTCCACTTCCAAAAAGGAAGCAAAGATTCATCAGTCAAAGGCAATGACAGAAAACGACTGTGGTAAGTAAAATAGGTTTGAATTTAAGATAAAGCTGTAATAAGGGCTACAAAAATAATCAGGTGTAAAAAGATCTGACATGTTCTAGGAAATTGATCCTCATAGATTAAGAGAATCATTATTACATCAGAAAATTTGTGTCAGTACTCTGAACAAGCAGCTAGTTTAACAGCTGCTTGGGAAGAAAAAAGGTGAAATTTAGACATAAAGGTTCTGAATGGGTATTCGGATAAGTGCTCATATGTTAAGTATGGCTGGTCCTTCCCTGTTTTGTATGCGTAGCTTGAAGTCAGTACTTTGAACTTTCTGATGCATGTAATTTCAGTGCTGAAAACTACTGTTTAATTTGGTGTAGCTCTTGTTTCTGGTTTTATTATAAGTGTTAATATTAGCAGCATATCTGCATAGATTTAACAGTAAGATCTATTACTCTTTCACACTCCACACCCTTCCCACAACAGACAAAGCAAATTATACCATTAATATCAGCAGCAAAGGTTTCCAGTTGTTTCTGAATACTTGCCTTGTATATCTGGGACAATTCTGTCTTTGCTGTTATTAACAATTGTCCATTTTGTATGGATACTTCCCTCTTTTTTTCATGTTAGGGGACCTTCCACTGTCTGATGAGAGGGCAAGCCCCTGTAGTGATGCCGGTAATTCTGATGAAGAGGAAGACGATGATAAAGATGATGTTCAAAGTCAAGGCTCCTCTGCTTCATCAGAGGATTATATCATTATTCTCCCTGAATGCTTTGACACCAGTCGTCCTTTAGGGGAGTCGATGTATAGTTCGGCTCTTTCTCAGCCCAGTTTGGAAAAGACAGGAGAACCTGAAACGGAAGCAGAGAATGCAGGAGGGGGAAGCCAGCCACAGATCCACAGCATCAGTGATATTTTGACTACTTCACAAACACTGGCTGTAGTACCACTAACCCCAGAGATTGCAGACACCTTACCCCAGACACAAAGGTATGCTTCTTGGACAAGAACAGAATGGTTATGTTAGTGTTGCTGTAGATTCTGCAGGGTATTGTGCCTAAGTTCAATGTCCAAACAGAAATTGTTGCAGCTAAAGTTCTGTCACATACTGGAGTGAATGTCCTAAATCCTGCAACTTTTTATAAAGCCTGTACTCACTGATTAGGTGAGTGCAAGAGAGGGAAAGAAAGGAACATGTGAAGCTTTTTCTTTTGTCTGTTGATCTTGGCTTACATACTTGTGTACATATAGAATGAAAGTAGTAAAAGTAATTTCTGTGCCTTACGTTCTCAGGGATCTTGCATCTCTTCAGAATCCTATCTCCCAAGAACCAAACGTACTGGCTTCAGAGAGTATCTCTGCCACTCCTCATAATCAAATAAGAGAAGGTATTGACAATACTTAATGAAGGGTGTGTCTGTTGTTGTTACTTCCTATTTCTTATGCCTAGCATTGGATTTGATGTCTTATTGCTCTTGAGGAGAGCAGAATTCTACCAAGTAATGATTGCTTTTTCTCTTGGTGTTGAAATTTTACTATATAGAATATTTTATTAAAGAAATAACTGGCTTTGTGGATCAGCTAAGGGCATCTATTCATTAGAAATAGTAGGAGGGTACTCAGAAATATTTGTAGACGTCTGGAAAATTACCTAGCTCTGGAATTCACGAGCTATGTATTTAAGCTGTTGTTACGGTCATTGGGAGCTCACACCGCAGTTCATGTCGTGTTAAAGTAAACACCCACTGACTAATCAGCCAAATGACTCCTGAAATTCTTTTGATTGTTTTGACTGCAGTGAGAATCCTATATATGTAGCTTGTGTCTGGATAACTAAAGTGGAAGGTATGAGTTTTGGACTGAATCTCACTCCTTTTAATTTATGTATGTGTTGCATTTCTTCAGCTTCTCATTGACTGGGTATGTTGATATGATAATTTTTTCTTCCTGTTTCAGAAGCCAGAGGTGAAGATAGTCATGGACCAGGATCTTCTGGATTTCTAACTAGCAAACAAAAGTGCTCGGAATACCCAAGGTAATGAAGCTGTGACTTCACAAATACTGTTTTAAACTAGGAACTGCTAAATTAGGCACCTAGGAAAAAGGACTGGCTTATAGATATCATGTAGTCAGTATTCTGGTAGAAAGGCCTCCCTTCTGAAAGGAAACGTACACTGAACTGTATAATGCTCTGTTTTCATAAGATCTCAGTTTCTACTTAAACATGAATATGAAGGATGCAGAATTGGCAAGCAGAAGTGTTTGAAGAGCTCAAGCTGAATCCTTCTAAAATTCTGTGTTTTTTTCCTGGAAAATCTCAGGATTCTTGAAGTAAGGATTTTGTAAGTTAGCTACAGAGCTAAGCATCTTAAGATACTGAGGCTGGAGGAATAAGACAAAACATTGAGCGGAGTATTCAGTGACTTAAGAATTGATGGGAAACAAACGGAAGTTGCTCTGGCCTGAATGGATGTGTCACAGTGCACAGCTTTAATGTATAGATGTACTTTTCTGGGTGAAAATATGTAATTCTTTACAAATGGCCATGTTATAGAAAGCAAGCTACTCTAGCGTAAAACCACAATTTAATAGAAGGTATCAAGAGAGAAGAAATGAGCTTCCTGGATAGCTCAGTTCCCGAACAGCAATAATTCCTTTGCATCTTAGGTTGTTCTCTCCAACAAGAACTAGATCTCAGTTGGCACATCAACAGGGAGAAACTTGCATTTAGCTTGAAGCAAACAGTTGGCTCTACTGACCCTAAAGTAATACCTGACTTCTCTGCAGATACCCTCAAGGAAGCAGCATTGCAGGAGAACTAGTTAAAGGGGCTTTGTCAGTTGCTGCTTCTGCCTACAAAGCATTATTTGCCGGACCACCCATTGTAGAACAGGTAAATGTCTTTCCTGTGTGCTGTGTGAGTTTCATAGGATGCCAACCTTAAAATTATACGTCTATGTTTTACAGTGTATCTGTACTCTATATAGGACTTCATGCAACAGTAAATGTTAAGCTTGATGGCATCCCTTAAAAGTATGCTGCTCTGCCAAGAGATAGGGAAATCCTTACCATGGGGATAGAAGCATGTCTCTTGTAGCATCATGTAAGAAATTCACCTTTGTAAGTGAACAGTGAAAGTGAGCGTAAACAGCTTAATTGTGGCCAAAAGGGCTTCTGTGCCTTAATTATATTCCACTATAGCGCAGGACCACTGCTTCAAATGGCAAAAATAAATTATCTTTTTATAGCTTATCTTACTACCTTTTGTTTTCAGCAGCCTGCAGCTACAGAAGAGCACACTGCCACTCTTCTATCCAGTCTGTGTGAGATGGGATTCTGTGACAGGCAGTTAAACCTGCGACTGCTGAAGAAACACAACAATAATATGGTTCAAGTGGTAACTGAATTGCTTCAGATCAGTAATAGCGACTGGTACAGCAGTAGTTGCTGAACCTTCCTGGTGGAGGGAAGGAGTTGTCTTCATTGAGTAAACTGTTATTAAACACTGCAACAGCAGCAGGCTGCTCCTCAGCTGCTTTCTGTTTGGAGGTATGGCTAAAACTTTGGCTTTTCTTTGAGTTTTGACTTTTTTTTTCTCATGGAAATGTCAAACAGTACTTGTCCCAGCATCTTATGAATTAGAAACGAGAATTTCAGCTGTTATTTGGACCTCATAGTTAAATGAGTAGTCTTGAAGTCTGTAATTTCATACTGAATCCTTTTATCAGGGAGTCCTGTGTAATTACTGTAAACTTCCACCCAAATGAGAACTTCCCCTTTTATTGTGTGCAAGATTTGTTTTTTAAGGCAGCTGGAAACTTGTTTTGTTGACTTTTAACAAGCTTTGTAATAGGAGTCAATGTCAAATGCTGCTGCAAAATGTAGTCTTGCCTAATTTACAGGATATGCCCACAACTAGCAAGTTGTTTCTTCTTGGTATGGTTTAGTAATTTATTTGTCCAATGCGTGGTAGGAATGTTACAGACTTAAACTTTACAAAGGATTCTTAGAAGGAAAAGGCTGCTCACACACGAAAGCTGTCTTGAACCATCAAACAGCTCCACAGAAGTGTAACCACTGTTAAACTGACGATTACCAGGAAAGTCATTGTTTCTTGAAGCAGAAGGAAGCAGGAGAGTGAGTTTACGAGCAGCAATCGAAGCATCTCTAGTAATGATAGTGCAAAACATACCTCAAACAGGAAGATATAGCCTACATAAAATATTTTGTTAAAAATGGAGTGTAAGGGTAGGAAAGGCCTTTCTAAAAATCTTTACAGGCTTTCTGTAAAAATGTTAGAAACTGGCCCACTGTCGGTTTTCAGTATAGTGCAAACCTCTTACTCTGTTAATACCACATAGAAGAATTGAAGACTGTGTAGAAGCCTAGACCTGAATTGGAGTACAAATTCTGGTAATATTTAGGAGTGCGAAGAGTGATTGAGGTAGGAATTGTGTGACTTACGCTACAGTTTGAAAAATGCATTAATTTAAGCAGTTGTAAGTGTACAGTCTTCTGTGATGGTTTAGCTGCTTCCGTGTTTCCATAGACGCATCTGTAGGATTCATTTTTTTTCTCACGAGATTTTTCTTTAGATGCCCATATTTAATTTGGAAGTCTAAGAATTCCCTTCTAAATGTGCTGAGAGAGATTTTTGATTCTGAAGAATCACAAGAAACAAGCAACATCCACTGCTATGCAGTGGTGTATCCATATATAGCTTTTCAGAGTCCAGTCCCGTGAAGGTGACAGCAGTGTTGGCTATGTTCTTACTTTCACGCAAACTTTTTTCCTTGCTGCAGCAAGAGACCATTAATCCTAAAATATTTTACTACTGCTGCTTCAAACTGAGGTGTTCCTGTTTTGTCACAATGTAGCTGAACCAGTATCAGTATTGTGATGATCAGTAGTAATTTTTCTAAAAGATAAAATATCCTTAGAGATAACATACCATTAAAATAATTGAAGAAAAAAATGTACCATACCATCTTTGTTTTAAACCTATTTTTATAGATTGTGGAAGGTACACTCTTAAATGTTTATTTTGAAATACAGTAGAAATATTTTGCAGTGTTTCCCATCTCTGTACACCAGTACAACTGTCTGCTGTGGACCAGATAAAGATCTTTCTGTAACTTGAAACTGCTTTTTTCCCCACCTTGACTGCGTTGAGTACCTTTTGGCTTATGCCTGCTCTAGAACGAGGAGGGGGAAAGGACATGGGTGAAGTGCAGTAGCTGGTGAAGTTTCTTAGAGTGGTGTGGTTGTCTGCTTTAATCTGGAACCCCCCAGCAGGACCCATGTTCTTTCTGTGTGTACCTGTTAACGTGTTCTGTAAATTAACAAAACACTACAATGTTTGAGGAGAGACACGTCCTTGCAGACTGAAAGGCAAAGTGTGAAATGCTGTCTTTCTTAGGTTACTGTTCACTAGGATTTAGATAATGTAGGCTCAGGCTTAAAATGTATTTCTGTTGGCTTTGTATATTTTGTTAACGGATGCATGGTATAATTTATAATATATTCCCTAGTGCAGATACAACCTCTGTATTTCATTTAGCGTGAGCACTTCAGCGTCAGCTGGGGCGAGGGGAAGGACCACCTTCTCCTCCTCCTCACAATAAAGCTCTTCATCCCTCCGCCTCTCCTCGGCCTCTTGACGGGCGGGGGCGGTTCTGCCCCCCGGCGCTTTCGGTTCCGCTTGGCGGGGCTCGGCCGCTGCCCGCGGGGGCGGCCGGGGGCGCGAGGGGCAGGGCCCGGCCGGAACACG
>Ga0065711_1009825_pt1 | contig 10486 bp, 5 predicted proteins | sample Hoacrofraction12_FD_59098 | JGI IMG/M metagenome (GOLD analysis project Ga0065711, IMG submission 59098) | Hoatzin crop microbial communities from Cojedes, Venezuela - Epithelial fraction 12 v2 (version 2) | ecosystem: Host-associated > Birds > Digestive system > Esophagus > Crop | place...
AGTAGTAAAAGAATTTACTAACTTTTTTGAAAAGGGGGGACTGAAGGAAGGGGTTAAAAGGGATTTTAATAGAAGTGGCATTACCTAATAGTTGCTGTGCATTTAAAAAACTGATAGTGCTTATCTATTGCCTAAATTAACTGAAGCAGAGAGTCTTGCATCTCCATACAAAGGGGTTAGTTCCTGATAGGGGCTGGGAGTCGCCTACAACCGGTCAAGACTGACCCTGCTGAATGGATGGGAGCCAGGAGAGAACTGAGTTTGCGCAGAAACAAAGGTCAATCAGCGGACACTGTGATGAAGAGGATGGGCTTTCATCTTGGGACCCCCGACGACCACCACTAGGAGGCACTGCGCAAGTGCAACTGGGAGGAGTATATGGAAATTATTTCTCAGAACTAATTTTGATATGCAATGAGGATAGATGCATATGTATAGGTGTATTGGGAAATCTAATGCATATGTAATATTTGATTGTATAAATTGAAGAGACACGTTGCTGCTCGGCGCGCACGACTTTGGTGGGACTACCCCCCGTGCTGCCCGGCGCCGAATAAACATCCCTACTTTACAATCTTACAGATTGTGGAGTCTGCTTTCCGCACGTCAGGGTAGTCCTGCTCAGCAGAGCATTTCACCAAAATGAATCTTACCACAGGACCTCAATATTTGTGGTGTGGTTTAGTTTGTGACACAGAGCGAGAAAGTAACTTGTGATTCCTACTGATGACTTTTTGCACATCACCAACCCAAGCTGTCATTTTGCAAGCAGACTAGACAATGCCAAGTAGCCTACGCTCTCAGGCAGCCAACAGAAAAACAGCCACGTGCAGCTGGTGCAGAGGCACAACATCTCTGCAAGAATAACCACATCTTTCACACACTGAGATCTGCAACTTTCCTTCCACAGCTGAAACATTTCTTCCACCAACTCCCAGATTCAGCGATGTCTGTCATTCCAAGAGATTCAGAGAGCACTCGTAAAATAAATTTACACTTCTTTTTTCCATCTCTTCTGAAAAATGTTACACGTACAAAAGGAAAAATGATGCAGCGTGAATGGCAGCTCTTTAAAATGCAAATCAATAATCATGTCTGACATCAAAACACTGGAGTTCTGCCAAATCTTTTATGAAGGTGTGAACTGCTAATCTAACTTAGTACAGCACTAGATGTTTTGACAATAACATTAACAAAAGCAGAAGATGTATAAAGCACGGAAACAAAGGAGTTTTGCTAAAACATACGGCAATCACAAGCTAGAAGACCAGAAAATCATCTATTTAGTCTCATGATCTCTTTTTTTTTCCAGGGCGAGGGGTGGGTGGGGGAACAGACACCATGTTGTGTCCATGGCATTGAATCGCTGTCACACAAGGTGTGAAGCAAGAACCTTTCAAACTGTATTTTCAAAAACAGAACATACACTCACAGGCTCTTGCCTACAGTAGAAGACATAAATTTAGGAACTAATTAGCAGTGAAGTTAATTTATATTTTCTAACTGGTGAATATACCATATACTTTTGGGGCTGAGTTCCCTTCAAGTACAATACCATCATTTATAAAGGAAGTAATTTTAATTAAATTTAATTAGGTCCAGTAGTATTTCTGCTTGTTGTCTGGTATTTTCCATAGTGGCAGAGAAAAGACCAATCAATGGATTCAAATACTTTATTCATATTTACACATACAAGAACTTGGCTTCCTACTAATGTGATGATACATCTGCATGAGATTTATGTTAGTCTTTCAGGTGCTTTGCTATTGAGGAAGTACTGATTAATACTGGATAATCTAACTAGATGTATCATTGTGAATAAAAGCAGACTGATTATTGAGTATTAGTATAATATTATACAGTAATGATTTATCTCAACTCAAGCTTATTCAAGTCTGAGCTCAAAGGTATGCCACCAATATCTTCATACCCAGATTTAGAGATCTGAGGAAAACGTTCTTTATGACACTTCAGTGAAACTAGTTCTTACTGGTTTTAAAAATACCTAACTGTTGCTTGTTCTGAACACGGGCCTAGAGCCTTCAATTGTTACATGAGCTAAAGTGACTGTATAACTTGATACAGAATGGTAGGAATATTCATGATAATTAATTGCTATTTAGTTTGATTATCATTGTAAGTAGAATATCATATTCTCTCATAGTATCAAAATGTGTCTTACTTTCTGTGGAACTATATTTGGTTGAACCATCATAAACTATTCGTACTTCCTGTTTTTTCTAAAAAGTAATGGGAAAATGTCCTTGTTTTGTCTATCTACAAAGCCAGGGCCCTGGCTTTATACCATATACTTTTAGAATCGAGATTCACCTCTTCTCTAGTCAAAATTAGACTATTCTATGGGTTACTGAAGCTAATTTTTACATGTATATTTACTCCCCTAAGTGTCCTGAATTAAAATTTTCTGAACACTAAGTAGATGATCTTTCTAACGTTATTATTACTTTCATTTTTCTGTTGTTTTGTCAAGATAGACTTTTCTAACTTGCCATTAAAAGGCAGTTTAAAAGTTTTGAATAAGTTTCTGTTCCTTGCTTGATGCTCCCATTTTTTTTGAGATTAAATTAGAGGGGATGTTCCTTTAGCAGCCTTCCATTTAATATTATGATGGTTTTGCTGAAAATCTCATTTTATTTGGTTCAGCAATACATTATTGAAGTGGAGCTTTTTCAAGAGTAAAGAGTACAGCACCAAAGTCCTTCATGTAGAATGAGAACATTTAGTTGACTTTTCATTATAATCCAAGAGAGCATAACCTCACGCTCCACTTTCAGTACATACGATTTTCTTTGAAAATCTGTGAAGATGAAAAAGAACTCTAAGCTGAAAGGGACAGGATCATTAAAGTACAATAAGAATTGTCTAGTTGAAGGGTTCATAAGGGAACTTCAGGACTTAACGCATATACTGCATAAGTGTTTCATAGTCTTCTGACAGGATGAAAGTAAAGGAAAAACAAGCTAGATCATGGTATACATGACAGTTCTCAAAACTGAAATACATTTAGCAATAATAAAAAATAATCCTTTATAAGCATTTAAATATACTACTAACAAAAATAACAAAAGGCATTATGTGTTCTTACTGTTTAATTTTGTTCAAATACGGTTGCTGGGTTTATGTGAAATATTATCAGTCCCAACATACTCTGTAGTCAGTATTTAAGGAGCTAATATCATGTCTTCTTTCCAAATTACAGAGAAATGTATAAATTATCTTAAAGTATAATTCAATTTATGGCATACATCAGTATTCTGAAGACAAATTTGTATCATCTAGTTTTCCACACTACAAGACAAATTGTCTTTGGGGGTCCTCTTGTGGTAAAACTTAATTATTGCACTTAAAATCTTCATGGTGTTTAGGCAATCTTTACACTGATCTGTCTTCAAACATTACCTTCTGTATTTATGAAGCTAAAGAAAAGGCAAGTTAATATTAAGTGATTTTTGAAACCCACAGGGAAAAAAAAGAAAGGTAAAAGTATAGCTATGCCAAATATGTCCAGGATATAAGCCTCTAAATGGTATGTTAAAGACTGTTTTTCAAACTAGTAAAAGATAAAAAGTTAGCTATTGAGACAAACACATCAGCTATGTTAGATGGAAAAAAAAAAAGCTCGACTAAAAGACTGTTATTACAGGTTGATTGCTTCCTTTGCTTTTCATTTTTTTTCACACTATTCATCTGTTGCTACAGTATAAGATTACAGCATTGTTTTCTACAACAATTTAGTGGAAAAATACAAATCTTCTAAGTTATATATGCGTGTAATAGAAGTTAAATATCACAGTCTGTCAGGATTATGACATTTTATATAGTACTTCCATAGCACTCCCCATCAGGGGCTATACAAATAGTGTTAAGGCCATATAAATGTACTAACATAGATAGCCTTTGAAATATAGACCTATTACTGCCCACCATCACTGGGAATTCTGCTACACATCGGGAAGAGACTTGTAATCTTTTCAGATTAATCTCAGCAAAATCCGAAGTATGTTCAAAAGAGGCAATCATCAACCTTCACAAATCCCTATACTAGCTTCAGTACTGAAGCATCCTGCTCGCACGCACAATGAAATGAATGCATTGCTAAAATCACTACCTGGTGATCACTCAGCTCATTTACTATGAGTGCTAGAAAAACATGCTTGCACTCTGTGTTATAGAATTAGATGTGAAATATTCTAGAAATGTCTATCTATTGTACAAATCACTTTTTTTATGTTCTAGAAATGTAGACACTACAAGCTCACAAGGTCTATATTTGACATTGATGCTGATGAAGACTGCTCTTTAACAAACATACAGGATTGGCTGAAAACTCAGTAAAGGCTCATATTGTGGAATTCATCTAACCAAGTGCAGATGTCTACAATGTACCTGTCTTCATCTGAACTGTTATCTAAGTTTTTGCTTATGGTCACTGAAATGTAGGGCTGTGCTTGCCTCCCTCTCAAGATGGTCAAGCGAAACAGCTGTTTTGACACCAGTAACGTTCGGATATGATTCTTAATTCTATGACCCAAAGACACCCCTGGTGAGTTAACCCCTAATTCACCAATCTTTTCTAAATCATAACATTAATGCCTATACTCATGAAGATCATAAAATATTAAGGTTTATAGCTTCCAGAGATATAAACTATTATTTAAGTGCTATATGTTCATACCAAAACTCACTTAACTGCAACGAGGACTACTGTATGGATTACCATACAGTATTCATACACAGTCATCCAGCATGCATATTGTAGGGGAGCATCAGTATGTTTATGGCTACCAATGGTGTCCGACCACATGAAAAGAACAGAACATTTCTCTTGCATTCTGACCAGTTGTACTCCAAGTTTTCTGTCATTTTTTTCTGTCCTAATTAATTCATTTACATGGCCCACATCATTCAGGGAATTTTTTCACTTTCATCTCAAATGCTATTTGGTTAATGATTAATAAAAAAAATTTGCAGAATAAACTAACGTGCAGTTTTACATATGAATGCAAATGTCATCTACTAAGATGGACTGTTTACAATACGAATATACTTCTGCAAATGAAATAACATGCAGGCTTAATATACACTAATAAATGCATTTGTGAGGTTACAAGAGAAATGGATAGAAATGCATGAGTGGGAGATGAAAATGAGTAATTAAGCAGCAAAATCCTACATGGTATGTTTTCAAATTCACTACTGGTATTTAAAAGGAAGAAAGCAAATGTGTTACTGACAGTTGTAGACCAACAACAGGATATATAGATACTGCTCTGGAATAATGCAGAAATTACTATTAATTTTCAATGAAACCTATTATTCCAACAAATAACATAACATGGAGCAAATAAGAAACTGATTACCCACCAAGACAATTATTTCACAGGTGAGTTGCATGACAATGACAGTTGGTTTTTGGATGACCAAACTGAGCTAGAGCTCAGTAGTTAGTAGGTAGTATTTTAAAAATACATAATTTTAGAAGATTATGTTATTTTAAGTTACGAAGTTTAATAACTTTCTGAAGTTTAGATTCCAGTGTTTACTTCTTTGACTCTTCTCTGTGAAACTGGGAAGTTTCTGTACTGCAAACGCAAAGTAGACTTAAATCCCTCAGGCGTCCTTCCACATTCAGGTCAGGAAGATACAGTATACTCCAGAAACTGGAAACCACTAGTGAAAACATATATCTACACCAAAGTAGAATCTGTGACAAAATGAACCTTGGATGCCTATCTATTCCGAACTTACTATGCAGAAAACTATACATTCGGAGGAAGAGGCAGTGGAGTAATGACTTTTAAAATAAACAAAGAAACAAGCAAGTTTAATTGAAGGCCAGTTTAAGTAATTCTGATAGAAAATCAATAGAGATTAGTTGGCTCTTCTCACTAATACACTTTTACAACATCACAGAAGATTACCCACCACTCAAATGCACGTAATGAAGGATTTTTGGTTTAAAACATTTTACAATATTCGGTTTTGTCTTTTTGTAATGGTTATACTTTCATTGCCTCTCCATGTGAACACTACCTTTTAGAGTAATTTATTGGAACTCTTAGATAAAGTTTACGTTAACTATTCAAAGAACTGAATGAACAGACAAAGCATGAACTGATTTCTTGTACATACAGTAACACTTGTATATCTTCCCTTGTTTAGTTCAGCTTCTCTTCACAAGTTCTGGGAATACCCGCTGTTCTATACCCTGGTTTGGATCTACGTCATTTCTGGGTATTGCTTTAGTCAAGGACAAGCTAACAAAACTGCAATACTTTGGTTATACTCAACCTTCAGCTATTGTTCATTAATCGTAAAGCAACCTTGCTAAGAAGTTTTTCATCTTTGTATCTCTATTGATTGTAAGTTCTTCTTCCAGTTGCCGATCTGGTTATTATCACCATTTCACTTAGATTACTTAAAGGCACTTTACTGAGACTACATTGTAAACCAACAAGAAAAGAGCACCTGACCACCTTTAAACCAGTGTGATATTCTCCTGCCCTCTGAAACTTTTGGCTACAGCTATAAACTGACAACAGTCTAAACTGTTTGGTCTAATCGAAACAACTCAAAATACTACGTATGTCCAATGAAAGCAAAGTCTTTCTTTCTCAGTATCAAATACACTGTCAAAAATAAGATACATATATTGAACATGCTGATGGAGAAGATTAATAGACTAGAAGAAACTGAGAACTGACGACATGGTGGGAATTTATGGTGGGCTTTACCTGTTGTTTAATTGTGTTAAAAAGGGTATATAAGGTGTTAAGATGCAGTACAGAGTTGCCACTCACTGAGGTGACAGCCGAACTCTGAGTTGTGAATAAAGAAGTAAGCCTAGAGTAACCCAAAAATTGTACGAGAAACTCTTTAACAACTACCGGGCTCAGATGGAAATACAGAAGTCTAAATATCAGCTGTATGGCATGCTGAAAACCATAATGTAGGGGAAAAGAAGTCACCCAGGAGAGGCTCCTGTCTGAAGTCACGCACAAGGAAAAATGGCAGATAAAAATTTGAAAGGTTGAATTAAAATCTCTATGAACCTCGGCAAGATTAAGCTGAAGCCCAAAATTGGTGTGTAAATAAGAAGAATTGTATAAAATTCCATTAAGAGATTTTAATAGTTAATCAGATTAGCACCTTTTAAAAAGAACGTCTCCCAAGTAACTCTTATTTGTACTCCCTGAGCAAGCCTTAAGGTAAATAGCACAAGGTGGGAAAAATACTCCATTGTTCCTGTCACTCTTACCCCAGTGTGTGTGTATGAAGGGTCTTTCACAAATCAATTCATGAGCAATTCATGATGCCAAGGAAAGGCTCTGATTGTTGCTATTGTTCTGAAAGACTGGTGTTCATGGCTACATTTTAAATGTTTAACTCCTTCAATGTANTGAATCAAAGCTAGCATTTCCTGGTGAAGAGCAATAGCCAAAGTGTTGCGACATGTCCNTGGNGAAGATGNACAAAGCATACGCAGACAATATGAATGCTGCAAATGTCAAACTTTATTCATAGATTCAGTACCTTATATACTATTTTTAAGATTNTCTCATCGGAACATGCAATTCTCTAGTGACAGCTACAGATTATACCTGATATGTATGGTGACAACTACTGACTATATTCAATATCTAGTTTCTCATTAGTACAGGATATAACTTCCTCACAGTAACATCTTTACTTGGCAATTGCATTTTTTGGCAGACCATTCAGTCTCATTTCTTTATGAATCTTTGCTTCCATTCTTGTTTACTTCTTTCTGTACTTTTCCACAGTCCTTGAATCTTTTATCAGGACATCCTTTGCTCACTGACTTTGGTCAAGCAAGGCCTACAAGCCCTGCTCCACAGCAGCGAACACCACAACAAAGAACTGGAACACCTAAGATACAAATCCTAGGGAAATATGATCAAGGATACAGGACTCTGCGATGCCTTGAGGAGTGCCATTTACCTTAGCTTTCTGTCCTTCAACTTTCCTACGGAGGACAAGATGGGAGACTTTTTTCTTATATTCTCTACAAATATTTAAGCAAGCATTTGAGTAAATCCATTAGTGAACAAAAGTCAGAGTTGAGGGTTTTTTAAATTATTTTGGTGATGAAAAGAGGTATTCCAAATGCTGAGTGGCTGAAACACCTTCCAGTTAGCAGATCAGCCTGAAAACACCAAGTAGTGTAGATCCGAATAAGAAACAGAAGTACTGAACATCTGTAGGACCAAACCCAAGACCTGGAACAAGTGAGCTGAGGTTATTAAAGACTATGAAAGAATTCAGGCAGGTAGAGAAGTGGGGAATTTTGGTTGAATTATAATCCCATAGCCATTGCATAGTGGAACTGAGTGCTACAATTATATATATGAAGTCTAATGTTTGGACAAAATTACGTTTTATCTTTAATATTAAAAGACTTTAATGGAATTACTGAGCTGTATTTCCATAGTGTCACTGTGTTTGAAATACAGACACATGTAAAAGGATCTAGTTTAAGTCTACATAAGAACTACTTAATTTGTGAATACATTTTAGAAGGGATGGACAGTTCATTCTAAAGATAGTGCAAAGTAAAATAGCAAAAACAAGTACTTTAGAAATTTAAAAGAGGAAAGGTTAAGAGTCTATCAGCAGAAAAACTACAGAGTGCGCTCTGGAAATACCTAAATTCTCTCATTAAGCAGACAAGGATTAGAACATTCACTAGTCAGGACAAAATAAAAAATGTTAAATTTAAGCAATGGCAAGGAAAATTGGAGTTATGCATTAGGGAAAATTACACAGTACAGCAGCTTTTAGCTTAGGGAAAGTGGTGAAATCACCACTGGAAGTCAGAGCTAAATTAGACATCTTTATAGTCTGTCTCCTCAGAGATAATCTGCCTGCGTGACAGCAATTTTTTTCATTAACAAGAGAATAATTATGACAAATGATGAATGCAAAAACAACTTCAGCTAACTTTAGTTTAGAGCTGGGCATCATCTCTCCAAGGAGACTGTTGAAATTTTGAGTTGAACCATTTATACGGTTTCTAGTTTTTAAAAAAGTATTTGTAACATGAACTTGTCACAAGAGTGGTTTATTTTACCTAAATATCTGTATGGAGACTCTGTAATAAGATCTAATCTCCGATGTGTTTTTATTCATATACAAATCTTGCGTCATTGCTCCTCGTCTTTAAATTTTCCCTCCTTCAGTCCTCTCGGACCCCCTGCCACCCCCAAGCAACTCAGTCTTATGACTGCCTGCTTAATGAGTGCAGCACACTGTCGAACTGAATCATTAGACTGAAGTGACCCTTCATCGTACTCAATAACTTTCTGAAAAGACTATCCAAATCTGATGGAAAGAGAATCAAACACCTTCCCTTCAAGGTAGATTGCATAGCAATCATACTACTAGATTTAGTTCAATACTGTGTACGCATACAATAAACATCACCATAAGCAGGTGAAGACATAGTATACAGGGATTGCTACAGCCAATTCTCAGTCTCTTGCACATTAATATACACAAAGGAAAAGTTCTAATGAAAGGCTGAACAAGCGGCTTTTGTGCCAGTGTACTTTCAGCTGTAAATGCTCATCATGGATACAGCAGGTCTTTATTCACCAGCAAATTCTATGGTGAACTGTACACAGTGTTACATGCTGCTGCCATAGAAGTTTAGGAGTCGGAATGTCCACGAATCTTTAAATGTGACTTAAGTAATAGTTACGTGTTACATGCTGTCTGTGGAACGACGCTTACCTCTCACATGGAGAGGCAGAGGGACCGGCACGCCAGCCCTCGAGACCGACTGCTCTGCGCATTTTGCATTGCACCCCCTACGAGGTGCTCAGGTGTTCACCACAGCCCTAACAGCCAGACCATTCGTTAGCGCAGAACTCGTTATAAACTGCCGCAACAACCCACATCTTACTCTTCACTGCTGACCATAAGCAGAGAGGCGGAGCCCGCTGCACGGCTCAGCCTCCTTCCCCCTTCCTGGCCGCCATCTCTCCCAGCGTCCCTCTAGAGCCACAGCCCAGGCCCCGTAAGCCCAGGCCTCCTCCTTCCCCCACCCATCCCAGCAGCCCCCGCGCTCTCTCGGCCCCATCATTCCCATCGCCTCTCCCTGGACCCCCGCGGCATCCCCGCTCCCGAGAGCCACCGCCCGGCCCCTTTGTTCACCCAGGGCCCCAGCAGGCCCCCTCACCCTCCCTCAGCCCGGCGCAGGCACACAGACACTGCCGCACCGCCCCCACGCCCCGCCGGAGCAGGCCGCGCACCCCGCCCCCCCCGGTCAGAACGCGCGGTGCAGCACGCAATCTGATTGGCCAGCGGGCCAGTCACTCAGGTGCGCGCCGAGGGGGGATGAGGCGGACTCCCAGCCACAACTGCCGGGTTCGATTGCCCCTCGCGGCTGCGCGCGCGGGAGGGGCGCGGGGCGGCGCGCGGCGCGGCCGTTAGGTGGTGGGCG
>Ga0065711_1051178_pt1 | contig 10486 bp, 5 predicted proteins | sample Hoacrofraction12_FD_59098 | JGI IMG/M metagenome (GOLD analysis project Ga0065711, IMG submission 59098) | Hoatzin crop microbial communities from Cojedes, Venezuela - Epithelial fraction 12 v2 (version 2) | ecosystem: Host-associated > Birds > Digestive system > Esophagus > Crop | place...
CGAAATGCCTCTAAATATCTGCAGGGTGGGGGTCAGGAGGATGGGGCCAGACTCTTTTCAGTGGTGCCCAGTGACAGGACAAGGGGCAACGGGCACAAACTGAAGCAGAGGAAGTTCCATCTGAACACGACGAAGAACTTCTTCTCTCTGAGGGTGACGGAGGGAGAGCTGCCCAGGGAGGCTGTGGAGTCTCCTTCTCTGGAGATATTCCAGCCCTGCCTGGACAAGGTCCTGTGCAGCCTGCTCTGGGTGACCCTGCTTCGTCAGGAGGGTTGGACTAGATGACCCACAGAGGCCCTTTCCAACACCTAACATTCTGTGATTCTGTGAAATTTGTCCCTTGCATCACTGCAGCGGCATCTGTGCACTCATATCATCATGTATTTGGTGCTGAGTTCCACCTGGCCAGGGCAGGTCCTGCACTTGAAGTAAAGAGCTATCATACAGGATCACCGACACAGCTCCTCCACGTACTGTCCTCACAGCTGGGTGAGTACTGGGTCCAAGTGACCTCCATGATTCAGCCAGGGTTTTCCTGCGTAGACCGGTAAAAACCGGTCCCAAACAAGGCTAATTAGCGTTGGCCTAGCAAGCGCTGGTGAATCATTCAAGGAGGGACACATACTCTGTGCAGATGGACAAAGCTGTGATCTGCTGCCAGACTGAAAAAAATAAATAGATTTTATGCTATGCACTGTAGACACTCCTTACCTGTTTTAATTTTTAATAGAAATATTCTTTTTTAAGTACTTGGAGCAATATGAGTTTAATGTGAGCTCAGAGGACCGTGCAACACAAGCGTAATTGACTCACTGCCATCACTTGCTAGATGTTTTTTCCTTTCCTTTTCCAAAGTCTTAATGTTTCTTAAGTTCTTAATGGAAACAGAACACGCTAGAGAGCCAGCATTTGACACAGAGCTTACAACCTAGTAGTCAATATTGAAATTGGATTTGAATTACTGCGTAAGTAACTGCCGATAAGAAAACAAGAGTAAAAGGGCCATGGAAAGACACAAAGCACCTGCAGGTCATAGGCAAAGGAAACCAGAAACAAAAATGTTTATAGAGGTCAAAGGTTTAAATTTTTAATCGTTGTTGTATCAGGGAACAGAGGCCACTTTTATGTGTGTGGTTTTCCTCTGTAAAATCAGAGTTTCTCTTACATGGAAGTTGGTATCTTTCCATTAACCAGTGTCACAGCTGAAAAGCCAAACAGGTGAACAATATTCAAGCTGAACCTTTGAACTGTTGGCCTGATATTATCACTCTTTTTAATCACAAAGTAGTTCAGTGTTTAACTAACCTTATTTTCTTCTTCTCTGCCTCTGATTGTGCTGCTTTACCCCGTCTGCAATAAACAAGGAAGAAAGCTGTAACATCCTGAGTAGTGACTATAACCTGTCCTCCCCTTAATGACAGGTTTATGCAGTTCGTCAAAACCCATCATCTGAGCAGATAAGATTGAATTCAGTGACTGCTGAATTGGACATACTCTGAGCTGAAATAAATGCAGTGAGGTGTCTGTGCTTATTAGGGGCTTCCTAATAGGAAAAGTCTCGGTGTCTTACTGAAAGGCAGCTTTACTGTCATCTGTGGTGTTTTCTGGAAGCTGAAACTGTGAAAAGGAGTGAGAAACTGTATTCTCTCTGTTCACCAGACAAAACCTCATAACACTACTTTAACTTGGAAAAGAGCATCACCACTTAAAAAAACCCCTGGAGCCACTCCTGATTTTAGAGGATGGATTAGGGAAGATGAAGTCATCACATCTTGACCCACGACTACTAACAATGCCATGTATTGCACACAAAGCTCCCGACCAGACCGACGTTTCTGTTAAAAAGTTCAGCAGTGGTCCTGCCAGTCGGGATGTAACCTGAAGTTGTCAGTTAGATTTCAGAGTAAACAACATGCTGGGCAGAACCAGAGCTCCTCCAGTCTCTAAGAACTTTTTGTTTATCATTCTTATCAAAGTTTTTAACAAGAAGCAAGCCAGCACAAAATTAATATTTTTTTACATGTTTTTGCGGAGAAGGATAGCTTCACAGCTGCTTCTGGATCGTGCAAAGTGGTCTAACTCAATGCACTTGAGCAGCATAACTCAGTGACTTTTCAATATTTCTCCTTACCCATAAGAGCATGAAACAGAGAAGGAGGGGATCTGTATAGTTGCAGTCTGGACCTGTGATTCTATTTCCAGCTTTAGCATCAACTTCTCTGTTATTCTTGATAATAATATTTGCTTTTTCTCCTTTTCAGTGTTTAATACTTTCCCATTGCATAGTGAGTCTAGAGTTGTGATTTATTCAAGCAAAGTATTTTGAGATCCTTGTAGGAAAGGAGGTATAGAAAAGGAAAGCTGTAATTGGAGTTTAACCGGCAAATAACACCAGTTTACAGTACCACCAGCTAAGGGTGACACCGTCACCTCACAAGATGCCCTTTTCCCCCTTTCCATTAACAGATCTTAGCTCACCCCTTACAAAGATATTATTTGCACAGACACAGAGGTGAGCAGGGCCCTCAGAACCGTCTCTGAGGCAAAGGAAAATGTTTTCTCGTGAAGAAAGCTCATTAACAGTCTAAGCAATGATAGAATCAGCACTTGGGGTAACTCCAAAACCACCTACTCAAACTGGCGAGGACGAGAGTTAGAGACGGATCCTGGTGGCAGGATTAATATTTCCCCTGGCTTGGCTCTTGTGATTTATGTTCACGGCTATTGAACGCAAAAGAAAGAAAGGTTTCAAAGCTGTGTTTGTATTCCCCAGCAGAGCTGTTTGTGATTTCCATTTTGTAGGAGATTTTCATTTCTCTTTTATCCATTACCAGGCAGACAAAACCCAAAGACTTCTGCTAATTCTTATTCCCCTCCTTTGACATCACCACCAGATATAAATTTGAGAAAGCTACTCGCAGCATTCGGTTCAATTAATATGCTGGTGTTGTCCCCGGGCTGTAGAATGCATGTAACTACGTATGTTTGCTGCTCACTGTCCCTTCAGCAGAGGAACTGGAGAGAAGGGAGGGAAAGGAAATTTTTAACCTGCTCACCTGCTTTCGTCTGTCTGTGCCGTGTCTTCTCTGCCAGATAAATACAAAACTAGGATGCATGCCGGTTAACACCTTCGTGAACAATAAAATGCCTGTGTGTATGTGATAACCAAGTGGATACTGCTCTGAGGTTTAAAGTTTATGCTCTGCTTATGCTTCTTCTTCATCCTAGTTCTCCCTTAGTTCTTTAATTTGTATAAGCACATAACACACAGCGGACGTGCAAGCAGGAGAGGGAACCACCCTCTCAGTGCATAAGGTGTGGAAGAGAACGGAGGAGCCATCACTAAAACATCTTTCCACTACCAGCGTCTGCATTAGGAGTACTGCATTAGGTATGCTGCCAGCAGCATCGTCAGGAGCAAAAGGAGCTAGCAGGAACCGACTTCAGTTTGGCCCTAGCTCCCAAGAACTAAGCATATATTTAAGACTGCCTTTGCTCAGGAAAGTCCTCGCTTAAAGCTATTTGAGAAAGGATGCAAGATACCCTTTTAAGTATAAGCATATGTTTCTCCCGATAAACAGACTTTGCATTTTGTAAATTTAATTTGCATCAACAGTGAGAAAGAAATACACGTTGCAGTATGATTTTAATTTTAGCCCTGATATCATACCTTCCACTTCCCCAGGTACAAAAGGTACTGTAGTCTGCTTTCGTAAATATAGTTGGGCATTATCTGCACTGGTATTTTGCTTAACGATGAGGCTGCTCTAATAAATTTGAATGACATGGGCTATAGTTCCTGGCTACTGCGACTGCTGGGGCACCGCTCCCCATGCCAGCTCTACCCATGCACAGCTCTCACTGGGGGCAGCAAGAAGCATCTCGGGGTCTCTGAAGAAAGGACCAGGAATGTCACCATCCTCACATAGTGCCGTTCGGCGGTTTTGGGTAGTCTGACCTGAACTCTCAGCACAGACCTAGCCAGGACACTTTGTAGGATCAGACCCTTGATTTAAGGCAATAGTGCAAATCTTGAGGTAGGCTAGATTGTCAGATACAGGGAAATGACAACAGATCTGTCCATGGATGTCCAGCTGAAGGTGTGGATGTTCCTCAGTAACGCTGAGGACTGTAATCATACACAGCAAGATGGACACATAATGGGGGAAAGCAAAGAAAAACTCTCCTTCATCCCTCACCCTCTCAACCCACCACCCTGTATAACCTCTCGTAGCTTGAAGCAAGACAAGAAAGTCAGCATTCTGCTTCCTCCAACAGCTTTGACATGACAGGTATGGTATTTTCTTACCCACAGAATTGCCAAGGAAATCCGCCCTAGCAAAAGTGCAAAAGTTTTCAGTGTAAGGAGGTGGGGTGCAAAAACTGGCTTGTAGGCAAAGGTTGAAATGACTCAATCTGAAACAAAATGTAAAGCAATTACTGCTAGGAAAAAAAAAGATCATGCTGACATTTAAAGGCTGCAGTGATAGTATCTGTCCCTTCCCAGACTGACATAAGCAGCCTTGGTTTGATCCCCAAATGTTTTTGCTTTTTTTTTTATTACATGTAGGATATCCTTTATTTGGAGGTGGGGGGCAGTGGGGTGGATTGCCTTAACTTCAGTTGTTGATGCAGAGAAATAATTGCCACCCCAGAACGGTAATTATATATGCCATTGTTTATACACATAATAGGCCTGGAAAAGCATGTTCTGCAGATAGGAAAAAAAAGAAAATCCTGCTTTCACATCAGGGCGGAACACTATGTAAAGTGACAGATTGCCACAAATAGCATTCAAGCCCTTGCACATTAGTGGCTGATTTTTCTTCTGGGGAAGAGGGGGGGAGGGATGAAGGCTATGGAGTAGGGTGGAGAGAAAAAAAGAAGCCATTTCTGTTCAACAGCCACAGTAACATATCCAGTGGTTTTCGCTCTCCCGACTGCTGCTAAGTGAACCTGATCTTTAAGAAGTAGTTTTTAAAGTCACTGCCTCAAAGGGACTTTTTCTGTTGTTGCCATCTTGTGCAAATACCACTTCTAAAGTGGCCTTAATTTGAATTGCTTTGAAGGCAGACCAAATAATCTGGTCGAATATGGTATGGTACGACGCATCTCGTCTTTGTGCCTTCACGTACCACGTAGAAAGTGAATTTAGGTCACAAAAGGACAGCCAAAGTCTCCTTTTCCCCCTCCCATTGTGCTGTATCTAAGAACAAAAGAATAAAACAAACAGTGTGCTGTGGTGTCAAACCCATGTCGTATATTTTTTTTTTAATGCAAAATATGTATTTCTTCAAAATATTGAAAGTATCAGGGCTGTACAAAAGAAAAAAATACATATGTATTTCGATATTGAACTGAGCATTGTTAGATGCCGAAGCAATTCATAGCAGGGCTATTCTCTGCTGCAGTGTCCAGCAAATTGCATGACCTGCTTGTTAGGCTTGACAACAGTGTTTTACCTAACAAAGGCCTCAACAGCTCAGAGCAGCAGAGGAATGTCAAAATGAGCACATTTCACACACAGATGTGTGACCATAATAGTCTATAAGAAGATGCATGGGGTGGAGGGAAGGGACTGGGGGCTGGGAAGACTAACAGTTAGCAGGAGGGACATGGCCCTACTGACCACATTTAATCAACCCTTCTGTAAACAATTCAACATTTTCATTGTTCTCTAAAAACTAATAAAGAGAAACAAGCACTTTTCATTCATCTTGCAGTAATTTTCTGTCAGGTTTGAGCCCCTTGTGGCCTACAGCTTGTGCATTGCTAGCTGTGTGATACAACAACTATTTCAATTTATTTTACAAACTCTGGCCATTCACATGTCAGTTAGTGTTCACCAAGCCGGCATCTGAAATTGTGCAGTTAACGAGTTTTACAACATTTCTATCAAGAGAAACTGTTTAGCATAACTGACTCTTAAGGAGTTATTATACCTCTAAAAATCCATTTTAAGGGGCATTATTTAAATAAAATAGAAAAACGGTTCACTGCCTTTTAAAGGGGCTACAAAAAAAGTCCATCAGATCCAGTGCAGTAATCCTCAGCTTAAAGCACTCTTGAGAGCACTTCTGGGAATTATCAGCATAATGAAATGTTTTGTGAAATGTCCAGATAGATTCCTCTACTCAACAATTTTACTGCACCATATTTATTTTCCTCCTAGTTTTTAAAGAAGTGAATTACTTTTTTGAGGGGATGACTCTGCGTCGTGCAGATTAACTGAAGACATTATTGCCAAGGATGTAGTAAAAGTGAGGGGTTCAGTCTGTGTGCAGTCTATATATGTTTGCAGGGGGGGAAAGAAAAAGTCAAGCCTTTTATGCTACACTCATCTCTAAAAGGGTTAAATCACAATGAGGCTTATGCAGATTTGCATTTCTCTTGTACCGCATTTTTCCCATACTCTTCAACAACTTTGTTATACAATGGCACCTGTAAAATGCTTTGTTGAAAATAATTCTGAAGTTAATTAAACAAACAAAAAAGCTTATAAAACTGAAATTTGTTTTAAAGTGCTCTGAAAAGGAGAAGTTTCTCAATTTTAACTTAAAGAGTGGATATCTATCTATTAACTGCAGTGAGCAACGATCCAAAACTGCTAATACCAAGACTCCATAACGGTAGAAAAACTGCAGCATATGAGTGAGTCAATCTCAGCGTATTAAACCACCTAATGGAGTAAAACCCATGCCTGCCATGTGAATTCATGAGTGTTTCTGCCTAAAGTGAGCACTGGTACGAGAACAATTGCTTTTCGGTACAGTTACAGGTACGGTTGCTATGATATCCAGATGTGCGTATACATCATGCACAGACGCAGTGGTAACACATGTGTGACAGCCTATCTGGCGTTATTTGTTGAATGTAGTTTCTATCTAGTTCAACTAAAAACCTCAGGACTGCAGCCAGCAAAAAAGATTTGTTCCCAGGTCTTGGGAATTTTTTGTGCCAGTTCTAAGATGGAGCATCTAACATTGCTAGTCCCGGAGATCGATGGATAGATGTTCAGTAACTTTGATCCACAGAACACCTGAACAATGATTCATGGTCTTGGCATCTTCTCAGAGCAAATGCGTAATGCTTCCCAACAGTCTAACCTTTCCACAATGGCTGTAGGCAGTACTACAGCAGCAGTGCCAGAGGAGCTGTCTCCCAGGGTCTACCAAGACAGAAATGCATGTAGGAAGTCTTCCAGACTAGCAAATCTATGATTAATCAACAATATTAGATGAGATAGTGGACATTTTCCTAACAACTGGGCTACAACTCAGTCTTACAAGATGCTAAGAATTTTGGCACTGACTCGGCACATGCTGAGTTTAAACACACAGTCACTGGCAGAGCTGGTTACCCCATATTTAAAGCAGTGGGCTGGTTTACGACTGAGAGCTTTGCTAGAGAGGTGTCATGGTCCTTAGCACTCTGCTGCAAACCTTGATGTAGCAAAACACATAAAACAGGACAGAAAGGTGAGGGTTTAAAGAAAATACTGCTCAAATTTATGTTAGAATCAGAGGAAAACTTAACTACACTTAAACAACGTATGGGCAGATGGATAACTGAAAGGCAGAGAAGGACGAAGGGTATCAGATTTCTGGATACCAAAGATTTTGGAGTGTGAAATTTCAAGCACCCACCATAGAGAGAAAAATTTGTCCGACTCCAGAGAGCAAACCAAGGAGGCGCAAGACCAGAAGTGAATACTCATTTTGTGCAAGACTGATAATACAAGAAAACAGTTGCAGCAACAAAGGAGTGAGCTGAACTTAATCCTAATGACACTTTCCAATCTTAGGTGTTGAGGCTTAGCAGTTCCCAGCTTTTTCCATGGTCACCTAGCAGATGCTGTAGCAGGAGCAGGCAAGGTCTGATGGAAGGAGGCAGAAACGGCTCGTTAAGATATCCTACGTGGCCTTCCCATGTTTATAGAAAAATACATCCCCTCTTCTTTACAAACCCCAATTCTCTCTCTTTCTTGGCCTGAGGAGGGTTTTGGTGGGAGAGTCAGAGCTGCATCTACATCCAAGAATGGATAACCACTAATTCAAAGATCACAGAGTGGCCTTCTTTGCTGTGTGCTGGGGAGATGGGAAAGATGCGAACACCTACACGGAGGGCAAGGATAGGAAGCAGCTTGACTGCAGTCATGTATTTCAGCACCGCTAATTACAATCATGTATTTTCCATGAGCTGAAGTATTATGGCAGCAGGATTTTTGTCCCCTCATTATTTATACATAAGTATTTGGCCAAAACAAAGGTAAATATTTTTCAAGCATGTACAGAGGTGTCACTGATATCCTGTTCTGCAGTGGAAGATCTTTTCCTTTTGGGGAAACTTCTACGTAAAACAGAAAAAGAAAAAAGAGGGTGAGTATGACAGCTTTATTTATGACAAATGAAAACCCAGTAACTGATTTTTTGTGTGATCAAAGCCTGGATGCTTGCTCCGCTGCTTTTCTATTTGTTCACACAGGTTCAACTTATTGCGTAGCAGTTGTTTTGTTCCGTGTTTCTCTTTGCTGAAAGGACTGGTTGCCTCCATGCAAGTAAAATGCATGCCTAATTTACAGGGGACAGCAGTAGGGCTTGGAGGTATGCAAGCCGGAAAGAGCCTAGCTGAGGTGTAGACGAGTTCCAGCTACGTCCTCCTGCAGCCCTGAGCAGTGAAAGGTCCCTGCCAATGAGCCTTTGGCCGGAAGCACCTTGGCTGAGTGTGTCTGTCCTTAGCTTGGTCTTGCTGGGAATAGGCAATTGCCAAGTCATTAATTATTCTGCTAAAAATTAGCTTGGCTATCCTTCATCCCACACTGAAGTCTACAGTCTGGACATCTCAAAGGTCTAAAATGTGAGAGAACATTATTGTGTTAACCCTGTACCTATAAGCGGAGCCAGTCTTTTGCTTCATATTCCTCTCTGCTGTCAGGCTATCTGTTTTCCATCCTTAGCCCCTGAAAAGCACTTCTCATAAGTAGGCAGGGAGTATGGTCAGTGGAAAGCTGCAAAAGTGCACTCTACCTCTCTAGGGGATTTATTGTCCTTGTTAAACCTTTTCCCCTTTAGAGAAGGCTCGTGAATGCTTCGCAACACCAGGATTGAACTAAAAGAATAATGCAAACAGCATTTGAAAAAATGAAGACACCATAGTTTAAGTTCAGGTACACAAAGCTGTCTTCTAATTATCATTTGAAAACATTCAAAATCATATAGAAATAAAACTAAAAGCGAACAGCCACAGCATCGAAGATGACAGTGGTGAAGAAGACATTTCTGTTCGCAACCTTGGTCCCTAGATTGGTGACAATCCAAATGCCGAATTCCCTCGTGTTCAGCAGAGCTATGTATCAGGATAATTAGATGAAGGTCTATGTCAGTTTGGTACTACAAGTAATAATACCAAAAAGCTTTGTTCTGAGATACTTGTGACCTTTGACAGTCAGGAAGAAGAAAAACATGAAGAATAAAAAAGGAAAAAAATACATTAAAATAAAAAAAGAAAAACTTTTAATTTAAATTTTCTTTTATATATTGTCAGGTGACTTAGTCCAACTTTCCTTGGCCTTTTGGGATGCGATGACACAGCTATTTACCATAATTCTGAAACTGCAGTCACAGACTTTTAGAGCAAAGTTTCTTCTGTCTGTAAAGTTGAGGCTGTTTGGTATAACCACCTCTGAGGGAGCTGAATGTGCATCCTGCCTCTATGACTGCCATACCTGCCTGTAAAAATAAAGGCATAACAGTTAGAATATCCCTGCTGTTGCTTTTTTTCTACCCTGGCTTCCAAGAAAAGGAGATTTTTTGTTCATGGAAAAGCTGTCTACGTAAATTTTGAACTTGTTAGGTAATTCCAGATGAATTGCTAAGCATATGGAAGAGAGAGTGAACCTAGCAGCTGACCGAGAAACGGTTTGCACTTGTACCTCACCACGGCCAGGTACAATTCAAATGATGCATGTGGCAGATTCATTCCCATCCCATAACATGCCCATTGACTTAAGATCCAAGTCACCTGCCAGATGTTTTGCCCTTTATTTCTGGATCATTGGTTTTGCCCTTGGTCCATTCACCTTCTGTTACTTTCAGCCAAGCCAAGCAACACTCACTACAAAAGGGCTAGTTTCAGCCTTGTGTTACCAACGGCCCTAAAACGCGAGATTTGGCTTGAAATCACTCAAAGGCACATCATATGCTACCTCATGGGCATGGAGGTCTGCTTATTTTTAAAGGATGGTGTAAAAGCATATGTAAAAAGCCATCCTCCAGTAATCAGTTGCACCTACCACAGAGAGTAGAAATAATGTGTAAATGATTACCATGAAGAAAATATACAACCCCACCCGGAGTCCTGCATCCAGCTCTGAAGCCCTCAGCACAGGACAGAGCTGGGGCTGTGGGAGCGGGGCCGGAGGAGGCCCCAGCAATGATGCGAGGGCTGGAACCCCTCTGCTGGGAGGAGAGGCTGGGAGAGCTGGGGC
>Ga0065711_1051179_pt1 | contig 10485 bp, 6 predicted proteins | sample Hoacrofraction12_FD_59098 | JGI IMG/M metagenome (GOLD analysis project Ga0065711, IMG submission 59098) | Hoatzin crop microbial communities from Cojedes, Venezuela - Epithelial fraction 12 v2 (version 2) | ecosystem: Host-associated > Birds > Digestive system > Esophagus > Crop | place...
CAAACCCCCCCCCCCCAATATGTGAAGTAAACTCCAAGTACCTGCTTCTCCCTTCTCAGTGTTGAACAGTACTTCACTCAAAAAAAGTCCCTTTGAAATCCAAGGAAAAGCCTGCCTGATGAAAGCCACTCTACACTGCAGCTTCCAAGCACTGTTAAGAAACATTTCTAGGTAACAGCATTGATGTAACTAGAACTGGCAAAATGACATTTGTTGGGAATTGGTTTCAAAACACTGTCTCTATTCTATGTATCTGCCGAAGTGCCAAATATTCTAGACTAGTTGGAAGACATAAATTATGAGTATATAGCTTCCTGCGAGCCATAAGCTCAATACAGAGCTGGATATTTGTCACTATTGCTAATTGCCAAGTCAGCAAGTGAAACAATAGCTGAGAAGGGAACCCAATTCTAGCCACACACTGAGCATTACTATAAATAATTTTAGACAAATTACTAAGAGAGGTAACTTAGTAGAAGTTTCCACCTTCTGCTTACGTTCCACTGAGCAGAATTCTGCTCTCAAGAAGTATTTCCATAAACCATTTCTTTCCATAATCTTATATACAGGCTCCTGCAAAAGGCCGACACCATTTGTATATCAGAAAACAGTTCAAGACTCAGCTCCTGTTAAAGGAAATAATGTGACATTTTTGGTAAAACAAAACCTTGCCCACAGCTACACTTTAAGTTTTAATGAACAGTCAATGGAGAACAGCTAGAACTCAAACCTGAAAATTATTTGTATAAAGTCTGAGAAAACTCAGAAAATTGTTCCCCCAGCCCCATTGCATCTACTGCTGGTTTATAAAATAATTTACTTTTTCCCTTGTGAGACCTCTGTTTTGGCTGTAATAAATGCTACCCACCTACCTGACAACCCATCAAGATATCCAGATTCACATGCACTTGCTAGGACACCCTACATTTCAACCAGTGCACCAAATGCCCGTAGGGGAGCTACGTGGGTGAAACTGCAGCAGCTGCTCTGCGCTGGCACGCACCCGCGGAGCCAACCGATGGAGAGCAGAAACACCCCATCTCCTGCAGACATGCTGCTCGCCCAGCAATCAGCCATCTCGCTCTTCTCGGTCCTGATTGTCAAGGCAGACCACAAAACACTTCAGAAGATGAAGGAAAATGAAATTCATAGCTTTAGCAGGTATTAAAGACCGTATTTTTGTTTAATGGCTCATTACAATTCACCCCCAAGATAATCTCTCCATGCGTTTTGATCACTCCACCACCTCTCCCCCTGCTAACAGTCCTCTTCTCCACTAATCTCTCCTCTATTTCACAATTATTGCCTGTTTTTCATCTCCGATAATCTAGCTGATATTTAGCCTAATGCAGAGCAGTTGTTCTCAGTTATTCTCAACTGGTGCCCCAAAACTTGTTGGCTTTTCCTTTTCAGTTATATCAACAGAAGTAATTTAAAACTCTTTTCCTGGTCTTCCCTCTTTTTATGTAACATCCTGCCCTGCTCAGGATGAGCTAGATATACAGTCATAAACTATTCCTCAAAAATGATGCAAGGCTGGAAGCACGATGTGAGAAATGCAGCTGGACACAGAACAACTCCAGGGAAAAAGATCGCCACTGGCACGGGCAGCACCCCATTTCCTAACTTGTAACAAGCAGTTTCTTAAAAAAACTTCCACCTGAACTAGCAATTGCCTGGGAGGACAGTGGGCGGTGAGGAATGAGAGGAAAGACTGTGTGAAGGAAACAACTTCCAGAACCTTCGCAGCTTGCCACACGCACTATTAACCGACCATAATTACGGCAGAGCGACCTGCTGCACTGGGAGCTGGGAGGCCTGCAGCTAACCACCCTGGCTCACTGAGCCCCACCTGCCGTACCGGTACCAGCTGGATTTAAGGGAGAGAAAGCCCAGCAATTAAGGGTTAGCAGAGAAACAGGCTGTTTCTACAGAGAGCAGGAGGTTTGGCCGGGAACTACTCGTCGGTGGTGTCTTGCCGAAGGCTGCCAGCCGGGCGAGTGGTTTGCTGTGCGCTGGGTTGCTGCCTGCCAGCTGAGGGAGAGGTGGGGAGCAAGGCTGTCAGTGCTTGGTTTGCCTTGCAGGAGAAGGGGGTTGTGATGTACCTTCTCTTGGCTTTGTGCTTTGAATTGAGGGTTGGAAGTAGATTATGAGATACAGAGACAGTGTTACCTAGTTTCTGAATGGCCTCAGGCTGCCAGGTCTGCAGGGTGCTGTGGGGCTTCTGCTGTCGCTGGGTTTCTTTCTTGCTGCTCTGGAGCGTGCCAAAATCCTTCTGAAATTGCTGACCATTGCTGCTCTCAGCTGTAATGCAAAAATTCCTTTATGTGTTCTTGACAGTTTTTAGTAGCCTAAGTGTTTGGTAAGTCAGATGAAAATCAACAACAAAAAATGTGTGGCTAGAAACCTTTCCTTCCCCTCCCCCCCCATTTACATAATTACTAACACAAAAGTCAATTCAAGTGTAGCAAATAAACCCCCTAATCTTCCACAGTTTCATAACTATTGTTAGAGAAAATTAGAGTGTAAGTTAAAAATATTTCTTTGCAGAGAGAACAGTGTATTTCAGGTTGGGAGAGCAGGTAAGGTCCTTAAGCAGCAATCAAATGCACTACATGTGATTAAGTGGTTCCTACTTCTCGATCTATGCTTTTGCCTCTTCCTTCCTTCTCCTGCCTCTGATGTTGTGGTGTGATTGTCCAAATCCAGCCCTGATGAAAAGAACCTCTAGGGTTAAAGGCCTTGCAGTTCGCTGGAATCGTGTTGCCAAGAGAACCATTACAGCTTGCCTCAATGCTGGCAAACCGAACAGTGATAGTCTGTGATGGGCTAGGGAGCTGCAGCCCTGCAACCTGCTTTAAGTGAAGCTGGAATAATTTTTCTTAGTGTGGTTGAGTGTTTCTGTGCTAGCCTCACAGACTCTATTTGGCTTCCATATGCAATTTTGTTGTCAGGGTCATATTTTTATGTTGGAGCCTAGGTAAATAAAAGAGAGATTCAGCTAAAGATCAGCACCGTTGATACCTCAGCTGTTGTACAGTTTGTGCAGAAAAAAACTTTCATATTCAGTTTTTATGCCAATATATCTGATTCAGATACAATGATGTGTGTTTTCTGGGTTTTTTCCACACCACTTCGGGAGGTAAAAAAAAAAGAAGAGTTAAACCAAAACTATTCCTAGCTGCTTGCAATTATATAGGCAAAAAGCATGCTTTATACTGCACTCATAACAAGATATGTTATTCCCAGTATAGGTATCCTCATAAGAGTGTAAGTGAACCTTGTTTAATGGGTGTAGTTAAGGAATAAAATGCTGATATCAGCTAGTAAGGACAATTGAGCTAATTGTGGCGAATCTGAAGTACAGTGACTATGTGTGCTGTTATAACAGTGTATCTGAACTGTGGCTAGAGGACTACTCAGCCGTACAGGAGGGAAAGGTGATGAACTGCATTCTCCTGTGCATGACTAATAGCCAGTATTTGGTACTTCAGGACCAAAAAGGACTGGAAAATACAGGTTATTCTCATCATTACAAACCAAGGTATACTTTACCCTTACTACAGCTCATAGGTAATTAAGCTCTATGCTAAAGTAGATCTATCTGATTATTCTGCTCTCTAACTACAGAGGCAACATCTGACCGTAGTATTTACCATCTGACCAAGGCTAGGAAAACAGAATCCAGCTATAATGTATAGCTGATCTGAAGTTTTACTGAATTTCATATGCTGGTCATGTTACCCGCAAAACTGTGTTTTTGTACAAGGAGCTTATTCCTGGACCGTATAACTCGAATATCTGAGTTAAGTTCTTTCTAATATCTTCTTACCAAATTAAGTATTACAGTCTGCTTTGTGATACAGCAGTCTTAGTCATCTGTATCAATTTAGGTCTTTAAAATTACATCCCACTTTACTGAACACTGATGAGTATATATGCTAGAGGGTACAATAGCAATGAAGTTGCTAAAGTGATTACAGTGTCTTCATAGGCTTTGAAAGTACACTGCTATTGCCTGCCTCTTTTGGTGCCAGTGAATTCAGATCAATGTCCTGAGGCAATATTGTCATGATGATTCTGTAGCATGTAACTACATTAGCAACAAAGGTGAGTTTCGAGAGAGCTCTACTCCTAGTCTTGTGTAACAGTTTACATAATTTGTCAGTGGTGTTTCTCATCTAAAAAAATCTGCTTGCTTCTGTCAATGATAATTATGAATGCCTCTTGATCATGAATATAAGCTTCAGACAAAGCTTCTGGGAGAGGACTTGCTGCTCTGACATTCTTACTTTACATTATCAACATTCTATACTGGGCCAGGGACTGAGCTTTTCCACCCATCAGTATTTCCTTTTTTTCAAAGTATTGCATCTTCACTCAAGTGATATAATTACAGAGGAAAGAAACATCTGTCATGTGGCTGTGAGACTTGTCCACGTGAACAGATCTGGTATAAATAAATGCAAGTAGAAAAGATACAGGTATGGACACTTTAAGGGTGAGAAAGTTACTAAACATCACTTGAATATCTTTGAGTATGCTAATCTCTGAACTACTGTACAAAAGCTTCAGTAGAGATGGTAAAGTCTATTCATATTGTGATGAAACAGTTGTAGATCCCTGGTCCTAAGAGCCAACTCCTGAGCTGATCTCAGCTGAGAATCTCCCTGGAGCCTGGGTGCAGCATCTAAATTTCTGAAGAGGATTTCCTACTGACCTTAATGTCTCTTTGCTCAGGGCACAGGTTGTTCAGCTGTCCTGTAATGAGGTTCCTAAATCTTCCTATTCACAATACAGGGAGCATAGGTGCCTAATAGAGGATTCCCTGCAGGCCATGGGCTGGGACACGAAGTTGTATAGGCCATCAGGCTCTTGCTGGACTTGGCCCAAAAGTTGCTAATCCAACACCAACGGTGGTTCGTCTGTTTTGTTTTGTTTCCTGTTTTTGCTTTAAATAGTAGTGATGAATCCGATTAGCTGCAAGACAGCAGATGCTATTGTAATATGAGATTCGAATAATGGATGTTGGAATAGACTCTGGCCTTGGTTTAAATGACATATGTTATTTATTATTATTTAACATTTTCTTGTGCAATGGAAGCCAGGTTTTCTGCTCTTTGAGAAACTCCTTACTGAATAAATAGTACAAAATCAGGACCATTATTATTTTATGCATATACATAAATCTGAGAAAACAAAATTGCTGTATCTAAAAGAGCAGTATATATGAAGGGTTAAGTGGTAAGCTAATAGAACTGATCTATTTCAGTTGTCTCACTTAGGTAAAATTATCCAACATGATACTTATGGTTAAAGGTTAACAAAGGAAGCGTGTAAAGCTCTGTTACTTTTAGTTATGTATATGGCATAAAAATACAGAGTACAATTCGCTACATTGAAACTCACAGTATTTTAACAATTTTATTCTAAGAAAAGCCATAAGTGGTTTGCACTTACTGATAACTATTAAAAAGGAGTGTAGTTTCAGCAAAATTATTTTATAAATATGTATCCCTAATGAGATAACCAAACTATATATAAATAGAAAGCTGCAGTATTAAATAAAAATAAATAACCCAAGCCCTATTTGTTATTACTGGTCTGTACCTTAGCAGTATGGAACTGTATTTGATAACAGCATGAATGAGAAATTGAAGTTGATAGGTTTGCAAATCTAGTGAATGGAAAGGCCACTGATGTTGCCCGAACTGTGGCAGAATGCACGCTGACTGGAGACGCTCCTCATCTTCCTCCTGTGAATTAATGTGTCTTGGTAGGAGCACTTGGGGACTCCCTATGAGTAACCCAGCTTGCCCCACAATTCAGAAAGATGGTGGTCCCCACTTACAATGGCATGCCTCTGTGAGGAGACTTGGATCACATGTCAGGTCAAGATGACTGCAGATAGAGCCCTTTTTCTTTGGCAGATGGTGCTGGTAGCTGCTCTGAGAAGAGGAGTCTGAGTAGGTAAAAGCCTACAGAGAGGCAAGTTCCATTCTCCTAGAACCAGAGGTCTTTATTGAGAGCAGGCCACAAACCTGGGCTGTTTCCTTCCTTGCCACCCTGATACTGTTTTGTGGAGCGGCTTTGAAGACCATCCTTGTCGGACAGACAGCCTCCAATTCAAGATTTAGCCATGAAGCAGAATATAATCAAGAAAGCAACACTGGCAATCTCTTTAGCGTAGGAATGTGACTCCAGTGCTGATGGAGCATTTGCCGTCTAATTTCAGTAACTTCTTCCAACCAGCAGAAAAATCTCTGAGACAGGCTTGGTTGCCAAACATTACAGGCTTTGAAGTCTGCTGGCAGGTAAAAGCTCCATGTCAGTGACCTACAAAAACATCAAAAGGTATGTCAGGGAATGCTGTTGCAAGGGCTGGAAGCTGGAAATCTAAAAGAAAACCCTCAAAGATAACATTAAAGGACTTCAAAGGTCAGAGATATGTAGAAAATAAACAACACTGGTCAAAATCAGACAGAGAAACAAAAACTTTATCTAACTTGAGTAGAAGTTGGAAAGGAAATAAAAGGGAGAAATATGTACTGCTTTTTATGGTCACACGTGTGCATGTACTGTGTAAGCAACAGCTATCTTGTCTTCAGGATGTGTGTATCAGTATGCTCAGGATACAAACATATACAGTGAATGCCTGAAAAGGAGACTAATAATTGATATCCATATTTTTCTTTTTACTAGCATATCTAAAGGTGCGGTATAATATGATTTTTTTTTTAACAATATATCACAATGTAGTGAGTATGTAATAGTAAAAGACACCATCATTAAAGATCACATCCTTCATATAACCTGCCAGAATCCAAATGCAGGACCTAAAACACTTGAAGTGAAGGCATTAATGTAGGAAATTTATTCAGCTGTCGATTAATCTCAGTAGCATAAAGCTTTTTGTAATCTCTGGTGCTTTGTCTCTTACATAAGGATTTTTCAGTGATAAAAACCTAAAACGAGAATATAAAATTAATGTAGAAGGAACTTTGAAACTAGAAATATGTAATGTTTCAAAATAAGAATGACCAGGCTAGGTAAGACCAAGAATCCAGTGAGACCAGTATCCTGCTTCTCATAATAAGCATGAATGGATGCTTAAGGGATATATAAAACACTGGACAGGAATACGTAACAGCTGTTTGCAGCTGAGAAACTTCCTGAGCTAAACATGATTTCTGTGTATCTAGCAATTCTCAGTGATTCCTCAATTCCTCTCCCATGAACTTGTGTAGTCCTCTCCCGAAACCAAACTTTTCAGCGAGCACAATGTCCTGTAGCAGGGATAGCAGGGAGTTCCCAGCTTTACAGACAGATGCTGTGGAGAGTTGCTGCTTCCCCTCTGTCCCCCCAGTTTTGCCATCTGAGAGTCACAGCTACTGGACTGAGACTCAGACAGGGATTCTGAATCTGGCTCCTGCCATGAAATCTGCTCTGTGAAGACAGGTTGTGTCAGAACAAGAGGCAGGAATGGGTCCTCCATCAATGCCATTGTGGAATGAGTGAAACAAATCAGAAAGAGAAGGAAATAGCAGCAACATATCATCTTGAACATCAAAATCACCATGAGAAGATATTTTAAAAATGTCTTATAGCACACTTGTGTGTGCTCTGTGTGGTTTACCATGGTGCCAGAGTGCACAGGGCTGTAGCTAAAATTCCACTGATAATTTTTTTCCTTTTTCTGAAGGTCTGTTTTCAGTTTTCAGTGTGTAGCAGTGTTACGAAATATGGGAGAATCTGCCACTCTGGACTTGTATCAATGCCTATGCACTGGGGATGCATAAGAGAAAAAGTTGGGTTTTGTTTTTTATTTTAATTCCAATGGTAAGTACTGATTCCTTGTAGCCTCCAGTGTGGACAGAGAAGCTTACAGGCAGGTGGTATGGTAGACCAGAATTTTCCTGCTTTGCATCCATACAGTTTAAAAAAAAAAAAAAAAAAAAAGCGCTGTTGAATATATCAGATACTGTAAGAAGGGTTAAGCTGTTCAGATCACCTGCTTCAGACAAAACATAAAACTTGTTTGTGTTTTTTTTTTTTTTTTTCCCCTCTCCTCCAGGAGAAAAATAAACAGTTCCCTTGTCCCTAGGGTGGTAGCAAGCCCGAACAAGGAAAAGCAGGACGCATTCCTTCCTTCCTTTATAACTCCTCACTGAATTGCTCCCAACACATTCCAGATCTGGTAGGATAGCTTAATTGTCTTCACCTGGAGGCCACTGCCTGCATTCCTGTCAGTTAATATAACACCTATGGAGTGCGGCACCACGATTTCTTCCTGATGAACGTCGGTTATGCACCCAGTCCCATGGTCATGAGAAGTTTCATAGGTTCATTTGCCTGTGAAGATTTATGAGTTTCCTGGGTGTAACTGTGCTTGTACAAGTTTGAGTCTATAAGTGTCATCAAACGTAATTCCTCCCTGATGACTTAGAACACATATATGAAAGATGAAGAACTATTTGTTGTAATAGGTTGTGGTTATGACCAAAACTTTTAATTGCTTCCTTTACAGTGAAAGGTCTGTATGGAGAAGGGAATGCTGCTGGTTTGCTTTCACTGGTGGTGAGATAGGGAAATTTCCATAACAATTTATGATCAGGTGTGCAGTGTTACTCCATAAAGCAACTGAAATTTTGCAAAGCTTTTCAGACTAATTCTTGTCACAGAATGTTGTCAATCAGTACTCTGTCATAACTCGCCATTTCTGTAGTTACAGATACCATTCGCACAGAATGTGAAGAGGACCCCCAAGATTCAAATCCTAAATCAGTAGTAAACCAGCAAGTTTGTAACTTTTTCCGAACAAGCAGCTAGAAAATTAGACTAGAAAAATATAAATATTTAAGTGTGCAGACTCAAAGTAATTTGTCATTGTTATGTACTTGTTCTATTCCCACCATCATTTATGAGGTATTTTGTAATAAGCGTTGAAACCTCACTTCTGTTGCCCAATTCTGTTCCAAGTGAAGCGAAGTGTGAATGTTGCTACAGATGAAGACTTTGGACTAGCAGTGAAAACAGTTGCTTCCTAGAAAACATTTTGACAGTTCGGTGAGGCATCAGGGAGTTCCACTAGACGGCATCTTATCACAATATTGCATAGATAGCCAGAGTAAGTTTCAATATAGAGCAGTAATGGCTCTTCATTCATAGGTCCACTGCAGAAATGAAAATATGGTAAGACCAGAAGGCCTCTAAGGCTTGAAAATCATGCTAAACGTGATTACTAAGAGAAATACAAATGTGTAAGGCTGCAACCAAGATGATAAGCAACACAGTAACAATTCTACTTTTACCCATGTTTACTATTTTATAAATTTTATTGAGTGGGATAATGATTTAATGTAAGACTTCTGTCAACAAAAGGAATTACATACACAAGAGACAAGTACAGAGGGGAATGACAAAAAAAAATTGTGAATAAGGAAAGGCATCTGTTTTACCAGCGCTATCCTGATACACCCTTATGTGTTAAAGTAATCTGAACTGGATTGAAATATCATATAAACCAGAGCTTTGAATTCCCATGGATAAAGAAACAAATACTGCTTTTTGGAAACTGCATATAGTTGTTGTATGTTGTACAGTCCTGTACATTTTCTATCAAAAGTCTGTATTTTGGATTGTGTTCAGAAATACTGGAAGCTTCTTGTGATTAATTTAAAAAGAAACGTGAGAAACAGAGTGGTCTTAAAATATGTGCAGGGCCTCTATTATAGTGAAATTAATGGTGTCGTTTTCTTCTTAAGCTCAAAAGGTTAAGTTCTGTGGCCAACAAAACAACGCATCTGACGATGTTAGTCACTTCAGTTTTATTTTACAGATCACTCTCTGAATACTTACATCAATTATTTCAGTTATATAGGCATTCTTAGGAACATTTTTTTTTTCATGTGAAGAACCCTAACATACCACAGGAATGGAATGGGATGGAACACCTGTTTTTCAGGTGTCTCGTGCAAGTATGCTTCTTCATTGCTCCCCGAACTCTCAAAACACTACCCAAGGTAGACCAAAAATGACTTAGCCTGGTTTAACCCCTATGATGGTGGAAGAAATATGCTCACTAAATACGCCTTTGGTAAACTGAAGGAAAAATGAAGAGACCTGTAGATGATGAGATCCATAGTTGCACTACTTGTCTCATTTCTGCACAATGTGTTTTGTAGAAATTCCACAAAATCAAAGTCACGAAGGCAAACAGGGCTACCGTGTTTCGCCAGCGGTGAGCCCCTACTGCACAGGCCTTCCCTGCGACCGTCTCAGTGCGGAGGCCTCGAGCACGCACCGAGACCCGGGGAGGAAGGTGAGGCGACCGCGCTACCAAGGAAATAACAAGCCTTGAGATTATCTCTCAAGGTGACAGCAAACGCAGGGACGGCTCGCCATGAAATGCGGCACACTTGCACGGATGACTTCCTCTCCCGCCGCCTGTTTTCCCGACTCTAACGGCACCTGCGGCCCCGCCCC
>Ga0065711_1051180_pt1 | contig 10485 bp, 5 predicted proteins | sample Hoacrofraction12_FD_59098 | JGI IMG/M metagenome (GOLD analysis project Ga0065711, IMG submission 59098) | Hoatzin crop microbial communities from Cojedes, Venezuela - Epithelial fraction 12 v2 (version 2) | ecosystem: Host-associated > Birds > Digestive system > Esophagus > Crop | place...
GCAGGGGGTTGGACTGGGTGACCCACAGAGGTCCCTTCCAACCCCGACCATTCTGTGATCCTGTGAAAAAATCGAGTAATCTTTTCTTACAACAGTACAACTTGAAATAGTGTGCAAATGAAAGTTTGGTCCTTTCCTGTCACCTGGTTTTCTATTATGTCTCTTTCCAGTTTAAATTCTGTAATCTATTCCATTTTTCTGTCCAAAAGTTTCACACTAAACATGGGACAATGAGGCAGACTGTAGAAAAAGACACAGAAGAAATTACTAACCAGTGCAGAGAAAAATTGTTCTTCCACTAGACTTTCTACTTATATTTGTAGTGTTATTATGATGCTTGTAGCAAAAAAAAAAGAAAAAAAAAAAAAAGGCTTCTTAAGTTGACAAAGTACTTGAAAGAAGTTTGGAATAGTGTGGGTGTTCATTTCTCAGGAGAGATGTCTGTGCTTAGCTAGCATGTTGCACAACTAGACAGTAAATTTTTTGCTTGTAGCACTAATCTTCATTCCTTCTACACTTTTTCATGAATTGTTTGGTTTGCTGTGCAGAGTAATAATGTTCAAAGCTGGATATTAAATTACCAAGAATATTCTAGTAGTGCACTTTCTACATTGCGTATACAACACATCAGTCTCATTGGTAAGTGCTGCATGTGTAGTGTAGATCGTCACTTATCACGCTATGCCTGACAGCTGAGAACAAATAAATGCACTCAAATGAAGAACAATTTAGGACGTTTTAAAAGCTTAAGGTGAGCTTTTTAGTAGTACTGATTCCATAAGATAGTACGCTATGACACTGTCCATTCTGAGCATTAACTTACTCTTTTTTTTTTAATTCTCTTTTTTTTTTTTTTTTTTAGCAGAACTTATTTTGAATATGGTGGCAACTGTTCCTTAAATGAAAAGCCTGATACTCCAAGTCCTCCATGTTTGAGCAATTCCAACTCTCCACAATAATGCAGTCCATCCTGAGGGACTGCTTGAGGGAGGGGATTTATAGAAGCAGGTCATAAGATGTTGATTTCAGTGAAATTTTGTGATTTTTATCATCACTGTATTGGTTTTCCTTGTTTAGGTGACATCTGTCCATTATTAGCTCTAGTGGGCTTCAGGGAAGACAGGGCAAGGTAATGCCTTAAACAGAATGAAAGTGTTCTTACAGGTTAACTTTGTTATTTTATGAACTAACTTCTCTAAACATACTTGCTTGGATTTCCAGAATCAAATAATTGCTTAGTCTTGCCCATTTGTTTGCACTAATTGGTTAAGACTTCATTTTAGCTGCTTTTATTTCCTGAGCTGCTTTTTGTCATCTACCTGTGTGAGAAGTCCAGGCGTTGTGTCTTTAGTTAGTACTGTATCCAGTAGGTGTATGGGGATTAGAGGGTTAAGTATTTTAACAAGTCACCATTTCAAACAGTTGCTTGCAAGGGCACACACCTATTGATAAGATCTATGCCTTTGGCAACAAAGAGTTCTTGAGATTATTTTAAGTAGGCATTTCAGTTCTAAATTGCATCAGATTCCACAATCTAATTTTGTAGATAGTTTTAGTCTTTCTGATGACAGATTTTGCTTTACATGGTTTAGTAAAGACTGGAAAAAAATATTTCTTTAGATTTCATATCAGGTTCTGCGACAAACTAGACATCTGAAAGCTGATGTTGCATATGCTTACTATATGCCTTTTCTTGTCTGTAAGACAATCTGAAGACAAAAGCCTTGTTTTCCATCCCCCCAGACATATAAAATAACACAGGAAACAAACATTCTAAAAAATGTTACATACATAGAGAAAAAAAGAAAATTAAAAGATGAAATTAATCCTTTGCATTGTTTTCATTTTGTGGAGTTTTGATAATGTCTCAAAAGAGTATCCTTTCATATTTTTCTTAGCTGTTGCTAAAACTAGTTTCCTTTTGTCTCAGTTTTTCCTTCCTTTATCCAGTACTAACTAACCATGACATTTGTTCTTGTGTTTTGTAATACACAGTTCTAAGGCTAATAGTCTGCTTAGTAACCTAGTTGCACACTAAAAAATACGATATTTGTAAATAACATGATACATTTATTCTGCCAGTTCTATGTTTTGTCCTTTTTTGGTTTCCTTTAGTAGAAATGTTTGTGGCACACACTGTCTCAGATTTAATCAGTACCTATTCCCTCAGCAAATGTACTCTTATCCTGTCAAAATACTGCATCAAGTTATACCTCCTCTCATCTGTTTAATCTAGATAAATGTTATAAAGGCATTTTGTCTTTTCTTTCTCCAGACAGGTAAGATTATCCGTAACGGAGATTGTACATTTTGTCTTGGCAGAAGTTTGCAACATCCACGGTTGATGAACAGACATCCGCTCTGCTTAGAAGTGTTACTTGAAATTAAATAGGCCAAACAGTAAATTAAATATAGGGGTACACAATGGAACCACTTAAATTTCCTTTGGCATTTTATAGTTGTTTACCTCAGTTTACATTTCCCCCCTTCCTCACTTCTCCTTTATCAGTGTCACTAACAAGAGGAGTTAGCAGGATAGCCGTGGTCTTCTCCAGCTTGCAGAACACGTCCTTTTTTGGTTTCTCAAGTTGCTGTCTAATTTACATCTGGCTTAACGGTGTAGTAATGCACTTGCTGGATAGACAGGAGAGGAATCCTTAAGCAAATCAGTCCTGCCCTGTAGGGAAGGGCTTGGCTGGCTGAAATACTACAAAGGGTTGTTTTACCATGAAAGGACATCTTGCTTTCCTACTCTAGCAAAGCCAAAGCCTCAGTGAAATGAGAAGGACAGCCCAGAAAATCAATCTGGACTAACAGCTGTAATACCAAATGCAACATCCTGCTGTGCACGTTGTGTGCTATATGTAAGTATGATGAAAGTGGACTTAGTCTGTAGCAAGAAAATTGCTGGTCAGTTTAAAGTCTTGGATTCGTTAGATCCATCACAATCCTCAAAGTCTTGAGTGACCGTCTTAAACTGTGGACTGTGGTGCTATGTTTGTTCTGCATACACGTCCAACCAGGCTCAGAGATATGGTCCAGGAACCTTTTCCGGGGGCTATTCCATTGCTGCTCTACAGAGAAGAAAGAAGTGCAGAAAAACACACTTTCATTTAGATGTTCCTCTGCAAATTTGGCTTGCCCCCTTCTTTGAATTTCCGGGGCCCAGGATCAGGTCCCCACAGAGCTGTTGTATGAAAGCAAAGCTAGAATCGGATAGCTGAGAAGAAGGCAGGAGCTGACTCTCAAAGCAACTCAGAAGTACTCTGCTGGGGGATAGGGAGGAGGCAGACTTGGCCACAGCTCTGTTTCCTCTGGGTAGGAAGAATTTGAAAAGGGTTTTGTTTCTGTAATTTAAAAGTGTTGAGTTCCAAGCCTTGTGTCCTCCAACCTCTCGTTATTCTTCACTGCCTGTTCTGGAGCTATTCTGTCTCCTTCTTGCACCCCTTCAGCCTTGCCATTTGTATTGGCGTTTTGGGATGTTACTTGCCTTTGCTCTCTTCCAACAGATGGGCAGTTTGATTTGCCCCTGTGGGTTTGAAAAAGCTCCTTTCACTGCTCAGATAAAACTTGAAAGGCCACAAGGAATCTGTTGATGGAGATGGAAGCTGGGACTGGGAAGAAAGTTTTCTCTGTAGGAAACCTGCCTGTTCTCTGGCTGCTTTTCTGTCTTCCCAGCCACTCAGTGGCCTAGGCCTCCAGGCTCTTGGTTTCACATGCTGCTGAAACCCAGGCTCCGGGGGCTTGCTGCAGAGTATGAAAGGTGTGCGCAGAATTTTTTCCAATGTCAAAAATATCCATTTTCATTTATCCTGAAAAGACTAATTTTTCAGGATTTTTTTTTTCCCCTAACCTTTGTTCCATATGGAATGAAAAAAATGTCTGAAATGTAGTATTTCCAGTAGATAAAATGTTTGCCCTCCCTGGTCCCCTCCCAGAGATGCCTTGTTTGAAAAATGTTTTGCAGGACCACCACTGTGTTTGTAGAGCACTTTGAGATAAATGTGCTTATAGATAAACTGTGTTTGGAAACGTATGGTTATTATCATCAGTATGATAGAAGTACTCATCAAAGTCACTTTACTGTCTACAACTGTGGCTAGGAAAGGAAATTACTTTAATAAATCCATGTTTAGTTATGTAAGCCTGCTTGCATGGTACTGTAACATCTCAAATGTGTTCTCGGGTTTTTTTACATAATTTACTTTTCCTGATTTTCCACCTGTTGCTTACTCTTTGTTTCTGATATTTTTACAGTATTAGAAAATTCTGAATTGCCAACTGATGTGTTCTCTGTTAGGGACTGAATGGGAAGCCTTTGGACTTCATTTAGACTGCATTTGCTGCTTGGAGGGGCCTTTTATGAAACTTTTCTTTTGCAGAGTTGTAGGGCTACAGAAGAAAAACGTGTCTGATTTTACTTTATTATTTTTAATTTGTTTGCTCAATTTAAGATGCATGCAGGATTGTATACAATTTTAAGGACGTACTATATGCATCATTCATTATTTTTCATTTTGACGTGACGGAACTGATTTTTCACTGACATTTACGCTAGTGCAGTATGTTTGTAGATGGTACAGCTGGCCTGGTGGCATTTTATGTTTCTGATAAAGGATAAATGACCAATCAAAATTGCAAAGTAGTTAGCAGCCAAGAGTTGACAGTTATATGTTCCTGGGAGGAAAAAGTGTTCTGACTTGGTAAGTCCACTCCAAATAGAAATAGTATACTAGAAATAGTGTAGAGGATAGAGGAAGAGGTCCAAAGACGTTTACTTAAAAAAAATATAAGTTTTTTTCTTAATTATGCTTACTACTGTGGTGCCCAAAGGTTAGTTAACCACAGGGACTCATTGTACAGTGTCCAAAACAAACAGAAGAGTTGCAGAAATCTTTTTCCTTCAATGGAGAGCAATTTCTCAGTAGTGCTACTCTTGAAGTGTTTTGTGGGTGAAGCACAAAGTGCTTCCCTACTTTCTTTTCTGATTTTATTTACTAAGAACTCACAATGTGCTTGGTGCTTTCCAGAGTTGGTGTAGTTAAGTCTTTACTAGAAGGCACGATGAACATGAGACAGTGGGATGCCTCACTGTGCTATTTGCAATAGGTTTAGTCGATTCTTGCTGCAGTCAATGACAAAGCCTCCGGGGATATTAGTGAGGAGGTATCCAGGTACAAGCCAGCTCATATTTACAGGATCACAGAGTACAAGGTGAGTTGAGATTAAATGACTAAATGGGGAAAGAAAGCAAACTGGTGAAGCTATAGAGACAGAGGGTAAAGAGTTAATCAGGTTGGTGCTATAACAGGTAGTTCCAGGAGATGGCTGCATGTGTTTTTATTTAGATAGACGATAGTTATATAGACTTTAAGCTGTTTGGGCACTTAGGTCCTTTTGTAACTTGTGATGTAGATCTATTTTAAAAATAAGATGAAAGGTTAAGTGAAAGAAAATGAGTTGGCTGAGTTGTTTATCTATCCCATCCCAAAAAGAAGAAGGAGTGACCTTGATTTAGATATTGTGAGCGAGCTGGCAAAGATGGGTAAATTTTATGCCTGTGGGCCATAATACTTTGCTAACCATTTCTGCACATGGGAGTGGTTCTTAGTTGATTCCACCCTGTCTGCAGCTGATGTGTGTCATCCTATTTTAGAAATTTAATCTAGGGTAGGTATATTAGTAACCTGAACAGACAAATGCCACAGCCGTAACCATTAATTTGGGATACAGGCGGAGCTAATTGTTTATGTATAAAATAGAAATGTCCAACCCATCTGTGTATAATTCCCGTTATTTAAGACAGAGTCCCAGCAGCAATGATTTCTTGCTACAGGAACAATTTTTTAAAGTAAACGCAGTTCTTCATCACTCATTTTCATTTTCAAAACTGGAGTCCTCTGGTAATTAAGGATGGGACATCAGAGTTCTTAATCAGTGTCTATTGATAATGTGACAGGGAATTTGAGTGCAAGGCATTGTGTGAGGCTATTTAGTGCAGATTTGGAATCTCCACTGCAGTTATTAACAGGAGTGCTTGCATTCCTCCCCCAGAATATGGATTTTGTATAATAAGAATTATTTGTCAAAATAATGTGGTTGTTGAAGTAGTCCTAGGCATTTTTATCACGTACCACGTCATGGGGAGGGATACAGGAGATTTTCTGTGTGTGTATTCTGGAAATACTAGTGGCATAAAAATGGCTGTGGCTAAATCAGAGTTATTTTTGTCACTTTGCTGTGGAGAAAAGTAGCTGTCTAGGTATTTTCAATGCCTATAGAAATGTGCATACTTGAGTATTCAGTGCTGAGGGAAACCTTTTCCTAATCTTGACAAGGAAGGAATTTGGAATATCGCAAACAGCTTATTTTGTCCTTTGGGCTAATCACAAAAAACATATGCCACATTCCAGCTGAAAGCTACATGGCATATTTATTTAAAATAAAAGTGTCAGATAAAATAGTGAGTTTCACACACTTCACTCCCTGTGTTTTGGAGCAGCACTGCTTCTGTTATGCTAGTAAAGGCATTTTCATCTTTCTCAAGCTGATTATTCCTGCAGAGGTAATAGTGCAATTTGGTTTTTCTTTCCATGCCATGTTGAGAGTCCTCCCTAACGGGACAGGGCAGGCAGTTGTGCTGCCTTGGTCAGAGGGCAACCTTCATGGGAGCTGAGGCAAATCGAGGAGGCACACATCTTTTGTGCAAGGAGAGAGGTGCTCTTATTTTTTCTGCAGGATTGCTCTGTGCTCAGGTAGATATCCTGAGGGCCGTTTCTGAGGCCTTCACTGAGCAGAGCCCGTGTGTGCCTAAGTTGATTTCTGTTTAGCAAGGCATTCAGCGATGTTCTTTGGTCTTATTGAAATGAACAGAATTAATCATGGACCTTAGTTCATTGTGGAATTGGGTCTTTTTATGTTTAGTCACTGAAGTTATGTTTAACAGTGTATAACAATGTGGAGCCTTGCTTTTGGGAAGGTCATGTTTTCATTAGGGAAATAAAGTACTAGTTAGTAAAGAGATTCAGAATACTGCTGATATGTGTACTGTATGTGCACAAAGCTGAGACAAAGCAGACCTAGGGGATTTTTGGCTATTTATTTTGCCACTAGTTGATTGACTTTCTATTAAGAGATAATTTAATGGAAGAAACTGGCATGAAAATAATTGAAACCAACAGTCTTCTTTTGCATAGGATTGATGATGTCTTCAGGAAGGGATGGTTACACAAGTTGCACTTCTTTGACACTACCTTGAAGGATGCAAATAGAATAGCAAAGGAAAAGGAACCTGACTAGAATCAGTGCAAGTGTTGTTTATTCAAGTGCAGGGATGGTTAACTGGCTGTAGCTCCCGTTTTACTACTTTCATCTCTGTTTTAGACAGTGTTTTGATGCTGGCTGAGTCAGATGAGCCTGCAGACCAAATTGTCTGAGTGCAGAAATGACTCAAAAGCCACTTCTGTCAAGAGGCTCCACTCACGTTCATAGCTATGCTTGTGCTCATTCCACCCTTCACTGTCTGCCCAGGAGACAGAGTAAGCATCCTTATACCAGCTCTCCCACCCATAAGACTATATTGACCTCTAGTGTAACTCCATCGGAGTAAGCAGTTACATCAGAGATTTTTTTTCTTTGACTCAAATCCAAAAGATACAGAGAGAGATTAGTAGTTCGCTAATGTGGAAGGTGAGATGCAGCTCCCTCCCTCACTTCTTAATCCATCAGCGTTTTGCCAAGAGCATCACTAAAAGCGCAGCCAGTTTCTACCAGTAGTTTTCTTGGGTTTTACCATTTGATTGTCAGCTCCAGAACTTTCATTTCAAAAAATGTTTTTTAACAGATGGCTTTGGAGAATGATGCATTTAAAAACAAGATGCAAATAATAAATTGCTGCCATTTTTTCAAAGTTGGTGGTCTGTGCTGTCTATAAAATTGGAGGATGAATCACAATGGACACATTCCAGTTTACCTTCTGGGACATGTTTTGCTGATAAATACTGTAAGCATTTGCTTGACTTTTGGTGAAGATTTACCTTCCGTAGTATTTTTAATTATTAGAACTGTTTACAAGAGGAAGGAGCTGAGTCACTTTCAGGGCCGATGCTTGTCCACTGGTCCAGCTGTATCTGGAATGAACGCAAAACTGTAGAAAGGTACTAAAATTATATACAAGGAGTTGTTGTATTCACCTCACTTATGTAAGCCTCTGGACAAGCATTTTAGTTCAAATGGATGAAGTTACTCAAGTTATTATTTTCCTGGTTTCTGTTGCAGTTGAGCAAAAAGCTTTTGTATTCAAAACCTAAACCTTACTTAATACCATTTGGAGAAAATGTCTAAAATGAGTGACTTCTCATGCAACAAAACTCTGTAGATGTTGAGTATAGAAAAGCGGGCTTGAAAATCTCAGTTGTTATTGGAAAGCAATGCCCTTACAAAATATATTGAATGTAAGATTTTTTTTTTTCCCCGCTTTAAAGAAAGAAAATGTCCAGATTACGTTTGATGGGGGAATGGTTAGTTTCATAGTGAATTTGCAGAAGAGTCTTCTACAGGATTAGAATTGTCTGGGATTTCTTTCTGAAAGTGAAACATTGTATTGCTTGCAAATGCTTTGCAGTTGTTGAGTTTGTGCTCCCGTTTTGGCAACCAGTTAGAAAAGATGAGACGGTTTTAAAGATGGCTCTAAGAATCCATGTTACTATGAGATGGTGATATCTGTAACTGAACTTGAAAACTGGCTACAACACTGGAAACTTCAGCTGTTTGGAGAAAAAAATTAATGAGGGGTTTTGGAAAGAAAGTTTCAAGGATAAAGTGAGAAGCTGTCTAAAAGCAAGTTGTTTGATGAAAGGCTGCACATTGTCTGTGGTGGGTATTTTGAAGAGCAACCTTTAGTTGATTTGCTTGTGGTGTTTATAAAGGCTTGGGTTGGTTCGTGGTGTTATGTATCATATACATACACTGCACAACATGTATTGATCATAAGGCCTGCCTCCTGCAACTACATCAGCAATACATTTCATAATATCTAGCTGTCTGGTAGCATGGGGTTTAGTGTCCTCAATATTAATCTGTTCAGCAACTTTAGTACAACAAATATCTGCACTAGTTGCCAATGTGTGTTGGATTTAGCCAGAGGATTGTGGTAAAGAGTTATGTGAGGCTTATAAAGCTGTTGGGCAGGTACAAACTGGTAAACAGTTGTGCTAAATGGTATAAATAACAGTTATCTCTGATTTTGGAGTCACTGCTTTAGATTTGGTAGCTTATAGCTCTGTGCGGCTGCAGAACTAGGGCAATGTGCTTTCTTTTTCCTTTGGCATATACCCAGCTTTGATAGAAAGTAAGGTAATGACAGAAGATTCCTTGCCAATATCCTGAGTGGTTTTCAGTGTTATGTGCTGCAACAATGAGTGACTGTGGTCTTAAAATTCACTTTTATGCAAGTTTCGTGTTGTCTCTTTCCTTACAAATGGACCTGTTTTGGGATGCTTAAACACCACCAATGGCAGTTTCTTTTTAAATTAAAACAACGAACAGACTGCATTTCTCTTTCCCTGAGGTGACACTTCAAGTTCTCTGCAAGCACTTTTCCATACAACAGGGTGCAATAATTCTGCTGTTCCCTGCTGTTAGCGCTGCCACATTTGCATGATAGTGGATCCCATGGATATCCCCTCCAGCTGCCTATGCACTGAGGTATTGTGCAGTTAATGCAGAGAGCTCCCTCCCACTCGAGAGGGTGCAGGGAATGAAAACCTCTTTCCCTGGGCACTTCGGGACTCCCACCCAGAGCGTATGCTCTAACAGAGGAGGACATGCCCTCATGGCTGCATGTGGGTAGTGCCTACAGCCACATGCATGCTCTTTGTGCCTGGCTAAATTTGCTCTGTTAAGAAATACATTGTGAATTTCATCAAGCAGAAGAAACAAAAATAACAAAAGCTCTTACACAAATTTGTGTTGTTAAGTGATAAAGGTGATAAAAGGTCTAATAGGCTCTGGTTGTGGAGTTGTTGCTTTAGAAGAACAAGGATCTCTGATGGGAACCTAAAAATCAGGACACTTTCTCAGAGCGGATAAAATCTTTAAAAAAATCAGGGTTGTGTACAGTGTTTTCTAATACTTGTCCTAACAGTGAATATTTTAAGGTTGTTTGATGCTTATCACTCAGATATAAAGTGGCTGGTCCAGTGCTCTGGCTACTCAGGTGGTTGCTGGAATAACTGTAGGATACTTAGTCTGTGCTCTGCCAGGCTTTGCAGACTGGGGCGACCAGGTTGAAGCATAGATGAGGGTGATGCTGATGACTTTCCAGCCGGTACACAGAATCACAGAATCACAGAATGGTAGGGGTTGGAAGGGACCTCTGTGGGTCATCTAGTCCAACCCTCCTGCCGAAGCAGGGTCACCTACAGTAGGCTGTAGAGGACTTTGTCCAGGCAGGTCTTGAATATCTCCAGAGAAGGAGACTCCACA
>Ga0065711_1051181_pt1 | contig 10485 bp, 3 predicted proteins | sample Hoacrofraction12_FD_59098 | JGI IMG/M metagenome (GOLD analysis project Ga0065711, IMG submission 59098) | Hoatzin crop microbial communities from Cojedes, Venezuela - Epithelial fraction 12 v2 (version 2) | ecosystem: Host-associated > Birds > Digestive system > Esophagus > Crop | place...
TGTCCTGGGTTTGGCCAGAACAGGGTTAATTTTCACCGGAATCCAGGAAGGGGCACAGCCGGGGGGCGGGGGCTGACCCCACCTGGCCAAACAGAGCCTGGTATTCCATACCATGTGACGTCACGCGGGGTTCCGGTGGGGGGGGGCGGCGCGGCAGGAAGGCACTCGCGGCTTAGGGGGGACACGGCGCACAAATACACACATACATACATACACACACATATATGTGTGTGTGTTTGTTTAAAAATAAAAAAGTATGTATAAAATATATCCTATTTTTGTATGAGACACAACAACAGTTCTGCTGAAAATATATTCCAAGACTATTGAAACACATACCAGCTCCTCATCTACAGGTGATTGTTATAACTAATCAGGAAATAGAGACATAGCTTGCTCTTGGACCTTAAATGGGGCAAGGGGTACTACAACCCTTCCACTAACAATCTCATCCCAAGAAACCATGTTTTCTTGTTCTTCAATGCTGGGCTATATATTAATATTGTCAAGACAGATTGTCAGATTCTGTACTCAGTGAAGGTGCATGGATTTCCTCAGTTAAAGAAAATCCTTTTCTTTCATTCTTTCCCCTCCCCCCCATTTACTCAGGTTTGTAAGGCTCCTCTTAAGTGCTGTTCATTATTTTGGTTTCCTAGTAAAATTAATATATATAGGTGTGTAAGAAATGTAATTTGGATGCTGGTACAAAAGATTAGAGAATTACCTATCACAATGGAAAATACTAAAATATAAAATCCCTTGAAGCAAAAGAGCTCACTCTTCCTTCCCTTTGATATTTCATTTTTTCATTTTATTTATTTATTGAAGTGTTGAATTCCTATTAGCATTTTAAAGATTTTGCAGCCAGCTGTAGGAAAACATCTGAAGTAAACTAACACGGATGAGACTGGCTTTTTCTCCTCCATAATTATCCACTGACCTGATTTCTAAAAATAATGGCACTTCACCTTAGAACATTTGTCACACAAATTGGTTTGTGCTAGTGGTAGAAACTGCAGTTCTAGCTATGCAGACTAGAAGACCTATTTTAACATGTATGTCTTATAACAATGGTCAAGAGTTATACAGGCTCATAAAAAAAATTAAAATCACCATTTCAACACTAACATGACAAAGTAGAAAGAAACGCAACGGGATTGCAGCAGGTTCTGGTTCCTTAAGAGGGAAGATGTTACTCTTCTTGCAGCTGCGCAGACTGGAATGGGAGCAGGTAGCTCTGTGAAGTCAGTTTAAAGATAGGACCCAGGTTGAGCCTGTTCCATCCTTTTATCCAATCTGATGACTATTTGAACAGACTTGAAAGGCAAATCAAATTCATATACTTGTGAGTGATTCCACTTCACTCTATGTGTGTCTACATTACACCTGAACTGTAGAAGACTGTCTATAATTTGTATACAAGAAATTCAATGCATGGAGAAGTCAGAATCAGCTATATGTTAGGTCTGTTGGAGAAAGAGAGGATGTCACTGAAATAGTTTTCCTTATTTGTCACCCAAATTGTCAGTGACAAGTCCTCAGAAATGGTTGGATGGCATTTATCGACTAAAAAGAAAATAACAAAGAGAAATCCAAAGAAGCTCTAATTAATGTGATCCTCAGCTGCATCAGTACATGGCAATTTTCCTGTAAGAGAAAGAGCCTGCTAAAACAAGTCACAGCAATTACAGGACTGTAAAATTATTGGTGGATTCTATATGTTCTTTGTAGAAGGGGATTTAGAAGAAAGTTTACATTCATGTATTTTTGTTTGATTTAAGAAGCTGCTTGACGACTGCTTGGTGCAAGGGCATCTGGGTGTAGCAGCTTTCAAACATTTCAGTTTTGCCAGAGAAGTACTCAATTTTTTCTATTGACTTTTTAGTTGTTTTTAGTAACTACCTTCTGAGAAATTCATCAGTTTTCTTTGAAAGGATCCGAACTTAAGATCACCACTACTGAAACATCATACTACCGCAGTATTCTGGATGAAAGCTTCCAGCGGTGGCTCTGAATGAGACACTGAAGTGATAATGGCATTTCTGTATTTCCAGAACAGGAACTGCTTTTCTGCAGTAACCAAACACTGCTGACAGTGACCAGAAACAGCTACCATCTCACAGCCATGCCTGTTAATAACTGCCAGAAGAGTCTTTCAAAATTCAGACAGAGGGAAGGTTCAAACACTGGTCCTGAAATCAACATTATCCTGGCAGTTTTGTGTCTAATCTAGTGCTAGAAGAACCTTACGCATCAGTTTCATTTATGTCAGACTAACACTTTTGCAAGTAACTTCTCAGTACAAAGGTGCACACACGACAGTCCTTTCTTGGTGGCAATTCTGCTGGTAACTCCCAAAGCACGGGAAGGTGTGACGATGTACAGAGCCCAGGTTAGTCTCTTCTTCTGAAGGAAATTCTGCCACAGCACTGTGGAGCAATTTCCACAGTGAATACTGAAGGACCTGAGAATTACTGTCAACTGTGTTGGACCCCATCCTGCATATACAAAATGGCCTCTGTTCTACTGGATTGTTTTTTTCTCAGTAACTTTTTACCAACACAAAATGTCTTTAGATTAACAGAGGAATTTATACATCAAGTGGAAGATGTATTATTACACTTACAAAATTGTATAAAACCCCTCAGTAGGCATACAGTAAAAATTGTAATATTTCAGCTGTTTAAAAAGCTAATTTTTCATTGTTCTGAAGTCAAATGCAACTGAAGGCCAACTTGCAGGGGAAAACAAAAAACATTTAAATAAACATCTCCTGCCTCCAGCTGTGAATCTATTCCATGATATCCTTGGCAGCTGCCTCTTAAAGGAGCAAGCTTGTTGAAGGAAAATATAGTATCCATGTAGCAAGGCTGGGTGTTCAACAGATTATTATTTTGTATTAGGTTGGTTCATTTTGAGAGGCTGAGGAGACTGGTTGTCAGACAGAAACAATTTTTTGAAATAGGTTCAGGTGGCACCTAATTGAAGAAAAGTGCTATGGAAAAAAAAATCCACAGTGCTCTTTCCAGCTCTAATGTCTATAATTTCAGTAGTGAATGTTTACATAACACTTTGAACATGTAAAGTGCTTTTCATGAAGCATGGTTATTTATTTAGCATATACAGTATAAAAGCAGAGTTTTCAAAGGGGTTATATTTAGACATCGAATAAGTTAAAATGTTTAAAGGAAAAAGAGAAGTCAGTAAATTTCTTGAATGAAATAAATGACAATCGTAATTGTCATAAGAATAATGAGCTATTACATCTACAGCAACCCTAAAGAAAGGATTATTTTTTTTTTAGAAGTGAGCAGTGCTGCTTTGTAAAAATGAGAATATATGGGGCTCTTTCTTCTGCATAAAAACTTTGTAAATAATATATTGCCTTTCATTTTTTTTCTCTGTCTTTCTGCTTTTATATATTATGGTGCTGTAATAAACTCAATAAAGTTATGGATGTCAGATTTTTCTGTGTCAGCCAGACCTTAGATGTTCTGTAGCCTGTAAGAAACAATACTCACCACCTGATGCAGGAGAATTTCGATAGGTAGAATATTACGATGTGACTGATGGTAAGGGTAAATATTTTCATTTTGTTAACCACAATGGAGTTTTATCACGAGCTGGGATACATTTCTAATAACTGGCCTTCTCAAACATTTCAGCTACTTTTCTTTTGAGCAGTTTAATATAGCACAGATCGAAATGTGAACTTAAGCATTGTTTCGAACTCTTGTTTTTCTCAGAAAAGCCTCCAAGAAATTTGGGGGGCTGCTAAAATTTCAAAGCCTTTTTGCCTGTGGTTTTTGAGTGTGGTTTTTTTTTTTAATTTCTTTTGTGATGCTAAAAAAGCAAGATGGTGATAACAGATACAGCATTTTGTTAGTCGGCTGAACCAATAATGTGATTTCATTCTTCTTTGTCTCAGTACTTCTGAGCACCTTATGATCAATCTTTAATCTCAAAACAGAAACTCTCTCGTGTAAAGTAGTGAAAATAAATGGCAAAAAAAATGGCACTCTTTGAAAGAGCAGAAGTGTTATTAACTACTGTACCCTCTTGAGCAAATTCTGATGAGGAAGCTCCATCAGGGTGTAATAATCTTCACTTCCTCTCCAGATGCGCTCGCTGGTGCAAGTCATAGGAGATACTAAACATCTGCCATCCTCCAGTCAGTTCCAAATATATTTGGTGTTTCAGGAGTACAGATATAGCTGAAATATGGCTGATTTTTTTCACAAGTGCAACAGAATTGGCAGGTCACAAGGTAGCTTTCCAGTGATAGCTCTGCTCTTCTGGATCGATTTGTTCAGGCTTCTTTAGCTGGGGGCACAGAGAGTCTGAAAGCAGAACATACAGAACTTAAAAGTACCAAGCAATTACTTACTGGCTAATGTACAAAAGATGGCTAGGATCTAACAATCTATTAGGCTAAGCCTTAGTGTACTCAACTCCTCTGACACAGCATCTGAAGAGTCTTTGCTGGTCAGGGAACCCAAGCCAAGCGGGAAAGAACTGGCCTCTGCAGCTTCTGTGAATTAGCTCCTCCGTGTTGCTGAGATGTAATTTTCCACCAGCTCATCAGCACAGCTGATGTTGATAACTTGATGTGATGGCTCAATAACACAACCTCTGCCAGGCTCACAGGTTTTGTCCTGTAGATATTATATTTTCCCGTGCGAGAATGTTTCTTGAACTCCTTGATCTGCTAACGATTTCATCTCAACAGTCTAACTTCTCTGGTGTCTTATCCCTCTATGAACTTCCTCACAGCTCTCCCTCAGCAGTTTGAGTCAAGGTTATGGATCTGTGCAGTACCAGAGCTGAGCCTTTGGTGCTCAGTTCACAGGCAGAAGGGAGGGGGCAGTGCAAAGGATAGAGCATGTATTACAGAGAGAGTGGTTTACATCAGGAATAACGTGGCTTTTTTTTCGTCCCTGTACATGAAAGCTAAGTGAAGGTCTGAGTTTCCTGTTGCTGATGTAAGTGAATAGAGAAAAAATGTGAGTGTTATTAAGTGTTCCTAGGTAGGAAACTGTGGTGGAAGAGCTTTAGCAAAAAGGAAAATATATTAGGTGTGGTATAAGAGAAAGTTTGTTACCTGTTATTGACTCCTAGGAGATATACTTCCTCTGGTCTCTTAATTTTGCAGGGGCTCTCAGGCAATCCTTTCCTCAGTGTATTTTTCTGTTCACATCTCTCAGCAAAATGCCATGGAGTCATTAGTACCTCTCAAGAGACATCTGAGCCCACAACTGAGAAAAGTGTTTTGGACACAAGTAATATGAAGAGATTCTAGATTTCTTCTGAACTCTCACTTGTAGGTTACTGCATGGAAGTTCTGCATTCATAACTTCTAATATATGATATATGGAGGTATAGCTAATCTGAGCGATGGTGAAATTTCCAGTAGTGTTTAATACCAAGAAAACACCTGATTTAAAACAGAGTAATAATTGCTCTCCCTGAACCCTGAAGTATCTTCTGTCATTTCTACATTCCTACTACTCTCTTACCCTGCTCCCAGGGTACCGGTTTACTATATTAATGAGGTTGAACTATGAAATGTTTGTCACATCATTTGTAGAGACCTCAAATGAAGTTCTTGTAAAAAGCGTAAAGCCGTATGAAGCAGTTCAGCAAGTATTTAAGCCTTCAGTTTAAGACCTCAGTTTTATCAGACCTTTCATCATGAGCAAACTGAGATCTTTTCAGGTGAATTTAAGGCTTTGCTAGAAGCAACAGGGGCTCGCAGTGCACAGACTAAGTATCTGGTGATAGATTACACATATAGAAAAATCTTTATTCCGTTCTGTTTTCCTTTCCCTGCTATATTTCTTGTCTAACTTTTCCTCTGTCTTCATTTCTTGCAGAATAGACATGTTGCAGTAGTCAGAAAACACTGCAGGACTACTTCTGTATTTTACTTCAAGTCCCCTTTACAGATTCTTGCTGCAGAAATGGATCCTGAGTGAACATAAATATTTTTTGCTTGAAAAAACTTGGTTAATAGGGCTGTTTTTTTCAGTTCCTAACCAGATCAAATATTAGCTCTAGTTAATAATCAGGGAACTTTTTAAAACAGCAAATTAGTTGTTATTGTTTATCCCATTTCCAGCCATATTTGCTTATTTTACCCTTGACTTTAGGTTGTCTGATTTCTGCATCTTTTCTTTTTAGAATTCTCTAGACTTCCAGACATCTCTATTATAAAAAGCATTTATTTTAATTTCTCTCAAGTATTTAATTTCTGTATGAATCTTTTTACCTTTGTTCTATAATACTGGATATAGTATCATTCAATGCAAATTTTCATTCTAACATAGTGTATCCTTTCTTAGAGACAAATATAGCAATTAAACAATTGTCTCAATACTCAGAGCTTGAACACTATGCATTTTGACTTTTTTTATAAAATATTTTTTAAAATGAAGATGAAAAATCATCAAAGAATAAGTTGTCTTGAAAAGCAGTACTGAGCAGTTAGACAAACTAACTCATCATCAAATTAGCCCAGGAGCAAGCACAGTGAAGCGACCTGTTTCCTGGGCTGATAGTCAAGGACCAATCTATCTATGAATAGTACACATATTCCAGGATTTTACTTGAAGCCCTCAGAAAAAGTGTAGAGAAATAGCCAAAGGACATTGCAGAAAGATTTAAACTCTCAGCACAAATTCACATGTTTTTATTGTGGATCTAGGGGAAATTGTAGGTGTACAATTTTTGCATTAATCAATGCCGCTCCCACTGGAATTAAAAGAAGTCCTGACAGCGGTCCCAATTTATTTATTACATTGTTCATTTAGAAGATATAAATGCACAATTCTAGTTAAAACATCATGTGATCTTTGCCAAGCTGCGTGCTTGTTTTCTCACTGGTTTCATTACATGACGCTGGTATTGCTATGCACTAGCAGAGCTTCACTTGCAGCCTACCTCCAGAGGCAGCACGTTTAAGCTTCAAATCACAAGTAAAAGTATCATAAACTCACAAGCAAGGCTCACCTGAAAGCAAAGGGCTCAGTCTCCTGGTGGGCTTAAAAGGAAGTTCAGTGTTGTTATGAGTAGGAAGCAACAGAAAGGCATGCAGCAAGACTCACATCTCCACTGGAGAGCAAGCCCTGCATATGCTACTTGGAAGTTTAACTTTATGTCATGTTGCACTAGCGTTGCATACACTTAATTTGACTATATGAATGTAATTTAATTGCTCTTGCTGTGCTCTGTTGAAGAGGGTAACACAAAAAGATGACAAGCCCGGAGGGTATATCTATTTCAAATGACACAAAGTGCATGACTGGCACTGGGCACAGTAAGTTATTCTCTCCAGAGTTAGTTGGGTAGTCACCGCTCTTCATCTGCCAGCTTCTGCCTAGTGCTCTGACATGGGCTTGTATTGAGCTACTGGCAAAAAAGAAACCTACGTGCAGCATGCCTGAAATTGTGTTTCAGTGCTCTTGGCACAGGAAAGTGATCCTTCTCCAGAGACAGTTGAAGAACTTCCACTTAAATAAGGAGAAATAAGATCAGATTTCTAAAACTTGATGTTTTAAATGCATTGTTACAAAGGATTTGACATCTCATACAATTTTCCTTAATTCATGTTCTGCTCTGTTTTCTCCAATAATTTAATTATAGTACTTGTTTGGTTTGTAATCTTGTCTTATTTTAAGGAAAGGAGCCAATCATGACTCCTCTAAGTGTCTTATTGTGCCTCTATGACAACTCTTACAATTTTGTTCCTTGATTTTGTGACATCCAAAAGCAATCTGGTCCTGGCTTATGCTTATTCATTCTCTCAGCTGATTCTCAGGTCACTTTATTAAAGCTTTACTGCTACAGAGTTTTTAGTTTTCCATCACCTCTTTACCCTTTTGGTTTCCAGTTTGTTTTACCTCTGTCACTAATTCAAAACATCCTGGTTCTCCTTTGGTTCATTCCTACCCAGCAGTCACAGTTTTCATGAAGTTTAATTAATAAATCACTCTCTGTTGTGGTATGCATTACCTTGCTTTAGCTGTTAAAATGAACAATCACAATAGAAGTGATAAGGTCAGTAAAGCTAATGTTGGTTAACATTTGTTAAATTATTAATGCTAGAAATATTTGTTCTGTTTGCAGTCTCTCGGGCTTTCAAAGCTATGGGGCTTTCTCTTTGATGCTTGTATTTCTATAGGTAGTGTCATATGGTGTAACATCATCCTGTTTATAAACTTTTTTTCTGTCACCGACAAATATTTTGTCTTGTCTTTTCTTACGTTCAGCTGTACCTCCTTTCTTCAGTGTTCAGTTCTGGGAGAGCTTTATTTAGTTATTTGGTACTTCCTGATAATTCCATCTTCATGAACATTAAATAGTCACTCAGACATTAGTTTCAATCTTACTTTTAATGCCTTTTATAGGAGATATTTCAGTGTGTCAATACTGCGGTATTTGACGTATAAGAAGTTGCTGAGGGAGAGGAAAGTGTTAGGTTTCAAGGGCCCTTGGCTTTGGCTGTGCAGTTTTCTCTGCAAACCTGAATTCACACATTGCTTAGTTCTTTCTCTGCATCAGTGTGTCTGTGAAGACTCCTTATGGGAAGAATGTTACATGTCATTTCCACCTCTTTCTTTGCAGAGCTGGAATCTTTTAGGTGACTGACCAACTTGTCCTATATATTTCTTTATGAGAAAAAGGGACTTGCTACAGATATCCTCAAGTTTTTGATGGCAAAGTTAACACTAGTCTATAGGCTAAACTGCATGTTATATCCAGCAGAACAAGATTTTTTTAAATTAATTTCCCATTGCAAGGATCAATCTGAAAAGTGTTTGTGGTGTGAATATGCTGGATTATCAGCTATAGAATTAATGGGTAAGATACAGGTGTGTGTTACATTAAAAGTATATGTATTTCTGTACAAAGACTGCAAAACAGTGAGTGCTACTACACAAAATGCATGATATCCTGAAGTTTCCCTGCATCTACAAATCTTTCCTAGTGTTTGAAGTGAAGGCTTGAGACCTACATGTGAGTGGGTCTCACAGTATATATGAACTGCACATTTTCTATATCAAACCAAGGAGAAGGCAGGTACAGAGCTTGACAAGAAATTCTGAGTCATTACAGTCCTTGGAAACTGCAGGCAACAGCAGAAATACTGATTACCAAAAGCAGTAGTTCCTTATTGTAACTAATTACATTTTTTCCACAGTTATTCTTGTTCACAGGCTTTTTTTAGAGCATCAGTTCATTAACGATTAGAAACCTCTCTAGTATCTACCTTAAACTTATTCATAGTCTATTTATACTCATTTATTATTTTGCCAAAATCATCCTTACATGTTAATAAGTCTTGGCTTTCCCTAGCATTTATTTACTTGATGAACTGATAGAGAACAATAAACACCCGTCTCCTCTTTCAAGATTAAACAGGCCGAACACTTTTAGTATCTTAAGTCAGACTCTCCAATTGCCTGTTTATCTGTGTAGTGTATCTGCAGATGTCCTTTTCCAAAATGATCTTTCTTGAATGACGCACCAGGTTGAATATCAACAAATAGGAATTCCAGAGACTCTGACTTGCAGCACACATGCATATTTGTTTAGGATGAAAGCTGCCATGTTTAGTGGTAATGTTGCAGGATTAAAATAAATCAATCCTCAAATGTTCTAGAGACATGGGTATCAGAATCTTAAAAGACAGGAGAGAAGTTAGAAGATGGTTTCTGCTAATTCACTTAAATCTCAATCATATCTCTTTACTTATTTTTAATAAGACAGTTGGCAAAGCTTTTGATGCATAATTGAGTCTCTTGGTTACATGGTTTTGCACTACAATCATACAGCTTTTTTTAAAATTTAATTTTCTAACTCAGTAAAAGATAGCACCATGTTTGTTAAAAAAGTGAGCTCTTAAATGTAATTCAGATGCATATATTGCATTGCATCTGAATTACAATTTTAAAACATCCAACCCATCTTTTGTAGCTGGAAAACAGACACTCCAGCAATTGCTATACAGGAGGAAAATAAAGACTTTAACAATTGTTATATAGCCCTTTTTGGGTCTCCCCTGTCTGTTCATGCCGAAGGCAATACAGTGTTCAAAAACCCTGATTAAAATATTCATCCATTAATTTTTTTTTAGTTCAGGTTTTATATAAATGTCAGTATCTCCTTTCAAGACAATGTTATATCAGTAGCAGGGATCAACATACAGAGATCTGAATGCAAGCTTTATACACTATATTGATGCAAAATCAGACAGCTAATTATATTCAGGAATAAGACACAGAATTCGAAGTCCCAACAGCCATTTGTGCTGGTGACGTGGAGAGTGGGACTGAGTGCACCCTCAGCAAGTTTGCCAACAACACCAAACTGTGTGGTGCAGTCAACATGCTGGAGGGAAGGCATGCTATCCAGAGGGACCTTGACAGGCTTGAGAGGTGGGCCTGTGTGAACCTCATGAAGTTCAACAAGGCCAAGAGCAAGGTC
>Ga0065711_1051182_pt1 | contig 10485 bp, 6 predicted proteins | sample Hoacrofraction12_FD_59098 | JGI IMG/M metagenome (GOLD analysis project Ga0065711, IMG submission 59098) | Hoatzin crop microbial communities from Cojedes, Venezuela - Epithelial fraction 12 v2 (version 2) | ecosystem: Host-associated > Birds > Digestive system > Esophagus > Crop | place...
AGGAGACTCCACAGCCTCCCTGGGCAGCCTGGGCCAGTGCTCCGTCACCCTCAGAGGGAAGAAGTTCTTCCTCATCTTCAGACAGAACTTCTTGTGCTTCAGTTTGTGCCCGTTGCCCCTTGTCCTGTCGCTGGGCACCACTGAAAAGAGCTTGGCCCCAAAATTAAAAAGGAATTACAAATTCCTTTTATTGCATTAATCACCAAGAGTGTTACGTATCACGCTCAATAATCTATTCAGAAGGTGGATTGCTATTTATACATATGTGCTAGGATATTTGCAAAAGTAATTTCATTGAGTTTCTGCGTCTGGATGCTCGGCACTTTTGACAAGTCAGACCGCTTTTTTTAGGACTCGTCACGGCTGTTTTTCCAGAGCTTGACTGTGTCTTGCCACAACCTGCAGCTACATCACGTCACCCCACCCAGGGCCCCGAGGACAGGAGATGCAAAGCAGCGGGGGTATAACTGTGCTCTTGGTGGGAGGGGAGGCAGAGCAGACACAGAGCCATGCGTCAGGGAGCTGCGAGTGCGTCTGCGGAGAGCCCAGCGCTCGTAACGTGTGTGGGGCTGGAGGAGTGGGGGGACGGCATCCCAGGGCACGTCCCCGCAGCTGGAGGGAACTCACCGAGCTGCTGAGCAGGGCACAGAGCGTCCTCCGTCCTCTGGGACCCTGCAGAGAGGGGCAAGTGTCCCCACTGCCCCGAGTGCGGCCAGGGACCTGTGTTCCTCTGAAGCCTGGGGAGCCGGTGAGCCGTTTGTGTTGTGGATTTGGGGCCAGAAGGATCTCTAAGATGTCGAGAGTCTGGCGCAGAGCTGCCAAATTCCCCGTTAATAAAGATCACGTGGAGACCCTTCCCTTGCCAGCTGGAGATCAGCCACCCTGTGACTGGGATTATGTGGTTCTGAGAGCTGGGGCTGCTGAGGGAGAGGACGGGGCAGCGTGAGCAGGGAGGATTGAACCACGCACGGGGTGATGTGCGTGGAGGCAACGCCAGCGCGGATCGCCCCGGTCAGTGCCCGCAGCTGGGCTGGGTCAGCTGCAGCATCCCACATCTGGCTCCCGCGGGAGAGCTGCCGATGTGCTCAGGCCATGCAAGAGAGAAATACTTTGATTATTTTCATTCTTTTGTTAGGAGAGAATGAATCACCGATGAAATCACTTTCTCTCCCACCCCGTATTTGTTTCCCTAACCTCTCTCCTGAAGGCTGGTTATTTGTAGGGGAGGCTCCATCCCCTCTCCCTCCGCCCCACCAGGAAGAAACATCCTCGACCAGAGCCCTTGTGCTGGGGACGTGCAGGGCAAACCAGAGGAGCTTGCAGCTAAAGCCTTCTGCGGTGATGCCAACAAACTTCTGCAGACCTTTCTGTAATCCTTAGGTAGCTCTGTAGGAATAAGATTTTTTTCTAGGTTATAGCATTTAGTTGAAATTGGGATTAAAAGATTTTGGGAAAGAAGAATCCAAGGGACTGCTCAGAGATGTAGCCTCAGAGCTGTATTTGTACTCGTGCAGATTTATCGTGGCGATTAGATTAACGCTGAGAGGCTCTGCTAGCACAGAGCTCCTGGCTGCGCTGAGATTCCCACCTGCAGGTGCAGTGGATCCTCATTTATTTGCAGTTTAACATTTGACTTTTTCAAGAGATGACTAGCTTTTGGTGTGACAGCACAGAATATATGTGCTTATCAGCATTAATAATATTTTGTCGGTTAATATACCATATGTATTTTTATTTCATGCAATATTTACACTGAATTGTTCTAAATCATTTACAGAATTAGATAGTTATTATTTTGACTATTTTTATTTTTACAGAATCCACTGTCTTGTTTTGTTTCTGTGGAGCAGGCTCCTTAGGCTTTCTTGGTTCAGGATATTTTAGACATGTCTCTGCCTCTCGCTGAGTGTGAACAGTGAATCAACTCTGCTGTTTAAAATACAATTGCTTTCTCATGCATGGAGTCAATATTTTGGTATGCAGCAACCTCACAGTTTTGTTTTTAAGTACTTGCATCACTTTCTCATCTTGGCTGTGTTATGGATAATTCATATTTTGAGTTTTTATATTTAAGAGCTGACTGTTACTGCACAAGCTGCTGAAGAAAAGTAGCATCCCATTTTAACCTGTGTGAGTCTGGGTCTGACCCAGCCTCCAGTGCTCTTCAGACCAGTCCAGGGCAGCAGTGCATCCCTTTCCTCAGCTGGTGGCAGAACTCCACCTCACACAGGCATTCTCCTGACCCAAAGATCTGTCCAAGTGCCTGGTTAAATTTTATTTCTGCTAGATTTGCACTGGCAAGGAGGTGCAAAGCAAGCTGAAGTGGGTCTGAGAACCAAAAGAAAAGGGAGAGGAAAGTTTGGAGATAAGGAAGGAACATGGGCAGCCAACTTCAAACCTAGAGCTAATTTTGTTCCCTAACCTGGTGTGACTCCAGGTACCTTAAAACTCCCAGTTACCCCCTCTGCAGTTCCTGACGTTTGAGAACATCTCGTGCATCCCTGCAAACACTTGACCTTTCCTCTCTTGACCCTGACTTCTTCCTTCTACTCTGAATTTACAGATGATCAGTTTAAGGTCTTTGTGCAATAAGGGTTGATTCTATCTCCATTCACTCTGGTCTAAATTGGAAGTACTTGGAAGGAAAATACACTTACATCGTGTTAAAATCAAGTGAGGAGAAAATCGGGACATCGCCATTTGCACATAATAGGAGTAGAAGTACATGCTGCATTACATTGCAGACCACGGTTCTTCATAACGGGGGTTCATACCTCTGGCTGTGGCTATCAGCAGATCAGAGAAGGTGATACAAGGCATATGGTAGTGATGGAAGAGCTTAAGCACCTAAAACAACGTTCTGCAGTGTCTTCTGCCTTTGCTTTCAGGTGAAACATGGCACCACCCAACCTTACCAGCTTGACGCCAGCCACATTCATCCTGGCTGGTATCCCAGGCATGGAGAAGTCACACATCTGGATCTCAGTCCCATTCTGCTCCATGTATCTGGCTGCCCTTCTAGGGAATGGTGTCATGTTGTTTGTCATAAGGACAGAGCGTAGCCTCCACCAGCCCATGTACCTCTTCCTGTCCATGCTGGCTATTGCTGACCTGATGCTGTCGACCACGACTGTGCCCAAGATGCTGGCTCTGTTCTGGTTCAGCGCCGGGGAGATTTCCTTCGGCGCCTGCCTGACCCAGATGTTCTTCCTGCATTTCAGCTTCTCGGCAGAGTCGGTGATCCTGCTGGCCATGGCGTTCGATCGGTTTGTTGCCATCTGTTACCCACTGCGGTACGCGGCGGTGCTGACCCCGTCAGCTGTTGTCAAAACCGGGCTGGTGGCTTTACTGAGAAGTTTCTGCATCATTTTCCCGTGTATATTTCTTTTGAAAAGGCTGCCGTTCTGCGGGCACAACGTCATCCCACACACCTACTGCGAGCACATGGGCATCGCCCGGCTGGCCTGTGCCGACATCTCCGTCAACATCTTGTACGGCCTCGCAGTGCCTTTTGCAGCAATAGTGGTAGATGTTGTACTCATTGCTGTCTCCTATGTCTTAATTCTTCTGGCATTATTCAGACTGCCTTCTAGGACTGCCCGTCACAAGGCCTTCAACACCTGCGTCTCTCATGTCTGTGTCATATTACTTTTCTATATTCCTGCTTTTTTCACTGTTTTAACGCACCGCTTTGGTCGGGAAATCCCCCACCACGTCCACATTCTGCTGGCCAACCTGTATGTGCTCTTCCCCCCGCTGCTGAACCCCATCGTGTATGGTGTGCGGACACAACAGATAAAAGAGAAGGTTGTGAAAGTGTTCATCTGCCCCAAGAGTCGTTTACTGGAAGGATAAGAGTGAGCTGTCACTATCGGAAAGCGGTGAACACCTTGGTGGGACTCCAAGCTCCCCACCCCAAATGCTCTCTTTGTGGTGTTTCAGGGAACATGCCTAAGTCTTCCGCACTCACAGTCAAACACAGAACACCCAACATCCCTCACTTTCCCCAACAGCTGGCAGAAAATGCAAGACAAAAGACAAAAGTCAGGATCTCTAATGGGCTGTGCAAGGCGAGTGATCAAAGAAAAGAGAACCTGCCTCAGATATGTCACTTGTGCATAATCCCCTACGAGGTGTAGGCGGGCGGCTTTGTAGTGTAACAATAAATTTATGTCCCAGACATTTTCTCTGGAGTCGAGCAAAAAGATGTGTAATGAACTGGTTCTTCTGAACCACAGGTGTGTAACGAAATTCACTTCAGGAATTGCTTCTTTATTACAATTCATAGTATTGAAAAAGTCTCCAAAAGGAATAACATGGAAATAAAAGCAAGTGTTGCACGTTAGCATGCGTGGGGTCCCTTTATTCCTTAACTGTATTATCTGACCTTACTTTGAGTAAATATGTAGGTGAAAAACTGTTCCCAGAAGAACACCTGAAACTATTTTTTAATAAGATAGGTGATCATAGCAGAGGGGGGTGCGTCAGAGGCCTCAGATCAGGTATCACAGCAGCACCTTTGGCTCCAGAAGTGTCTCTGCTCAGGCAGACTCCCAGAGCTCGGAGTGTCCTGTCCCCATGGACCCCAAAAAGCTGTCCCTATGAGAAAGCCACTGCCTCTGCCCTTTTTAAAGAAGAGCTGAGAGCTCAGTGATGGATCAGAGTGAGATGGAAAGGGGCGATGAGGTGGGATTGCAGCTGCAGAGAAAGATAAGCTGCTTTCTTGTGCTGAGGAAGCACAGGAGAGTGATTGCCCTTGGCCTTGGGGCTGAACCTGCGGGACAGAAGCAGCATCTCCTGGGGGTTTCAAAGGAGGAGATGCAGCCATGCCAGAGCGGAATGGTTCCTCCTTTCCATCTCTCCAGGTGTGTGCATGGTCAGAGGTGAACAGCCTGGTGAGGCCACCGAGGTACCAGACACCCTCCCTGTGGCTAAAAATGAGCAGCTTGAAAACTTCACCCCGGTGGAAGGTCCTTTGCAGATGTTCGTTGCTAACCAGATGTTTTTGCTGATGCCCAAACCCCAACAGCACCTCGGGGAGCTCAGTGCTGGCCATTGGTTTTGGGGTGCAGCTGCCAGAGCAGGAAGCCAGTGGAAGTCTCGGTGCCTCAGCAAAGTGTCCTGCCTTTGGTGGCATGTGCCATCACTGCTGGCACTCATAACAAGCAAGAGAATAAACCACATTTTGGTTGAATTTCATCAGTCAAAATAAGTCCTGTCCGGCATCTGAACTAAAGAAAGGTAATTGTTTAAAGGTAGTTTGCATATGACAATCTTACAAGCAAACTTGAAACGTTTTATCATATGATCCTGAAGAAACTAAAATAAATTGTGTTCTTGGGAATATATTCCCTTTATCACAGAAGTCCATGGGGTTGCATAAAAGTGGAAGAAGATTCTGTAGCTGCAGGTGAGTTGGAGTAGCCTTTTCAATGAAGAGAGATACTGTTGTCTTGCTATAGAGGGAGCTTTCAGCTGGGGGGTTGGAACTAGATGACCTTTAAAATCCCTTCCAACCTGTAGGCCAAAGTCCTCTTTTTAGGTTTAACAGTGTATGTGCTAAAATGGGAGCATTACACCTGGACCTCATCACAAAAAGACATGAAGTGTGTGTGCAAAACTGTCCTGGAAAACCTTTGCCTCCCGCAACCAAGGGCCGATCCTCTAGTGAGACATGAGCACTGACCTTCCCAGCAGCACCAAACTTTTCCTGAGGAAACAGTGTGTCTGATGGTGGAGTACCAAATTCTTTGGGGCCAGACCTCACCTTACATTTTCTTGTCATTCATCATATATTTTTTTCTGTTTTTTATGCAGAAAGTCATACCAAAAATGTGTACTGTTAACTACTCTTAGCTTGAAATTATATGCAACAAAATACCTCTGCTCTGTGTGTACGGCGTACTGCACACCGGGGAAACGACCCCACTTTTGGGACAACACAATGAAAATTCACTGTATCCAGGTGCAAAATTCACAATGTGTGGCCTAAGGCTTCAGCGAAGTTAGCCACTAATGTCAAGCAAGTCAGTTATACAAACATATATAAATATATATATGTGCCGGTGTATGTATATATACACGAGTAGTATACCAGAACACAAAACAGTGACTCTTCCATTTTGACTCATTTTTTCTATAACAGGCTAAAATATCCATCCTGCTAGAACTGAAGTGGCTCAGGTGGATCGGGACTGGGAACATAAGAGTGGAGGGGCAGAATCCCCTCAGCCCAGAGCACGGGTGGCCTTCTAGGCTGCAAGCACACATTGCCAGGTCATGTCCAGCTTTTCATTCCCCAGCACCCCCAAGTCTTTCTCGGCAGGGCTGCTCTCCATCCCTTCATTCCCCAGCCTGTACTGATAGCGGGGGTTGCCCCGACCCAGGTGCGGGGCCTTGCACTTGGCCTTGTTGAACTTCATGGGGTTCTCATGGGCCCACCTCTCAAGGTGGCACGTCAACTGCATCACTCACCTTGGCGTCATCAACAAACTTTCTGAGGTGCACTTGATCCCACTGTCCATATCGCTGACAAAGATGTTAAACAGTGCTGGTCCCAATACCAACGCCTGAGGACCCCCGTAAAGAAGATGTTTGCCTGAAGCAGCAGTCTTGTTCAAGCATTGCTTAAGATGCAGTAAGAATAATTTTGCCATTCCTGGTCTTCTACTAATACGCAGGGCTGATTGCACAAAGTGTGCTGCAAGTAAGAAATCTGAAAGGGCAGAGTCGGGCTAGTTCAGAAGGGAATCTGACAGCCTGTGGCTTGCAAGGGAGCTATTTTGTTTTGCTGTTTGAGCATCTTCCGTTGTCTTGGATCCACAGAAATATTTCAGGCCATCTTTCAGCCCTGACTGCTGCTGGTTCATTTGGAATGGGGAGGAGAACAAAGATATGTGACTCCCTGAGTATCCCGTCTCCTCAGTGGGGTTTGGGTGGAGCGAGGCTACCCAGAGCTGTTTGTGACTGCCACTAGCAAGACTTCCAGGGAAAGCTTGGTTAGCAACACGTCAGGTTTCAGTTTTGACAGAGGAGGCCACATTACCCTTCTGGATATCTTTAGGATATGTTTCCTGGTGTAATGCAACCCCCATGGCTGGCCTAAAGAACTGGAAGTTGCTCAGGGAACTGCAGTTAGGAGCAGGAAGGGGAAAGGGAGGCAGAATATGAAATACCAATAAGATTCAGTCATAGTCTTGAAGTACATGGGCATGGGCAGGAGGCTGAGGGTGGGAACATGGGGTGGTGAAAGCCCTGTCTTCAGAAACAGTTCTTGGACCCTCTGAAGCTGTTTGTGCAGGCCAGCATGGTGATACCTGCAAGGTTGTCCTACGAGTGATGGATCACATGGAACCTGCAGGACTACACCCACTCCAGCTTCAGGTCAGGAGGAGAAACCCTGAGGAGGGACAATCCCATTTTGGTTCTCTCCAGCAAGGCCAGGATGGGGCATAGCTCATGGGTGGATTGAAAGCCATGGCCAACGGTGCCTGAGCAACCTGAAGGGCCGCATCAGCAGCATTATGGATGACACAGGGGCAATGCTGGTCGTGGAGGGAGGAAGCGCTGGGCAACCTCTCTCCAGAGCTGAACTGAGCCCGCCATTAGCAGCTTGGTGAGTACCAGACCTTATCCCAGCTTTAGAGGCGTTGCTTTGTTGCAGAAGGTCTAGACAGAGTGTCGGCAAGTACCGACTCCATCCTGAATATTTATTTGATTTGTAGGTCACACACTTGGAGTGTTTTCTCCCATTGCTTTTGCCAAGGATTTTTTTTATGGTCAGTTTCTGCTAATATTGGTTTCCTATCAATAAAGGCATGACATTTATTGCTCATACAGAATAAGCCAAAGCTTTCTCCTCTATTTGAGAATACGGATGTTAATTTTTTGCTAGCACCTGTGGTGCATAAGCTATTGTTTTGATTTTTAGCAGTACAAAGACAGCTGTGCATGATTTAGCTTTTCTTCACAGTTATGGTACCTCCCAGAATTTCCTTCCATCAGCTCCTTCAGTTTAACCTGTGTCTTGGCTGTCCTTTCTCGGTGGTACTTGGAGGTTATTTCTCTGATTATTCTCAAGTTGCCTATACAATTTACCTCTCCAAAAGACCCTTCTGTGTTTGCTTCTTGAGTTTTGGAGTAAGCAAATATTACTTCAACCTTGATGGGACCTAACTGCACACTTTAATTCTTAATTTCACTCCTGTTATTCACATTGTTACCTATATATATTGTTTGTATAAAATTATCAAGGAGCAGTTTGCTGTAAAGTTAACACTTTCAGCCAGCTCTTCCCTGTTGCTGGGGTTGGGACCGGCAAGACCATTGATGGAGCAGATCCTTCCCCTCTGCTCAGCATAGGTAAGGTTACACCTGGAGTGCTGTTTCTAGTTCTGAGCTCCCAGTACAAGAGAGATATGGACATAATGGACTGACTCCAGCAAAAGGCCACCAGGATAATGAGGGGACCTCATACCAGGAGAGTCTGAGAGAGCTGGGACTGTTCAGCCTGGAGATGATAAGGCTCAGGGGGGATCTTATCAATGTGTATAAATATCTGACAGGAGAGAATGAAGATGAGGGCACCAGACTCTTTCCAGTGGTGCCCAGTGATACAGTACAAGGCAATGGGCACAAACTGAAACACAGGAAATTTCTTTTGAACACAAGTAAGCACCATTTGACTGCAAGGGTTGTCAAGCACTGGCAAAGGTTGCACAGGGAGGGTGTGGAGTCTCCATCCTTGGAGATAATGAAAAGCCATCTGCACATGGTCCTGGGCAACTGCTCTGGGTGGCCCTGCTTGAGCAGAGGGTTGGCCTAGATGACCTCCAGAGGTCCCTGCCAGCCTCGACCAGTCTGAAGCTGTGATGTGCTTGCCTCTGATGCCCACAGAGTGGATCAGATGACTGGCAGTCAGTGGCCTTACACAATACAGAAAAGACCAACACTGCAGCTAATGTAGATTGACGTAGATCCTCAAAAGCCTCAGATCTGGGCTGTTGAAGAAAGATCTCTAAGAACCCTTTAAACTGCACCTGTTTTGCTGCTTAGGTCTTGCTTCAAAACACAGAAATGTGGTTTTTTTCTGAAAATTTTCTACAGCAAAAGGGATAGTGAATGCTAAACAAGCGGTCGAGAAACCATCTAAGTTCGACAGTTGCTCTGCCTTAAGCCTGACCTGTTATAATGAAAACTGCCCCCAAACTCTTGTTTTAGCACTTAATAGCTTTCTTTTCTGTTGGTGCATATCTTGACATTCGTTATCTTGCTACATATCACACATTTCAATAAATAATGAAAAAAGAACCTGTCTCAGTTCCAAAACTCACTTGGCTCCTAACCTTGAAAAATTGCTGTGAAGATGATCCAGCATGGTCACAAAAGCTGCCAGGGAGAAAGAAACTAGTGCTACAATACTCAGCAAACAGCACATTTACAGCCTTGTCACCAGTTCCCTTGCAAAACAGATGATGCATTTCTTTTTGCTAGGAATAACTGATTCTATACAGTTACGAGGTTAAGAAAAAATCTAAGTTTGGCTTTGGTTTCCAGTATTTGGGTTGCATTAGGTCAAACTACTAATTTTGGTTTAATTTGTCATGAAAATTCTGCGTGTCTGCAGTCGTCATATAAAACACAATAATCTCTTGGCATCAATGTGTCTAATCTGGGCTGACATTTTTCAATAAGTTTACTTTAAGAACGTGTGTCCTATCCTGAACATTGCTCCTTTAGAGAAGAATAAAGAAGTCATTTTCCTGGATGGCTGGAGAACTGAATAAAGAACACTTTGCTGATCAATAATACCCATTCAATTCAGCTGGCGAACCTGCGGCAGTCTAATTGACGGCAGACACAGCCATGGCACTGACCAAAGAGCCTCTGCAGAAATGTTCAGGAGGAATGGTTCCCTACATTTTCCAAGTGAGTGAAGCATGTGGATGGCCTGGCAGGGTCTCACCAGAGGGATCCCATTGATTCGGTACCTACGATGCAACTGTATGAAGCGTCACTGGGGTCCCTGGGTCACCTCCACTGCTTCAGCAAATTAATGCGAATCCACTTCCATCTCAACTCTGGTAGTGGTTTGAATCAATAGAAGTCAAAACTCAGGTGAAATCAAACCCTGGGCCTTAATTTGCAGTGCTAGTGATACCTCAAGAAATGCCAGCCCCAGCTCCCTCAGCGAGGTGCGTGTGTGGGAAAGCAAAATTGATCACTGAGACACCTGCTAAATTGGAACAGGTCCTCAGAGACAATGCTAAGATAAATTATGCCATATTTCTACTTAGTCCATAAGTACTTTCTATACCAGTTACCAAACAGTAGACATTTCAGCTTACACGTGTCATGCGACATACTTCTCCTGCTCACAGCTCTGGGCTGTGCCTAACCAAAGCCAGGTTTGCATCAGCCTGGCTTGGCTGTAGGAGTTGGACAGCTGAGCCATGGGAGTGCCTGCCTCTGGTTCAGTTCCTCTGC
>Ga0065711_1051183_pt1 | contig 10484 bp, 5 predicted proteins | sample Hoacrofraction12_FD_59098 | JGI IMG/M metagenome (GOLD analysis project Ga0065711, IMG submission 59098) | Hoatzin crop microbial communities from Cojedes, Venezuela - Epithelial fraction 12 v2 (version 2) | ecosystem: Host-associated > Birds > Digestive system > Esophagus > Crop | place...
TTTTTTTTTTTTTTTTTTTTTTTTTTTTTTTTTTTTTTTTGCCTGCTGGGGAAATGCTCTTTCCTGAGAAAGACCTGAGATGGTAATTGTGTCACAGTAAGAACTTATGTTTTTTGGAAAGGGTTATGCCTAATCAAGTATTTTATTTGTTGATGTTTCAAGTTCTGCTTTTAAAGAAAAAACAAACAAACAAACAAACAACAAACCCAACTCCCCCAAAAAACCCCCAAAACCCCCTTAAAAACCCCCAAACCCCCAAACCAGGAAGCAAGCCTCTTGAGAATATGTTAGATAAAATTTCAGACTCCTTTTCAGATCCATAAGTTGGGTTATCTCAAGTCTAACTTCTGCCCTGCCTTGCAGTCTGTTGATGCATGCAGCTTACCTCTGCAGTGCCAGACTACATCATGGTAAGATATCAGTTGTCAAATTAAATCTCTTGTTAAAAATGAAGCTCTACTTGTTTATTATGTTTCTTGGATTAGCACTAAACTGCAAGACTTTCTGTTTCTAAGAGCTCCTGAAGAGGCCTATTAGAGAATTGTTTCCTAGCATTTGGCACTGATACTTAACAAATCAGCTCCACTTTGTGGGAAGAAGTGAAGAGAGGAAATGACACTGGAAGCACTGTCCCTTTCTGCTTTGGAGACTCCAGTCTGCTCTTCAGACACATCAGCATTGGGAGTCCCCTTCTGAGCCAAAGTCCAGTTCTGGGACTGCAAATCCCACTAACTCTCCCTTGTCAATTGGTAGAAGCTGTATGTTCTTCCTCTGGTTTAAGAGGACTTATCTATCTTGGTGACTCTGAAGAAAAGTATTTCAAATACCCCTTTTCTCCAGCTCAGGTAATCTACTGATCTAATTGTTATTTCAGTGCCAATATTTCTTCAGATGGCAACTCACCTGGGACAGAAATTTTAGTAAAGACATTTGGCAACAACCAGATGATGTACAATTACCCTAGGGTAACTGTCATGGGTTATAACTCTAGATATATGTAGCCTCTGGGTTCATTGAAATGTCTGTTCAGCATTTCTTTTGTCATTCATAACGTTGCCATCAGGCTGTCCTTCCTAGATTTCCCTTTTGGTCTCCTCAGTATTTACTAGCTTCATCTAAGGCACTCATCAACGACTCTAGATTGTTTGTGGCTCTGCTGAGAAAGATCAGCACTCTTATTTCATAAGCTCTTATTATCCTTATTTAATGCTCTAAGAATTATCTCTGATGTAGTTATTTGCTATTCTGCAGCATGAGAAAACCTTCAGCGTGTCAGTTCCGATCAACAGCCCCTTAGAGCAAGTGTGTGTTCTCTGCACTTCTACTTTCCATCAGGTTACAAAGCTTTTATCGGGTATTCCCTACTGACCTGGACTTCTTCAGTTGTCACTGCCTGTAATCTGAACTATGATAGCTACAGATTTGGACAATCGTGCTATCATGACACAGGGCTTTTAAAAGGAAGGGTTATTCTGGGGGAATGTGCTTATTCTGATACTTCTCTCCAAATGAGCACTGCCAGCTACCAGGCTACAAAGACTAGACTATAGAAGTAACAGAATTATGTCTATACTTGCAAGTCTTTTCTCGTAGTGTGCTTTCTTTTCCCTTCAAGTGATTTGGGGTGGGGAAGGGAGGGGGAAGGTGTGGGTGAAGGTAATGTTAAAAGCTGAGGCTTAACTTGACAGTTTCTTCAGACTGTATGGACTTCTCTACTACTTTAAGAAAATCCTGCTGTAGTCCTCTTTTGAGGAAGGTACATGTGTCTTCAGAGAGGTTCTGGTGACTTAGTGATGGAATGGCTCTTTTAAGTTTTGGAACTTACCTGCTCAACTTGTTCATGAATGGATGTTGTAGGGAATATCCCTTCCTCTAGGCTTCAGAATTAAGTGGGGCAATCTGTTCTCATCACAACTCATTGCTGAAATGATTGCTACCAGACTAAATGTACTGCTTGCTATGCCAGTTGCCTTGAGAACTACTTTCTGAATTCAGAAGGCAATTTTCCATTGCCAAAGTGACAATGTGTTTAACTTTCATTATTCTAGACTGCATATGTACCCTACTCAGACTTAGATGCAGTCCGCTCTGACAGACCTACTCCTTTACAATTGCTCCTTTTCTAATGATGGTAGGGACCTCTCAGTATTTGCAAAGGGATACTGTTTCAACTTCCACTGCTGTCCTGAACAGTTGTAATTGATTATTCTCTTTGCTGTGATAGCTCTTTCTCATGACCTAACAACCCAGGATCATTAGTCATCTGATTGCAGTGTATTTACTCTACATCAGAATGATGCAAGATCTGTCCAGGGAAATGACCATATCTTTTGATACTGGTGCATTCAACATATTTGCCTTTCAGTGTTTTACACTAATATACCGTCATAGATGTTTTTAGTCACTTCGCTTCACGTAGTCACAAATGGAAATCTGTATTGATGTCCTCAGAATGATACGCAAGGACTCATACAACTGAAAAATACACCTTCTTATCCTAAACACATCAGATGTTTTGCTTCAGTGCTAGTCTTTACTCAAGAGACTTTGCATAAATGTTTGTGATTAGAATGCTTGATTTTCTTTGTTTCATTTTCTCTGAGAACTGTACATTAAGGCCAGGATGTAGCTTTAAGAAGTCTTCTTTCCCTGACCTGAGTGAGACTATTTGGAGTCCTAGACCAAAAAGCCATATAACATTGCTTTTCCTCTCACACCTACTCTTGCAGAGCTCCAGGAACTTGCATCATCCAGCATGATGCTGGATTGCTTCAATGTAAAGTGACCTTGTTCATCCCTGGCTTGTGAAGTCTGGGATTATAGTGGTATCACTGACTGAAAGTACTTATACAGAAGGATCACTTCAGACGTACAGACCAAGTTCAGTCATCAGAATTTCTCCTGGTCTGTCACCCCACATCCTGATTCTCTCCAATTGCTTGCCATCCACCTCAGCCTCTGCTTAATGATGACCTGAACACTATCTCCTTCCGTTAACGTAAAGTCCTGCTAGAAAGGTTCTCGGTGCTCATCTGCTATGTAACCGTAATTTTTCAAAGGCCTCCTGAGGCACCACCCCAGTGAGCTGTCTCACCATTGAGACTCTTATTCAGTCCTGTCTGTTCTCCTATGACCTTTCTGTTACCCACCTGCACTGATCCCAGCCCTACCCCCTGCATCTCAGCCTGCATGGATTTCCTGAATGTGGTCATTGCTGCGGTAAGAGTGATGCTTCTATGGATGATTTCTCATCTGCTAAATTGTTCTCTGACAGAATTGCTCCAGTACCTGTCCAGGAATGTCATCTTAATCAGTCAAAGCCAGGAGATCTGGCTTTTGCTTTAAGCAGGAGACAAGATTATTTCTGCTTTTCCCCTTCCATGACTTGCTCCTTTAGTTCTGAGACCTTCCTTAAGGACAGCTCTTGCTGTCCACATTGGCTAAACCAGGTCCTCTCATTTTTTTATGTCTCTAGCAAGGAGACGCCAGGGAAAAGCCATAAGGAGATACGGTCTTACAACTGAGATGACTTCAGAATCAGGTTATTTCTCAAGCCATGGCATGGATGCTTCCAGCTTAGATAGCATCAGGACAGCTACTTATAGGACTGACTTACTAATCAAACACTACAAAATCAAGGATATACCATCATCATCCTGGAATGATAGAATCGTAGAATGGTTTGGGTTGGAAGGGACCTTAAAGATCATCTAGTTCCAACCCCCTGCCATGGTCAGCGACATCTTCCACCAGACTAGGTTACTCAAAGCCCAATCCAACCTGGCCTTGAACACTGCCAGGGAGGGGGCAGCCACAGCTTCTCTGGGCAACCTGTTCCAGTGCCTCACTACCCTCAGAGTAAAGAATTTCTTCTTTATATCTAATCTAAACCTACCCTCTTCCGGTTTAACGCCATTACCCCTTGTCCTATCACTACATGCCCTTGTAAAAAGTTCCTCTCCAGCTTTCTTGTAGGCCCCCTTCATGTACTGGAAGGCTGCTCTAAGGCTGCAGTCTGGGAAGACCTTCTCTTCTGCAGGCTGAACAGCCCCAACTCTCTCAGCTTTTCCCCACAGGAGAGGTGTTCCATCCCTCTGACCATTTTTGTGGCCTCCTCTGGCCCCACTCCAACAGGTCCATGTCTTTCCTGTGCTGAGGGCTCCAGAGCTGACTGCAGGACTCGGGCGGGGTCTCACCAGAGTGGAGTAGAGGGACAGAATCCCCTCCCTTGACCTGCTGGTCATGCTTCTTTTGATGCAGCCCAGGATAGGGTTGGCCTTCTTGGTTGCAAGTGCACATTACTGGGTCTTCTGGAGCTTTTTATCCACCAGTACCACCAAGTCCTTCTTCAACAGGACTGCTCTCAATCCATTCTCCACCGAGCCTGTATTTGTGCTTGGGATTGCCCTGACCCAGGTGCAGGACCTTACACTTGGCCTTGTTGAACTTCATGAGGTTCACACAGGCCCACCTCTCAAGCCTGTCAGGGTCCCTCTGTATGGCACCCCTTCCACTCTAGCATGTTGGCCTGCACCACTTGCCGGTATAGTTATGTAGTTTAGTTTTCTGAAATTATTCTTGACTTCTACTTGAAGTAATTGTGCTTGTGGAAGGCCCTGTTGCTGGGAATCACCCATGGTGGTAACCTACATCTCAACAATCATTGAAAGGGGGCAGAAAAGTTACTTGTGAGAAATTAAGTGGGTTGCACTTGTTTTTTTTAAACTATGTATCTCCAACCATTCCTCCTACTGCTCTACTTGTCTCGCTTTTCCGTTGCTGTGAGAGAAACGTAAAATCATGTGTTCCACTTTGCTTTCTTCATGGCTGTATAAGGTGCAGGACATGAAGGTACACTACAAGTACTGTGGAAGCAGATTTTTCTGGCTTAGGTACTTTTGATTTTAATTGATATAGGCAAGTGAGTATATAATGAATACCTATATAGGCAAGTCATTTCAAGAAGCCATTATTACTGATAACCCATTGAACTTTCTATAGAAAAAAATTATTTTACCAAATAAATTCCCAAGCAAATATGCTGGACAATATTTTGGTGGTTTTATGCATAGTTACTTTTGATTATTAAATCAGTAGCATATTAAAATTAATTTTAAAATGAAAATAAATCAAGAATAGCAAAGAAATTTCTGATCCTGTTGCACAAAAGCTAATGTTTGGCTCCTGAGAATGCTTTTCATAGTACTCAGTAATTAGAAAGGGAAATTCCCTGCTGGTATAGAGCTACCATTTTGTTCCCCGTTCCCTGCATTGTCACTCTGGGTAGGGTTATTATGCAATCTCTGGCAAGCTCATCCTACCAGACTGCTTACTAATTTGTAGGCTGTAGGTGTAAATTGAAAAGCCTTCATCCTGCTTCTGTTTACTTCACAGACTGAACTGGGCTGCAATTATTCTCATCTATGTGAACTGAGGCTCTGTTGTTGCTCTTGCTTCTTTTTTTTTCCTTGTGGGTGGTCACAGCTCTTTTGGACCTGCATTTCTTTTGAAAAGAAACATTTGAAAGAATGTGTTGGTAAGAAGTAGTTTTAGTACTTACTGTTCTATAACTTTAATGATTATATATCTTGATACAGTCACAAGTGTAGTAGAGGTTCCTTAGGGTATTGCCAGTGTTTATTCATGGCTTGTCAGGCACACATCAGGGTTTTGTTCTCTTGAAACTCATTTAATTTTTTTTTCTTTTTTTTTTTTTTTTAATTCCAATTGTATGAGTAAGCTGACTCTGATTGTATGGGAGGCTTAATTACACATGACACTGCTTGGTTTAGCATGTTTCTCACAAACTTATTTTAACTAACCTACTGCTTTTGAAAGACGAGGAAAACAGAACAGGAGAGAGGGGGCAGAAAGTAGCAAACAAATGCTGAAATGGAGAAATGCTTTATACTGCAACATTTATTGAGTAATAGATCACATTCATAGGAAAATTAGCTATCTATTTTATACTATTAATAGAAGAATGCTTTCTGGGAGCTTCAGGGAGGTATTCTAAATGGTTGCTAAGGCAGCAGTTTGCCTCTTATAGGTGGTCCTTTCGCTCTGGCCTCTCTGTACATGATAGTGTGGGAATCCCAGATGTACGAATAAAACAAGAACCTGCAGTTAGTAAATTACTCCCCACACGAATCCTACCTGTTAAGTAAATCTGCCCACACATTGTGATAAATCCCAGTATTAAGATATTCATAAATATTTTCTGTATTTGCTACATGCATAGGAGCAGTGTATTTTTGGGGAGTATGCAAAGTTTCTCAGCTTTGAGATTCCTTCAGTAACCTAGTTTTATTATCTATAAAGGTTATACAAAGTACTTATATGAATTAGAATTGCATTATGATATATTTAGACAGTGGGATTATAAAATAGCATTAGCTTCAAATACAGTGTGTTCCAAACAATAATTTGGAACTTTTTCTTAGAGGTTATATAAGATTTCTATAAAGGATGAAAAAGACCTGTATGCTACCTACTCAAAATTCTCTCTATATTAATCGAATTTTTTCTTTTAGTTTATCTGATGCTCATCATTAATTGCAAAATGCATTAAACACACATAATAAACAACCAGATTTGTATGTGGTGCGGATGTTATGCAACCGCCAGCTTCCACAGAAAGAACATAGTGTACATCACAACATGTTCTTAGGTTTCTAAACCCATTTAGCTCTAACTGCCTAATATGAAAGAGATTTGGCCTTTCTTTTTGGGAACAACACCTGGTACAACCTATATGAAAACTGATCTTGGAGTATGACCATTTCTGCTCATATTTTTACATCCATATGCATCATGTACAAAAAAAAGTTAGTTTATGCCTGAGCCAAATAAGCCAGAGTGACACAAGTACGGGAAGGAATGTTGCAAGATTAAAAATATGGTAAACTATAAAGTCAGAATAAAATTCTGAACTCACTGCTGTTAAGATACTTGACTGTTAATGAAACTCTAGTATGAATTTAGAGAAATCATGGGTACATTTTTTTTTCAATTAAATATACTGAATCTTGTCCTAATAATATTGTGTTGGCAGCGCTACCATCTTTGTGTTCACATTTATGGATATAATACAGCTTTCAAATGTGCTTTATATTGCTTTTCTGCTGAAAATTTCAAAGTTTTTGCATAAATTAAATTCCATAAGCATTTTTGTAGAGTGTGGATTTATCATAACCACTTTAGAAAAGAGTCAACAGTGAAGTAACTTACTCAAGATCACATATCACGCTTTAGCCGTGATTAAACTTCAGTAGTTCTGCTCTTCATGTATAATGTTTGCCTCCTGAGTCAGGAACGCTTAAGTAGTTCTGTCTTCTTGCGTGTAAATACTGTCCATGCTTAAATAACTAGTGCACGTAAAAGGTAGAACATTCCAAGCATTAGTGTAAAATATAACATGGGGATTTTAAAATATGGAAACACAGTCTAATTCTGTCTATGTGGTGGGGTCCCTAAAAACAATTCCAGTAGTCGTAGCTCTTGTGCTGGTATATATCAGAAAGGTGAGCAAGTCCTGCCTACTACAGGATTAAAATGACAAAACCCCTCTGAATACCCTCTTATTTAGCATTCTAGGCTTAGTTACTTAAATCAGTAAATGGGTTTGGATCCATACTACGTTTTAGTTCTTCCTGTTGCTGGCACAGAACTAGAAACAGGAGCATTAACATGTATTTTGGATTAGTAGACTGCATGTTGTAATGTATACTGAGATCTGTATAATATGGAAGTATTGTGTATTTAGAAAAAAAAGTTAAAATAATCCCAGAAGTAATAAGCTCCTCATCTATTAAATATGATTCCTGGCCTTTAATTTTAATACTTCTCTAATTACATGGTTCATGTTCTGCAGATAAGTTTCATTTATCAAGTGTTGGTATCTCCTGCAAATTAATTTTTACCTTATATGTGGTTGAATTTCTGACCATCAGAAGTTATTTTTCCATTAGTTGAGCCAAGTTTTTTTCCATACTTCTTTATTAAAGTTGCTTTACAGTTTTATACCTCATAGGATTGTTTTCTTCAGTACTGGTGCAAAATTTCTAAGATTAGTGCACAAAAGATGTAAAAGCACAGAAAAACAACTGATCCCGAGTGCTCACTTTGAGCTTAATACAGCTTTTAAGTGAAATTTATTGAGAATAATTCTACATAACATTGAAACTATCAAATGTAAGTCTTTGAATAAATACTAGTGTGACTGGTCTTCTGTAACCATTGAGGTGGACTTCCTACATGACCAAAATTCAGCATTAGAAGCGAAAGATGGCATAAGACATCTCATGAGCTAGAGATGACCTGCTGGACCATTTTTAGTTTTTGAATTCAAAATCTGTGTTATTTCTAGTGCTTCCATGCTCATGTTCTGCAAATGTTTGCATAGACTGGTTAGACTATTTGTGTCACTTATGTTGAAATTACAAGATTTTGGGTACATTCTGTTCTCAGATAAAAGCTTTCACAGTTATATGCTTCAGATTCTCACATGGCAATCTAGACGAAAGGGACAGCTGTTTATATTCCTACTTACCAACAATTCAGCAGTTTAAGAGAACACATGTTATTGTTTGGGCTTATTCAGTGCTGCACTTAATTTTTGCATTATACTTATTTCTTATGGGACCCCCCCCCAAAAACACACAAAGTTATGTGACTGAAAGAAGCTCTGGGGAGACCTTATAGCAGCCCTCCAGTGCCTGGAGGGAGCCTGTAGGAAAGATGGGGAAAATATTTTCAGCAGGGCTTGTTGCAATAGGACAAGGAGCAATGGCTTTAAACTAAGGAAGGGTAGATTTAGACTAGATAAAAGGAAGACATTTTTTACAATGAGAGTGGTGAAACACTGGCACAGGTTGCCCAGAGAGGTGGTCGATGCCCCATCCCTGGAAACATTCAAGACCAGGTTGGATGGGGCTCTGAGCAAACGGATGTAATTCAAGATGTCCCTACTCATTGCAGGGGAGTTAGGCTAGATGACCTCTAAAGGTCCCTTCCAACGCAAAACATTCTATGATTTTATTCTATTTGTTCAAGATTGGAAAAACTACCTGTAGCAGATTAAGTGTAGTAAACAAAGACAAGGAAGTGCAAAGAATCATTTTGTATTACATATAAAAAATGAGAAATTCATTTAGTGTGTACTTCATAAAATCATAGAACAACCGAGGTTGGAAGCAACTTTGAAAGATCATCTGGTCCAACCTTTTGTGGGAAAGGGAGCCTAGATGAGATTATCTAGCACCTTGTCTAACCACATCTTGAAAACCTCCTGTGATGGGGGCTCTACCACATCCCTGGGGAGTTTTTTCACTGATTGATTGTTCTTACTGTATTTTTTTTTCTTATATCAAGATGAAACATCTGGTGCAACATGTAGCCATTGCCTCTAATCTCCATGAGGCTTCTTGTGAAGACAGAGTTTTTGTCCGCTTTGTAGCTGCCCTTCAAGTAGTGGAATGCTGTCATGAGGTTCCCCCTGCGTCTTTTCTTCTACAGGGGGAGAAGTGGAGGGAAACCTAAGTCCTTCAGCCTTTCCTCACATGGCAGGTTCTCCAGCCCTTTGATCACCTGTGTGGGCTTCCTTTAGACCTTACCCACTCTGTCTGCTTTTCTTGAATTGTGGGAACCAGAACAGGATGCATTATTCTAGGTATGGTCTGACAAGCGCTGAGGGGAGTGGCATGATCATGTCTCTGTCTCTGCTAGTAACACCCCTGCAGATGCAGCCCAGGATTCAGTTTGCCTTTGTTGCTGCAGTGGCGCGCTGCTGACTCACATTTAGCTTGTTGTCTACCAGAACCCCCAGGTCCCTTTCAGCAAGCCTGCTCCACTGCCACAGAGATCCTAGCCTGTACTGGGCTCTTTGGTTGTGTCATCCTAGGTGCAGGATGCAGTTGTCTGTGTTAAACTTCATACAGTTCCTGCTTGCCCACTCTTCTAGCCTTTTTTGTCTACTCTTTGAGCCTGTCCAGGTCTCTCTCTAAGATGCCCCCCCCCTGCTTCTCACATGTCCACCTTGCCACTCCGTTTAGTGTCATCAGCAAACTTGATGAGGGTTCTTTCAGTTCCATCATTCAGATAATTTATGAAGATACTGAACAGTGCAGGGCTCAGCATCGATACTTGTCACTGCGTATTCCGTATGATGAGACTGATGAAATGTTGTCTGCCAGTAAGAAAAAGTAAATAAATATATATATATATATAAAAAACTTGTTTGTATGTTACTTTGCAACTTTAGAACTTTTAATGCAAAAACTGTAAAAGTTGCTTCTGTTGATATTTTTCAGTCTTTTAATTGCTTGTCTTCGTTTTCTGGTTTAAAGTCTCCAGGGAAGCGTGGAATCACAGAGTCACAGAATGGTAGGGGTTGGAAGGGACCTCTGTGGGTCATCTAGTCCAACCCTCCTGCCGAAGCAGGGTCACCTACAGCAGGCTGCACAAGACCTTGTCCAGGCGGGTCT
>Ga0065711_1051185_pt1 | contig 10483 bp, 8 predicted proteins | sample Hoacrofraction12_FD_59098 | JGI IMG/M metagenome (GOLD analysis project Ga0065711, IMG submission 59098) | Hoatzin crop microbial communities from Cojedes, Venezuela - Epithelial fraction 12 v2 (version 2) | ecosystem: Host-associated > Birds > Digestive system > Esophagus > Crop | place...
GGGGGGGGGGGGAGGGAGCTTTATAAATTTGTATCTTCTCTTGTGGTGATGAGATTTCATTCTTTTTCATGCTACCATTGCAAGTTTAAATAACTGAATTCTACATAGTTCCATAAATTTACAAAAGAATGAGAGTAATGTAGGCAGGGTGGGAATGAGGCTCCATGGATTTGTCTTCTCTTTATTTATCAAAAAGCAATTACTAAGCATGCATAATGCAGAGCTCTGTTGCTACTCAATAGTGGGTCAGGAACATACCTGTTTTCTACCCTCTGTTTGGAACAAATATTGGATATTGTAGTGCGAAAAACTAATAGCTATTGAAGCACTAAAGCTGTTACATGTAAACAATTTTCTGCATTTTCAGGAGAATCCTTTCAACCAGAATTTATTGGTTTGATCTACACTACATATGAAAGGCAAATGCCACCTATGCTTCATCTATTTCCACAGCATCAAACCTGTGGCAGCAATGAGTAAAGTAAAGGTGAGTAGAAGAGCTTAGATGTAATATCAGTGGAGCTATCATTCCTCCTTTAGGAATAGACAGTAATAAAAGCTCATAAAGTTGTTTTCCTTGGCAAGACTTCAAGTATAAGTCTCTAAAACACAGCTTTGATGGTCATGAGTTGCCAAATCATCCTTTTAAGCCTCACATGCTCACACATATTGCTCAGTTTGAACTTGGTGACCTGACATAATCAGTTTTAAAGTTGGACACAAAATTCAGCATTTTGGAATTTATTGATAATGAGGAAGAAAATAAAAAGAAACAATCTAATCTTTAAAGAAGATGTTAATCTACACCACAGAGAGAACATGTACATATGCAAACCTGTGAGACAAAAAGCAAGGGGAGGACGAGGCAGGAATTCTAAAGGTAAATTAAATGTGTTAAATAAAATGTCTGCTGAACATGGGGTACACAGTTTTGCCAGGATATGTTTTGGAAGAATTATTTTATCCATAACATTGGACGTGTTGCTTTATCTAACAAGTTTTGAAATTGAATCTAGCTTTGAAGAGGGTGAGGAGAACTCAGATGATCAGTTCCAAGAAAAAGTGGTCATGAACTTGAACAAGTTTTCCACTCCCACCCCCACCCTAAATACTTTAAGAAGTTGTTGACAGATTGTCAGACTCTGAGGACTGCATCTCAGTGAAGAAGCCAGAAGAGAACGAGTAAGAAATTAGTATCTTAAGGAAAAAAAAATAAAAAGAAGAAGAAAAAAGAAAACATTAAATATTTAGCAGCACATTGCTTCCCAGGGCAGCTGACAACCTAGGGACTGCACCTAGCACGATCTAAAAGCAGAGCCATCTATAAGTTCATCCACTGCAGTAACTTTTGAGTGGAACTAAAAGAGCTGGCATGGCGCAAGAATCAAGTGCTGCATTTTGCGAGCTGTGCAAAAATTTTAAAAGCTTTCTTCAATTTATTTTAGCCTGAGGTATGAATGCCTGGGGTCACCAGGCAACGTGAACATTGGAGCAGTTCTGCAAGCATGTAGATACAGACTGATCTCTTGGGAAGAAGTCCTGTCAAACTGAATGTGTGAGGTTGGGGTGGGTGCTTCTAAACTAGCCTTTTCAATGTGATGGATAATTACGTCCTTCACCAAATAATTCTGTGTGGTAGTGACACGATAATTATAGAAATGGTCTGTGTTGAACGCTGTAGTTAATGTGTATTCAAGAAAGAGGAGAATTGTAATTCCAGGCCAAAGGAGGAGAGTGGTGACCGGGGACACAGGTGGCCTCTTTCCTTCTGCTAGGGGACAAAACGGAATTTGGTTTTCTTCTCCTCCATTAAAAATCTTCAGCCTGAAGAACGAAGTATAAAAACCTGATGATGCCAATACGTCTCATTCAATTTAACCTGAATGAAGTCTATAGGATATTTTCCATGGGCTCCTGCCATTTCTTTCAGCTCTGAGTCGATTCATGGGGGAACTACATCCCGTGCTTACCAGAGCTGGCCTTGAAGGGAAGTGGTTAAGCTCCACTCTGCCAAGCTGGCAGGAGAGTGTGTAGCTCTGCAGGCGGCTGATCCAATTTAGCTGCTGAAATCAAATAGCACAGTCCAGATCAGATTACTGCAGCAGAGTCTCACTTTGAGCAGTGTTTCTGTAGGGGTGGCAGGGAGTGGATGACCAATCCAGTCCGGTAACATCACCAGAAAGGATGGAGGAGGAGATGAAGGTGGGGTGGGTGGAGGCAGAGGAAGAGGGGGTGCTGAAGAGGAATGAAATGACAAGATTTGCACTGGCAAGTGAGATTCTTCAAACAACAACAGCAACTGCAGCATCAACAAAACAACAAGCAAGTCTCATAATGTCTATGTTATTTTTAAAGTGCCAGAGCCTGGGGAAGGGACAAATGATAGCAGCTTCCCCCTACATCCACAGGACACAGCGGAAGGATCAATTTCTTCACACTGTACCTCCAAGCCAAAAATTAACCTCACTAATTCTAGAGAAATGTGCCTGCCAGCTATGCTGAGCTGGGTGGTGGTTTTGTGCAGCAACAGGATGGCAACATTTAATTCATTCGTTTTCAAATTAGAAGCCACATCCTAGCCCCAGGCATCATCACAATGCAGTCTCCAGTGGAGCTGCACCACACATCTGACTTCCAAGGTGTCTCAAGTTTTGGGGGAGGAGGAGAAGGGACTCCACACCATGACACCACAAAACCATCCCAACATGCAAGCCTTCCCAGAGGCAGGGATGTAACTCTGACTCTCCTAATTGCTGGCGCTGGCCACGGGAGGTGCGCTGGGTCCTCTGCCCACCTGGCTGTTCATGAAGAAGTCTCTCCCAAGGTGAACAGCTGAGCGTAGCCACTGCTGGTAGTTGGGACATGAGCTGCTGGGACCAGCCCGGCAAATCCAGCAATACAGGAGCATGCAGGTATCCTCTATGAGCAGAACTAAATCCCAACCCTCTGTACGCAGCCTGAAGCAGGGGGCACAACTCCTGCATAATCCAGCCTTACACCCTTCCATGATGTGAGGCTTTGGGAGGAGGTGAAGAGGAGAGATGTAGGCTCCCACTTCTGAGGAGGGAAATTCATTTGCTAGAGCAATTGAAAAAGGGACCAGGATCTGATTGCTTCCCTGGTCATTTTATATTTCAGTCCAAAAATGAGGAAGGCAAGTTCCAGCTGAACAAAGTTTTCATCACAATTAGTACTTCTGATGCCTGCTTTCCTACCCATAGCTCCGAATAGAGCTCATAACCCAAGTAAACATGATTAAAGCTTTCAATCGTGCTTTCCAGGACTACAGGGACTCTTCATTCCAGCTCTTTATTTATTAATATTCCTTTTCCTTCGTTCATATGCTTATTAGTATTAATTCAATCTAACAATAAATTCTGTCTCTAACATTTTTTCAAAACGAGGCCTTAGCAGTATTTTACCAGATTCCATATGTCTTAACCTACTACATTTGCCTGAATACCTAAAAACCTAAAGCTTAAAACCAAAAGACACACCGTGTAACTACCCACTCATCTGACCATGACTGGGCTTTAATTTCATTTAAATCATATTTACTAAGCTAAGGAGACAGATAGAATGTTTTGTTTGTAATATTCAAATTTAAAAGCTCAATTTAGAATAAAAAGAGCAAAGAACCAGTGAAACGCAGACAATGATGCAGTCAAGAGGTGTGAACTAAAGAGGAAAGGTCAGAGAAGAAACAACCTTGGGAAATTTTAACAGGTTACTTGGCGTTGTTTAATATTGCTGGTTACCTTTTGAGCTGCACCTCTGCAGGGCAAGCATGAAGAACAGGAGAAGTACAGCTTAGGATGAACCGGAGCAAAGCTGATTTAACACCACTGGGCTGCCTGTGGGCCACCAGGGCCCCCAGGCTTCGTTAGTCCCAGGCTGCCTGTTCTGCTCAGCAGAAAATCCTACAAGGCAACTTGTGCTCACAGAGCAGCAGAAGGCTACTCAGATAAGCCTCAATCTGCCCTTCCAATGACATGCTTGTTGTTTATTCACCTGTAGCTATTAGGTTGTTCCGATTTTATTTAAACAACAATGCAGCTCCAATCATAGCCATATATTAATTGCAGTGTATTCTTTGGGCTATAGTGGGAGTGAAGATAAACACCTGTGATTTCAGGGACTAGAAATATACTTACAGCAACTGAAACAAAATTAATTGTGTCAACAGATCACTGTTCCATGCATCAGATTATATGGGTTTTATTCCATATACAGCTACACTCAGCTTCAGCATCTCTCTATGCCTCAGTTTGTCCATCCCTCACTGGTATAATAATATTTGCTCATCTCACTTCACAGCCAAACTGCAAACCTTAGTGTGCATTATTTTTACCCGCTACAACTGAATATATTGTAAGATTCCAAAGTGGGTGGTGCTAGAAGAACTGTACTAAAACAGAAAAAAATAACATTCCATCTCCATTCATTTGAAAATCAGGAGTAGACAGCATCTGGTAAATGAAAGAACATGCACAACATGTGAAGGCCTTTAAGGTGGCAGAAGAAAGGGGTTACAGAAGTAGAAGGAGGTATTTTCTGGATTGGTAAAGCTTCTGAAAAGGAAGTCAGAAAAGATTCATTTGTAGGGTCAGTATTACAGTACTTGAGAGGAATTGGCTTTCATATCAAAGGTACCCTGCACTTGTGCCTACAAGCTGCTCATAGGCCTTCAGAAAAAACATCCATCTGAAATGAGACTACAGAAAGAAGAACAAGGATGAATTAGTTTAAGTCTTTGTAGCAGTAACCTTGAGGAAAGAACTTGTAGAAATGTGATGAAATTTCAGCTTAATGGGAAACAGCAGTAATGTAGTCGATACAAAGGGGTGCAATAAAAATCCACTTGATGTAGACAGGTGAGGAACAGGAGCTGATAGGCAGTTTATTCCTCATGGTAAAGAAATGTCACTTAATGGTGCTAAAGGAAGAAAGGAAATTGAGAGCATATGCCACAAAAGGGCATATTGCACTAAACAAGAAAAACATCTAGCAGTCATATGAGTATGCCCTCTTTCATTTCACAAACAGCATAAGACACCATATCCACAAGTGAAAGTGTGGAAATTGTACAAACAGCAGGACTGGACCCCCCTCCCCCCCCAAAAAAAATCATACCTGTTCTCTGCAATTTTTTATTGAAATTAAAGGAAGATGAACATCTTCAAGAATTAATATTACACAAAGTAGCTTACGAGAACAAATTCCTCAAAACATGCACACAAACACATACACACATGTGGCAAATCATCCTTCACTGAATATATCAAGTCAGTCTCCAAACTGTGTGCATGTCTCCTGGGGCCTTCCAGTACAGACTGCTGATCGAGTGTGATAGCTGGTGAGCTGGCTATTATTCACGTGGAGGCTGGTTGAGAATTAGATTAAGAATCTCATTTCCCATGAAACTTGAGGCTGTGTTTTTAGCATTTTCCAAAGACTGAAAGGTACAGTGCCTTGTAAATTACCCACATGGGGCTGTATTACTTCCTCTCTTTCCAGATTCACCTTTATCACACAAGTGTGCTCTGATGGGCTCAGACCTAGTTCCTGAGAGTTTTTATTTTCCCATCAGTGTTTATGATTATCACACATGGGAAAGTCCTCCTCCTTTTATCCACTGTTACTGTGGCAAGCACACAAGTTCCCATTTGTGCAGGAGTCTGTAAGAGTTCCTTTCAGTAAAATCTTCCGTGTTAGTAGTTATCCCCATATTCAACATAGATCCAAGGCATGCAGGTATGTTTTATATCTACTAGAAATGCACCACTAACGAGGGAAAAATACTTTTCTCTCCACTACTCCCTCAGGGAGCATGGCTTTAAAACTAGAACATAGCCCAGACACCTACACAACAGCACTATCAAAGCAACACTCAACCAAATCTTGAAGCACATGCAAAGAAAGATACGCAACTCACGGACCAGTCTCACAAAAAAAGAAGAGCTGGTGAATTTTTAATATTGTGAGTATTATGCATTTATTGTGCAGCAGTAAACAACATGGCAGCACATGAAAAACAACTCTAATACCAGATGGCAGTGACAACTGCTGCTGATTCAAGGCAAGGCTTTGTCTGAATGATGAAACTATTGGGGACCTACTGCAACTGCAGTAAAGAAAAGGGGCAAGTCTTCAGGGGCAATCTCCTCCAAGCTCCAAGACATGCAGATTTTTTAGGAAAATAGTCAACCTATCACAAGACCAGCTTGGCTAAATGGGAACACACGGCTGAGCCCAGTGCACACAATCTTACATAGGAGGTTGGAAAGAGGACAGGCAGCAAAGGAAGACCGTAGAAACATTGTCTGGGCATGCGGGGATATTGTCAGGAAAGCCAAAGTTCAGGCAAGGTAGAAATTGCCAAAAGACACCAAGAGCAACAAGATGAGCTTCTGTCTGCATAGATGAAGAAAAAGAATAAAAAAGGAACATATTGTCACATAGCCAAATGAGGCAGTTGAATTAGTGATGGTGGACACACAAAAGGCTGAGATACCCTGTATTCTTTGCCTTGGCCGTATGGAAACAATGTCCCAGGTCTCCCCTGACAGGGTCCAAGGAGGAGATGTGCTACCAGCAGTGGATGAGGATTGGCTCAGGACTTTGGCTACTCTGGTAAAAGACAATAAAAAATGTTTCTGTAAATACATCCACAACAAAAGGAGGGCTAAGGAGAGTGTCCGTCTTTATTGAACATGAGGGGAAACATAGTGACAAGGGATGAGGAAAAGGCTGAGGTACTTAATGGCTTCTTTGCCTCAGTCTTTCATGGCAAGACCAGTTGTTCTCAGGGCACCCATCTCCCCGAGCTGGAAGACAGAGACAGCGAGCAGAACGAAGCCTCCAGAATCCAAGGGGAAATGGTTACTGACCTGCTACACCATCTAGACATGCACAAGTCTATGGGACGGGGTGGGACCCACCCAAGGGTACTCAGGGAGCTGACAGAAGTGCTCACCAAGGCACTTTCCATCATTTATCAGCAGTCCTGGCTAACTGGGGAGGTCCCAGTTGATTGGAGGTTAGTAAATGTGATGCCCCATCTACAAGCAGGGCCGGAAGGAGAATCTGAGGAACTACAGGCCTGTCAGTCTGACCTTTGTGCTGGCGAAGGTTGTGGAGCAGATTGCCTTGAGCCCCATCACACAGCACATACAGAACAACCAGGTGATCAGGCCCAGTCAGCACAGAAACAGATAGCCCAGGGAAGCCGCTGAGTCACTATCCCTGGAGGTATTTAAAAACCATGTAGATGTGGTGCTTAGGGACACGGTTTAGTGGTGGACTTGGCAGTGCTAGGTTAATAGTTGGATCTGATGATCTTAAGGGTCTTTTCCAACCTAAATGATTCCATGATTCTTGAGTAATCTTGACTGCTGTGAGTCCCTGGGACCTGGTAGGAAGCATCTCAGGATCTTTGAAAGTTTCTGGAAAGATCTTCTGATGACAGGAGAAAGTAAAATGTTGCAGTCATCTTCAAAAAGGGCAAGAAAGAAGATCCAGAGAACTACAAGCAATGTCAGAGGTGGCAATAAAGGTGGTGGGGCTAGAGCCTTTGCCCTGCAAGGAAAGTCTGCAGGACTAGGGCAGCTTTGGAAGCACCCAACAGCAGCCCAGTCATCAAAGGGAGGGCGCTGAGGAGATGGAGCCCCGCTGTTTTCTAAGGTGTTCATGTGGAGGACAAGACACAATGGTCATAAAATTAAATAGGGGAGGTCGTCACCAAATAGTAGGAAACAAAAATTCACTGTAAGCAGTAGAACAGATTGCCCAGAGAGGTTGTGCCATCTCCAACACTGGAGGCTTTCAAGACCCAGATGGACAAAGTCCTAAGCAACCTGACCTGAACTTAGTGTTGACCTCCCGCTTGAAGCAGGAAGTTGGACTGGAGACTCTCAAGGTCCCTTCCAGCTGGAAGGACTGTGAGATTCTATAGAAACTTGATGGGGGGACGAAATCTGGCCTGAATGGTTTCTGAAGTAGGAATTAAACAAAGTTCTAGTTGCACTGTCTGGTGGAGATCTCTGTGCCCAGCAGTCCCTGACTTCTCGTCTTTGTCTCCTTTACTTTGTCACCACTTTGTAGGGCTTTCTTTTGTCTTCTGCTTATTTTGGCTGTCCAAATGAGATCCAAGGTGTTACACAAGTCAGTTGGTGTCATAGGTACGAAACAGCAAGTAGCTGTACAGGATGCTGAGCAGTGTCAAATTGTTCCCTTAGCACAATGGCATCCTTGAATTTGGACACTGTGTGAGACTCAGAGTGGCCTTAAACAAGCAGGAATCTGATAGTCTTAATGCACAGGTAGTTCAGCAATTAGTATTTCAATTCTAGTACACAGATCAATTCTGCATAGTAGAAGGACAAGGATTGTCACATGATGGGTTAAAACAGCGGTCCATTTAGACCAATTTCTTCTTTTTGAGGGCAGGAAGTAATATATGCTTTAGAGGAAGCTGCAAAAAGGCTAACCTAGGAGGTATTTTCTGCCATCTGCTATAGCTGGAGCTCACATTAAAGTAAACAGGATGTGTATATACATGACTTTCCAATCAAGTCTTACTTCAGTAGGGAGTTATAAGTCATAAGAACTGCAGTCCCTTTCATTAGGTCTCGCTACATTTAAATCATTTGAAGCTGCCCTTTAAAACAGCGTTCATAAAATTAAGAAGCTGGATTCACATGCCTAAATAAATACGAAGGCCTTTCAAATGAGATGTGAACCTTCTGGTCCTGCCAGCCTTAACAGCACTTGGGTGATTCCAGGTCTTTGGAAGACTCGTCCACAACTATTTATGTATCAAATAGAAATATAGAAGCCTATGCTTAGCTACCCAAGTCTGACACTTTTCCTTTATGTCTCGAGTACCTGTGATAACTAGGACTCACCAGCACCTGTAAACCCTTTGCTTTTTCAACATGTGGAGGTATTTTCCCATCAAATAAATCTAACCATTTTAAAGTGATGCTCACTACCACAGCATCTAATCACCCAACAGCTGAAAACCCAACCCATCAACTGAAGCACCCATCCAGAAGCAGATGGGTGATCTTTTTTTACAACAATTTCTTTATTTCTGTTCTCTCCTCTCTCTTCTTCCCTGCACTTACAGTGTGGTAGCCATGAAAGCTATGGTGTGCTGCACCTAATTTCTTTGTTCATTTATAATTCTTTCTTTGCAAGTCTATTTTGGTAAAGCCACTACTCCATTGTATGCAGTTTCTTAGTCTTGCATATCTTTGCATTTGCCTACCTCACGCCCACTGTCCATCTCCCCCTGTAAAACTCTGCCAGTGTGAGGGTGACTGCAAAGCACTCTTGCTCTGAGGTGAGAAATGACAGGTTTTACACTGAGTCTCCTTACTTTCTTTCAGTTTGATGCATCTTTTAAGAATTCATTTCTAAAGTTAAAAAAAGGAGAAAAAAGGTTTCATTTCATTGTGCATTTAAGTGAAATCTTTAAACCCCTTTGCATTATTTTATCACATCAGACTTGTCAAGTCACACTCATTTGAATGAGTGAGATTTGAAAACTTCTGAGTGTTACATTACATTTTCCATTGATATATGCTGTGAATCTTTACGGCTGCATGAAAATGAAGCCAAAAGTAAGGGGAGACAGCTCACTTCAAATGAGTGAGACTGGATAGGTCTGTCATATGTTATTTCAGGTGCTCAGCAGATAGCAATTCTAAGCAGAGATGGGTGATGCGGTTGACAGGTTTGCACAGGTTTAGATAAAGAAGGTAAACTTAAATCGCAGAGAGAAACAAAAGAGTATGATTCTTCTCTTGGCGTCATACCCTTTGAAAACTAACTTGAGCCTCATCCTGTACTCAAAAAAGCTGGAAATGTCACAGCCAAGAGCCCTTCTGGAGGTAATTTTGAGCTTCTGCCATGGCACAGCACGCTTCGTAGGAGAAAGGAGGCATCCCTCACTCTGCAGGTCATTCCCTTTGGCTGGAAGGGGGAACTCTGTGACCCCACAGCCACCCTTGCCCCTGTGCAGTGCATGCTGTCACAGACTGCCCCGGCGAGAAGATGGAGGGCAGACTTTGCACCTCTTGCTGGCAGGTTTGCTCGAAAGCCAGCCACGGACGGACCCTGTTCCTAATGTTCCAAAATATTTACACTTGTGCGTGCAAAAACTGAGTTTATATTCCCATCTCTGTCTTTTAAAGTGGCCAGGCAGGCTTCCGAAGTCCCTCGGGGTCTTTTCAAAGGAGATCTGATTTCCTGCGCAGCTGAGGAGGGAGACGCCGCTGCCGGACACCTTCCGGGCCCGCACCGACGCAAGGCCGCGCTTTCCCGCGTGCGCCTGCGAGCCGGGTTTTCTCTGACAGAGGGACCAAGGCACCGAGCAGCTCCCCGCAGCTCCGCGCCGCGCCCCCTGAAGCAACGCCAAGAAGACGCGCAGGGGGAAGCGCTCGCAGGCAGCGGGAACCGCCGCACCCTCAGCCCCGCG
>Ga0065711_1051186_pt1 | contig 10483 bp, 11 predicted proteins | sample Hoacrofraction12_FD_59098 | JGI IMG/M metagenome (GOLD analysis project Ga0065711, IMG submission 59098) | Hoatzin crop microbial communities from Cojedes, Venezuela - Epithelial fraction 12 v2 (version 2) | ecosystem: Host-associated > Birds > Digestive system > Esophagus > Crop | place...
CCCCCCCCCCCCAAAAAAAAGAGAAACCCCAAAAAAAGAGAGAAACCAAAAAATATAGAAACCAAGAGAAATGAAACAAACCCCAGCCCCTAGTCCTTAGGAACACGTGGATCGAGCCACCCAGTCCTCCCACTGCTCGCTGTAATCTGGGAGGAGAAGCCCAAGGAAGTAACAGGCGAGATCGAAAATAACAGCCCCAACCCGTTCACCCCTGGCCAAGGCTTGGAGGTGGCGTACGAGGCGTGAGGGGAAGGTGGACAGTGGGTGCGCAGCGCAGTGTCAGATCCGGATCGCTGGCCCCCCTGGTGCTGGACGCCTGATCCCGCCAGTTTCCCCCCCCCTTCCCTCCTCCAGCTCCGTTTTCTCCAAGGAAAGTCACAAGATAACCACGGCTGGCTGTAACCTAAGAACTGAGGATGGCTGGGAGATTATTTTTACATTAAGAGCTGCCCGAAGACACAGACGTGCCTTCTGATGAGTTTTGCGCTTTGGGTTTTGACCGAGGCATGCGTAGCCGTCCCCTGCTAAACGTCCTATCCCCGAGACGGGGCTCACACGCGCGCACGCTCGGTGCAATCCCCAAGGCATGCGTACCCGCACAGAGCACCCAAGGTATAAAAAGAAATTTAAGCTTCTGCTCTGAAATCGATCTCCTTTCCCCTGGATCACACTTTTGATCTAATTTGTTTCTCTGTCCAAAGGACTTGGCTCAGCCTTCCCCCTGAAAATTCAGTGTACAGTTGACATCAATCACGTCTCAGTCTAGGGAGGGATAAGGATAGAATATCAGAGAGGTGACCATGCATGCCACATGATTCAAATCATCTCAGCATTGATTAATTGGGTTCAATCTGAGTTTCAGAATCATAACAACTGTTGTTCCCCTTCACATAACATCAACAGGGCCTTTAAAGCAGAGTATCCATTTACTCCAAGGCATGTGATGCATTAAGACCATCATCTTCTATTAAACCTTAAAGGCTGGATGAATTTTAGACAAACTCAATAAGCTCAAGATGGTCCTGCAGTGATTAGACACTGTTGCCCCTTCCCCTTCATCAGGGATTTTTCTACTCCCTCCACTTTTTAACCAAAAGGACAAAGTTTGACACGTCGAAGATGCGTGCGTGCCTTGAGGCTGCTCTCACCGTGCAGGTAACCCGCTCACACAAAGGCAAATCCCGTCTAAAACCTGTATAGGAAATCGCATAAAAGCATGACCCACTTTCACCCGGATTTAAAGAAAAACTCTCTGGATCTCTGAGCCGGGACACGAAGCTGTTATCAGAAGGAAGGAGGAGCAGACACAAGACAGCGTGTTTCTGAGTTGGCCAGGAGAAGACCGGACCTCGAGCTCAGAAGCAAAGAGGAGCCAGGCAGGAATCCAGGCCCTTATCAACAGTTATCCCTGCCCCTACACCTAGTAAGGAGTTGCGCTGGGCTTAGCGAGCTGCTCATCAATTAACCACATTAAACCAGGACAGAAACACTGTTGGGGCGGACGGGGGGCGAGGAGGGCTTGAGATGGAGACTGCTCCTGCAGTTCAGGTTTCCATATGGTACGAAAGATGAGCCATATTTGTGTGTGTTTGATTCTTATCTACCAGCTGGGATCACTCATTCGGGTTGTAACTGAAATAATAATGATTAAAGAAAAGCATGCCTGCCTTGTAACGTTGCAAGTACGGGCCTCCACATCACATCTATTCAGCCCCAACTGAGGAATGACCCATCACAAACGCAGCCTTGAGCAATCAGAGGAATATCATTTCTAATTACTGTTGTGCAAGCTGAAACCCTATTAAGTACTTCCCTGTTGTGCCTATTATGACTGGTTCTACGCTTAAAACAAAAGCGTCCTTTTTTTTTTTTAATCGTTCCACTTTGCGTGGGAGTGATATCTTTGTGATTCGGCTCTGGAATTGCTTCCTTTTTTTTTTTTTTCTATTTACTTCTTAAGAAAAGCTTAGAGGCTCTGGTTGCAGAGGTTGAGAGAGATGAGTGCTGCGTGAACGCTCCCTGTAGCAGGGACAGCCTAAGAGCTGTGCTTAAACCCATCCCCTGATTTAAGGCACGAGTGTTTTCAAGTAGATAAATTCCACAACCAAACTTTCAGGAGAGTTTGAAGACAAGTTTATTTTCAAGCTTTACCTGCACAAACTACCCTGCTACGAGCAGGCCAGCGATGAAAATGGATTTATCATTTTCACCGGGTATCAAAGAACTCCCCAGAGCAGCCTGGCCTTGCGACGCAGCGCACTGGAGGTCACACCGCCCTTCGGAGCACGCGGCAGTCACACCGCCAGCCCCAGCCCGCTGCCTGGAGCCGTACGGCTGATTTCTGGTCTTGACTGTTTTTACCACTAGGAACAGTACAGCAGGGAATAAAACAAACCACAAAGAAATGATGACATTAAGCGCACTCCTGAAAAACGTAAGCGATAGCGGGAGACGGCAGCAAACGCTCCAAAGGGGCATCCAAGCCATGCTCAGCTCTGGGACCAGGACTCTGGAGTGGGGACTTGTCACCGCGTCCACGTAAATTGATCCAGCAAGTTGCTGACTTCAGGCAGGATCCCCAGCCGATCTGATCAAACCACAGCAATGCTTGTCCAGACACCTACCAGGTCCATCTGTGTTTTACTTATCAGTCATTAAGGCAGAACCATTTCCCAGCAAAAAAACCTCCAGAGTTACGCTGCCTCCGGCTTTCACATCTGAAAAACACAATCCCAATGAATCTGCTACGGGGCTGCAGAGCGGCGGCACTTTCCTATGGGATTAAATGCTTGGAGAACGGTCTGCTCTCCTGGAGAAGAGGCAGGCATCCCCCAGCCCTTTGCGCTCCCAGGGAAGGAGGCCTCAGGAGGTTTCTCTCTAGGTTTAAGCCAGGGGGACAAACACACTTCACTAATACCTGAAGCAACATTTGAAAGCTGTGGTGATAAACAGATGAGTACGGAAAGATGGACAACTCCTGATTTTCAGGCCAGACGACTCCTGGCTCAGCCAGAGCAGAAGCAGCCCGTGTCCATCACTGAATATATGTGAGACCTGTGGGACATCCCATGACCGCACCCTAAGGGGGAAACCCAGCACAGATCCCTCCCTGACATCAGCCAGCGGCTACTACTCACGCAAGCAATGCTGGAAGAAGCAAAAGATCATAAAAAAGGAACTACTGCTAAAAATGTACAGCCCCCAGCCACTTCATACATATATATATATATACACACAGCCCAAACTAGCAGACACTTCCATCTTCTCTTTGTCACCAGACAGACTGAGAGTAGCATCCCCTTATGTCCTAAGGGAGTCGAGAAAAGGAACATCATAATTTGAGATGCGCTTGGAGAGTGGAGAAGAACCAACCGGAGATGCACATTTCAGCCTTCGCATCCAGACTGGCAGGAAGCGAGGAGGATGAGGGCCACGAAACAGAAAAAAGCTGCTCAGCTGCTGCTCCACCTCTCCCTTGTATGCTGGGAGGCAGGGCTGGGGGCAGAGCCAGAGCACGGTGCTGGAGACCGAATTGTCCATCGCCCGCAGGAGAGGGCCCATGCGGGATCGTACCAGGAACCCGGGGCTGGCACTGCCTGCCCTGGCAGCCTTCAGGAATCTGCTACGGGGTTGGAGAGCGGTGGCACTTTCCTATGGGATTAAATACTTGGAGAACGGTCTGCTCTCCCGGAAAAGAGGCAAGAAGTCCCCAGACCTTTGCGCTCCCAGGGAAGGAGGTCTCAGGTGCTGCAGAGACAAATCCCAATATTGAAGCTTGCTATTCTGGAAAAACAAAACCTTTTTTTTTTTTTTCCTTTTTTTTTTTCCTTTTTTTTCCCCCCCAAAACCTCTACTTCTAGTGGAAAGATTTCCCTAGTGCTGCCGCCACGTGAAGAGGTTCTTCATCTCCCCGCAATACAAACCGTCCATCTGTGTGGAGTGGATTCCTTGAGGGTTGTTTATTTTCCCTCACTTCTTTTTCCATCTTTCACATCAGCTGCCCAGCCCCTTCCCCAGCTCTTACGCAAATTCTCAGATGGGAAACTGGAGCCGGACGCATCCCTGCGAGCAGCGCTGTCACCTCCTGATGTGCGGTGGGAGGAGAGCACCGCGGCACCTGCGCTTCTCCGTTCTGGCCAATGCTTGGAGAGGACCCTCACGATTCCCCCAGTAACGACACCCCCTGCCCATCACCTCTGTGGGCCGCGAGCCTCCCCCGGGCAGGAACAGAAGTACTCACAAGAGACTCCTCCAAAGCAGCTGAACGCAAGGAAACGAGAGTGGGAATGCACTCCACCAGACCTGGATTTGAACTTTTAAGTCTTCCTCTTGCCGAGCATATCTTTTCACTTTGAATTTGACTGATCTAGTAGCTATAAGCTACGGGGAAAGAGCGCACGTGTAGGGATGCATCCATCCCGCTGGACTTGCTCGGAACTCCGAGCCGGTGCTGCCCCAAGTTTCTTCTGAGCCTCAACTCATTTCGCGTTCACCGAGTGAACTATTCCAGGAATGTGCAAGGATCAGTCCCCAGAAGAGCAGCTCGAGAAGGGGGAGGCCGTACAGTAACGCTGCATTTCCCCCAGCTTTTTAAAGCAGATTTCTTTTCCCTGCCTTCCAGCCAACTTCCCCTGTGTGACCTGAGAAGTTTCCCTAATAAAAATATAGATGTAACCTTATCTAAAGTGAGTGCAGCAAATGTACTGCGGATAACGCGTAATTAATAACAGAAAAATAATGTTTCTCCTGTTATTAAATCAAGGCCTCCTCTGACCTCTCACCCTCATATAAGTGCCTTTAGTTTTATGACAGCAATAGACAAAGTTATTGCGTGTCCGTGTGTGCACGCACATCCTAGCTGGCAAGGGGCTCCCCGAACTATTGCTGGAGGTAGTTTCGGGATTTTCCTTTTTCTTTTCTGAAGGTTGAAAAAAGAAATGCCTCCAGTAGTTTATACGATGCCTGGCCGATGAATGAACTCCATCAGCGCATGAAACTAATCTGGTTCCATGGAGGCAAGGTCCTGCCTCTCGCTCTCAGTGTGACAATATCTACACGTGCGCGCGCATACACGGATCACTCTTGGGCTCCCTAATGCATTTCCAGGCTTAGATGGATGCTCGAGGAATGTATCAATATTTTTATATATTCGCAGCACGCAAAGAGAAAACAAAGAGCAGCCGAATTCCCTGGAAGGGCTCAGCATTTTTTTGGTCATAACGCTGTAAAATCTTCCCTGCTTACAAGGCGGCGTTTCTTCCCTGGCTGCTTTTCTTGGTTTAATACGTGCAGATGCTCAGCCCCCAGCCATCACCGCTGACAAAAACGTATTTATACACTGGAAGAGATGAACTGGGGAAAATGAACAAGTTTGGACCTGAAAGAGCATCCAGACTCTAAAGAAAATCATAAATACGAGGCCAGCCTAGTTTTCTCTGCCGTTCCCCCCTTCCCCAATGCCCCGATTGCCAGAAATGCTATCTAACTCCAGAGGTCATCGGGTTCGTCTGATGTATGGGCTTCCCTCCTGATTCATTACGTTTGATGCACGGCTCTTCCAGGAGTCAACTCCGCAAAACCCTTGGGTTAATGGAAGCCACACCAGCTCCTAATCCAGTAGCTTTGAATTCTTCTGTTTGTGTTGGATAGGTGCTGTGCGAAAGCCCGGTCTCCCAGGGTCAGAGAAGTTCCTTCTGATCATCATCATCAGTGACGTGAACCCCAGGTCACACATTTTCCACCGGTTCTCCAGATCTACCAGGCAGCAGCAACAGGGACTTCGGCAGGGAGAGAGGGAAGGGACGGGACCATGTCCCTGTCACCACATAAAGTCATTTGGACACAAGCCCCCTCCAACTCCTGTGCTAATTTCAAGGCAACTAATTTCAAGGCTCAGCCCAGAGCTGTGCCTCTCCTGTTTGCGGAGAGGTTTTTCTCTTCGACTTTCCCCGAAGTGCTAAAAGAAGCGGAAATATTGTATTTCTTCACATTTTTCAGGCCAACACTTTCCTTAAGGAGGTGGAAAACGCTTTGCCTTAAACACACAGAGGTGAGCCAGCCCCTCGGGTCTCAGTATTTACCCATTCTGCCCCTGTGGTCTGAATGCGTAAATCCGTGCAGAGATAAAGGTGCCTTTCAACCGGCAGCCGTGCACGCAAGCGCTCCAAGGTAAATGCTCCCGGAAAAGCAGATATTTCCTCCGTCCTCCCAGCTCACACATCTACCTGCCACGCTCTGCCAGCTCTGCCTGCAGCAGGCTCAATGCTGCCCCACAAGTGGGGACCTCCCTCCTCTTCCAGATTCATCGCTCGCTTCGGATTTAATCACTCACTCGGGCTCAGTCCCGCTCGGACGGACCATCGTGCACCAGACTATCAATACCATGCCCTGCATTTTGTCAGCGCCTTCCCTTCCCTCCAAATGCAAGTTGAGGGCATCTCGCTTTCCAGCCGGGCTCCAGCAAGGGCACTCCCAGCCCTGATTGCCGCTCTCGGGAAGGGGGAATGAGGAATATCCACCTTTTGACTGATCAGGGCATTTGTGGGCTTGCCATGCGAAGGGGAGCTTTCCCCGAAGGGTGGGGGACGCAGGCGGGATGCGATACACGCAAGTGAGGGGCCAGAGGTTTTCCCCTCCCCTGCTCTGCATTCCCAGGGGAACACAGGTATTTCCAGGGGATAAGGGTTACGGCGGGGAGCCTCCACACCCAGGGAGCGTGGGCAGCAGCCCAGCTTGCCAATGTCGAACAGCCCTGCTGCCCACCAGCAGCAAACTGGCTTTGCGCTGGTCAGGATGATACCCGACTCGGGGAGGTTCAAACGGGATCAAGGAGTCGGGGCGTCTTCCTCCAGACGGCGTAAGGCAGATGATGTGAATGAGTGAAGCCCATCACCGTCCGCACTGCTCGCTGCTCCGTGTTCCAAGCCCTCTTCACCCGTGTGCGGGATGCACCGACACACGCTCCCCTCCTGCCAAAACCCGCCCCGTATTTACTGTTTTAATAACTCTTCTGTGCCCACACGCCACGTGAACGGCTGCAGCTGCTGCGAAGAAGGCACTTTCTGTCTTCCAAGTCGCCATCAGGTCCCATAAATCTTAAAAATGTATTTCGTGGAGCACTGAAACACCCCCCGCACACACACGACGAGCTGCTTTCCGAGCACAGAAATGCTTTCATGTTCAACAAAATGTTTCATTTCAGGGAGGGCAAGCTCTTTCACTTGGTTTTGAAGCCTCTTGTTCGATTATTTCTCTATGGGTTCCCACCCGAAATGAGTTAAAAAAATATATATAAAAAATAGCTTTATGAATCTGAAAACATTCAAGGAAGATATTTTGCAAAGAAACTCTCTATCCCGTTGGGTTTTTTCCGGTGTCGTGGGGTTTTTTTTATTATTACACAAAGTTTTGCTATCAGCAGTGACACTTTGCGAGGAAAAAAACACAGTTCCATCAAAACAGCTTTTTCTGATGAAAAACCAATTCTGTTGCACCTCTCTGCAGAGATCAGTCCCTGGGAAGCGAGCATCCCTCCACCGCTCTGAAAACCCCCGCTCCAAGAACTATGCACAGACAGAGCCAACTCCATCTTAGAAACAAATCTGCTCTGTTTACTGATAAATATTTATTCAGATATTTACCAAGAAAACATGAAAGGCGAATCCAGCATCTGTATTTCTAGTCTCACTCGCTGGGGAATATCACCAAATACACCGGGTCGCAGGCATCAGAAGCTGGCTTTGAGACCAACCCCAAATTTGCTTGTGCAACTCAGCCTCCCCTCCCTCAAATTAAAGGTGAAATTCTGATTTACTCTGGAGGCCACGGCATTTCTGTCGGCTGAACGTCGCAGCCCTGCTCGGCTGCTCTGCAAAGCGTTATGCTGCTATGGCTCAGAACAAGCAAAATAACGAATTCACATCCCCATAGGGAAAATCCAGCGTGGGGGTACCTCATTCTGGGGCAGGGGACCTCTACCAGCACACCCACATGGGACTTGAAGCCATTTCCATTTACGAAAATATCCTGTTGTGGCTTTTTTTCTGACTTCAGGCGAGCTTCTCATGTCTGATTTATGCCAGCTAGCGAGAGATGAGGGTTAGTCTGTGTGATGCTGTACAGCACTTCTTCATTTATGAATATTACAGGCAGTTACAGGAAAATAATAGGTCTAAACAGACCTTTGCTGCAGCTTATTCTGTCAGATGAAGCCGTAGTTTCACATGGATGGAGGAAATCAGCTACAGCAGCAGAGCTCAAAAAAATATTATAACGATGCAAATACAAATAATAAAAGAATAAGAGGAAGAAATGCTCGCGAACCTACTGCAGAAATGTTCCCTAAGCAACCAAGTCCTGACAACTGTAAATCTCAGGCCCATAAAGCTTCCCCCCTGTACTCAGATCTAACTTTGCTTTCCCTGCAGTAGAAAACAGCTCCTGGTCTGAGTTCCGTCTCTGGTTTGAAGGTTCCTAGCTGAAGCCTGCCAATTCTGAAGCGTCTCAATAGGCAGAAAATTACGGATTATAGCTAGGGTACTTCATTGCGAAACACCAAACCAGAATTTTCTCATTACTATAAACTGGTATTTATCTTTCTGTACAATACAGAAAAAAGAGCTAAAAGAAACAAAGCCACCTCTCCCAAAAATCATGGGAATAAGCAGGTATTCCAGTCAAAAACGACACGCATTTTCACAAGAAAGGGTTTTTTGTTGTTTGTTTGTTCTCAACCAGCTACGAAACTCTGCGAAACCTCAGGAAATGCTCCCAAATGCGAGTGAAAATGATTGCTCCGGACTTTCTTCCCTACTTGGGGGATACGGAAAAAGAAAGAAAGAAAAAAACGAAATTATGAGGTGGCACCTGAAAAGCTGCTCGGCTTTCAGCGCTGAGGAATGTAAACACGTTGTTTTGCTTGCTTTCATCACCGATTTCAGGAAGGCTGCTCAGAGAATGGTTCCCCAGCCCCAGACCCAATGCAGTTCCAATAATAGACAGCACAGGCAGATGCTTAATCATCTTCAAACCATGTTTCGCTATGCCAGATTTAAAGCTCTTGGCCCGCGGCAGGACACAGTTAAGCTCCTCTTTAGCTGAAGAGTTGCAACAGGGCTTGAAGGCAGTTGTCACACCAGCCGGGCAGAATCAGGCCCTCGATGTGCTGGGAATATGGGCAGCTTGGGGCTGTGATTGACAGGCAGCTTGGAAACCTTCCACCAGAGAAGAGCTGTTCAATTACAAACACCTCATGGGTCTTGGGAACTGTTTTTCCTATGTCTGGACTAATTTTTGAGCCTTAAGATTTGCACCTACACCCAGTGCTCTACGCCACGTTCCCACCTCTGACACAGCATCCTTCCACTTCGAGGTGCAAAAAAGCGGACACCTCTCCTAGGGAAGCAGTGGGATCCTCAGAGATGCTTTCACGGACAAGATTTACAATCTCACCTCCACCGTCAACCTCCTAATTCCTGCCAGAGCTGAGAGAAGAGCTTGCTTGGGTTCGAAACCCTCTCCTCCTGAGGGGACGTGAATCTGCTGTCCTCTGAGGAGTGGCTGTAAGACGTCTACATGTTCAGCCGGGCCATCCATGACGGCGCCCAGCTGCGCTCCCACGGGCAAAGCTTTTGCTCATCTATTTATTGTAGCCGCCTGCTCACCCCATGACACGCGGGCGAACAAATACCTCTACAGAGAGCTGCTGCCGCTCACACAGCCGGTGGAAATGGCATGAGAGGTGAGGGAGATGGGAAGGGTTAAACAAGCCATGTGTCGCCTTCCTGCGACTGGAGTTTGGCCAAGCTGCGAGGGCTGATACTGCTCCGTCGGGATGTGTGCCATGGAATCCTTCCTGACCGGCAACGCTCGTGGCCTTGGTCTTGCATCTCGCCCAAAAGGCACCGCAACAACCCAGCGACCCCAGTTCAAGGCGATAACGGGGTGTTGAAAGGGACGGCTGCTGGGCTCTCCCCCAGCACATCCCACTGTGCCGCCTGGGGCAGAGCCGACCACCCGGGCAGACCGAGGGTCAGCACGCACCCCAGCCAACCGGCCCCCGGCAAACACTCCGGCTAACCCTCGCCACCAGCTTCTCTGCAGAGACTCGCGACTGAAGACAACCCTGGGAACGCCTTCATCCATGCCACAGCAAGGGTCTGCTCCCTTGCCATCAGCCACATGCCACATCTGCAATCCTTTGCACTAAATCACAGTATCACAGGATGTTCGGGGTTGGAAGGGACCTCTGTGGGTCCCCCAGCCCAACCCCCTGCCAAAGCAGGGTCACCCAGAGCAGGCTGCACAGCACCACATCCAGGCGGGTCTGGAATATCTCCAGAGAAGGAGACTCCACAACCTCCCTGGGTAGCCTGGGCCAGGGCTCCGTCACCCTCAGAGGGAAGAAGTTCTTCCTCATGTTCAGCTGGAACTTCCTCTGCTTCAGTTTGTGCCCATTGCCCCTTGTCCTGTTGCTGGGCACCAC
>Ga0065711_1051188_pt1 | contig 10482 bp, 2 predicted proteins | sample Hoacrofraction12_FD_59098 | JGI IMG/M metagenome (GOLD analysis project Ga0065711, IMG submission 59098) | Hoatzin crop microbial communities from Cojedes, Venezuela - Epithelial fraction 12 v2 (version 2) | ecosystem: Host-associated > Birds > Digestive system > Esophagus > Crop | place...
TCCAGGTCGTTGATGAAGAAGTTAAACAAGACTGGGCCCAGTACTGACCCCTGAGGGACACCACTTGTCACCAGCCTCCAACTAGACTCAGCGCCGCTGATGACAACCCTCTGAGTTCTGCCATTCAGAGGCAGATTCAATCTCAATTGAATCCCCACAAAAAGCAATAGAGAACAGAGTGATCTTGCTCTGCTAAAAATGGAACCTACAGAAGGCTCCAACACTGAGCTAAATATCACATAAAGAGATCAAAGTTGCCTGACAAAAGCAGAATATAGCAGAGGTCACTGTATATCTGCTGACAATGGGAAAAAGGCTGAAATTCCTGCAGCCTGTATCAGATTTTCTGAAGTTGCAAGCTGTAAAAAATTTGAGAGAAAGAAGTCTTTTCCTTTTCCGAATTCACACAGCTCATAAAACTTAAGTGTGCAAATAAGAGGAAAACAGTACAATAAACAAAGCTCAGGACAAAGGATGATACATGTTAAATGTCAGCAGGTCAGTAACCAGTTCCACTTCTTCCTGTATTAAATCTGATAGTCTATAGATAATATGAAGTGTTTGTTTTGAAACTATTATTTTAAAATTATTATTGTTATTGAAATTTTGGAAAAAAAATCAAATATAACCTACTGTAATAATGACATTTGACTTAAAAATGGGCACTTTCATCCCATTATCATTATACACAAACCAACTTCTGTCAAAAATATTTTACGACTATCAGAAGGCAAAATTTCTTCATTACACTGTGTTCTACAAGACCATAAATTCCTGTGCACAAGCACAAGCGTGGGATATAATGGAAATTGCAAAAATAATAAAATCTATAATTCAGTAAACTGGCTCTGACTTGACAGAAATGATTTTATAAATCTGGTACAATTATTACAGAGGAAGAGGTAAACAAGTCTCAGGCATTCATCCAACCTTCCACCCTACTCCCCCAGTCTCATAATTTATAGCTGACTTGCATACGGTGCTCTCCTATAGAACTCTGGGCTTTCATAAAAATCAAGTTCATTTCTGAACCTTGGAAAATTTGTTCTGTGAGGTCAAATGCCTTCACAGAGCAGGATTTTGGAAAATATATATGCTATTGTTTAAAGCTTAGTATCCCCAGAGAAACCAGAAGATGAATCACTTTTCTGGGATGATGTATTTTAGCATCTAAACTAAATTAATGTTAAAACACACCTGTTCTTAGCACATAACTGGAAAAAGAATTAAAAAAGCTCAACTTTATCCCTACACAGATTAATTCAGCATGCATTTCTTGTATACACTGAAATTAGTGAGAACTAGCTATTTCCACTACGATTACTATCCAAATCCCAGAAGTACAAGTTAGTAAATCGGAAGATTTCACTTGTGTCTTTGAAAGTTCTCAGTCTTTAAAGCAAGGCAATGCAAAGCAGACCAAAAATACATTGAATTTCAGGTACATCCCTTGACAGACAAGTTCAAACTTATAGGAAAGGCATACAGTCCTGACCGATGCAGACATTTATGACATTTATAATTAAAAGAATTTCAGCATTATTATCATATTAAAAAGCAGTATTTCTCCTGAATTAGGAAATGGAAGAATCTGGAGAGATTTTAATTTCAGGACTGCAAGCGCAAATGTGGCTTTTGACTAGCAGTAACAACAAAGTATTCTTGTTTATTTAGTTATCCATCCAAAGTAAGTTGGAGTCTCAGTGCGACATCCTTGTAAACCGCATGAATAGAATCATGGCAATAAAAACTGAATATAAATCTTATCAGATAGCCTATAAAATAACTGCCATTGCTTCCTCTCTGAGCGTACAGTAGGGAAAGAATCTCATAATAAAGGCATTACAGTTTTATACTATATAAATTATATAATGCTGTCAATAGTAAAAAGTCTAAATTATACTGAACTTCCTTCACATGTTTTTCTTCACTTAGATATCTTTTCCTAGAGTGTTCCTCTCTTTTATTTTTCCTGGTTAAATTTGTGAGGCCCAAAGTCAGGCTACGAGTTCCAGATAAACCAGAAGAAACAACACAATTAACCCCATATAACTCAGTTGATCAATTCACCAGGCATTTTGAACCAGACATAAAAACACAATGAAAAGCCCTTCAAAATATCTTGAAACACCAGCCTGGGGAAAAAAGCCTGCTGTAAAAAATAAATTCAGTATCTGTGAACGAATACAAGTATGTAGATTTGCCCAGCGATTAACATACATAGCTAAAACTATTCAAATATTTCCTCATTCTCTGCACTTTTTGTTTCCTTCCTAGTTTGACGCAAGTTTTATGCATCAGTTATAAGGCTTTCTAAATTCTTCACAGAAATTCTAGCTTTTTCATCTGTCAAGAAAGGGGCCTCAATGGACTTCTGCCCACTTGAGTACAGCTATAGGCACACCTCATGACACACTCTACTGATGGTCTTACACTGTGCAACCTGTTTTTTTCCCCAACACCTGCTTTTATACTGCAGTGCAACATACAGCTCAAAAAGACACAGTGTAACCTGTGAAGAAGCAGTATTTCCTAGCCTCCTAAAAATTGTTTGATGTAGCAGAGTTTCTCCTGTGGGATTTGTTTCTGCTGTCACTGTATCAGCATCTCTTTTTACAGCATCAAATAAAGGGTCATAGTCGTATTTATGTTACCTCCACTCGTCAAAATTCTACAGCTCTCTTGAGTATAATAACTGTTGTAAGTGTGGTCTTATGCCCTCTTCATTTCGGACAACATTTGAGCCAGTTCTGCTCACAATGTGAAAAAGTGACTGGTTTAATCACAATAACTTCACTGTATGTCCGGCCCCGGTATGCACAGCTGTTCTAGTCTGCATCACATATTTTCAAATTGGCACCTTTGCTCCCCCAGACAGTTTAAGAAACAACAAACACTTTAATATTAAATAAATTCTAACACACTAAGTCTTAAATATTCTATGTTTAAAGGTGCTAACTTATAACTCTCTCATGCAGTACACTCCTCTTTCATAGGGCTGACTAAAACTTCTACTACCCTAGCCTGTCTCTCATTAAAATGTATCACCCAAACTTGAATATTTTATAGCCAGTACTCAGGAATCAGGAAGGAAACATGCAGGCAATCAGCGTAAAGCAGCTTTTTCCAAAAACAATCACAGCCATGTGAATGGATTTCCTTGAATTATGCCCAAGAATTAAACAAAATTTTAATGATGCCTCCTATTTGCTATACTCCAAGAACGCTAGACAGGTAGCATTTTTAAGTTGATCTTGCATGTGCTGTATGAATGGTATTGATATTCCGAACATGTTTTTAATATCTTGAAAATAATACTGGCATAGAAAAAAAAATATGTAAATTTCATTTGTCTGAAATAATGAATGCAACATTCATGGAAATAAGGTGAGGAGACTGATACTTCATCACCAAACTAGTTAAGATCAACCCAAACTGTTTTCTTCACATCAAAGCAAAGACATATTTTTCTCCCTAGCTATGACTGCATTCAGCTGGAGCTTTACAGCAAAACACAATAATAAAGAAGAAGAAGGGAGAAGTGCTACCTCTCTCATCATGACAGAAGAAACAGGTTGCAGACAAAATGTTTAGTACAGGTTTTACAAAAGTTCAGAGAAATTTTATTTAAATTTAAAAGAATTCAAACGCATACAGGCATATTACTCCAACTTACTTGAAGTAATATCAACATTACTAAATAAAGTTTTGTATATACATAATACTACATTTGAAACTAACTATACTCAAACCAGGGAATTTTGAATATAAACACTTCTCATTGATTTTAAATACAGAACTACAATGTAGCAAGATTTGGGAAATACTGGGATTTAGCAAAAAGTTCATGTAGGCTCCTTCATGTTTAAAAGGCAACTCATTCTACAAAGTAGTCTTAATTTGAGTTAAACTATATTCTAGCTTCCAATTCTGCTGCACAAATTTCTACACTGCATTTTGCATATACTAATCTAACATCTTTTCATCTAATTAACTTTCTATTTAAGTAAATGCTGTAATTACAGATTCCAGCATATGATTAACACACTTTCACCTGGATGTAGTTGGGTCTTTTTTTTTTATGCTGAGCCTTATATTTGCATATTTAAATAGTTCCTAAAAGGATAGCAGGCTGAATGGAGACAGGAAAATACACCATTTCAAACTGTATTTTGTACAGTAAAGCACAAGATAAAGACACCAGTATTTCCAGGCAGCTGAATAACAGCACCACAGAATCCTGAACATACAGAACTTACATTTCAATGGGCAAAATCCATATAACTTGTCAACATCAAAGTTCGAAGTGGTTCCACACCAGAACCAGCCATCTGATCTGCCAGCATCTGTGCAGTCAGCATACCATTTATCACCAAACTTAAAAGGGAATACACAAGGTGCTCCATTGGCATTTCCTTTCACTGTGTAGGTATCTAAGGAGACACAATTTGAAAATGTATAAGCAATCATAAGCATAGAATACATCAGTTCAGCTTTATGATCACATTACAGCATATTATAGCAAGCAGAGCTGTACAAACTGTACTAGGAACGGGACACTGATAATTTTACTCTCTAGGTCTAAGTTGATACCTAAGTCCTCAATGACACAAATTTTTATTGCTTAAGACCACTGACCAGAACTGACTGAGCCAAGACAAGCACATTCCCATGCTACATTTTGCATGCACAACAATCAAAAGTATAAAATCCACACAGTTAAGCAATTTTCTTTTTCAGCACAAACAAGTGCTGATTCTTCTGTCAATAACCCAATTGCTGACCATTTTAGACAGGGAAGAGCATGTATATATAAAATTGAAAGATACACACCGCGGAGAGACTTCAATATACTACGACCAAATAAAATTTCCATTGGCATCTAAAGACAATTTTTGTTTCATCACAAACCTGGCTCAATGAAATTTATCAAAGTAAGTAGAGCAGCCTTCTGTGCGTGCACATATAGCACACACACATACAATATATGATTGATGGGAGGAGACAGAGAGGGACCGAGGAACCCTTCTTGCCAGCGACTGCTAGAGAGGTGACATACCAAGGTCACTGTCTCACAGAGCTGCTAGAAAACAAAGGTGGAAGGAATGGCAGGCCATCACTCCATCTCCCCCTTGCCTCCTTCACATAATGTGCTTTGCTAGGATCCTCCTATTCTGGGTCTAGGCCAAGGACAAGTACTGTAATCAGCCTTTGTGTAAACCCAATGAAATGCATTCATATCTCCCTCTCTGCCCATTTCTGTTTATCAAAGAATACTAAATGGGAAGCCAAATGTTTTCCTAGCTACTTATCATAAATATATGTATATAGGTATCATACATAACTTTTTGAAATTTCACTATCTACGTTATCTTATTTCTTTGTCTAACACTTCAGTGCCAACTCTGAGACTCACTTCAAACACCTAGGAAGGCATCTTCAATATACTGGAGATGAAGATACCAAGAGTTAATTAAATACTTACAGCATAATTCATATTTGTTGCCCAATGAAAAAAAAACCCACACATTATCAGCAGACTATACACTGATACTATACCTTTCTGTACACATGTAAATGGTAAATGCTGTCATTAACTGTTGTGTAATAGTTACACATGTGTTCTGAATAACCACAGACTTTTTTTCCCCTCTCCAAATTAATCACTACCACGCATGGTTAATTATCTATCAGAACATTGACAACTTTGACAAAAAAGCAAAATGAGCCCCTCAAACAACATAAAACACACTCAAGTATTGCTGATTTCACCAGAAGTCACACTCACTGATCATTAATGAGATGAAGGAAGTTCTCCTACACTTCTAAATATTTTATTTAGATACACACAGAAATGAGCTTGAAATACAGAAATTAATTTACAGAAATTTACCTTCATAGCCTCGAGAACACAGATCGTCTGTGGTTCCGTAGACCTTCCACCTACTCCATAAACCAGATCCCTTGTACAGCATAATATTCCTTTCCTGTCTGTTTCCATAGTTGAAAAACAAATCTTCCCCTTGGATTGCAAAGAGAGTCTCATTTCTGCATTCCCATCGCTGAAGTTCACTAGCCTTGTCACAAGGATACAGAGTGATCGGAACCCAGTCTTTCTTCGAAGGCACTCCCAAGCACAATTTGAATGCTACGCTCATAAGCTGGTGATCTGAGACCCACCTGAATTTTTGTGACTCATTTTCTTGAACACAAGGAGCAGTAGTCACTGAATTAGAACTTTGAGCCAGTACACAGCGCTTGTGATCTTCATTATATATTACGAAGATGCTAGTATCTGTAAGACAAAAAACACTAGAATCATTTGGTTTGAAGTAATCTTACCTGCTATCTAAATGAAAGATGAATCTGGACACTGGTCTTGGGGTTAAAAAAGAAGGTGCGGCACTCCTGTAGCCTACACCTATTAAAGCGACTGTAGAATACTACTAGTTCAGATGTGAGGACATTTCAACTATTTTGCATTAGTGAAAGCATCTAGACTCAAAAGTGCAAGGCAGCAGAGATACAGATCTACTGCCTCCTGTAGCTTTAAAGCATGGGTTAAACTGAAGAGAAAAAACATACCCATGGTATTATTCCAAGCTGCACCCATGAGAGTTACCAAAACAAGGGAGCACCCACACCATACACTGTGGCTGCTGACACTGAGCACTCCAACAGCATTGGCTCCTTGACACTGGCTCCCAGACATGAGAAGATGACAACAGCCACACTAAGTTCTTCAGGCTGTGTTTCCCCACAGTGGGGAGTTCTGTTCCCATAAGCTCTGCTAAAATCCTTGAAGTCTTAACCAGGAGGTAGAACATTTTTTAAGCTTTACACAAAAGCTACTTGTAGGGCTAGAACAACATATTCATTTTTCACTCATCTGCAGTGATCAGTGATTTCTTTCTCCTTTCTTACTTTTCTCCATCATAGATCAAGTAGCAACAACAGTGGGATTTGCCATCATCAGATATGCCTCTTAACAACTTATGAAAATCTATGAGGCTCTTCATAGCTCCCAAAGTTATTTCTTAGTAAATAGTGCTTCACAGCATGCATTTTCACGTTTTCAAGGTTTATTTCAAAACTGTAGCTAGGAAAAGAAATACTGATTTATGTGACTCTGGGGATTAAGGCTAATTAAAACATTATTTATTTTAGTGTATGATTACTAAATTAAACAAATTCTATGATGGAGAAATATTTAAGGGGAAAACAGGTTAACCACAGAAAATTTTCCCTTCTCTGCTGAGGGTCCAGTGCAGAAATGATCATACTTTTCTGCAGAAGAACAACCTGGGAACAAACAACCTCCCTCTCAAAGAGCTGAGCTAGACTTATCTCATCCATAGTTCAGTTTCCTTCTCCTGTCCTTTGGCTTCCAACTCACTGGGAAGTAATGTAAAACTGATGAGCACTGCAGACAGAAATTGTTGCCTTTTGCCAATCTGTTTTACTCACAGACAATACAAGGAAATGTATAATTATCACTGCTGGTGATAACTTTTTTTATTCTGCTTTTCTACCAGCATTTAGCACGATCTTATTGTAAACTGATATATGCAATGCTTGCAACTCCCCTTTTCCTGAAATCTTATTTAAAGTTTCTGGGTAAAAAGAGATGTCAGACATTTTCACACGTGTGGAAAACACTGCCTGGTCTTTCAAACTGCCAAAATTGTATTTGTGGCCTAAAATAACAAAATAACACTCCTTATTTTATGCCCCTTATGGTGTTATAGACAGAATGCTATGCATGTGAAAAACGTACCCCAGAGTCAAAAGCCTGAATTTCTGCACCCAAGCCTAAAAAGGTGCAGAGTTCTGGATTCAGAAACAAGGTTAGAAAGCTGAACACAGAGGTCTGGCCAGTGGAAAACGAAGACAAATCTTTGTCCCTCTGCTATTCTGACTGCACCTTTACAAAGCATTAGCGGTGTGCAAATGCAACACAGCTACTCATACAAGGGCCCCAGCGCACACAGGGCTCTTACAGGGAATAATACATAGATAAGCAGCTAAAGGGCCAACACAGCCTAGCAGGTACTGAAAGTAAGTTGGCAGCAAAACAGGACAGAACAAGAGGTGGCAGGATGCAAGAGCAACTGGGGCTAAAACTATAGTTGCAGGATTTCCTTCACCTCAGAGTTGCTCCTGTCTCATCCATGACCATACAGCAGACTTGTAGCATGGTCCTGTATTGCTCTAGCTTACAGCTTTTTTTCTGTGTTTGTTCTCCCTGCTTGGACACCAAAGGGGATTCCCATATAACACTTCCCATGTGAGTTGTTAGATAGTCTAGAAGAATCTGAAACAAGCCAGATATTTGTGCCACACTTTCTATGCCCTGCCAACTCATCTCTGTAAACACTTTATACCGCTCCTGTCAACGTAATGAGTTGTATCTGTAAAATGGGCTGAGCAGAATTACTGACATAACCATTAACTGTGTTTCACTGTTCTGTAGCAGTATTTGTTATAAAGCTCCCATATTCACTATAGATGAGCTGCAGGTGGTAAATTAAAGGTCCACCACAGCCTGATCATGACTACCACAGTCTTGGTACTTTGAATTACATCAATTTCTAGCAGACTAATCCATTTGAAACTTACTCCTGGAAGGAGGTTCTTTAAAATGCATAGGAACACACCAGGCATAGGAAAGAACTTACCTCACCATTATAACCCATTCAGGGAGATGTAGCACCTTTTCCCTCAAATATCCCAAGTAGATCCTAAGAGAATTATTCTCACAGGTTTTCATTTTTCTTCATCCACCACGTTGTGACTATTTGCCTACCTCTGGTCCCAGCTTATATCCGAAGAACTGTGCCAAGTACTGTAAAATCTCCCTGGACAGATGTCTTTCCACAGCAGAGATTTCCAGTATGCCAAGGAAGCTTCACACTCTGCAGCATTTGCAAACTATCACAGGTTATGCAAGTGTAAATCAAGCAGTAACTTGTGAAGCCAGTGAAGCGCTACCAGTGTTAAACACTAATGGAGGGCACCAGAAGAGCACACCAAAAGCCAGAAGCAAGAGAGGGGGGAGCAATGAGGGAGCAAGCAGGCAGGAAGACTGTCTGCTCCACACAGACTCTCATTTACCAGACGGCCTACAGTGACTGCTGCTAATTACACAAAGCAAGAAAGGTTACAAGGCAGCGTTATGAAGTTTTGCTTCAGCAGACCTGAAACTGGAGAATGGAGGATGCTGAGAGGCTTCAGGAAGGGCAGATGCAAAACTTTCACTGAAAAATAGCTGTGCGGTGGAAATCATGGTAATTCTCACACATAGCAGGTGCAAGCTCCACGTTTCACCAAAAAACACAGCTTTCACCTGTTTTCACAGCTCTAATCCATGCCAACACCTCAGCCACCTTAACTTCCCCCACAAAAGACATCTGCCAAAAGCAGGTCCCCAGGCCCATCAAAGCCCAGAGGGCTGGAGGAAAGACAGACCCCCAAACCAGGACCTTCTGCAGACCTCGATGGCGAGGAGGTATCTGAGGGAAAACAGAGCCATGGTGTTAAATTGATCAGGGACAGAGTCCCTAGAGCAGTGGGAGAAACTCGGGCAGCGCCAGTGACAGCCCTGTTTCGGTACCCGCAACGCCATGGGCAGCCTTTTGGCTGCCTTGTCAGGCAGCTTCGCCCACCGGGCACCTCAGGGTGCCGGCGAGGAGGGGGAGGCAGCCGCCCGCCCCGGCGCCCTGAGGGTCCCTTCAGGCAGCACCGAGGGGGTTAAAATGGCCGCGGGCTCCTCCACCTGCGCGGATGTTTTTCCCGCCCTCAGGTCCCAGGTCAGGTTGGGCTCGGTGCCTGCCGCGACCCCGCACGTCTCGTCCCGCACAGCCCCTGCGGGCACTTACCCAGCAGCGGCAAAACCCGGGGGAGAAGTGCGAGGAGAAGCAGGAACAGGGAGGGAGCCATCGCGGCGGCTTCGCCCCGCCGCTGTGAGGAGAGGGGTTTCCCGCCGGGCAGGTCCTCCGCACTTGTGAAGGGCTGGTGGATCAGGGGAAAGCTCTGGGCTCGAAATGATAAGGAAATATCCTGTCACATGGGCGTTTTGAAATAACAGGAATTCGCTGTTCAAACTTTGCTTTCCTAAGCTTTTTTTTTTTTCCCCTCGGCGGAGGGAAGAGCCTCCTTCCAGGCAGGTGATAAAGTGGTGATAGCTGAGAGGAGCGCTCGTTTGGTTTTGGTGGTGGTGGTTCTTTTTTATTTTTGTTTTACCCCCCCTGCGACCCTGTCAGCTCTGCACGTGGGTCAGCGGTTTGTTTTCCAGCAAAACGAGCCGAGCGCATCGAGCGGGGCGTCCCCCTCCCCTCGTTCGCAGGCGAACCCCGAGTCTCAACCCAAACCTCCGCCCCAACGGCCGGGTCTCTCCCGAGAGCGAGCAGGGCAGAAGCAGCAGAGACCTACTTTCGGGAAACCGGGATTTGGGTTGCGCCGCCGCCCGTCCCCGTCCCGCCC
>Ga0065711_1051189_pt1 | contig 10482 bp, 12 predicted proteins | sample Hoacrofraction12_FD_59098 | JGI IMG/M metagenome (GOLD analysis project Ga0065711, IMG submission 59098) | Hoatzin crop microbial communities from Cojedes, Venezuela - Epithelial fraction 12 v2 (version 2) | ecosystem: Host-associated > Birds > Digestive system > Esophagus > Crop | place...
CAGGCTTGGAATGGAAGCAATGATGCATACACACGCTAGCAGATCAATAATTAGAAGGGGAACCATTCAGTGTAAGAAATGGAGGCACCAGATTTCAAAGGAGGGTTACAGGTGAAACCAGTAGATAGCTTCAAAGCCCCTCAGCAAAGCAGGAGGCACCTGCTGCCCAGTTATAAATCTGTTTGCCTTCCACAGAAGTTATGGATTATCCACTAGGAATTACCGAGCGAGTTCTTATATTCCTGTATATACGCACATTTATATCACAGCTGAGGGTCGGTGACATAGAACAGCTCAGTTGGAAGGGACCCACAGCGACCACCCAGTCCAGCTGCAGTATGCCATGACCCTGCCCAGCCAGCGATGGGCTCCAAGGAGCAGGATTTGGCCCTTCAGAGTGAATTGGGGAGGTTTTGTACTTCTCGCCGTGCAATCTCCTGCGCGTGTTTCAGCTTCGCGTCATCTCATGTGCTGACAGCGCTATTAATCTCCGCTGGAGAAATACAAGGCAATTAGAGCATTAGCTTCATCCTTAAGAAATCTGGAAATTTTGAGTGGTGCCATTTCAGAAAGAAGAGAAAAGTTCAGCCTCACTTACTGTTCCTCACAGCAGCTTCAAACTTGCACATTTAATATCCACAGTGAACACACGCGACTTTAACGGCTTTAGTGGACGACACTTTACAGGGCAGATACTATTCAAAGCAACACAGGAAAATCACAGACACAAACGAAGCTCAAACAAACAGAAACAGAATTACATCTGTTTGTTATCCTGCTTTTCCAAATTGACACGGCGTTTCAGAGCCCGGGACCTGCCGATCCGCCTGGCCAGTCCCCGGGCTGTGCAGGCAGCCGGGGTGCGCAGCGCCCGCGGACGCCATCGGTGCAAGGCTGGGAGCTGCCGAGCCAAGAGGATCAATTTGGGGAACAGAGCCATGAAAAGCTAGATTGCCTTTTTAAAAGGCCTACTGAATTTTTAATAGGTTTCTGGTGATACAGGAAAATTTAAGGAGCCATATGCAAGCAAACAAGTCCTCCATCTAAGGAAACTGAACCATATTTCTTGTTAAAGTATAAAGCTAGAGGGGTAGCAAACATTTTTAGTTCTAAGAAATGGTGATGGCGTTCTGTTTAGTATCATTGAGAGAAAAGATGAAGGGGAGGATGAAGAGGAGGAGGAATGTGGTATGTGACAAATTCAGCGTGAGAACACATTCTGAGTGAAAAACCTCATTTTCCTTCAACTTTCACAATCCAGCAGGCGCTCGCTATTTTTGCCCCACACAAACTTCAGATCTTGTTTTTAAACAACTGATGACCTGTTTGCGAGTGCAGCTATTTCTCATGAGCCACCAAAGGGATCATATAATGTTTTCCCAAACCAGACTCAGGAAAGGACTTTTATGAACTCTAAAAATAGGATTAACCCACCCCCCCGGTGCTTCTAGCACACATTCCTCCCGTTTGCCAAACCCAAGCCTGCTGCTCCTTTTTAATTACTCGAGCAAACAAGGACAAAGCCAGGCAAAAACATGTTTTCCTCTCTCTTTTATAATCCTACCAGAGAGGCGACTTCCCTTATAACATATATTCCATGTTTGCTGAATATTACTCTCTTTTTGCTTTTCCTTTTTTTAGATTATTCCAATTTTTATTTAAATAGAAGCTAAGGATGAACAGAGTTTGGTTGCTCCCCCTCTCAAAAAAAAAAAGCCAGATATTATTAGATATCCTTATGAAGTGACAACATTTTTCTGAAGGTTTGGTAACAGGAAGAGCTAGGGGCAGAAGTTCTTCAAAAACGCAGACCCCAAATTACCCGCTGCTGTCTCTAAGCCTTCCAAAGAGATAAAGAAAATGAAGACAGGGAAAACATTTGATCTTTCGCGCTATCTCCTGGTAGAAATTCCTTCCTATCTTTTAAACACATTTAAGGCAAGTCCTGGAAGTAAAAGCATATACAGAGGTGAAAGTAATTGTATGATACTGCAGAAGATCTGGCTTTGAAGAAAATTGGAATTCCTCAACGTATAAATAGTACCTGTGCTGTATTTTGCCTGGTTTTAATGTTCTGCAAAACTTGTGCGTGTGCAGTGAGGTTTAGTCAAAGGCACGGAAAAAGGTTATGTGCTTGTACGGTCTTGTTGATACACGGAAGATTTAAAGGCTGAACGAGTCAACGGCATTTTGCCACCAACTCCAAACGGGCTGGGATCTTCCCCGTAGCAAAATTACACACAAAAGAACCACAGAGTTGTTCTTTTTCTAAAACTTTCATAAAATTAGCATAAAATAGGCAAAGAACTTCCCTCAAGATGACATGAACCCTTGCCAGCTTTCAGCACAAGAACAGCAGTGTCCCGTTTCCAGCGGGTTTATTTGTGAAGGTGCATCAGAACGTGCCTGAGAAAACCACGGTGAGCCGAGCAAGCACATCATCCCTCACTGCGTATGCTTACCGAGCTCCCGACACCATCGCTATCTTCATTAACAGAATGGCACTTTATCATTGCAGCTAGGACAAAAATTAACTGACTTTCTTACTCCATTTTAGTAGATTGTGTTGTGGGGTTTTTTTTTTGGTTTGTTTTTTTTTCCAAAAATAAAAAAGTTAAGAAGGGAGAAGAGATGGAAAGTAAATGACTTCTGCTTTCCAAACTAAGACTAACAGGATTAACAGTACTTGAATGTTAGAGAAATCAGTCACCAGCAGAGGGGAAAAAAAAGAATAGAGAAAGAAAAAAAGAGCTCTGGCCGCTCAGACTATTCGTTACAAGCTTTACGAAACCAGGGACGTGAGCAGGGCAAACCACTCGCGTTCATTCGAGTGTAGTAGCTTCTCCTTCGTGCCGCCAGCACTGCTCACGCTCTCGTAGAGAAACAAAACCGTGCCGAACCAGTAGCGATGCCGTGCCCAGCAGATGCTGCACTATGCACTCCCAGCCTCTGCTAGTGATATCAGGGATGCCACAAACAGGGTCCCGAGCAGCAGAGCTACAAGTCCCCAGCGACGGGAGCAGGTCTCTGTATAGCATCCAGGGACACCTCAACAGCTTCAGCGCTGGTGCTCCGAAGGACGCACGCTGTAGAAAGACTGACCTCGGATTAAAGTTAATGAAAAATGCTGCCCATATGGGCTTGAAGCCTTGCTCCTTCTGGAGCAGGTACTTCTGATTTAATACATCAGTGTGTGCCTCCATCTGCACGAGAGCCGCAGACTGCAACCTCTTTCTCGAGGATGGCATCAACATCCATTACATAAATAACAAGAAACTTCATCTTGTTTTGCTTTCAAACCATGCTAGAGAGCCACTTCTCTAGTAGTCAAACGGCTGGAGCCCGTCTGTCAAAGCAGTTGGCATACATCTCCAACTCCTCAGCTAAGGAACACACTTCGCCTCCAATATCCATCTCCCAGGGGAACAAGCAAACTAGGGCTTTTGGCTAGGGACTCCAAGACCCTGTCACCACGTGGCCGGCAACACAAGCTTCTCTGGGTGAGGGAGAGCATTGACACCAAGAAGCCAACCACACCACAGACCGTCTGTCAGGAGGGAGCTTCAGCCTCTGCTTCCAGGAGGGCTCAGACAATTTTGCATTGAGCAATTACTGAACAACAATAAACACAACCCAAAAACTACCTTGAAAAGTCTAACTCGTTTTCCAATTACACCTCTTTGTCATCTTTCCAGAAGGATGCTCAAACCTCCCCCAGAAAAGTTAATGGAGAAGTTTAATAAACCTATGAACACTATCTTGAGAAACCAACAAGAATTATTTGCCAAAGAAGATCATCTTTTGCTAAAGATGGAAGAGAACTTGGGCATGGCATTTATGGACTTTCTGCAAAGAGATCCTTGATTAGTCCTTTCGGACATCAAATTGAATAAAACACTAGTGGTAGCTAACTATAATGAAATAGAACTCAATAAGTACGGCACACACACTATGTCTTTTTTTTTTTAATCTCTCACTCATCGCAGTTCTTATGTAGGAAAATTTAAGTACCAACAAGTTACCTAGGCTTAAAAATAGCTGGTGGTAAGCCACCACTGAGTCTATGATTCTATGAAATGATTCTGCTCCTTACTAAAAGTCACCTTCCTTTACAATCAGGCTCTCAGGAAGCAAATTTTGTAAGCAAATGATCTCCCACGCATTATGGCAGCACGCTGCTGACCCGTCTCCTACAGCTTACTACCACAGCGAGCCACATGCCATGCGTAACACTTCAGAACAACATCCAGATTATGTAGCAACATCAGGGCTGCTGTAATCAGCAAACGGAAACACGGTCCCTCGCACGACGCTCGATTCCCCAAGGACGAGACGATGAAAGACGCTGGCAGCAGCTGAAAGGAGAAGAGCTCAATGAATTACACAAGCTGCATTAAAGCAGCTTTCACATTAGCCCCGCAACCAAGGGACAAAGGTTTTGAGGTGGGAAACAGCATCCTAAAGCAGAGCGTTATCATAAAGTCCAATACACAGGGAGGTCCGGATTATTCCCCGTTGCCAGCCTCTTCTCACATTAACTCTGCAGCTGCGGTATTCTGCATTCAAAACCTTGGTATTTCTCACCTGCTAATAGGCTCTTACCAGGCTCAAACGTGAGCTTCCTGCAGGGAAGAAACAACTCCACAAGAAGTACAGACAAAGGAAAAACTATTACGTTGGTACAACAATCTTGGGACCATTTCATCCACTCAGTTTGGTTTTTTAAAGCATATTTCACCTGGCCTTTGCATGACTATCTTACAGAAAATAAGTTTTAAAAGTGTTTTAGTAGTTTAGCGACGTGACAATGGCTGGTAGGAAATAAGCTTTCTAATGTAACAGAATTACACTTGCATCATGTTCTCATCCTGTTTGTAAATGCCACTGGATACAGGCCAGATAATCCGGGTTTTAATTAACAGCTAATCAGAGACATGGGCCTTCTCTTGGAGACTCCCAATAATCTCTAGGTATCTCCAAGGTGGTTATCACACCCTATACAACAACTGCTCGCACAAATTGGTGTGATCCATTTTCACTTCGAATCCTCCACCTTGGCTTTCTTGGGTACATCACTTGCACTAATTGTAACAGATAAGTAAGGTCAGAAGTGGCTTAAAAAACCAAGTTATTTCAAATTAAAGTACGTGGAAAAGGTTGGGTTTTTTCCCTAACATTGAAATAATATTTATGCTTCCATTTACTGAAAATTAGGTTTTGAAAGTTTGATAAACTTCCACTTTTCAAATCAATAAAGATATGACTATATTTGAAGGATGTTTCTTTGCCAACAGTGCACAAAATTGAAACATCTTCGAAGCTTTCAGGTATTTTGGTGAAAGAATTCCCCTGTTATATCTGTTTATAAAAAAAAATATATATATATATATCTCAATCAGTCAAACTTCTTTAAAAGGAAGGAAGGGCTCCATACAGAATGCACCTTCTCCCTTGGGCAAACACCGTTTTGGTTAGCCCCAGCCTGCGAAGCCGAGTGCCTAAGAGCACCCAGTGCCTAAGGGATCCAGTGCATGACGTCGATGAGACTGATGAGTTTTGCTGACATTGCCAGAAACATTTCTGTTAATACCAGTAAGTATTTATGGAGTAAGTAGCTGAGGCAAATTTAAGCTTGACCTTCAAAAAAGTATCACGCAACAGACAGGCTTGCTGTGCAGGGACACATACAGAAGCACAGGGTAACGAAAGCAGTTCACCTGTCAACTAAAATATTCAGCCATGGACTCAACATAACTCACCCTCATCTCACCAAATTCCCAACTGGGCCCCACGTATGTTCCAGAGCGGCTAAACGATGCTATGCCAGCAACCTCTTTGCCTTCCACCTTCCCCTCTTCTCCAAAATAAAAGGAAATCTGAGCAAGGTCTTTGCTGGAAATTTGTATAGCGATTATCTCGGGGTATGGATACAGCACACTGTGACCGAAGCTAAGAAATAACGCTCGCTTCGCTTTCAACGTGGCTGCATCAAGCCTCAGGAAACAGACAATTGACACAACCCAGACACACAAATTACTTTCAAGTAGACAGTCAATCCCATTTCTCTATCCATTTATATCCAAGAACCTAAATGATTCTCCTCTGCTTTGACCAGGGATACAGTCTGCCTTGGCAAAACCGCTCTGACGCAGCAGAACAACGTACGTGGGCATTTTTCAAGCCAAGTTGCTCTCAGAGTTATTTATGTTTGCTACAGTTTGTTCCAAATGACAGAAAGTCAGGGTTTTTTTTTCATAAGGAGCCTTATCAATACACAGGTAAACTTCGGAGCCGGTTCCCTGTCGTACAGAATCCACCGTGCTTGAACAGCCGCCTTCAAATAAACCATCAAGAAGGATTTCTGAGGCTGCAAACCTAATCAGCTCCGCAAGGCTTTGCAAGCTGCTTACCCAAGCCAGGGTCAACGCCAGCTCGAGTCCACGTTCCCCCAGCGGCACCCGAGCAGGTTTTTGCTTTTTCCTTTCGGATATTTAAGTGTCTCCTGTTGTTACAGTGCTGTTGTGCCGCTGCTTCGCTACAGCGCTCAGAAGTCACAGCTCAACCACAGCTATTCATAGATAATTTGACTGTTTCTCTGTTTTGTATTTAAACTTGCTCACACAGGTCTTGCATAAAAATAAACCATCCCTTTGCATGTCCAGCCCACCTCACCCCCCACATCTATTTTGTCTCCCCTGGACCTCGAGAGACCAAATCACTAACTTCCACCAGTAGATCCAAACAACAAGTTACTTCGTCTGAACACCAAAAATGAGCTCTGCTCTTCCCCCAGGTTGAGCCTGAGAGCTATTTCCAGGATTATTTCATGCTGTGGGCAGTATCAGCACATAGAATTCTCAGCAGAACAGCTCTCACACCCGAGACCACTGGAGCCCCCTTGGTTTTTGGTCCTAGGGTACGAAAGCTGGAGACCAACCCCAGAGATGACATCCCCCACCTTCCCTTTCTTACCCTCACAACATTCGCTGCTCTTCCAGTGTAACCACTGCCTCAAGGCTTGTGAGGAGCACCCTTTTCCAGCTCACTTCCCAGGCCCTTGCCAGCCTCACCCTCTCAGCAAAAAAACTTTTCCTCCACACCCTCAGCCACCCTCCATTAAAATAGCTCTCTCCTTTCACCCCCCAAACTGTGCATTTTATCTAAATCTCATTAAGCTTCTACTACTCACCCTGTTCATTCAGCACAGCTCTGTATTTCTGTTTATTCATTCTTCCCACATTAAATCCCAGAAGCTGTTTTCTCTTACAGCACCATAAAAGCTGCTGCTTTGCTTTCTCCATCCCTGGCTCCCGAATCCTTTCAAGGTCCAGGTGTTTTCCACCAAGGCCAACGAGGAGGCAGCTGATTAATCACAGCTGACCTGAACTCTTCTCTTTAATCACACCTGACCTGAACTTTCACCATCTCAAAAAATGTTGAAATCCTCCAGGATGCTATGTAACTTTATCTCTGGTCTTTTAGAAACTGTGTGAGAGAACAGAAATACACACGAAATAAAAAAACTGAAGTAGCTTGCTCTGTTGCAATGGTAGGTGTTTCTAGAGTATGGGGCTGTTCGAAGAAATCGCTTCTTGCAGTGTTTTGCTGAGAATACGCAGTGCCTCCTCGCCCTGCTCCCTCACTCCGGCTAGGAGCAGCCCTTGGGGAAGGAGAAAGGGCAAAGAAACTGGTTGATGGCACAATCCCAGTTCCCGTGGGTTTTATAACCATGTGATCCCAACACCCACATGTTCCATAAATGCTGGAGGAGGCTTATTTCCACTTTGAGCCAGGTATCTCTTTCAAGAAGAGAGAGGAGCTTCTGCAGATCTTTAGATGTCTGGGGAACCTCTAGCCAAACATCAGCAGATGAAGGGTGGCTCAGCTGTAGACCGAGCACTTAACTACTTCATAAATCTCCCATTAGTGTCTAGGTCTTGCAGGGAGGATCCAGCGATGGAGTTTATAAAGTTATAATCACTGCCATCAGATGAAGCTTAGAAGAACATGATAGATATGTTCGGGCTCACCTGCCAGTGGGGCTATTAAAGAACAAAACAAACAGAACTGGAAATGATATTAACGTATGCTTTGAAAAGAAAATTCATTCTAAGTTCACGCAGCACTCCTGCACTACTACCTAATGCACTGCCCTTCCTGCATGGCTTCTCCTACCCCAAGAAACACATTTTTAAGTAACATGGAACACATCATCAGGATGGGGTATCGTGGTCTGGAAACTTTATAAAGCAGCAGGTTGCTAGAACCCCTGGTTAAAGACTGGTTTCCCAGCACTGGTTTTGACATCACTTTTTCTTACTGTCTATCAATATTTCCAACAAATTATTTTTACACCACAGCCTGTGGATTCATAGAGACCAGGGATGGACATCTCAAATCCGCAGCTGGAAAAAATGTTCTCTTTTTTTAGTATTTTCTAGTTCTTTACACATGCTAATTCCGTGCCGGCTGCACTCCATCTGTGCATATCCTGGACAGTTTTCCTGAAATCTCTTTTAACTGATTACAGATGGATACTAAATTAGCATTTATCTGAATACTTTAGAAGTTTCATACTTCTTGAGAAGTTAATGTTTACAAATAAATACAAATAACATAACAGGCTATTTACATGTTACTGCTGCAGCCAAACAGGAATATTATTTTTAAAAATAATTTTATGTAAATATATTGCAAAATGGTACAACACAGAACACTGTCCAAAATCACATATCTGGTCAATATAATCTTCTGACTCATGCAACGCAAAAACAATATATGATAAATTAATGCTTTCCAGGGACATTATTGGTCCATTTCAGATGTCTAAAAAGGACACCTACCAGTGGCTGACCCAGAGGTCCAGTTCTTGTTTCCAATATTCATTTCTCCCCTTCTACCTTTCTTTTGTCACGGTTATGGTGAACAATGATTAGGGTCATCACTATTTTTTTCCATATACTTTGTATTTTTCTAGGAAATATCATATACAAAGTAGAATATAGTGAACAGGTCTATCACGTGACATCATAATTTTGTATTGTATTTGCATATTAATGGTGCTGATGGGAAGAACAAATTGAAGCAGTTATTAGAACATGTAAGCTGAATTTTCTTGCATAAGCCATTTTCATATCATGTCACCATAAAAAAAATTGTGATGAATGTTCCCCCTAAAGCTGACAAGTTACAAGGGCTTGTACTCAGGGAATAATAACTCCAAGATTCATAAAAACCGTAATTACTTTATCAACCTTCTAGTCACATTGCAGACACATATACTGCATCACTCCAAAATAACACTGACATAAAAATTAGACTTGATGTTGGTATTTCAATTCTTACCTGAGGTTTCCTGTAAAAAAATAAATAGGTCCTATACATTACTAATTATCCTGAAACCAAAAAATCAGGTTTATCTCATATCACTTTAAAAATTGAGCTAAAGCTGGATGGGATAGGGAGAAAAAGGAGTAGACGTCAGAAGGAAAGAAGTATTCAAGTTTAAGGATGACATTGCCAAGGAGTAAGTTACTATATATTTTGTCTAGGAATAGCGAAGGTTAAGAAGTTGACAGCTCCTTCTAAGACACCATCTTCTTGGCCAGCCTCCCAGGAAGGACAGCAGAGACAAAAGCACACTATAAAGCCAATCAGCTTAAAATGGAGTTTGATTAATTTATAAAAGAGATTATGTGGTCACGCCACGATCCAGGAAGATCTCCCCTGTCCCACATCCCCTTTGGCTTCATCCATCACCACAGCAGCTGCAAACAAGATCCACCAACGGGCCCAAACCAATCCTAAACCCGCATTTTATTTCCCATATGACACCGCCCAAAATACCTACAGCTGTGCAGGTACAGAAACGATCAGAAATAGCTACATGCATTTAAAAAAGGGATATTCTTGTCTCCAGAGGTAGACCTGACATGCCTTTCCAGAGCACATCTGGAAGCTACAGAGACGACAGCAGAGAACAGAAGTGCTATCTGCAATAAAGACCACCAGCTGCTACCTGCGATCACGGAGCTTCTTGCCAAGCAAGGTGGGGATCCCCGCACGCAGTCCCCGAGCCCTGTTTAACCGCATGGCATCTGCAAAGTGCCAGGGCCCTGCTGACACCTTCTCCTTCACGGAGCAATTTATTCCTCGGCCAAGAGAGCAGCGCGGCCCCTCACTGCGGGCGGCACCGCCACCGACTCCATCGCCAGCACTTACCTCTCCTCGGGCAATCGATGGGGACAGCGAGGATTTCCCTGGGACTGGGGGTACTAAAAGGTGGGGGGTGGGCTTTGCTACTGCCATGTACAGCACTCAGGTCCTTCCCAAAGACCTACCAGTTAGTCCTTGGCAGTGTTCAATGTCTTCACAGAATCACAGAATGGTAGGGGTTGGAAGGGACCTCTGGGGGTCATCTAGTCCAACCCCCCTGCCGAAGCAGGGTCACCTACAGCAGGCTGCACAGGACCGCGTCCAGGC
>Ga0065711_1051190_pt1 | contig 10482 bp, 5 predicted proteins | sample Hoacrofraction12_FD_59098 | JGI IMG/M metagenome (GOLD analysis project Ga0065711, IMG submission 59098) | Hoatzin crop microbial communities from Cojedes, Venezuela - Epithelial fraction 12 v2 (version 2) | ecosystem: Host-associated > Birds > Digestive system > Esophagus > Crop | place...
CGCCTGGACAAGGTCCTGTGCAGCTTGCTGTAGGTGACCCTGCTTCGGCAGGAGGGTTGGACTAGATGACCCACAGAGGTCCCTTCCAACCCCTACTATTCTGTGATTCTGTGATTCTGTGATTCTGTGAAGTGGAGTCAGGTGACTGAAAATCTGTATTTTCGTAGGCCTTTTACTAAATACTGGAATTAATTGTCTTTGGTTCCTGCATGAACATTCTTTATCATCTTCTTTTAAAAAACAGGCAATATTTGCATCAGAATGCGAAAATCACCGTTTCCAATAGGGATCTGTAACCACTTGCACATAAAAGGTATCAAGACCTTAGTAGTCAGGTTACCATACAGTTACTCACTAGGGATACACCTTTTCCTCAGTTAATATGTGATCAGTTTCTGGGGTTGTAGAATCAAATATGACGTTTTATGTAACTAGATGTTTTCATTGTACCTTGGGATTAGGATTTTTCAACAATGGAAGTGAAAGCCTGTGAATGTAAGCTGAAGGAAGAAGGGAAAAATCACCAAAACTAGAAGTTATTTAGGAGCTGATGGCACAGGTCCATAAGGCTTCTTGCTTCTCCGTTGTGAACTTGTCAAGCCCTTGTTATCTTGGCATGAAGTCGTAGAGCAATCAGTGCAAAGGTACACCATCAGTTGAAATGACAACTGAAAGTCACTTGGTGTTTGGTGTTGCTCATCTGTTCTGCAGAGGATATAATAATGAAGATTACAATCTGTTTGAGCTCTGATTGAGTTCTAAATTACTTTCTCTGAATTGGATGGGTATGAAACGTTCAAAAGAGTGTTGTGGGTTCAGATGGAAGAATGTCACTGAAGGTTTGGTCTTAAAGGAGTTTGTTCTTCATGAGATTCAAGACTGTTTTGGACTTTTAGTTATTGGAAGTCGAGGAGCTCTTTGGCTCCTTCTCATCAATGTGTACTGAATTGAAACAAGTAACTTTTTAATGGCTTGTAGTTTTTGTCTCTAAATTCTCTATGAGGATGATATTGGAACATATTGTTCCAGTGTGTAATAAATGTATCTGTAACACTTTGTCAAGACTTAGTCTAGGATACTACTCAGGTTAAGAGCAGTCTTTTCTTCAAAAGCCTCCTTACTCTAGCAGTGATTTTGATTTCTGATAATAAGGCAGATTTTATTTAGAGAAGGTTATATTGGTATTCATTAATGAAATTAAGGTCATTCTTAAGATACTGCTGTGTTTTATAGGATTTTTAAAGACTTTAAGAACTTCGACACTTCAGGACCTCTTCCTAGTTTTATCAGTGGTTGTAATGCATGTTAATCGGAAATGATCTTGTACCCTCAGCACTGAACAAAAGAAACAGCAGAATGTAAAGAGTAATCTGAATGTAATTAAACTAGCTGTTCTTTGTCAGAAAAGGAATATTGGTTTAATAGGATCAAATCTGGCCAGTCAGACATTGTTCCTATCTAGCCTATCTCGCAGAAAATTTTAACTTCTGTTGCATAGGCATTTTTCTGCATCCTGGTATTTGTTAGTCTGCTCTTAGGACTCTGTTAAGAGCCTATGGTGAACAACTCATGATCTGAACAACTAATTATGTTTTAATTGGAAGAGCTGTCTGGAATGCGCCTTACTTATGAGTTTTAAAGGATGTGGTTTTACACGCTATGGAGTTAAGCAAACAGCTTGCAGCTGCCAAGCATCGTTCAGTCTTCACTGTGCAATGCATCCTCTTCCCTTCAGCGTTCTCAAGTTTTCCTTTAACCTTCCAGAGAATAAGTGAATTTATCAGTCCAGCAGAAGACTATCCACAGATTTATGAGTCATTCCCAAAGCGTCCCTAAGCCTGGAAACAGCATGATGTATATGGAAGACTCTGTTTTAATGAGCCCATATTAAAAGCTTCTTTGAACAACATAGTGATGAAATTCTAAAGTTTTTCTAATCAAGACAGCTAGATGACAGATAAGGAAAAATGTTTGCTACTTCAGTATGGCAACAAAATTTTTTTCTTGCAAGAAAGTTTAGTGATGATGTAATCTACAAAGATTTTTCTAAACGAAAGTTTCATTAATTAAACTCTATTTAAATCATATGCCTTATTATTCTATATGAAAGAACTTTGTGCACGTACAGGTATTATACAACAAACCACAAATACACTAGTAAGACCATCTGTTTAAAAAATCCCTCAAAACAAAAATTAAAAGTAATTGTGTTGGGATTTTAGAGCTTTGAGACCATTGAACCGCCTTTTCTAATCAGATTACAGTACAGATGGGAAGGTTTCTTTAGGTTGTCTAATATTAAATGAAACATCGATTTTGAGGCGGTGGATTTCCTCATTTTGCCGTCTTAGTTCTTCTCTGCTTATGCTGCAGCTGCCTGAGCTCTACCAGAATGTAAGGGAAATAGCTTACATCACTGTAACACTGTTTCAGAGTATTGATAGATGCGTTGAATGCTTGCTGTTACTCACTATTTGCTATTTGCGTGCTTCTGCAACTCTCAAAATCAGTGAAACTAACTGTGTGAGAATAGTTTCTGTGAAAGGTAAGGTAAGCTGAGGCTGAGTGTAAATACAAACCTGTAGCAGGTTGCACATGACGGCCAAGTGAGTTTTAAAAACTCTACCATCCCCATTGTTAATGTTTGAGTGCAAAAGTTGTGAAACATACTTACTCGTCCTACTCGTCTATGATCTATGATTCTTTCCATTTAATACATTTTTTTTTTTTTCCCCTGAGATGGTACGCATCTACTGGGGTGTGTAAAAGGAGGACATAAAATTCCGGGTAACAAAATATCATCCTAACTTTCTCTAAATGGGCTTAACTACTGACATTGTAGTGAAGTACCACGTGTGTAATTTCAGTGATGTTGAATACAAGCAGAGCAACCAAAACAGTGCAAAACACCAAGTTTTAAGCGAGTTTTGACATTTCCAAAACCTTTTTGTCTTTCCCTTCCCTCTGCTTTGCTGCTACTGACCCCCACTCTTCCCACTACATCACTTACCTCAGAGGTTAAAAGGAGTGAGTGATTGGGAAGGCTGGGGTTGAAGATGAGAGGATCCTGTTTCACTTTGCAGCTGGTGCTGCAAGTACAATGAAACTTTCATGCTGTTGCAGTAGAGCCATCTCATACGTTCTCAGTCTGCAAGTCTCCAGAGACACTGCTGCTCATTGCAGACCTTTTGCCAAAGACACCTTTCCTCCAAAGATGAGAAACTTCAGTACTGGTTCTAAAGTTTGAAGTTCTGATCCCGGTGATTGGAGTCTGCCGCTAATGGCCATTCAGTATCTTACCTTTGAAGTTTGACTGGCTAGCTCAGTGCCTCCTAGTGACCAACGCAGGAAAAGTCGATTAACTCTGTCCTGTTTTAAATGACAGAGATTCACAATACTGAATGTCCCTGTATTTTTGTGGTAGTATGTTCACTGCCGCTTTAAATGTCGATTTAGAAAATTTTAATGATCATTTTTGTCTTTCAGAGGTTTACAGACTAGCTTTGTGATATTAATACGCATGGGACCAATGCAGCTGAGGATCCATGACTGTAGCATGCTCCTTTTGAGATGGCTACTTTACTTAAGGGGAAAAAAACCCCGTACCATATAAACACACCTCCTCCCCCCCAGTACCATAATACACTTCAAGGAAAGAATAGAAAATTATTTTTGAGCCACTTTAAAGTGCTCTCAGAATTGGATTAATCTTGTGTTTTGTACATTTTTGGCTAGTTATATGAATGCATGATTTTTGTAACTAATGTTTCACTCTCTAGGATGAGTGCTTTTGCCAATGATCAGCCTTTTTTCTTTTTTAATTCCCCCCTCTTTTTTTTGTGACATAGCAGCAGTCTTTTGGATTAGTTCCAGTGACTTCTGAATATTGATTTTAAGATAACACATCATTATACAATGAAATCTGTGTTGAAATCTGTAAGCTCAAGGTAGATGACTGTAACTACACTTAAGATAACCTTTTAAGTTAATATTCTAATGGAAAGAAAACTGGAAGTATCTATAAAAAATTATTATGTATTCTTTTATGTTCCCGATAATTTTTTATTTTTGATAAGAGATGGCTGCCATCTGTTGCCACTTCAAAAGCCTCTTATTGCTGAATTATGAGAATGTGATCTCTTCCATAATTACACTTGCCAGTGTGCCTTGGTTGGATGTAATACCTATTTATCCCTTGCCTGACTGTGTAAGGAGAGTTGAGGCAGTGGAAAGAGTGGAGGAGGAGGAATATGGGGAATAACATACTGGGCCTGACAGTTGTGATGGTAGGTGGGAAGCAATCAAATAAATAGGCCAGGTTGCATTTAGTGTATACATACATTTTCCTTACTTTAAAAATCTGCCATTCTCTCACTTTCTTACTCTTACTGCTCCTCTTCCTAAACAGAACCTTTTAAAATGCCAGCTCTGATTTAGTATTGATGCTTTATGCATATTGATATAAGGCAATTTTCAATCATCATTGCACAAAGTCAGGAAAACCTTAGTCTTGCATTTCTTTGCACAGTGTTTGCTTTCAGCTTTAGAGCTTAAGGCATCTATGCCAAAATCTGTCTCTAGCTTGATAGAAGCAGGGTGCTTAATTTCTGTGTTCTTTTGAATCTCCATTTGTGCATTTTCAATGCACTTTTATTTTCTTTCCTTATATATACTCCTGCCACAAAACTCTGTAGTGGGCTTCTACAAGAAAGGTTTAAAGAAGTTACAGGTAGCCTTTACAAGAGAGGATTAATAATGATGCACTGCAAATCAAAGAGTTGAAGGCATGACATAGTTTGCATTTGTTAATCTGCAGTTGGCATACTGAGAAGGAAAAACACGTGTTTATTGTCTTCTTTATGAGTTTGCTGTGACCTTTTTATAATGGGGGCTTCGTCTTACGAGAAACAGTAAAAGCTGGAAATGTTGTCTGGATCTTTCACTTAACTTTGCTAATGTCTCCACCATCTCACGCTCTCTCTAGGTGAGTAAACAAGATTCCTGATGACCTGTATTAACTGAAGTGTAAGACTATTACAGTTGTTTGGGAATGTTTTTCGAAAGTCCTCCTAACATAACTCTTAGATGATTTATGCATGTGTTTTCTTTCCATTGTGTATTTTTAGCTTAAATAGCTCTTGTTGCTTTCTCCTTATCTTACAAGTACCAGTCATACTGCCCTCTCAGACCAGGATGTGACAGGTGAATATGGGACAGAGTTTTTTTTTCATTCATGCTCAGTGTTCTCCTAGTTGTGATAACCCTTCCTGGTATTTTGTCCAGTTTCATGCCTTTTTTCCTTAGGGTTTTCAACTAGAATTGAACATTATTTCAGAAGTTGTTTCACCAGTGGCTTACAAAGTTGCACTGACAGCAGACTATGGCTATTTCAATAGGTGGCCCATGACACATTCTGCTTTAGCATATATCTTATTATTGCAGCAGTAAATATTGCTAGTGTTTGAAACTTGTGCTTTCACATCTTAGGATGGAAGGCACTGTATACAGGAGATTTTATATTAAAAGTCACGGTGATATTGAATTCAGATCTACCATGAATCTAATGGAACTCAACATTTACCGAAAACGAAATACGAGTCTCAGTGCAGGGATGATGTCCGTCTTCTTTGCAGTGTTTTATTATGCTAACAGGTCGACAAAAGTGTAGGTGAGTTTTTGAAGTACAGTAAAATACTGCATATTACAACTCTCTACTCTTTTGTCTGCTTACGGACAAACTGGTATTTATTGTATTTAGTTAATTTTATTAAAGGAATAATAATTAATTATTGCTTGATTTTCAAAGTGTCTTCCTTAATGTAGTGCTTTGTAAACATCTGTTACCAGGTGAAAAGTTAAACTAAAGAACTAACTCCCATAATTTGGGTATTTGTGTGTCTCGTTGGCTGCAGACACTTTGAGAGATTGATTGTGTCACGGTTTTTAGCTAAAATTTAGCAAGAAGGTAGTAGTTGTTTGACTGTTCAGGACTCTAGTACAATCAGTTTTAATACGGGTTTGAAATCTAAGCAATGTATAAGAGAAAATGTTTAAATAAAACGTTATATTGAAGTGCGTTAGTATCCAGCCCTGGTATTAAACAAGTATCTGATAACTTTGAGCATTTTATTATTAGAAGCCAAACTAGAAAGTTTGTGAATTTTCTAAGAAAGTCAATTCTTGTAATACCTGGGAGGACATGGTATTTGATGTTCCTCATTCGTGTCTGTAAAGTGAAATGATGGAAAATAAGTTTCCAAAACTTATGTGAAGGGGAGTAGGACCCAATTTTGAGTCACTCAGTTGTCTTCAACTGCATTGCTCTTTCCCCTGCCTTACTGAAGTCCTTTTTTTCCTCATCATGTCTTTTAGTAGTGACATGCAAGACAGAAATTTTGAGCAGTCTTTTTTGCTGGTTTGACAACTTACTGCAGGGCATAATTAATTTTCTGTAGACAGAAAAGATTTTTGGAAAAGTATCAGATAGATAGGTCTCTCATTGTACCACAGAAGGTAAGTATGTGGGGTGAATATAGATTGAAAGGTAGATTTAGTGCTGCTGTGTCCTGATCATTACTTGTACTTTATCTCAGACATTTATGTTATTTTTTACATGTCATTTATTAACAGTGGTGTCTTTTACTTTGCATTGAAGTGAATGAGACCTGTGTAAAAGTGAATGTGTTTTGCTTTGGGGTGGACATTTCTTAAGCCACACTAGTGCAACTGTTAGTAATGGTGTGACTACACCCCAAGTAGTTTCTCTTTAACCTGTTAGTCAAGTCAACTCAAAAAAGACCAAAGTACTCTTGAGCATAATACATCAAATAAATGAGTCATACATGGTCATTTTCAGAGCATGTTTTCATGATGGTGATGTGATATTAGAGTCTCTTTGTTTTTTTATTACCTGATGGCTGATGATACTGGTAATCATGATCTATATTCTCTAAAATAACATGACATATTTTATTTCAAATAAATTGGCTGGAGATCACATTATTCATACTTTGCTTGACTTGTCTAGTCACCTACTACTCTTTGACTTTTCATCATGAATAGATTGTTAAAAACTTAAGAGTAATGTGTAATGAGTAGTGAATAGTAAAAATTTCTGACTTAAAAATCTGACTAGCATAAAACCCATGACTGGAGCAGTCTCTTGGGGAATAATATTGAAGATCAAATTATACTTACTATATACAGGCAATTTTACTACAGAAGTATTCAGGCGAAGCTTATTTTGGTTGCCAGGTGGTTGCAGAGAGGGAGCGAAAACACATGTCACTCATTTGTCTAGTTATGGAATCAAGACTAGGGATTAAAAAAAAAAAAACAAACAACAAAACCAAAACAACCGTGTCAGTTACCAACTCACATAGTCAGTTTAAAACTGGGATCATGAGCTTTGTTTTTTTTATTATTTGTTTGGTTATTTTTTAAATTTTTCTCCAGTATTCTTGTGGGGATAGTAATACTCTTGTATTAATTAAATATTTTTAGATATCTGTCTTGATGGGGCTTTTACTTGCTAACCACAAAATAAGATGCATTTTGTTATTGTTGTTCTTTTTTGCTGGTTCTTCAAAACAGTGCTTATAACAAATAGACTTAGACTTGGGGAATATTTCAGCAAGAAAAATGTGATAGCAGTCTAGAGCTTTAGATACTGTTCCATTTGTCCTTGTCTGTTCACCTTCCCTTTCGCCTAGTTGTGTGACTTTGGCTTTGTAAGTGTCTTTTGTAGGCAGAGTGTTCTTGATGCCAGGAGGCAGCACCTCTGACACAATTACCTCTGATAATTCAAGTTACTTGGAAGAAATCATAACTTGCCTGCAGGTTATAGAGTTATACCTTGTAAAGAAAGCTCCTGATTCATTAAGGAACGATGAAATGTCTCAGCACCCCACTCCACCCACCCCACCTCCTCCCCCCAAAAAACCCCAAAGTATTGGAGTATGTAAAAACAAAATAGGTATTGACATTTGCTTGCTATAGGAAGGCGTGGTGACTTTCTAATCCCTTCATGAAAGGCAAGTACATTCTAATAATACAACATTTATATAGGCCTTGTAATATCCTAGTTTTTATCTTCAGTGAAATTAACTTAAAAAATAGCGATTATGAAGGAACTGAGACTGGGTTGTAATTGGCTAGAAACTCGAACAGTAGAGAATGTTATGTTGGGTATAGGAGTCAGGCTATTAACCTACACGTAGTTGTGGCAGGCAGGCAAGTCCCTAAAAGAAACATTGGGGTAGTGGCTTATCTGAATAATTACGTGTACTCTGTGCTCTGTAAATGGAATGATTATGTGGTTAAACCCATTTTTCTAGTGGTAAAGGCAGCTAGTATTTTAGATTTGATAGTAAATTCAGGCTCTTCATTGAAAATGTCATATTTTAAAAGAACATGAACTTTGAGAGGCTATATTCTTCCTACGAGTTTCCAGTTTCCAATACATGGAATAAAAGGTAGGGCTGAGTTAAAGTCTTTGGAGGTTCACCCTGTGCTTAAGTAGATTTGGTAGACTGTTCTGAATTTGAAAGAGGAGGGAAATAGATTTTGGTCTAGCTTTAACTGGATTTAAATAATATATATGATGGCTTCCAGGCTTGTCGACTGTTGTGTTTTTTAATTGGGGTAAACTGTAAATGTTTAGGGGACTTCACAAAATGTTTCCAGTGGATTTCCTTAAGGGATCATCTTCACTATTTAGATCTGAGAACATAAAAGTGAAGTTATACTACTAGGTCATGCATATGTCATGCATATGTGTTTCCCTTCTTTTCTGATCTGCAGCTGAAGTATGTATCTAATTGTCAGCAGTTGCTGTGAGAGACTAAAGAGGGGTAACTGTTTCTAAGCACGCAGTGGAATGTCCTATTTTAATAGGTCTAGTACAGAGAAAATAATACTTGCTCATTGGCGAATGGAGAAATGACTTCTTGGTGAGTATCCATCCTGTGTTCTGCACATTCTATTTAAGTAGTTTCCTTTTCTGGGGCTGAGTTTGCTTGGAATCATAAAACCATAGAATGGTTTGGGTTGGAAGGGACCTTCAAAGACTGTCTAGTCCAGCCCCCCTGCCATGGGCAGGGACATCTTTTACTAATCTGGTTGCTCAGAGCCCCATGTAACCTGGCCTTGAACACTTCCAGGGATGGGGCATCTACAGCTGTTGTGGGCAACCTCTTCCAGTGCCTAACCACCCTCCTCATAATAACTTTCTTCCTTATATCCAGTCTAAATGTACTCGTTTTTATTTTAAAACCATTGCCCCTTGTCCTGTCACTACAGGCCCTACTAAACAGTCTGTCCCCATCTTTCTCATAAGCCCCCTTTCAGTATTGAAAAGTCACAATCATAGAATCATAGAATGGTAAGGGTTGGAAGGGACCTTAAAGATCATCTAGTTCCAATCCCCCTGCCATGAGCAGGGACATCTTCCGCTAGACCAGGTTGCTCAGAGCCCCGTCCAACCTGGCCGTGAACACTGCCAGGGAGGGGGCATCTACAGCTTCTATCAGCAACCTGTTCCAGTGTTTCACCACCCTCATGGTGAAAATTTCTTCCTAATACCTAATCCAAATCTGCCCTCTTTTAGTGTAAAGCCATTCCCCCTTGTCCTATCACTACACACCCTTGTGAAAAGTCCCTCTCCATCCTTCCTGTAGGCCCCCTTCAGGTGCTGGAAAGCTGCTCTAAGGTCATCCCGAAGCCTTCTCTTCTCCAGGCTGAACAGCCCCAACTCCCTCAGCCTGTCCTCATAGGAGAGGTGCTCCAGCCAGAGATTTCTCTTCAGGCTAAACCCGCAGTCTCTCAGCCTTTTTTCATAGGAGAAGTGTTCATCCCTCTGATCATTTTTGTGGGCCTCTTCTGGGCCTGCTTTGAAGGGGTGCATGTCTTTCTTGTAGTAGGGGCTCAGAGCCGTACTATGTGAATGTACGCAGTTTTCTGGGTAGGGTGTCATGAGAGTGGAACAGAGGGGCAGAATTATCTCCCTTGACCTGCTGGCCGTGCTTCTTGTGATGCAGCCCAGGATACGGTTGGGCTTCTGGGCTACGAGCGCGCATTGCCGGGTCATGTCCCGTTTTTCATGTACCGGTACCCTCAAGTACTTCTTGGCAGAGCTGCTCTCAATCCCTGCATCCCCCAGCCTGTATTGATACCACGAATTGCCCTGACCTGTGTGCAGGACCTTGCACTTGGCCTTGTTGAACTTCTTGAGGTTAACATTGTCCACTCCTCAGACCTATCAAGGTCTGGATGACATCCCTTCCCTCAAACTTACCAACTACACTGTTCATTTTAGTGTCATCCACAAACTTGCTGAGAGTGCACTCAGTCCAACTTGTCGCCTTCGTTGGCGTGGCGACCTGGTTCAGGGACGGCTCGGCGACCCACCCCTCGGCCGCTCGGGTCATCAGCACGCAGACACCAATGTGGTGGACGGCAAATGGCGTTTATTGATAAATAACA
>Ga0065711_1051191_pt1 | contig 10481 bp, 9 predicted proteins | sample Hoacrofraction12_FD_59098 | JGI IMG/M metagenome (GOLD analysis project Ga0065711, IMG submission 59098) | Hoatzin crop microbial communities from Cojedes, Venezuela - Epithelial fraction 12 v2 (version 2) | ecosystem: Host-associated > Birds > Digestive system > Esophagus > Crop | place...
AAAGATACACTCATATATAAAAAAAAAAAAAAAATCAAAACAGGCAGGTTCCTCCTTCCAGCCTGAAAAAAGCTCCAAAATATATGGCATATTTAACCAATAAAAGGGAGCTAAGCTTTACCCAAGCCTTTCATAATGCACTTCATGAAATATTTTTTCTTTTAAAAGAACCACTGGTATTAAATAAAGCTTTTTCTTTACATACAGTATTGGTATATACAATACAAACACAGAACAAAGACAAATGCAAAAAACCAAACAAGCGACTTCAGAAGTTCTGAAGCTCAGGAATATTTTGGTACAGGTCCAAAGTCTCTGGGTTTGAGAAAGCTCCCCGCTGCTCAACTTCTTTCCCCGCAATTATTTGCTTCACAGCTACTTCCACTTTTTTCCCATTTATTGTATACTGAAAAACAAAACCAGCAATAATAAAATTACACTTTTCATGTAGTAGCTTTATGGAAATATTCATGAAAACCCCCACCAATCCCAGAACTCCATCAAAATTTAGCACAATGTCTTCCCTTCTCTGTTACACTTCAAGCACAAGAATCTTTCTTCTGAACAATCACTTGAAGAGTAAGTGCAATTCAAAGAAGAGTGTATATATGATTTTAGTTTACTACCCCTATTTGGCAGTATTGCAAGAACCCGACCAAGCTCCAACTTAAACCAATGAAACCAGATCAGATCATGGTATAAACACCAAAAATATTTAATGTTTTATGTTCTGACACATCCAATTTTCAAACCATTTTAATTTTCTAAGGGTAGACTCAAAAAACAAAGCCCAACTCCATCGGGCTTTGGGAGAAGAAAACCATGACTTTTGTATCTTAAATGGACAGTCTGTTTCTAAGAGGGTAAAGTGGAACACTGAGCTTAAATGGTCCTATACATTTAAATGTTTCAAAACAAACCGTAACAAAGGCTTCACCTCCACTTATGAATCACAAATTCTATTACGCTGGGTTTTTTGTTTGTTTTGGTTTTTTTTTTTTCAATGTCCTTACTCTGAGTAAGACAAAGACCTCACCTAATTCTTCTCTTCTGACTAGTAGTGTACAGTAAGGAGGAACTACTCCAGTGTTACCAGGAACTGTCAAGGCCCATTTTAGATCACAATCTCTGCTTTTATAGGCACCAAGGCTTTAATAACACCTTCCTTGGGCTGATACCACTAAGAATTTTTGGGGAATACCAGCTTGGCAAAGCTGACCTCTAAATATCTCCTTAGTCTTGCCTGTCGACTCTGGGAACAGAGACTGCACTTGCTTTACTACTGAATCTGCTGATCGATGAACCCAGGTTGTTCCCGGCCTCCAAAGCCACTGAAACTCCTTAACTCTAGGTAGCACCATTTTTCATTAGAGATCTTTCATAGCAAGGCTAAATAAACCTCAACTGAATACACTCCTGCAATATTGATCTTGATACGAAGTCAAACTTTTCCTTATTTAAACTACTGGAGTCATGTGTAATCCTACCCTCCTGAACCACCTTCATCAGCCACTCTTCCTCCTCTACAATTAGAAACCTAGTTTTCTCAAGTGCTCAGAAATCAGAACTCCTCAGCAGCCTGCAAGGGAACTGCCCCTTTAAAAAGAGATCAGACAGACTGTTCAGCAAAGCAAATTTCTTTACTGTAATCAGTAAGCATCTCGTGGATGATGACCAGAAGAACGCTTATCTCTGCTCAGGACAGAACTAGAAAGATTCACACTAAGTTTGCAGTGAGTTTAGCACCTGGATATTGCATTAAAAACCTGGCTTTGTATTACTAAAGTCCTAATCCCTTCAGCACAGCTGTACTATTTCCACCAGCATATAGTGTCAGTATGTCATCAGGACTGGACTGCATTTTCAGATGAAGGTTCAAATACATTTCTAAGAGTAGCAGAAAACAGAAAGATGTTTCCCTTACAAGCAAAACTTTCAAAGAAAGTTGGCAGACAGCTTTGATCACTTTACCACCAGCATATTTATCTGAAAGGTAATTAAAATTCACTCAATTGTAAATTCAGTCAAAGTGGGAACTAATTAATGATCTAAGCAGGCTTTCCTGAGGGGCAGCCCATCACAAACACCTCACTGCCATCAACTTCGTGCTTATGCATTCAGGTGATTTACATGGTTTACAAGTTCGATACTTGATGCAGAAGCTAAGTTGCAGCTCAGAAAATCCAGACTTCAGCACTGAACAGGTGCAGGGGAATTTACACTCACACAAAGACAACATTTTGCGCCAAGTATTATTCGCCAACAGCAGCCAGAAACAGAAGCAACTCTGAGTTCCTCAGAACCAGATCGCTGTGCGCACCACAGAGGCTGGCAGCCCTGAACCCCAGACCCCTTCCACACAAACCTACACTGGCAGTAAATGGGTATCAGAATATCAAACAATCGGTCTGAAGTCTCCAGTCTTCTCTAGGCACACGCAAGTCTATGTGCAAATGGACTTCAGACAACTACACACTGCACCCCCCATTTTGCTGCTCATAAAACTGTAGAGAACAAACTACCAGAGAGGACTACAAAAAAGATATTCCATCTAAAGAGTTCATACAGCAAGGAATAACACTGCAGAGCGATGCAGCTCCAGAAGACTGAGCACACCATACAAATTTCTCCCCCTCCCTTCATAAGCATAAAGATTTTATTTTAGTTACCGCTACTGTTAAGACATGATAGAACTACATTTAAGCAGCTAAACAGATGTAAAAGCGAAATGTTTTTACAAAATGATTTTATAAATTTGCTCAGTGCTCTCAGCATTCATAAGAATGTAATTCAAAACAGAAAAACAAAAACAAAATAAGCTTATGGGTAGCCACAAAAGCTGAACTACCCCTAATATTTTCCTTTAAAAGGCTTAAGTATATATTACTGAGAAAATGCAACACACATATATAAACTGAGAACAGGCATTTTTAGGTATTGTTAAAAAACAAAAACATGCTTAGCTGAAAAGGAGATGAAATGATGTTGCTAGGCAACATAGACAAACTATTTATAAAGCTCGAATACACTTTTGAGATGCTAAAATTTCCACGCATGTGGGTTTGAAGAGCAGTGACAACTGCTTCTTAATTACTATTCAAGGTGACACAGAAAAAAAAGTAGGCAGCATTTTTCATGACATACCGGAATGCCTTTGGTTTCTAGAATGAGGCTTGGAACATGCCTGGCAGAAAGCGCTACACGTATCGCATCTCGTATTCTTTTCACCAGATCCTCGCTGAACACATGGTTTAATGCCATCTTCAGGAAGAGTATCACCCTCTCCTCCCCATCTTTGTTGTACTGAGGGACACAGAGGCTATCGGAGACCTCCTCAAAGGCTTCGACTGAAAATAAAGGAAGAGTCCTTATCAGTACTTGCTTTTGTATACTATTCTGGATGCACATTTTTTTGTGGTGGCACCAGAAGAAACATCTCCTCCCCTAGAGCTGCAAAGGCAAAACAGACATCCTGGCTAGGTTATTCTACAATTAGCTTCCCCTCTGGCTGCTCTGAAATTTTAACTCCTGCTCAGGAGAAAATCCAGTTTTAAGGACCATATGTATTTTGGCTCAGAATAAAAACTTTTGCTATAACTTTTGGGACAGATAACAAGCTTTTATACTAAGCCATTTTCTTTGTCTTTCTTCACAATCCCCATTGGCACAGACAGAAAACTAACAAGCCTGATCACACAAGAACAACGAGAGGCAACAGGTCCTCCAGTCTCAGATTAGCACCTTTGCAGGTGCACAGTTTCACCACCTTTCACAAGATAGACCTTCTTTGAAATATGAAGCACAAGCTCAAGAATTTAATCTAATTATCAGGAAAGATACAATAAAACCAGTGTCAAGAGCTTCTCTTGTGGGGGAAAAAAAAGAAAGCCTCAGAAGTCAGGTATTGTCTGATAAATCTGCATGATGCAATTAGTCTTTAAGGCCTTATATGAAAGTAACACCTTATGGAGAACACATCTTGACTACTCATCTCTAATCCTACAGATACTTCGAGAAAGCAACAAATTTCAAGCCTACAAAGCAGAATTTTACTGTTAATGCTAATACGCTCTGTACTGTCTTTCATTCAAAAAATGGTAAGTCCTTTATTACTTAATCCTTCCAAACACCTTTATAATGATTACATTTCAGATTTAAGGCAACAATGTCACAGCTGAAAGAGGTGAAAAGTTAATTTCATACCTATGTTATAGATTTCAGAACTTCCAAATCTTACGCCATTTGGATTTAATGTACCATCACTGAAAATCACACACAAAACAAAGAAGCATTAAAATGTGATTAGAATTCGATAAAGAGAGAAAAATTGATGCAATTAACCAAGTCCACATTTTGTGCAGTGAATATGCAGCCACATCATAAATAGGATTTTAGAAGAATTTGCTTCAAAAAGGCATTTTGCTCATCAGAATGAAGTTGTACAGAGAACCTCAACATTATTCATTCACCTTTCCTGGTCCCTCCCTTTTCCAGCAGCCTACAAATACACATCACTGACACCAAAACAGACCAAGAATCTTCATAGTACTCCATGTTGCAGTTGCTTCTCATTACTTTCCAGTCCCTTACAGCTAGAACATTTTTGTTCCCTATACAGCAGCCTCACACCGTACATCTGGGGAGCACGTCCCATGACAGCGCCAGACAGATTCAAGGCATTCACTCAACTTTGTTTCAAACAGCAACTTTTACATGCAAGCAGAAAATTTAGCCACAGTTGTGATTTTGAATGTTTATGATTGCTAACACAAGCGCAACTTAATACCTGACCTTCTATAATTAAGTTTTGCTGTAAAGCAAAGTCAATGGCAAAGCCCAGACCAGAAGAGCAGTTTTCAGATTCACTACCTTGAATGCGCTGCACTCTCAATTTAGATCATTATAAACAATGGAGCACAAAACTAAGTCCAGCACTGTCTCATATTCACACATACAAAAGTAGGGTAGAACTCTGAAATGGGCTCCCTTCCCTCTAATCCAGCTGCTTTGGTTAATTTAAGGGTTGAAATCCACAATACTGGATTTAACAAAACAAATATAAAGCCAACAGGCATGATGGAGAATCATGTACATTATGCTCTAAGGTGAAGTTTGCAAATTTTAACACTTGTTTCCTCAGAACACTTTCACCAAAATACTATACCTGCGACCCAGCATGACAATTCCTCCTGTCTTGGGATTAATTTTGCAGTAATCACCATGGGCCCAGACACCTATTAGAGAACGACAAGTTTAAGCAGCTGGTTTCTTATTCATCCAGTCACAGCAGACATTTGTGTAACTGAACTCACATAACTTCATAAAATACATACGAAAATGTAACATATCAGATATACGTTGAGAACTGCCCACAGCAAATGTAGCAGTACTTAACTATGCAAACAATCCATAGTGCCTTTGCTACAGAGAGCTAGCGTACACAAAAGAGTAGCTTGCATATTAGGATCAAACCCTAAGTTATCTTCTGATTGCTTGTCTGCATGACTATACAGCGTCCTTTAGCAAACAGACACATAGCTTCTTTTATGATGTACAGTTCTGTGCAAGAAGCTTTCCCAGCTGGCACAATAGGTCTCAACAATTCCCCAGGGAGCTTATGCGCTTAATGTTCTTGATTTGTGTTAATGTAAAACCAGATTTTACTTTTCAAAGCTGGAATAATTTTTGTTATTTTTAAGATTAATACCACTACAGCAGCCTGCCACAAACAGAAATACAAGCCAATTCTACTCAAATTTTTCTAAAGAAAAAACAAACCTCAATGTGCACATATAAGACCATTTTTCTTACTTAACTGTTACAACCCTAAGCCTATTTACAAGGAAAGACAGAAAAGCGGTTTCAGACAGAACCTCTGGACCACAGTGATTTCAGTCTAACAACTGTCACGCAGATTATTTCTTTTTCCATTTACTGTTGTCAGGCTTACATGCAGACTGCAAGTTCCACATTCCCTCCATTTTCCTATACGATTATCTCCTGCTGCACATCCCGACTTCTCTCCTGAATCCACTCTGTATTGCTGCTATTTACAAAAAAGCTTCCATCTCCAAAAAGCAGCAGTTTGAGGTCCTGCTCCCATAAAAACCCCTGCCTAGTAGGCAGCAGGGAGTTCAGCATCAGCATGCCACAGAAGCAAAAGCTCTGGATGAGCAGAGCCCTCCACAATTGTTAGGAAGCAAGCCTCTGGCCCACAGTACCCATTCCTTTACTCTTAGCACCACTGGAAGACGGTATGAATGCAGAAAATGCATGTCTGAGGCAGCATATACTTAAGCCTCATACTAATGAGGTAGGTCAGCACTTACCCCTCAGGATTCACTCCGCCGGCTAGGCAGGAGCAGCCTGGCAGAGGTGCAGTAGCACTCCTTAATGGAGGATTGCTCCCTGACCTATTCAGCACTGTCATTTCACACTCATGCCAAGCAGTCCATGTCTGTACTGCAGATTATCAGGCTATTACAGTCACATCTTCCTAACGAGAGCAGGAGCAAAATGGGATTGGAGCTTTCCAGAGATTCTTATTAAATTGATCTGGACCCATACTCAAAACAAAGTACTAGAAAAGAGTGTGAGATACTGTGAAACGTGTCGTGGAGTTCTCACCCTGGAAATCTAGATTCAAAGCCGCACCTGCCTACCGCTGGGCAATAACAAACCTGTACCTTCCCAAGAGCACCAATACATTCTGTATCCTTGGTCAGTCTGAGCAGTATCTCAAGCCCTTCATTACATACCTGGGAATTTTGAAAAATAAGCCTTCCTGTACTTGTTTCCATTCTCATCGTTCCAGAAGTGCGTAGGCTGACAGGGAATAGGCTTGGTACAAACCAGCTCTCCACTTTCACCCCAAACTGGTTTTCCTGTTTGGAAAGAAAGAGCTATTGTCTGCATTTCTCTTCTGCAAACAATAGAGTACCAAAGCAAAGAGCATCTACAGTCATTACTGACATGTCACATGCTGATGTAGACAGGAAATGAGCTGTGACTGGTGGTCTTAACAGCTTGTGTTCAACTCCTAAACTCATCCTTCCCTTAACGTCAGTAACTTCAGGAGAGTTACACCACAGCATGGAAGCCAGCCTGGCATCCATAGCAACATAGCTAATTAGCACACACACCAGAGGCTACAATTTGGCCTTGATGTGCTTCAGCAGAGTAATGGAAAAGCAGTGAAGATAATCAATGTGTAAAAAGGCACTTGAGTCCAGATTAGATGGATCCAGATTCAGGTTTTGTGGAACACGTTTCCAAAGTGAAGTCACCCATTTAACAGCTGACCATTTACCCACCTGATGAATTAACACTGAGGTCATATAATGACGGTATTTCATAACCATGCATATTTTGGATAATAGTTACCTTCATCATTCCATGCTTCTACAGCCATTCCAAGGTTTCTGGCCTGAATTTCTCCTTTGTAAACTGGAACTGTAACATTTTGACCCATGAAGCACGAAATGATATCCGTCCCACCTACAATAAAAGAACTCTATTCAGAATACAAGAATACTTTTTGGAAAATGCAAAACCGAAAACTATGCAAGAACTCTAGAACAGCAAACTGCCACCTTTGCCAAATGCTTCTGATCTACATTAAGCAGCAGCACAGAACAGACAGTATTATCTAGGATGTTATGTGACTTAATAAAAGGAGGTTTCTTTTCTCACTATATATGTCTTTGTAAGTGTATGCCCTTCATGCAGAAATATTCCTTAAGGCATAACTTTTCTTCTTCCAACAGTTTCTTTAATCTCATTTAAGAAAATTTCCTTCTATATAAGAACCTGAACAGGCCCCGGTTTATAGACTTAGACATTTAAGATCAGTTGGAAACATTTCCTTGTTTGTTTTCATTAGTTTGAAGTCACCAGTCAAGCTATTCCTCTCAATATTTACTTAGCTTGTATATCTTGTTCTCAGTAGCACAGGGCAGGGGAGCCATGCCTACAGGATGAACAGTTATCAACAAAAAAACCGTTGAAGTGCTTAACTGGAATATTTATAGTCTTTCTAGGACTTCAAGGAAGCAGAATAAAGACATGAATCAATCATGCTAGCTTTATTCAAAAACAGTCTTCCACATTTGAGACTATCGATGTCTATAGTAGCAAGCTCAAGGTTCAGCACTACTCTTACTAGGACCAAAGTCAGAGGTGACTTCAGTAGCTGAATAGTCAGACTTCAAAAAAAGCTAAACAGAGTTAAAACGCCCTTTGAAAAAGTCAGTCCTCATTACAAAACAGAATGAGGAGTTCTGTGGTGGACCTGATGTGAATAGAAGTTGCCTCAGCTAGCGCTCCTCACAACAAACTGCACAGTATGTGGGCTTGATATTTCTCTAATTATATAATTTACAAAAAAATCTGTCTGTGGTGCCAATTACTTGGCACAAAAGAATTGAAATGGGAACATGGAAAAACCTTTCCAAGAGGTATTTTCTGCTAAAGTCAGCTATTTGCAGAACAGTATGTTCTGTAGGTTAATAGACTCTTTTCTTGATCTCACCCTGCTACCCCTAAGGACAGGCAGTCAAAATAAATGATCCTGCTTAAAAAAAGCCAAAACCCAAAACATCCACCTAAAAGAAACATTCAGAAACGTTCCACCTAAAAGCCTTGAGTGTAGGAGCTTCATTATGGCACAACAAATTAAGCAAAAAATCTCTGCACTAAAACGACAATTAATTCCAGCTTAACTATAACCAAGTCTGAATGATTCAAGGCTTAAGCTTCCCAAATATCCATCAGCAAACAAGGCAGAAGGAAATGCACAGGCACTGAACAGAATTAGGAAGATGCACGCAGCACAGAAGCGTCACCTGAAACGGATCCCAGGAGGACACTGCTTTTTATATGTTTGTAGACATACTCATAGCTTTGAGATTTGAGCGGTGATCCTGTAGACAGTATAGTGTGGAGTGTCTGGAGATTGTGTGTTTCACCTTCAAAAGCAGGAAATCAAAATAGATTAAGGTAGAATTTTTACAAGATCTTGTAACTATTTGTCACAACAATCCAGAATAATTACATCAAGGACTTTGTGACAAGACACAAGGCCAGAACCTGGTAAGGAAAGGCAGCAGGGAGGATGAAAGGGACTCAATAGCTTATTGAAGCTTACATGGTTTTAAATTTTTCTCTTCTAGCACAGCCAGCCACTTTGCACCCGTTCCAAGGATGGTGATCCTAGAGGGGGGAAAAAATGTTTAAATGTTTTGCATATTTAAATATGCTAAGATTCTAAAGACCTGCAATTGCCACTGCAGTAAGCAGAGGCTGACAGACACTCTGTACATTGATCGGTCAAGCAATGTAGTCTCTTAAAGCTTTCTAAGTGCAAGGCACATCCTCTTGAGCAATCAAAATCAGTCAGATCACTTGTCATTTCTGCAGCTTTGGAACTTCTAATTGTGTCTTTAAATATTAAGCAAAGCTTTCCCATCTTGTGGAAAATGTTCACTTTCATTTACAGGAATTCGTAACTGCAGAACATTCTAAAGACATCCCAAAACGTTGCAATGTTTACTTCATTAATGGGCCATAATTGCCACTAAGCTGTTTAAAACAAAACTGCTGCCTTGTTACACTGTTACACAAAAATTCTGCCATTTCAGGGCACAGTTTAACAAAGAATACTTCACTCTGCAGACAGTCATGGATTTTCTTAGATACCTGTTCAGTTTCCACTGATGACAATCTGAGTCGCAGGTGCCTAACTGGACATGAAATTTGGCCTAATAACTAAACAACTGAATTATGCCCTTACAAAAAGCGTATTTAGAGCTCCCCAATACAACATAATTAAAATTTGAAATGAAGGCCGTACCCCTTCCATACTCTATTAATGGAAGTGCTAGTTTATTGTTTCTGCTGACTTTCAGGAAATACTCCTCCTTGCCTTCTGCTAATTCATTTTATATTACAGCAATAAACTCACTCAAGAAAATGCAGAGACACACATAAGCACAAGGGATACAGCCTGACAGCACAGAACACGGACAATACACACATCAGCAGAACTTGAAATAAGATCCTGGTGTCTTTGCTTTTACTCCAAAGGCAAGACGGAAGCTAGAACAGCTCTCAAGATAATAATACCATTTCAGACACACAGAGAGGGCTGTTTCATCGCCATCAAAAGGGGATGTCTTCCTCTGCCATTTAGGTGGATGACAGTTACTGAGAGAGCCAGGCTATTTGCACAAACACATCAGTTCAGAGCAATTTATCAGGTACACAGGAGGAACACCGCGAGAGCCCACAGAAGTACACCGCTCCTCCAGTTATCACAGAGTCCCAGCACGGTAGGGGTTGGAAGGGACCTCTGTGGGTCACCCAGCCCAACCCCCTGCCGAAGCAGGGTCACCCAGAGCAGGCTGCACAGGACCTTGTCCAGGCGGGTCTGGAATATCTCCAGAGAAGGAGACTCCACAACCTCCCTGGGCAGCCTGGGCCAG
>Ga0065711_1010510_pt1 | contig 10480 bp, 10 predicted proteins | sample Hoacrofraction12_FD_59098 | JGI IMG/M metagenome (GOLD analysis project Ga0065711, IMG submission 59098) | Hoatzin crop microbial communities from Cojedes, Venezuela - Epithelial fraction 12 v2 (version 2) | ecosystem: Host-associated > Birds > Digestive system > Esophagus > Crop | place...
GGGTCCGGCAGAGTTGCCCATAAACTAGGGGAATCCTACCCAATCCAACCTGGCAATCAAAGGCGAACATAAAAATCCTACCCAATCCCACGGAAACGAAATAAGTCATAGAATTTCGATTCGGCAGAGTTGCCCATAAACTAGGGGAATCCTACCCAATCCAACCTGGCAATCAAAGGCGAACATAAAAAATCCTACCCAATCCTATGAACCACGGAATGAAGATGTATAAGGATTGTTTTAAGCGGGTGATTGACTTCTGCGTGGCGTTGTGCGCGCTGGTGTGCCTCTCGCCCCTGCTGTTGGTCGTCACCGTCTGGCTGCACTTCGCCAACCGCGGTGCCGGCGCGTTCTTCCTGCAGGAGCGCCCGGGTCGTCACGCCAAGCCCTTCCGCATCATCAAGTTCAAGACGATGACCGACGAGCGCGACGCCGACGGCAACCTCCTGCCCGACGCCCGCCGCCTCACCCCCGTGGGACGCTTCGTCCGCAGCACCAGCATCGACGAGTTGCCCCAGTTGATCAACGTCCTGCGCGGCGACATGGCGCTCATCGGCCCCCGACCCCTGCTGATGCAGTACCTCCCCCTCTACAGCCCCGAGCAGGCGCGCCGCCACGAGGTGCGTCCCGGCATCACCGGATGGGCGCAGTGCCACGGCCGCAACGCCATCTCCTGGACCGAGAAGTTCCGCCTCGACGTCTGGTATGTGGACCACGTCAGCCTCCGCACCGACCTGCAGGTCATCCTCACCACCATCAAGAAGGTCATCCGCCGCGACGGCATCTCCCAGCAGGGCAGCGCCACCATGGAAGCCTTCAACGGCCACAACTAATCTCGTGTGAGTATTTCGTGGGGTATTTCGTGGGATTGGGGTATTTCGTGTGATTGGGGTATTTCGTGTGATTGGGGTATTTCGTGTGATTGGGGTATTTCGTGGGATTGGGTATTTCGTGGGATTGGGTCTGATTTAAAAGATCTGAAAAATGCTTCGCATTTTAATGTGAGATTTATATCTTAACCTAATCCGTAGCAAAGGAGAAAAAAATCATACCTAATCAGACCAAATCTTACGAAACAAAAAAATCCAACGGAACAAAAACAATCGAAAGAAACGAAAGAAACAAAAACAGATAATAACGATATGGAGCAAAACACCCCATCACGAATCACGCTGAGCGTTGTCGTCTCGTGCTATAATGTGACGCGCTACCTGCCTGCCTTTTTCGACATCCTCTCGCGGCAGTGGCCCACGCGCGACGACTACGAAATCATCTTTGTCAACGACGCCAGCACCGACGACACCCTCGCCGTGCTCCGGCAATATGCCGCCACCAACCCCCACGCGCGTGTCATCGACAAGCCCGTCAACCAAGGCCTCTCCGAGGCGCGCAACACCGGCATCGACAACGCCCGCGGCGAGTGGATCACCTTCCCCGACAGCGATGACGGCCTGGTCGATGGCGCACTCGAGGCATTGATGAACGTGGCTGACACCACCTCGCTCAACGCCATCGTCCACAACTACGCCCGCGTCTCCGAAACCGAGTATAACGAGCAAATGCTCCGCACCGACATCGCCGCCCACATCACCCCCGTGGAGCGTCACGTCGAAAACACCCTCGTCTCCAGCTCGGCATGGGCAAAGCTTTTCCGCGTATCCGTCCTGCGTGATAACTCGTTGCGTTTTAAGGTCGTTGCTAATTGCGAGGACACGGTCTTTAGCGCCACCTTTTTCTCCGCCTATCAGCAATATCTCTTTATCGATGAGGAACTGTATGTTTATGTTAAACGCACAGGCTCACTCACCGATGGCATCGACCAAGCGCGCTGCCGACGCATGGCCGAAGGCTTCCTGCAAGGCATGGGCATCGTCAACGACCAGTACCGCCAAGGCAAGGTCTTACCGCAATTTCGCGACCATTTTTGCGCCCTCGAGTTGTATATGATGCTGGCTCCAACCATTCACGCCCATTACTCACTGGCTGAGATGCGCGACATCTGCAAGCGGCTAAAAGACGAAGATGCCCTAAAACCCTTCTTCCACACCCTTGCCGAGCGCGTCCGCATTTTCCTATATAGCCACCCCACATTCTTTTGGGCGCTCACACCCGCCCTCAGGCTCGTTGTAAACCGTCACATTTAATTCACTGAAAATTACGGAAAATCCACAGCATAGACGCATTAAAAACAAGACGACAATGAAAATAGCGTATTGCCTCAATCTGTTATATCTGCCCGGTGGCGTTGAGCGCATTGTCACTGCCAAGGCTAATTGGCTGGCGCGGCTCGGCTACGATGTTACGCTCATCGTCTATGACCACAAGGGTGACTGCGCTTTCACCCTGGAACCATCGGTCAAAATTGTGGACCTCAATTTAGGCAAGTTACCCACCCCGCGTTTCCCTTGGCGAGGACCCGAAGTAACCGCCTATCGCGAGAAACTCACCGCCGAGCTGATGCGCGAACATTACGATATCGTCATCTCTACCGGTCGCTGGGAACTCTATTTTCTGCCTTCTATTCCCGATGGCAGCAAGAAAGTGCTGGAACTTCACGAGACCCTGCATTACAACGAAATATACCGACAAAACGAAAGGTGGCTCGCGCGCATGAACGGCAAACTCATCACTTGGATGCGAATCCGTAGCGCCCGCAAGTTCGACCGCGTCGTGATGCTCAACAGCCGCGACTACGAGGAAATGCGCTGCCACACACGCAAAGCGGTGAGAATCACCAATTTCTGCTCGGTGCAGCCGCACGCCTTTTCTACTTGCGAAAACAAGCAAGTGATTGCCGTGGGGCGCGTTTATGACCGCGTGAAGGGCTTCGATTACCTGCTCGATGCGTGGGCTTTGGTCATCAAGAAGCACCCCGACTGGCAACTCGCTATCTATGGCGAAACGAGAGATAATGACTTTAATAAGGCGATTGAAGAGAAAAGACAACAACTTCAGCTGTCTGCCGATATCTTCAAGGGCAAAAGCAACGACATTATGGCGCGCTATGCCGAGAGCAGCATCATGGTCTGCTCATCCCGTTACGAATGTTTTCCGCTGGTGCCTATCGAGGCGGCGGCGTGTGGTCTGCCTGTCGTGTCGTTCGACTGCCTCAACGGTCCGCGCGACATTATCGAGGACGGCAAGACCGGCATCCTCGTGCCGCAGGTGGGCGACGTGCAAGGTCTCGCCGATGCCATCTGTCGCCTCATCGAGGACGAGCCCCTGCGCAAGCAAATGGGCATCGCCGCGCGCGAAACACCCAAACGCTTCGACCCCGAAACCATCATGCAACAATGGGATCAACTCTTCCAACAACTCCTAAAAGAAAAATAAAATGACTGAAAAGAATGAAATACCCTTGAGCGTCATTATGCCCGTGTATAACGTGGAGAAATACCTCCCCACGATGGTGGATTCGGTGTTGGCACAGACCTACCGTGACTTCGAGCTCATCATGGTGGACGACGGCAGCACCGATGGCAGTGGCGCCCTCTGCGACGACTACGCCGCCCGCGATGCCCGTGTCCGCGTCATCCACAAAGAAAATGGCGGCGTCAGCACCGCCCGCAACACCGGCATCGAAGCCGCCCGAGGCGAGTACATCTATTTTGCCGACAGCGACGACTACCTCTATCCCGAAACGCTGGAGACCATGATGCGCGAAATCGGTGACCGCGACTTCTTGATGATGGAATACGCCCAAGGCGCGCGCACAGAATTTGAGGAAGTCTCGAGAGAACGCGTTGCCACCGTTCACGCCCGCCTAATTGCGGATGACTTTGAGGGTCTTTGCCACCTCTTTATTCCTATTCTCGGCGACCTAGGTGGGTTGCCGCGTAGCTTGGTGCGTCGCGACATCATCATCGACAACAACCTGCGATTCTCCACCAAGTTCCGCGTGGGCGAAGACATGGCGTTCTCTTTTAACTATATCCGCCACATCCGTTCGGCTGTGCGGATTGATTACCAAGGCTTTTACTACATGCAGAACAGCGGCTCGGCGATGCATGACTATCGGCGCATTCCTGAAGATGCGTATTTTAATATGACTGCGCAAATTTTTGATGCGAACATCGAGCATTTCCAACTCACCGAGAAGCAGAAAGAGGACTGGCTCGATTGTTTTGCCAAAAGGCACTATTTCGTTTATATCCCTTTTCTGCTGAAAGGCTACCAGCCCGAGTGCCGCGTCCCTCGCCAGGAGCGCCTACGCCGATGGAAAAAAGTGCGCAATGACAAGCTATTCCAACATGCCCACAAAATGTCGTTTTGGAAGCCCCGCAATTACCGCATCGTCGAGTATTGCTGCACTTCGGGGCTCTACCCCCTTGCCGACCCCCTGCTCAGCTTCCTCGGCAGCCGCAACAAGCTCCGCTTTAGCCGTATGAACCCATAAAAAAGAAAAATAAAATGAGCATCAAAGAAAAGATATTAAAACCGGCATACGTCACTTACGCCAAGTTCCTTGAGTCAAGAAAGAAACAACACCTGCGCGAGATGTATCAGGCAAACAAGGCTCGTGGCGAGGCGTTGCGCAAAAAAGATGTCATCAAGGTGCTGTTTATCTTGCCCAACCTGCCCAAATGGAAAACCGAGACGCTGTACCTCGCCATGCGCGAGCATCCCCGCTTCGACCCCATGATTGCTGTGGCAGCAGGCACCACCGATTTTCCGTCAGAAATTATCAAGAAAATCACCACACTCGAGAATTATTTAAAGCAAAAGGGATACGACTTCGAGGAGATATCCGCAGCCATAGATGTTAACGAGCGGCTGAAGCCCGACATCGTGTTCTATCAGGAGGCAGCTTCTTGTGGTGGCTTGAATCAGATGCTGCAGTTTCAAAACTTAGAAAATTGCGTTTTTTGCTACATTAGCTATGGCTTTGGTATTACAGCAGGGGACCATACAATGAATACACCATTACAACAAGCTTGCTGGAAACAGTTTGTGCAAAGCCCCATCGAAGTGCAACAGGCAGTGCCAATAATGCTCACAAAGGGTGAAAACGTGGTCGTGACGGGTCGTACCATGGCGGATATGTTGATGGCGCCTGCCGAGAGCGACCCCTGGAAAGCGCAGAACAAACCCAAAAAACGCATCATCTGGGCGCCACACCACACCATCGGAACATCCTACGATATTATCCACTTTGGCAATTTCCTGCAGTATGCCGATTTTATGGTGGAGTTGGCAGAACGCACCGCCGACACCGTGCAATGGGCATTTAAGCCGCATCCCGTGCTCAAGCAAAAACTGCAATATCTATGGGGAATGGAAAAGACCGATGCGTATTACCAACGCTGGGCGACGATGCCCAACACGCAACTCGAGGAGGGTGCCTACGCCGATCTCTTTAAGCATAGCGATGCGATGGTGCACGACAGTGGCGCCTTCATCGTCGAGTATCTCTATATGCACAACCCCTGCATGTTTCTAAATAATGGTAATGATTTAAACCTCAATGAGTTTGGCCAGGGTTGCCACGATGTTTATTACCAGGGCAGCACGCCAGAAGACATTGAGCAGTTTGTGCAAAACGTCATCGCCGGCATCGACCCCCGCCGCGACGAGCGCGAAGCGTTCTTTAACGCCCACCTGCTGCCGCCCAACGGCCGCACCGCCACCGAAAACGTTATCGCTGCCATCCTCGGCGAGCCCCCCTACGATAAATAACCAACTATGACAAAAGTAATCACATACGGCACTTACGATATGCTCCACTACGGCCACATCCGCCTGCTGGAGCGTAACCCGTGTTTGGTCGTGATGAAGAGCATCAGCAAGAGCTTCGGCGTGCCGGGGCAGCGGCTGGGCGAGGTGTCCTATCTGCGCGTCATCCCCTCACAAGCCAATTATTTCCTGTGCGAGGTGACGGGCAACATCAGCGCGCACGACCTAACCGAGCAACTGCTGCTGCGTAACAACATCCTCATCAAGGATTGCAACAACAAAATGGGGCTCACCGGCAAAAACTATATCCGCATCGCCGTCCGCGACCACCACGACAACGACACCCTCGTCGATGCATTGAAATCCCTCACCTAACCTATAAATTGAAAAATCATGAATCCGGTTGTTCGCTTTAAAAAGCAACTTATCAACGTCCGCATCCGCTGGAACGAGAGTAAGCGGTTGCGCAAGAAATTAAGCGAGAGAGCAAAACAAAACCATACTATAGCGCCCTCTACGCTCTATCTGTTTCTCGACGGCTATATGGCGCACTTCGAGTGCGGTGCCGATATTGAGGAGTACACTCTGTTATTCCTCCACGAGAAAAAACGCTATGTGCGCCGTAACACGCTGACATATAAGCGCTTTAACGATGATTTATACCAACGATGGAACCCCGTCGAAGTCCGCGAGATATTCATCAAAAAAGTGACTTTCCTAAAGGAGTTTGCGCAGTTTGTCGATCGCGAGTGGATTTATCCCGCTGAAGCCACCGAGGACGATTTCCTCGCCTTCGCCCATCGACATGACGTCATCTTTGCCAAGCCCGGAGATGGCTCATTCGGCATCGGCGCCGAGAAAATCGACACTACCGGCAAAAGCGACGATGAGCTGCGTGCCCTCTACAGCGACCTGCGCAGCAAGGATATGCTTGTCGAGCAGTGCGTCGAGCGCCATCCCGACATGATTTTTGGCAACAAGTCGGTCAACACCGTCCGCGTTGTCACCCTGCTGGACCGTCAAGGCAAGCCGCACATCATTGCCGCCTACTTGCGCGCAGGCGTTGGCGACTCTGTCGTCGATAACGGCTATTCCGGCGGCGTGTCCTACAACGTCGACGCGAAACTGGGCGTCATCACCGAGCCGGGCATGCTGGTCGGCGGTGAAAAAGACATCATCGTTCATCCGCAGACCGATATCGTCATGGTAGGTCGCCAAATCCCCCACTGGGACAAGGTGATTGACATCGTCACCCGCGCCGCCAAGGTGCATCCCGCGTGCCGCTACGTCGGCTGGGATGTCGCCATCCGCCCCGATGGCATCGAATTCATCGAGGGCAACAACCGCGCCAACATCGAAATCTACGAAGGCTTCTCCCGCACCGGCTACTACAGCCTGCTGAAATCCCTCACCTAACCTATAGGGGGGCGCTTACACGGTTTACATAAATTGAATATAATATTATGAGTGCCATTTCAAAACTAAAAAAGGCGTTGTGCAAAAGCAAGTATTGCAGGTGTGCATCGATTTTGTTGCACCCCAACCGCTATGGTGACCCCACGGGTGAGAAAACGTACTATCCCGAGCTTCCCCGCAAGTCGGTCCGCGAAATACAAAAGGACTTCATCAGCTGTATCATGAAGCATAACATGGTAATGAAGGATGAATACTATTGCATGGGCATTGACCGAAAAGGGGAGAAATTGAGTGACTACATTTTCGACACGTATGATGGCCATTTAGGATACACGCGCAGTGCGAACTCGCTGCCCGATCAAACGATAGGGCACAACTACTTATGCACGGCTAACGATAAGTATGTATTTGCCCTTGCCGCAGAGGCGATGGGGCTACCAATCCCTAAGACCTTTGGCTTGTATGCTGATGGACAAATTTTCCTTCACGACGAAAAGCGATACATTCCGTTATCCGATATCGTGAACTACGACCTGGACGTGATGTTTAAGCCCGCGACAGGGGTGGGCGGCAAGGGCATCGTTCACATCATTGTAGAAGACGGGAAGATTAGGGAAGGCAGTGCCATGGCGCCCTATAAGTATTTGAGTGCAAGCGAGTTACAGAAAATGCTCGATAAAAACGATGGGTCGCGATTCTACACAGGAGTGCATTTGATTCAAAATTTCGCGGGCAACCAGCATCCCGATATGAAGCGACTGTTCCCGGGTTCGCTCAACACGTTGCGTGTGTCGGTGGCAAAGAATCCCGAGACGGGCGAATATGATGTGATGGGGCTGATGTGCCTGATGGGCGCCGGCGATATGATCGTGAGCAACTGGCACTTTGGCGGCGTGGTGGTGAATGTGTTGCCCGATGGTCACCTCGACCGCTACGGCTTCTCGAATGCCCACAAACGCGTTGAGCGCCATCCCGACACGGGCGTGGTCTTCAGCGAGATAAAAATCCCGTTCTTTGAGGAAACCATCGAGATGGCAAAGAAAGCAACGGCGATGTTCTATGGTCACAGAACCCTTGGTTGGGACTTCGCTTTCACCGAGGACGGACCCGTCATCATCGAGACCAACAACACCTGGGGCGTTGTCGCTCACCAGATGGTGGAAGGCCGCGGATGGGCAGCCCTGGACAAAAAATACTTCGGCGATATCGAACTATAACAGCAATTATGAATCCGGTTGTTCGCTTCAAGATGCAGCGACATGGCACGCGCACGGGTTACTACTCGCTGATGAAATCCCTTACCTAATCTATAGATTGAGAAATTATGAATAATCCATTTATCCGCATCAAGAAGCAATTCAGAGGGGCGCGCATACGCTGGAACGAGAGTAAGCAGTTGCGCGAGAAATTGCTTAAGCGTTACAGCTCGATGCGCTTCACCAAAATTCCCTCGACGCTCTATTTTTTCCTCGACAACTATAAGGCGCACCACCAGTGTGGCGCCAATATTGAGGAATACGCGCTGATGCATCTCTACGAGAAAAAAAGCTATGTGCGCCGTAACACGCTGACCAAAAAGCGCTTAGATAATGATTTATTACCACGCTGGAACCCGGTCGAAGTCCACCCATTATTTTGCCACAAAGTGCGTTTCTTAAAAGAATATGCGCAGTTTGTCGATCGCGAGTGGATTTATCCTGCCGAAGCCACCGAGGAGGCATTCCTCGCTTTTGCCCGTCGTCATGGCGTGCTGTTTGTCAAACCGGAAGATGGCCTTCAGGGAAGAAACGCCGAGAAAATCGACACAACCGGCAAGAGCGACGACGAGCTGCGTGCCCTCTATAACGACCTGCGCAGCAAGGATATGCTTGCCGAGCAGTGCATCGAGCGCCATCCCGACATGATTTTTGGCAACAAGTCGGTCAACACCGTCCGCGTCGTCACCCTGCTGGACCGTCAAGGCAAGCCGCACATCATTGCCACCTACATGCGCACAGGCATTGGCGATGCTATCGTCGATAACACCCATTCCGGCGGTGTGGCGTACAACATCGACGTGCAGCGGGGCATTATCAAAGAGCCCGGCATGCTGAGCGACGGGGAGCAAGGCGTCGTCGTTCATCCCCAGACCGACATCGTCATGGTCGGCCGCCAAATCCCTCTCTGGGACAAGGTGATAGACATCGTCACCCGCGCCGCGCTGTTGCATCCCGAATGCCGCTACGTCGGCTGGGATGTCGCGATTCGTCCCGATGGCATCGAATTCATCGAGGGCAACCACTACGCCGCCATCGATGTCTTCGAAGCCTTCTCCCGCACGGGTTACTACTCGCTGTTGAAATCCCTTACATAGCCGCGCCTTATGCTGCTGATATTTAAATAGTTTTGTTTTATGAGTAAAAATATCGCGATTGTTTTGTCGGGTGGGGTAGGGAGCCGTATGGGTTCCGACCGCCCGAAACAGTACCTCGAAATCGAGGGCAAACCGATTATCGCCCACGCGGTGCAGACGTTTGCGGCGCACCCACGCATCGACGCGCTGGTCATCGCCGTCGCGCCGGAGTGGGAGGACTATGTGCGCGACCTCTTTGCCGTGGCATCGACGCCGATCTACTACGCGCCGGCGGGCGAGACGCGCCAGTACTCTATCTTCAACGCGCTGGAGGCAGCCGAGCGGGCGGGCTACGGCGGCGACGACATCGTCATCGTGCACGACGCGGCGCGCCCCTTCGTCAGCCGTGAGCTCATCGACCGCTGCATCGACGCGGTGGCGGAGGGCTACGATGGCGCCCTGCCGGTGCTGCCGGTGAAGGACACCATCTACCAGAGCGCGGACGGCGTCAGCATCGGCAACCTGCTGCCGCGCGCGCAGCTCTTTGCCGGACAGGCGCCGGAGAGCTTCCGCCTCGTGCCCTACCTGCAGCTGCACCGCCAGACGCCGCGCGAGGAGCTGCTGCTCATCAATGGCAGCACGGAGCTGGCGTACATCGCGCGCTGGAACGTGAAACTCATCGAGGGCGACGAGCGCAACTTCAAAATCACCACCCCCGAGGACATCACCCGCATGGTCCAAACCCTCCACCACCTTGTCAGTTAGGAGTTAGGAGTTTCCTCGCCTGGTGTTTTTCCTCACGCAGACCTCCGCAGACTCCCCGCAGACTCCCCGCAGACTCCCCGCAGACAAAGAACTCCTAACTCCTAACTCCTAACTCCTAACTTAATATGAAAGAGATATGAAAGAGAAGACAATGAAAGCGAATGCGCTGCATGGCGTGGACGACCTGCGCTATGAGGACGTGCCGATGCCTACCCTCGGCGAGGGCGAGGTGCTCGTGCGCGTGCGTGCCTGCGGCATCTGCGGCTCCGACCTGCCGCGCGTGTTGCAAAATGG
>Ga0065711_1012910_pt1 | contig 10480 bp, 9 predicted proteins | sample Hoacrofraction12_FD_59098 | JGI IMG/M metagenome (GOLD analysis project Ga0065711, IMG submission 59098) | Hoatzin crop microbial communities from Cojedes, Venezuela - Epithelial fraction 12 v2 (version 2) | ecosystem: Host-associated > Birds > Digestive system > Esophagus > Crop | place...
ACCAGGCCGATGGCGAAATCGTCAACCTCTTCATGGACTATGAGACCTTTGGCGAGCACCAGAGCGCAGATACAGGCATCTTCGACTTCATGAAGTCCCTGCCCGATGCTGCCATCGCCAGCGGCAAGTTCAATTTCGTAACCCCTGCAGAGGCTGCCAAGAAACTCCAACCTACATCCGAACTCGATGTTCCCAACCCCATTTCATGGGCAGACGAAGAGAGGGATGTTACCGCTTGGCTTGGCAACGAGCTCCAGCAGGAGGCATTCAACAAGCTTTATGGATTGGTTGAGAAACTCTCCATCATTGACGACCCCGTTCTTTGGAGCGACTTCGGTCATCTGCAGGAGAGCGACCACTTCTATTATATGTGTACCAAGTTCTTCTCCGATGGAGATGTTCACAAGTATTTCAACCCCTACGATACCCCCTATGAAGCATTCATCAACTACATGAATGTATTAAGTGATTTTATTATAAGAGTAAACGACGCGTATGCAACTAAACAATGATGCCCCAAGTTGGGCAAGCGTCCGTGTGACGCGACATCTTCCTGATGAACTTTCAGGACTTGAGACCCTATGTAAGAATTTGTGGTGGTGCTGGAATGATAGAGCCAAAGCCCTGTTCAAGTATATTGATGCAGATTTATGGCATAAGTCCTCGCATAACCCCATGGTTATTCTGGACGCTGTAAGTCTGAAAAGGTACAAGCAGCTCGCAAAGGATGAGGTTTTCCTGAGCCATCTGCGCTCCGTAATGGACGAGTTCAACGCCTACATGGCAGAGAAAGACCGCCGTGGCAAGCCTTCAATGGCCTACTTCTGCATGGAGTATGGTCTGGATGCTTCCCTTCAGATTTATTCCGGTGGCCTCGGACTTCTTGCAGGTGACTACCTCAAGGAAAGCAGCGACATGAATGTTAACATGGTCGCAGTAGGTCTGCTTTACCGTTATGGCTACTTTACCCAGAGAATTACCCCTCAGGGCAACCAGGTGGCAGAATACAATGCCCAGGACTTCCTGAAGATTCCTGCAGAGCCTGTAACCGACTCTGAAGGCAAATGGGTAACAGTATCCATGAAGATGCTGGACCGCGAGATGAAGGCCCGCATCTGGAGAGTACCCGTAGGCCGTACCGACCTCTACCTCCTCGACACCGACTTTGAGGACAACGCTCCCGAGGACCGTCAGGTAACCCACCAGCTCTATGGTGGCAACTGGGAGAACCGTCTCAAGCAGGAAATCCTGCTCGGTATCGGTGGTATCAGGGCCCTGCGCCTGCTGGGTCTCAACCCCGAAATCTACCACTGCAACGAGGGACACGCCGCCTTCATCGGCCTGGAGCGTCTCCGCGAATTCATGCAGAATGATGGACTGAAATTCGACGAGGCACTTGAGCTCGTGAGGGCTTCCAGCCTCTTCACAACCCATACCCCTGTTCCCGCTGGCCACGACGCCTTCGAGGAAGATATGCTTTACAGGTTCATGGGCCACTACCCCGAGCGTTTTGGCATTACCTGGAGGGATTTGCTTAGCCTCGGTAAAGTAAATGTAGACGACAAGAGCGAGCGCTTCAGCATGAGTGTTCTCGCTGCCAACTGCTCACAGAATGTGAATGGCGTATCCATGCTTCACGGCAAGGTAAGCCAGGAGATTTTCGCACGCATGTACCCCGGCTATCTGCCTGAGGAACTGCATGTTAGCTATGTCACCAATGGTGTGCACTATCCCACTTGGGCATCCAAGGAATGGAAGGCCATCCACGCCCGCGTATTCGGCAACGACTTCCAGACCCACCATTACGACAAGCGCTGCTTCGAGGGAATCTACAACATCAGCGACGAGGAAGTTTGGGAGACCCGCAAGATTCTCAAGAAGGAGCTTATCCGCATCGTTGTAAACAAACTGTCCGACCCTGAAGTCAGCAGCCACTATTCACCTAGCCAGGTAATCGCAATCAAGGAGCGTCTTAGCGAGGATGTACTTACCATCGGTTTCGCCCGCCGCTTTGCTACCTACAAGCGTGCAACCTTGCTCTTCAGCGACCTCGACAGGCTCGATGCCATCGTAAACGACCCTGAGCATCCCGTTCAGTTCATATTTGCAGGTAAGGCTCACCCCGCCGACGGCGCAGGTCAGGACCTTATCAAGAGGATTATCGAAATCTCCAAGCAGGACAGGTTCCTCGGACGCATCGTATTCGTACCTGGTTACGACATCTCCCTTGCCAAGAGGCTTGTGCAGGGCGTAGATGTATGGATGAACAACCCTACCCGTCCCCAGGAGGCATCAGGTACCTCTGGCGAGAAGGCTGCAATGAACGGCGTTATGCACTTCAGCGTGCTTGACGGCTGGTGGGTGGAAGGTTACAAGGAAGGCTGCGGCTGGGCTCTGCCCCAGGAGCGCACCTACGACGACCAGAACTACCAGAACGAGTTGGACGCCGCTACCATCTACGCAACCATCGAGAACGAAATTGCTCCCGCATACTACGATATCGACAAGAATACAGGCCGCTCAGCGCAGTGGATTTCCTATATCAAGAATACCATCGCCCATGTAGCCTGCGACTTCACCACCAACAGGATGATGGAGGACTACTGCATCCAGTACTACCAGCCCCAGTTCGACCGCTTTAACGAGCTGGCAGCCAATAAGTTCGCCAAGGCAAAGGAGATTGCCGCATGGAAGAAGAAGGTAATGGAAGCATGGCCTAACATTAAGGTTCTGTCCTACACTTCACCTAACGCTTCATACGTGCTTTCTTCCAAGAACCCCATGAATAGCGAGGTGGTACTGAATCTTGCAGGACTTAAGCCCGAGGATATCGGAGTTGAGTTGATTTTTGCCGTAGCCGACAAGAAGAATGTCCTGCACATCCAGGAAAAACTCGACTACGAAGTTAAGAAGGTGGACAAGGAGAGCGGAGATGTAACATACGCCGCTTCCGTTATTCCTGAGAGGACCGGTATGTACCAGATTGGCATCCGCGTTTATCCCAAGAACGACCTGCTGCCCCACCGTCAGGACTTCCCTCTGGTTAAATGGCTGTAGGAGCGACCGGATTTTTTGACGGCGTTCATGTTGGACACCGTCTCGTGATAGAGACTCTCGTAAGCTCAGCGCGTGAGCGCGGCGAAGAGAGTCTCATTATCACTCTTTGGCCACACCCCAGACTGGTGCTTCAGAATGGGGCCTTGGATTTGAAGCTGTTGAATACGCTGGACGAGAAAATTGACTTACTGAAGGGCCTGGGAGTGGATAGGATTGAGGTATTACCCTTTACGGAAGACCTTAGCCGCATGTCCACCTCCGAATATTTGAGCCAGATTGTACGCGATCGTTTTGGCTGCTCCGCAGTCCTGCTGGGCTACGATAACCGCATCGGTCACGATATGATCAGCCCCGAGAGAACTGCCGTGCTGGCAGGGGAGTTGGGACTGGATGTAATCTGCACCGACAAGGTATCGTCCGTAGGAATCGCGGTAAGCTCCACCAAGATTCGCCGCGCACTGCAGGCTGGAGATGTCGAACTGGCATCCAAGTTCCTGTGCTACGACTACCGCCTCCAAGGCGAGGTAGTCCACGGCAAGAAACTTGGACGCACAATCGGCTATCCTACTGCCAATCTGGAACTTAGCGAGCCACTCAAACTCGTGCCCGCGGCCGGAGTCTACCTGAGTGATGTAAGCATTGGCGACCGCAGCTTTAAGGGTATGACGAATATAGGCAAGACCATCGAGACCCATATTTTCGGGTTCGACGAGGAGATTTACGGCCAGACTATCGGCATCTCTTTTGTTAAGAGAGTGCGTGACGAGAAGAGTTTTGCTTCGATCGATGAACTAAAGGAGCAACTCTCCCAGGATGAATTGAACTGTAAAAACCTTATATTTGGATTATGACAAAGTTTACAACATCTGTGACCCCGTTTGACTTTCTGCAGTCTTCACAGCCCAAGAAGGTCGAAAAGGCCAAGCCAAAGCAGCAGGCTAAGCCCCAGCCCAAAAAGCCAGTGCTCCAGGAGCCAGAGAAGAAAGTAAAGGAGAAGATTGACAAGAAGAAACTTATCATCTACTCCGAGATTATGAAACCAAAATATGACTTATAATTTTTAATTATGCCACAAGTACACTATATGAGCCAGGAAGGGCTCGACCAGCTCAAGAAAGAGCTCGCTGAGGCAATCGCCCAGCGTCCGGCGATTTCGGCTGCCATTGCAGAGGCCCGCGAAAAGGGTGATTTAAGCGAAAATGCCGAATATGAATCTGCACGCGAGGCTCAGGGCCTGCTGGAGCTCAAGATTGCCAAGCTCCAGGACAAGGTTGCCAATGCCAAGGTCGTGGACGGTTCCCAGCTCAGCACCGACAAGGTGCAGATGCTCAACAAGGTAAAGGTGAAGAATCTTGCCGCAGGCAACACAATGGAATTCACCATTGTAGGCGAGTCTGAGGCCGATTTCTCCAAGGGAAAACTGGCTGCTACAACCCCTATCGCCAAGGCTCTCATCGGCCACGGCAAGGGTGAGGTTGTAGAGGCACATGTTCCTTCAGGAGTGCTGAAATTCGAGATTCTTGACATTTCATTCTAAGGCTATGGCAACACTCTTCACAAAAATTGCGAACGGCGAGATTCCTTCCTACAAGGTCGCCGAGAGCGAGGACTTCTATGCCTTTCTGGACATCAGCCCCCTTGCTGCAGGCCACACCCTGGTAATCCCCAAGAAGGTGGAAGACGACTACATATTCCATCTGGACGAGGCTACCTACGAGGGACTTTGGGCCTTTGCCCGCAAGGTCGCCATTGCCCTTAAGGCTGCGGTTCCTTGCAAGAGGGTAGGGGTTGCAGTTCTTGGCATGGAAGTGCCCCATACCCACATTCATCTCGTGCCGCTGCAGACAGAGGGCGACCTGGACTTCCGCAAGGAAAAGCCCACCATTGCCCCCGAACAGATGGCCCAGATAGCACAATCGATTCTTGCAGAATATGAGAAACTCTAAATTTATACTGCTGGCCGCATCTGCCTTGATGCTTGCTGCCTGCGCAAAGGATACTGCCAAGATTAGCGGTATCCTTAAGGGTGTGCAGGGCAAGGACATCGAGGTTCGCCAGCTCAATGTGAACACCTACAATGTTCTGGACACCGTCAAGACGGGCAACGATGGGTCTTTTGCCTATCAGCTTGCTGTCAAGGAAGGCGACCCTGAGTTCATTTATCTGTTCTATAACAATAAGAAGTTCGCGTCCCTGATTCTAAAGAATGGGGATAAGGTGCGTGTAGATGCCGATACACTTGGCGCATGTACCGTTGAAGGCTCTGAGGACTCGCAGCGCCTGATGGACTCCGAGAAGGCCTTTGCCGACTTTGCCTCGCAGATGATTAAGCTCAATCTGGCAGGCGACAATGCCGCCATGAGCAAGCTCTTCGTTGAGCATTACCGCAACGATGTCAAGTTCGTGCTTGGCAATCCCTTCTCGCTGGCTAACATCCCCGTGCTGTACGAGAGTCTGAACGAGTATTCGCCCGTGTTTGGACAGGTGAACGACGCCTTGATTTTCAGGGGCGTAACCGATTCGCTCAAGACCCTCTATCCCGATTCCAAGTATGTAAAGGCTCTGGAGAAGGAGACCGCCCGCCGCGAGCAGTTGATGAACCTCGAATATAGCCTCAAGGACGCACAGGCAGCCGATTATCCCGACATCAGCCTTCCCGACATCTATGGCAACAAGGTGGCTATCTCCCAGGTGGACAGCAAGCTTATCATGCTGCATTTCTGGGATTCGGCCGATGCTGCACAGAAGATGTTCAACCTCGAGGTGCTTAAGCCTTTGTACGAGAAGTATCACTCCGCAGGACTTGAGATTTACGCAATCAGTCTGGATACCGATAAGGCCGCATGGGCTGCTACCGTAAAGGCTCAGGAACTGCCTTGGATAAATGTTAACGATGGCCTTGGAGCCGCATCTCCCGCCGTTAGGCTTTACAATGTAACCTCCGTACCTTCGACCATGCTGCTTGGCAGTGGCGACATTATCGGTGTTACCGACGAGGCCGGACTCCGCCGTGAACTTGCAAACCGTTTAAAATAATGAAGAAGTTACTCATAGCTGCATTGCTCCTTGCATCTGCTACATCTTCCTACGCCCAGATTAGTGTTGGCGCAGGTTATAGGGGCACCTACAAGACATACAACTATAGTAATGTCTGGTACAATGGCTTCTACCTAGGGGCTGATTACAACTACGCTCTCTCCGAGTATTTCGGTGTGGCATCCGGACTTTATTTCGCCCGTCAGTCCCATTCCGAGACCGTAGAGGCCGATAACGGCTTAAGTGTAGATACCACTATTAAAGATGCGTATCTCTCTGTGCCTCTGTACTTTACGGCTGGCTACACGGTGGCGAAAGACCTTCGCGTATCCCTGTTCGTCGGCCCGATGATCAGCATGGATATCGCCTCGTCAATCGACACCAAGACCACCTCGCTCGGCGCCACCGCCAAGGGTTCCGTAGACTCCTTCGAGTCCGACCCCAACTACAAGCGCTTCGACTGCCTCGTAGGTGGTGGTCTAGCCATTGACTACAAGTTCGTAAGGTTAAGTGCAGGCTACAACTACGGCCTCCTTGACCGCGACGCCGACGCCGACGGCACCCTCCACCGCCACGGCCTCCACATCGGTCTCGCCTATATTTTCTAGTAAAAAGTTAATCTGCTGAATATCAGCCACTTACGCAAATAACCTAGGTCAAAAACGACCTAGGTTATTTGCATAAATCCCTATAAATCAGGTATTTAACTTTTTAGAACAATTTCTTACCAACCGTTGCTACGAACTGTTTCAAGTAGAACGGCTCAAAGTACGCAACATCTTCGAACTCTTTTGCGTTATACTTAGCCAGTGCAGGATGCAGCATTGCAGTCGCCTCCGGGCAGCAGTTGATAAACTTCGAATCAGGTGTGTCGTCCGACTTCAGAACAGGAGCAATCTTCTCCGCCCCATCACCAATAAATACCACAGGCCCCTTAGCCCGATATTCCGCAAAAGAATTCGCATCTACGATAATAGGTGCGATATCCGTAAGTCTCTGTCCATCAACGCTATACACCGCAGTATAAACCTCCATGCGGCGTGCATCAATTACTGGAATGATATACGCCGCCCCGCCGCGGGAGTCCGTTTGTTCCGCAGGGGATTTGGGGAGATGCTCCACAAACGGAACTCCCGACGGCGGTGCGGGGTTAACATCTACAGAATCCAAATACTGCCAAACCAAAGTGTCAAGGGTGCCGACAGAAATGAGGGGGATACCTGCACCGAAGCAGAGGCCCTTGGCGGTGGAGACACCCACGCGAAGACCCGTGTACGAGCCGGGGCCGGCACTGACTGCAACCGCGTCACAATCAGCGACTTTCCATCCTGCTTCTTCCAGCATCTCATTTACAAAGACCGCCGTCTTACCGGCATGCGCCCTCGGCTCCTCGCTGCGGCGCGAACAAACTATGCTATCGCCATCTACCAGAGCGGTAGAACAAAGCGAAGTCGAAGTCTCTATAAGAATAATTCTAGGCATTTGGTGTACTAATCAGGTTCTTAAGGAAGGGGAAAACGATGTTTGCTGCATTCTTAAGGGTAGTGTAGACCACAGAAGCGTCCAAAGTCTCGGGGTTGACCAGGGTAAGCTTGGTGTTGATTGCATCGAAAAGATAAATCAGCAGGCCGATAATCAGAGCGCTCTTGAGCAGCGAAAGCACCAGCCCCAGGAAGCGGTCGATAAAGCCCAGCGAAAGGTCCTTCATCAGTCCCGTAATAATCTTCCCGACAAGCTTAAGCAGCAGGGCCACTACGATGGCAATCAGTATAAAGGCGGTGATGTTCAGCACGCTCGCATCCCAGTCCAAATGGGTTCCCAGCCACGCAGAAGCGGGTTCCGAGAACTTGAAAGCCAGCCAAGCACCGATAATTACCGAGGCGATTGAAACCAGCTGCTCAACGAATCCTTTGGAGATGCCGCGGACGACTGCGGGGATAAAGAATAGCAAAAGAATAATATCCAGCGTTCCCATAATTGTAAAAAAGCGTAGAATTGATTATATTTGCAAACTATATTGCAGTGCAAAAATAGACAAAAAATATGACATTCAAAGAATATAACGGTCTGGATATGGTTAGTACCGCCGAGAGGGTACTCAACCGTTGGAAAGAGCATCATGCATTCGAAAAAAGCCTGGAACTCCGCGAAGGAGCTCCCGAGTTCATCTTCTTCGAAGGCCCGCCGTCCGCTAACGGCATGCCCGGCATTCACCATGTAATGGCCCGTTCCATCAAGGACGCCATCTGCCGCTACAAGACGCAGACAGGCTACAAGGTGCGCCGCCGTGCAGGCTGGGACACCCACGGACTGCCCGTAGAGATTGGTGTAGAGAAGAAGCTTGGCATCCACAAGGAGGATATCGGCACCAAGATCAGCGTTGAGGAGTACAACAAGACCTGCCGCAGCGAGGTGATGAAGTACACCGCCGAGTGGCGCAAGATGACCGAGCGTGTAGGCTACTGGGTAGACCTGGACGACCCCTACATCACCTATGACAACCGTTATATCGAGACCCTTTGGTATCTGCTCAAGGACATCTATGACAAGGGACTGCTCTACAAGGGCTACTCAATCCAGCCCTACAGTCCTTCGGACGGTACAGGCCTGAGCTCCCACGAGCTTAACCAGCCCGGCTGCTACAAGGATGTCACCGATACCACCGTTACCGCCCAGTTCAAGATTATCCGCGATGCCGCTTCCGAAAAGCTCTTTGGAGATGGCCCCGTATACTTCCTCGCATGGACTACAACCCCTTGGACCCTGTCGTCCAACACCGCGCTCTGCGTCGGTCCCAACTTCGACTATGTACGCGTAAAGTCCACCAATCCCTATTCGGGTGAGGAAGCCGTTTATGTGCTTGCAGAGGCTCTGGTCAAGACCTGGTTTAACGAGAAGATTCCCTACGAGGTTCTCCCTGGAAAGTTCAAGGGCAGCGAACTCGTAGGCATTAAATACGAGCAATTGATTCCTTGGCTCAAACCCCTTGAGGGCAAGGCATTTGAGGTAATCAGCGGTGACTATGTAACCACCGAAGATGGTACAGGTATCGTACACATCGCCCCTACATTCGGTGCAGACGATAAGAAGGTAGCAACCAACTACGGCATCGCCCCCATGATGCTGATTGACAAGGACGGCAACAAGCAGGCCGCAGTCGACCGCGAAGGTCGCTTCTACCGTCTGGAAGACCTTGACCCTGAATATGTTAAGACCCATGTGGACCCTTCATACGCTGAGGTTGCAGGCCGTTATGTAAAGAACGCCTTTGACGACAGTCTTCCCGCAGATGCACCTACTCTGGATGTAGACATCGCAGTGATGCTCAAGAGCCAGGGCAAGGCATTTAAGATTCAGAAGCACACCCACTCCTATCCCCATTCATGGCGTACGGACAAGCCCGTGCTCTACTTCCCTCTGGACGCATGGTTCATCAAAACCACCGCAGTGAAGGATAAGATGGTCGCACTTAACAAGGAAATCCGCTGGAAGCCAGAGTCCACAGGTACAGGCCGCTTTGGCCAGTGGCTGGAGAACATCCAGGACTGGAACCTCAGCCGCAGCCGTTTCTGGGGCACTCCGCTCCCGATTTGGCGCACAGAGGACGGCAAGGAAGAGAAGTGCATCGGCAGCGTAAAGGAATTCTACGCCGAGATTGAAAAGGCCGTAGCCGCAGGCGTAATGGCCTCTAACCCTCTGAAGGACAAGGGCTTCGACCCCAACGACATGTCCAAGGAGAACTACGACAGGATTGACCTCCACAGGCCTTATGTAGATAACATCTTCCTCGTTAGCGATAGCGGCTGCAAGATGAAGCGCGAGAGCGACCTGATTGACGTTTGGTTCGATTCAGGTGCCATGCCTTACGCCCAGACAGGCCTGCGTGGCAAGGATACACCCGACTTTGGCAGCACCGCCGACTTCATCGCGGAAGGTGTTGACCAGACCCGCGGCTGGTTCTACACCCTGCACGCAATCCATACCATGGTCAGCGGCACTCCCGCATTCAAGACCGTGATTTCCAACGGCTTGGTGCTCGACAAGAACGGCAACAAGATGTCCAAGCGTCTAGGCAACGCGGTTGACCCCTTCATGGCTCTGGACACCTACGGCGCAGATGCTCTCCGCTGGTACATGATGACCAATGCCCAGCCTTGGGACAATCTCCGCTTCGACGAGAGTGGGGTAGACGAGGTTCGCCGCAAGTTCTTCGGCACCCTCTACAACACCTACTCCTTCTTCGCCCTTTACGCCAATGTAGATGGCTTCGACCCCGCTGCAGAGGCAGTTCCGTATAGCGAAAGGCCAGAGATTGACCGCTGGATTATCTCCCTTATGAACTCCCTCATCCGCGATGTAAAGGCCGCGTATGAAGATTACGATATCA
>Ga0065711_1051192_pt1 | contig 10480 bp, 4 predicted proteins | sample Hoacrofraction12_FD_59098 | JGI IMG/M metagenome (GOLD analysis project Ga0065711, IMG submission 59098) | Hoatzin crop microbial communities from Cojedes, Venezuela - Epithelial fraction 12 v2 (version 2) | ecosystem: Host-associated > Birds > Digestive system > Esophagus > Crop | place...
CAGGAGAGCGGCTCTCTGGATTGTGCGGTTCGTGTCGTGTTTTCTCCTTATCTGTATCATTGTTGTTACTGTTCCCTCTGTTTGCTGTTGTGTTAAACTGGCCTTATCCCAACCCACCAGTCTCTGCCTGTTTCTTTTCCATTCTGCTCCGCACCCCGGTGGGGGGAGGGGCAGCCACGTGGTGCTTTTGTTGCCGGCTGCAGCCAAAACCTAAACAACAAGTCAGACATGGACAGTCGGTCCAGAGGAGGGCCACAAAAATGATCAGAGGGCTGGAACACCTCTCCTACAAGGAAAGGCTGAGAGACTTGGGGTTTTTCAGCCTGGAGAAGAGGAGGCTCTGCAGACACCTTATTGTGACTTTTCAGTACTTAAAGGGGGCCTATAGAAATGGTGGGGATAATCTTTTTAGCAAGGCCTGTTGCAGTAGGACAAGCAGTAATGGTTTTAAAGTAAAAGATAGTAGTTTTAGAGTGGATATAAGGAAGAAATTTTTTTACAGTGAGGGAGGTGGAACACTGGAACAGTTTGCCCTGTGTTGCGGTTTTGGCAACAAATGACCACATGGTTGCTCTGTCGCCCTCCTCCCACTGGGATGGCAAGGAGAAAGGAAAGAAAAAGGCAAAACTCGTGGGTCGGGATAAGGGCAGTTTAACAGAACAGCAAATGAAGCAAACAGTGACAACAATAATACTGATAAGAAGAATCTACAAAAGAAGGAGCGAAATGGACAGAGCAACTCTCACTGCCTGATGTCCCGCACGCTCCCGAGCTGCAATTAACTTCCCACCAGCCAGCTCCCCCCACCAGGAACTGAGCATAAGGGCACATGGTATCAAATACCCTGTTTTGTTTGGCCAGTTTGGGTGAGCCAGCCTGGCTCTATCCCCTCCTGGCTTCTGGTGAAAATTAACCCTGTCCTGGCTGCACCCAGGACACACAGAGAGGTAGTGGAGGCCCCCTCCCTGGAATCACTGAAGGCCAGGTTGGATGGGGCTCTGAGCAACCTGGTCTAGTTGAAGATGTCTCTACTCACTGCAGGGGGATTGGTCTAGATGATGTCTAAAGGTCCTGTCCAACCCAAAGCATTCTATGCTTCTATGAATGCTAAGAATATTTATTGTGTACTTGATAGTCACAAAACTGGAAAAATGTGGGGAAAAAGAAGGAACAACATAAATTGCTACAGAAAAGACAGTTGTCTTGACTTAGACACCAGCATGAATGAAATACCCAAGACCACAGACCGAAGTCTGCCAAAGGTCGGAGCCAAGACATCTTGGAATACGGGGAAGGAGTATTATAAACTTCATCTAATAGAGTAGCCAGTAAGGAAAAATCCCTCGCACCTTCTATGAAAACCTCACAGTACCAATAATTTCTGATGGAAACCTATTAAAATGAATTCATTATTTTGACATGAGTATCAAAACAAAAGAAGGTTTTAACTGGCAATTAGTATGTTTTAACTGTCAGCTTTATGCCTCTACTTTTACTAAAAGCACTGCGCCAAATTTGTTAAATGTTTTCTTATCCTATGAGGTGGTGAAATTAAATCTTATGCTTGGGGGAAAGGAAAAATAGGGAAAAGAAAGGAGATAGACGCTGCACTAAGTGAGAAGGAACATTAGAACAAAAATCCAGTTCTTGTGTATGTCTTATTCTACTTACAAACAAGTAGAACTCTCAAAATGGTTAGTGGCTGAAGTTCTGAAGGGATGAGTACATAAACAATACTGTTATTACTCTTTAATTTAAACTAATATTATTAATATTGCTTAATTAATTATTTAGAAGTTGTAGTTATTTATTCAGATATAAAGGACATGCAGCAGACGGAACCAGTGGTGAAATGGAATCTGAAAGAAATTGTGTTAAAATAATTCAATGTCTCCTAGAGGAAAAAAAAATTGTATGTAGCAGGAACACAAAAAGTAATGTTTCCTCAGTGAATACTTCCAAGACTAATCAAGAAAAAAAAGAAATCCTATGGGATACTGCATACCAGTTTTGAATTTTGAAAAAATTCTGTTTCCAAGGTTCTATTACTTTAAAGCTGTGGGTATAATGACTGTTTTGCTTGTAGCACAGGAAAAATATTGTTAATAACAGACAAAAGTATTACCTTTACTACACTATCTATGCAACATAGATGTGGTTTATATGCTTAGATCATTTTGTCAATACCTTTTGATAACTAAAGTAACCGAGAAATATGTAGTTACTTTAACCCATAAAAATCTTTATTTTTTCTATTAGTGCCTATAAGAATTTCAGAAATATGTGTATTTCTTTGGCTGTATTCTGTCTCCTGTTAAATTAGTGGAATTTTGACAATGACTTAAGTGAACCTAAAATAACACCCATTTTCTCAATTATAGAGTTTAAAACAAAAATTAGTTTAAAACAGAGGAAATCAAAAGACGGAATCAGGTATAAGGAAGATACAATTCAAAATAAAAATATTTAAGCAGAGAAATATTTTATATACTTCTTTGTCTTAAGGTGTTTCATTGTATGACCTAGGTTTACTGTTTGTAATAGATTATCTTTCATGTGAAAAAGAACTTTGCCAGGGTAAATGTACTGTGGTTTTATAAAAGTTTGTATTGTGCTCACAGACGATAAACTATATTCATGACAATTGCTGCTATTAGTGTGGGTACATCACACTGGTTTTCTTATGAACCATACTCATTTACATTTCATGTGTAACGTTCCTATCATTTCGAGGCAATAAACATTTAATTTATATATTTAAAATACATTGGTTTAAATAAATAGTACATTTTTATTATAAATAATGCACAGGAAAATATTTTTTTTTACTTTAAAGTGTGTCTCCTTTGTTTAATTTACTTGTCATGTATGGGTTTGCTTGGGAGTTAACTTTGCTTAGGTTAAAAATAGAAGTGATCAAATCATCTTGTTTCCTGTCATCAACCGTGTTTCAGCATTACATCAGGCTGTGTGACTTAAAGACTAATTTGTGTATGAAAGATACAGAATTGACGAGGTAAGTAAATGACAATGATTTTCTTGCTTCTCACAAGTTAGTAACACAAGCCTATTCTATCATATTTAATTGTGGCACAGTAGTATAATTTCAGAACACTGAATCAGTAGAAACACGTAAATTTAAAGTAACTAGAGTAAATTGGAATCAGGCCCTACGTATTTCTCGTGGCAAAACTGATGTGGAGGACAGAACCAGTTCTGATGGGTCATTCACAACAGTTTTGCATGCACATCCCAGTCCTAAATTACCCAAACTAGCAAAATTGAAAGAAACAAGATTTTGGATGTTATCCTATGAATTGCTACATGTTCTGGGAGTCTTTGTGTCTGTCATTCACTCTAATCTGCAAAATACCATTACATACAGCCTCCTACAGTTGATTTCCTTCCTATACAGCAGATGTGGATTATCAATTTAATAAAAAGATTATATGCACAGTCATCTACTCACTATCTCCTTTTTACCACCCAACAGGGAAAAATATCAAGCTTTTAATAGAGAACAAATTAGATCAATTTTCTATAATCATCATTAAGATTAATCTTTTGTTCTTCTATAATCATTCTAGAAGTTACTATAACTCTGGAAATAATAATCCAGAAGAAAATACCCCATGTGAACTGTAGAATGATACTGCAAAACATGGTAACATTGCAAACATCATCATACAAAAAATATTCAGCAGAAATTTTGTCTACTAGTTATTCTGCTTTTTTGGTTTTCGCTTTCTTTTAACTACTTTTTTCCTTAAAACATTCTTGTCCAGAGTTCTTGAAACCATATAAGAGACCAAAGCAAAATCATTACAATTATGTTATGTCACAGAATGGATAATAATGAACAAGTTGTAAGGTAAAAAAAAACCTATGGGAGAAATTCCGCTTCTGATGGAACCCTGCCCTGCTTACTACACTGACATTATCATGCTTGTTTGGTTGGTTGGTTTTGATTTAAAGGTTAATGATTAGTGGGATATGTAATAAAGGCACTTTAAAAAATGTTTAGAAAAACAAGTTCATGTAAGCCATATGGCTAACTATTTATATTACATTTCACTAGAAGATGTTAAACTAGAATTTTTTTGACTTGTTCAATGGGTGTGTGTCAGTGGAATAGCTCAGAGCTGAACATACAGTTGAAAGAAGTGGAGATTGAGAAGACTGACACATCTGGCAAAGTTTTAAATCAAATTCTTTACAATTTGTATCTCTGCTATACAAGAATATCTCTGTGGGTTTTTTTCTGTAATCTTCACTTTGCACTAGATTGCTGATAATATGAAAATTGATCACTAGTAGTCTAATATAACAGCTTATCTTAGTGTGGCTGAACAGTAAACTCTCATAGATGTCCCAAACTTTCTAGCATCAATCATCAGCCAGAAGTGAGCCAACAAAAAAATCCATCTGAACATGAACAGTGTCCACCCAGATTTTATAATAATGAAGATGATGTTAAAAGCATGATCTCATCATTTACCATTTATCATGTATAAATACTAAGATTTATTTATTTAATCTTTATCAGAGTGCTTAAATATAGAAATGCTGAAATAGTGTGTTTATTACAGAGCAATACTAATAATCTTCTTTATCTAACAATTCATTTTCTTTGTGCATAAGGTAACTGTCACAAGATAAATAAAAAAAAATTTTCCTAATCCTACCAAACATCACCACTTTTAATGTTACATGCATGGAAAAACTTAGTTCAGTTTTCAAGTAAAATAATCTGAACAGGAAAATGCTTGCATTTACCTGCCTGACTGAACCGTATTTCCTATAAATTTAGCTACATAATGGGACTCCAGTGCCTCCTAAACTATTATAGACAAATTTGATTCATTCCTCTAGCATTTTCTAAAAGCCTTTGTGTATTTTATCCACTCTTTCCAAAGTCATGTGCAAATCTGAGAGCAATTTTGATACGTGTTAAATGTTAATTATTGTTACAGATAGAAAATTTGAAACTGTTAGTGTTAATGTATCAGAAATATTGATGATGTGTAAATAATTCTCTACACACAGAGTCTGCTCTAATTAGAAGCATTACAGTATTATGTCATTAAGCTTCGGTACATATCTGTACTAGAATAAAAAATATCTACATTCTCACTGTATACTGTACATGGTGTCTCAAGTAACTTTCCTGTTACGTCTTCCTTGCCAAACGGGATATTTGCTAGGTCGTGTTATCCCTTGTTTTACATTCATTTTCAGACAATCCAGACTGTGGCATCCTAAACATCAAGATCAATCATTCCAGATGATGATGCTGCCACTCTGAAGGTCTCTAAGTGTATGAGCAGATTTGCCGTTCCCCAGACTTGTTCAGCTCTGTAACAAACTAATGGATTAATATGGGATCATTCATCTGTCTGGCAATGCCTGAGACTGAAAATATCCATAAGACTTCACAAAGGCATTCCGTTTTCCTTGATCTGTTCGCCTTCAAGCTGATAGTAGCAAGATATCATATCAAAACTACTAACAGTTTTTGCTACTGGTGTTTCATCTGTGGTGTCAGTTACGCTAATAATGGTCTTGAACTGTTACAGAAGAGAACGACATATCCTGTGAAGGTATAAACTAGTATTGTCTCAATAACTTCAACAGAGTTATGATAATTTAAAACTCATGAGATATTTCCTTTTTCTTTTAGCAGACCAAAGACAGTTGTTACAGTAGTCCCATCACTGGAATTAATCCTTTTCTTAGGGCTCCTAAGAAACCTGCTGATGCTTATGATGAGCCTTCCATGCTCTTTCTTTGCCTATTACTTATGAAAGTTTTTCAGACTTCATCCTATTACTATTACTATTACTATTACTATTACTATTACTATTACTATTACTATTACTATTACTATTACTATTGTATTTTATTACTATTTATTACCCATATAGCACCACAGAATGAAGTTCTCACCAAGTACAGCTTCCGTTACATGGAACACTGACAGGCAAAAATCTGTATGTCTTGCCATTGTCCCTGTTTTTGAGTGATCTGTGATAGAATGTGTACTAATTCCACAGTTTATTTCTACCTTGTTCTCTATTTGGCTTGTTAACCCCTTAAATCAAGTACTTCATCTCCTAATGACATTTTTTAAATTTTGACACATATATAAATCACCTTTGTCATTTTTTAGCATCATCATTCATATTCTTAATGCAAGAAGATATTTTTTCAGACCTTAGTCTCTTGCTGTGAGAGTAACAGAGTAACCTAAGATCAGATTCTAATATCAGAATTACCTAATAAAAATGCAGTGTATATTCTGCTACATCAAAGTAATAATTTAATGTTCACACTTGTAACATCCAAGTTTACTCAGAGTTGGTAGTCAGCTACCTTGTTATGCTGGAACACTGAAGCAAAAATCATACGCATATGGTTCTTTAAAATTCTAGTTTACTTAACTCAGTTATATTCAAATTTTAAATTTTGTATTTAAATTTTAAATTTGGCTGTGGAGTTACAGTTGTAAAATGTAGCAAACCTCTCTCTCTCTCTCTCTCTCCACTGTATGAGAAAGAGGAGAAAGAGAAGCTCTGAAGAGGTTCAGGACAGACTGTTGGTGTAATTCTTTTCTTTCTGTTCTTCCCTTGCTCACAATGGTGCTGAAACTGTCTTTCATCCTTTGAACTTATCATATATAGGTAGGTCACCATATATCGAATTCTTTCTTTCAGCTTTTTGCTGTGGAATAGAGCTCTCAAAATTGCATTCTTTCAGTGACCATTTGTGATTTGTGTTTATATTCCTGGACCCTTTGTTATCATCATATCACTATATTTTCACAGCCTTTGTTATCATTCTATGTTTGTACTCTCAGGAATCCTTGCCTCACACTAGTGCTAATTAATATCGAACCTATGTGTACAAGAGGAGTTTTTGAAGACTTTCTAATGTGTAAATTTGAAAAAAGCACATTATATAAATGAATTTTCAGCATAGTTGACTTTATAAACTTTGTTCCTAAATTTATGTGGATAAATTTGTAAAACTAAAGATATTTTGAGTTACCTGAAAATGGTCTAGGTTAGAATATATAGCACTGGTGAAAATTATATATATGTATTTTTTTTTACTATGTAAAGTCCTATTTTTATATAGTGGTGTGCATCAAACTGAAAGAAAATATTCCGTAATGACTTATTCAAGTCATCAGTTTGTGCCCAAGTGATTCTTTGAAATATTTTTCGAGTTATTAGTGTCTTGCTGAAGTTTGAAATATTGGAACTTCCTTAGCCTGTAACATCACTAAGATATAAACTATATATGTACAACTTACAGATCTATTCTCTATTTCAAACAGATTTCTCAATAATACACTATAAATAATGTATAAATATATATAGTATGGGCGTATATACATGTACATGTAAATATACAGATTGGCTAGATTCCATTTCTTCCACTCTTCTACTCCACTTCCATGCAGAGGACAAGTGAAATTTAAATCTGCCTCTCTTTCTTTATGAGGCATAGCATTGCTAAATTTTGTTGCCTGTTATCTCGTATTGACTGCAAGTACTGATACTCTCAGAACTTTCTATCGTCACATAGTTTCTTCTACTCAGCATTGGGGAGAGATGATTGTAGCATGTTTTATGAACAAACAAAACTATCTGGCACGAGAGAGGTTTGGAAACTAATCATCAGATGACAAGTTTTCCATGCCAAAACTTTGGAATCAAAGCACGTTTCCTGCTAGGCTGCAAAGGTCCATCTCTTCTCTCTCCCAGTTCCTGTGACCTAATTACTGGGAATATTATAAACCTGCTGCAAGGCAACACTGAACACTGTTTTCTGTCTTAACCAGTAACAAATATACAGCCCTTAGTAGAGCTATAATAAGAGTCATATAAGAAGGACATAACATGGAAAAAAAAAGTCCAAAAAATATTGATTGTACTGATGCCAGGGATAAGGCTTTTCAAGTCCATGGGAATTAGGCGGTAAAGACATCTTGAAGGATCTCAGTTTGAGGATGGGAGATGGGCACCATTTATCCTGTCTCAAGAGCAAAGAAAAAAGGGAGAGAGTTTGATTCTTTTCCATGATCAGGACTCAAATCTCAGTGATTATTCTATGTAATTGTGATTTATATTCTTGCATGAAGTTTAATGAAGAAATACAAAGAAGAAAAAACCCACACTGAGAAACAATCCAGTAGAAGAAACAATTCTAGAAATATATTGTGTTTTTACCTTGAAACAGTTGTTCTAACATAAGCACATAAAACTACTCAGGTTTAAACTATATTGTAGAAATAAACAGAAATACGATTGACAGACTAGCATCACTGTAAAAAGGTCTTGACAGATTTAAAATTTAAATGTGAATGTAGCACAACTATATTCCCATTTCTTGAAATTATGCATGCATCTCATTTGTTTGGATAAGAAAATTGACAGATATGTGACGTGAATTGTGAGAGAATACTTTTAGCATTCACTGACGTAGAATTCTTGGGCATTTTTGTCACATGATATACTCAAGTTAAATTGTTTTAGTGTTAATGTGTTTGGTTAAACACATTTTCACTGAGTAGAGAATGAATATAATTCTAATTATCAGGAAATAAAAGTTTTTCAGGGTGCTCTACAAAAGAGTCACATAGTGTACTGAGAGAAATATAGTACAGTACCACTAAGAAAGTTACTTGCAAGGTACATGTTTAAGCTAATAATATTGCACTGTGGTGGGTGGACTTTGCCAGGGGCCCAGTCTTGAAAATTAGTTAATGCTTTTGGCTGTTATATGGTTGTTTTCCTTCCGTTCTATTATCCTGAATGGTCAGCTAAAAGTGGATCATAATCACTCCGACCTGAAAAGAAGGAAAAAAGAAGAAAAGAAAAAATAAACGACCAACCTCTGGAGTTTGTCATCATATACTAGTAAGACTATATATGAATGATGTCACAGATGCATATATACAATCAAGCAGTGAAAGGACTTTATTGACCATTGTTACCTATCTATTTATAAAATGAATTCCAGCCATCACTTCCTTAATGTGACACACAATGAGACACAAAGGAGAAGTTATGCACCTGTCCCGATCCGATATCAGGGAGGTTTCGATGAGATCCCAGGAGACGAGATTAAGATGCAAACGCAGTCATATGCCGTGCAACCTTGTAAAATTTATTTTCGGTGAACCGGGAATCAGAGGTCTGGCGGGGATGGCAGCAGGGGGGAGCGGGGAGAAGACGACACAGGAAAAAAAAAGAGTGAAGTCAGAAAAACCCCAGCGGGCGAGGAAAAGAAGTGCGGGGGGGCGGAGGAGATCAGTTACCACCACCACGGATTCGACGATGTCCAGCGATGTCCGGTCGGCTCAGTCTCTGTGCAGGTGTGGAGGCCCCGGCAAGGGCGGCGCCCAGCAGCGACGCAGTGAGGAGGAGAGCAAGAGGGCGGCGAGGAGCATGTGCTGCTCTTTTATAGGGGCATTTGCGCATGCGCAGAGCATGTCCGCGTACGTGCAGTTCGTGCCATACATGCTGCCCGCTTAGACAAGTTCACTCTTGCCCGTCCACGCGCTACTCTGTGCGCAAGCGCTTTCCTGCATGTCGCTGTGGTGGTTTTTTCAGAGGCCAGGAAGAGACAACAATGGCAATGTGGAGACAAAACCAGTTCGTAGCGGTCTTCTACAGCACCTCAAGAGCCACCACGTTGCAATGAAATCGCTATGAAGGTTATGATACTCATATTTTCCTGAATTTCTTCACTTTGTCATTTCCTCACAAAAAACCCCAATTTCTACAGTATGCAACAGTTATCATAAACCACCACTTGTGAAGTTCCTAAACTTGATTTTTCCTGTATTTTCCAATCTTTAATGTAACATCTGGATCACACAATATTTTTTCATTAAATATTAATTATTAATTTAGTTTACATAATAATTTTCAGCAGCGTAGCACCGTAGGACCACCACCACAATACCTTGCCTCATTCTACCCATCCTGATGATTCACAGAATCATAGAATCATTGAATAGGTTGGGTTGGAAGGGACCTTTAAAGGTCATCTAATCTCTAGATAGATCAGGTTACTCAGAGCCCTGTCCAACCTCACCTCGAATGTTGTCAGGGATGGGGCATCTACCACCTTTCTGGGCAACATATCCAGTGTTTCACCAACCTCATTGTAAAAAATCTTTTATTTCAGTCCAGTCTAAATATACCCTCTTTTAATTTAAAACCATTACTCGTTCTCCTATCACAACAAGCCTTGCTAAAATATTTGTCCCCATCTTTCTTGCATCAAGAAGAGTGTGACCAGCAGGACGAGGGAGGTTCTCCTTCCCCTCTACATTGCCCTAGTGAGGCCTCATCTGGAGTCCTGTGTCCAGTTCTGGGCTCCCCAGTTCAAGAAAGATGAAGAGCTACTGGAGAGAGTCCAGCGGAGGGCTACAAGGATGGTGAGGGGACTGGAACATGTCCCCTAC
>Ga0065711_1013155_pt1 | contig 10479 bp, 9 predicted proteins | sample Hoacrofraction12_FD_59098 | JGI IMG/M metagenome (GOLD analysis project Ga0065711, IMG submission 59098) | Hoatzin crop microbial communities from Cojedes, Venezuela - Epithelial fraction 12 v2 (version 2) | ecosystem: Host-associated > Birds > Digestive system > Esophagus > Crop | place...
CAGGTGATGAGAGCAGGAAGCACAAGCCAAACATTCCTGTGGTACATGGGAACTGATGTGCGCCCAATATGCACATGATTAATTTTAAGACATTCTAGAAGGGGTACAATCCTGATTTCCATAAACCGGCAAACTACGCAGACAATTCTGTTGGTGGCTTATGTCCGTAACGATGCACTGAAGGGTAGCAGGAAAGTAAAGTATGCAGCACATACAGAGGTGGACATACATAAATAGAGGAACGTAATAATCTTTTCTCAGTTCAAGGAGCAATTTTTTGGGAATTAAAGTCTGAGCCTGCAAAACTCAGAGCTAATCTATATTTTATAGCCACCCATATTTGTGACATACTTCAAGTTTTTCCCCCAACACATCTCAAATAAATTGCACTTAATCTTGTTGATGAGATATTTACATTTTGACCTGGGAACACAACNGTTACACACCACTTCTTAAATAAAACTGACTCTGTCTAAAAGCACNTTGCTCCAAGAATAGCCAAGAAAAGCTTGCCCACACNNTGGTTTCTTTAGAGCACAATCTCTTCTAGCTGACTACAGAATTATAGCCTCAAAGAAGAATTTTATCAGTGTGGCTCTGACAAAGCAGTGAGGTAGACGTTTCACGCCTGTGCATACTTACTGCTCTGCTGTATTTGAGTATTACCTGCAGCTTGAGTGCAATCTAAATTTAGACTCAAGAATGTCTCTATATTGTGAGCTTCATATGTATGTGATAGAGAACTATATTTACATTGTTTATCATTTAAGCCACCCAAATACACCCACTACATCTGCACATACTGGCAATCAGCCAAGAGAAAAGACCAGTTCCTGCTCAAGCCACTGGATATACTGGACTCTAAAATTAAACATCCCTTTAGATGCATAAAAGAGCCCCCTTGCCCCTTCTTTTAGATTTCTGCCTGTTACTGGCCTCGTTGTTCTGCTGGTGCCCATGCTGCATGGTTCCCATGGAATGCACGCTAGCACCAGCAGGGATAATGGGATCAAACCCCACCTGTTCCTACACAGAAATCTGCCGTAATTTGACTCGCCTGGCTGCTGAAGAGATGCAACGATGACAAAGTGACAAAGCTACATGGGTGCTGACAACAGCAGGCATTCGCTCGCTTCCGCAGGGGGGCCGTCACGCGTCTCATCCTCGTCGTTCGCATTTGCCACGAAGACAAAGTCAAGCGCAAAGGCGTATCAAGTCCTTAACGGTGCACCAACGTATTCCTCTATACCCAAGAAAAATAACCCTCACTCCACGCTTCTGCCCCCACGTAGCACGAAAAACTGCTGTTCGAGTTACGGGATCAAGCAAGGTGCCACTGCCTGGCCAGTACTTCTTTTGGTATTACTTGGTGACACATAAGAATAGAAATGAGCACAGAGCTGACCAATATGAATGGTTTTTTCAAATGACCTGAGGCTGCATTAGCAGGTATGACTTCTTGCTTGCCTCAAATATCAAAATGCAACAATTTTTTGCATTTTTGTAGTATTATATAATTATATTGGCCATGATTTTAAAAAGGGAGGTGAGAAGGAGTTTCAGAAAACAGCATTCCACAAATAGAGGCACTGTTCATGCTATGACATATTTAACACACCTTGGAGCGACAATTATGAGGCCAACAATTGGGATAATGAACAAAAATGGGAATTTCTAAAGATCTTCCAAAGTTTAAGAACTTTAGAAAAGCATGTATAAAAGTTATGGCAGAAGAAATGGCAGCTTTTAGAGGCTGCATTGTATTTCTGTGTACATTTTTAAAGCAGCAACTGATTAACACTTCCATGTGGTCACATAATTCATATTTGCACACACACAGTATTAATAGTTTCATACATGATACTCTTTTTAGCAAGCTATAAACCAAAGAAGAGAAATTCTCACTGTTTAGAAGTACTCAGGGCACACGCTTTCCCACCTAAAATTTTTGAGAGCCCTGACTGCCGATACCCCTCCAGAAAATTTCTGCTGCATGTTTTGTTGTGCACATCAGCCAGAATTCAGCACTGCTAAACACCACGTAACAAAACGTATTCACTGAGATTTCGAGGGGAACGTTCATCTTCTGGCTAAGCAAAATGGGTTCCCTGAGGCTACTGGAGGAAGGAGAAGAGGACAAAGAGGAAATAAAAGGGGTAGATGTGTCTTCCTGTAAGGACTATTAATCCTCCGACCTTAGATTTAGGAGAGTGGATAAGCTGAGTAACCTGAGCGGGTCGATCACTATGCCAAGTTCCCCCCTTTTCTTTGATACGGGGTTCCTTGGGAACACTGTAAGAACAACGACGTCGGACAGCAGTATTACAGAGCAGACACCTGCCCCTCCAACCACCAAGGAAGGAAAGAAAGTAAAAAAATGCTGGTGAAGGAGTAACACTGCCTTTTCGGTGGGGAGTTATTTAATGTGAGGAAACACTCCCTCCCCTTAACTGTCCTTGAGATTTGCTTCGTGGAAAGAGAAAGAGTGAAGCGTATAGGCTTATTTCTTTCAATTTTAGGCCCAGCTATCCCTCAGCTGCTTGGTCACACATGTAGACCAGGCTAATAGCAAGGTTAACTAGAGAGCACAGCATTTTTGTCTCTGAATTTTTAATTCCTCCTTTATATTCTTTCTCTGTAGGGGACACAATACAACCTCCAAGGCAATGTGACAGGGCAGAGTATGCGGTGACTATCTTTTGCTCTAACCGGAGATCTTCAGCAGGCTAATCTCTTGCCATCCTTGTATTTTTCTTGGCAGTTGGCAGCTCCAAGTGCTTCTGGAACGGCACTACCGTATTACAGTTCTAGCAGTCTTTGATGCAAACTGCATCCAGTGCCCAGAATTACCCACGAACTGCTCAAAGAAAGTTGGCTCACACGATTTCAATCCCGGGCATCGCTGGGCAAGCCTCCATCCACAGCTCACGGTGTTCCTTCGGCTCCTGGCAGGAGACCAGCATTCAGCAGTTTTTCCATAGGGAGGAAGTGCTCAGTTTCTAAAATTTGCAGATATGGCATATGAGCTTCCCCCTCCTGGATAACAGGTGTAGCTCTTTACAGCCAGGGACACTCACTGCATATTTTTTTTTTTGCCAGTAGCTATTGCCAAGGCATTCTTCTTTCAAGCATGAAGTTTACATTACAATAATGAAACGGGGGACACCAGGAAACGTTACAGAACAACTCTGCAAAACTCCGCTCATCTGGCAAGGCCTGTTCAACTGCCAGACAAAATCTGATCTTTACCTTGAATGAAACCTCATTATTACAATAGTATTGTTAGTGTTCACTCCTTCCTCAGAGCATGCAGAATATACAAGCGCCGCAGAACTTCTGAGGAGCATCAGCAACGCAATAGCTCCAGCTGCCTGCCACGGCTTTTGGTTTGCGTATCTCCTGGGCATCCCCCACAGGACAGAGACAGGAAGATCAGGGAGTAATGGGAGCCAGATGGGATTAGACTGTAGGGTTCAGAGGGCCAAGAATCAAGCTCCAACAAGATGTAAACAGTATAACACTGCTCACTTTCAGGGGTGCATCACATTCAGCAAACCCCCAGCCTACAACTGGTGTTACATTCCCACTACATACAGGATAGCAGGGAGGAGGGCAACTAAACCACCTGGTAAATTGCTAAGATACTGCTTGGGATCAGCTGAGTGAGGAAAAAAAAAATAACAAACACCACCTTTTTGCCTCTACTTGGAGAAAGGGGGCTGGTTATAAACCCAGCAGAACACAGAACCTGTGGCAACAACTGCACATCAGCGGTGCTGTCACAGGCACCTACATCAAGGCAACCGTTTTCTCCACAACTTACCCAGAATTCTGGCAGTTTAACATAAATATCTCACCAACATCCAGCGCAACTGTTTCCAGGCAGCACAGTTCTCGTCACCGTTTCAGCGTTACAGCCCCGCAGCGGCACGGGCACTCCAGCTGCCGGCGACCTGCACAACGCGGCAGCGCTGCGTACAGCGGCGCACCCGAAAAGGGTGAACTTGGCTGAGAGCATATTGCATTTCTAAATGCAGCCCCATTGAGTAAATATTTAGTTTACAAACAGTATGTCACATCACCCAGCGTCATCTGATCATGTAATAAAATAGCAGCAGTGCGCACACAAGAGCTTGGAATCAAAGTCAGCCCGGAAACCTGTAATAACTGCTGCGGTTTTAGTTTTGGCTATATTTAATTCCCTGGTGCTCCCTCCTTGGTTGGTCGGGATTTGAGAGGGAGAACTTACGCACTTTCTCAAGGCAGAGGAAAGGTGCAAGAAGGGAAAAGAGGAAAGGGCTACATGCCTGGCTTCCGTGTTACGTGTTTCTAGTATGAACACATCGGTCTTGTGACAGAAAACTATCCTCTGTGCAGAAGAGTGAAAATCTCGTAATCCTACTGTGTCTGATTCTTGGGTAGCAATCCTCATGGTTCCCACATAGAAACCATACTTGGCAGCTCCACTTGTCACACGTAAATACAAAACGTAAACTAGCCTGTCAGACACATGCCGGCTTTTTTAATCCAGTATTAGAGACGTCAGGCCAGTAAAGGCCACGCTTCATATCTTCTTAGTTACTTCAGTATTCATTTCTTGAGCCTCTCAGGAGTATGGTGCCTCTTGGCCTGTTCAGAATGCTGCTGCCAAATGAGATTGCTCAAGAAATCCCCATCATTAATTCTTTTCCCAGATTCTCCTCCAATCCAGAAATCAAGTGTTGACACCATCACCACAGCCCTTCACACACCCAGCCCTCCCCTGACACGGTTTGTCTGCCTCTGCTCCATCACTGATCCCCATTTCTGTAACTCTTCAGCCAGAGCATTAACAGACACCTCAGACTCTGCATACAACCCTACCGCCATGGTATGGCATTCTGGCACTGATATTCAGGACCCTTCTCCACACGTCAGTTTGCTCCATTCTTCCCTGTGGTGAAACAGTTTCTGTTTTAGATGATGAGCCCCTCAGCGCAGCGACTCTCTGCAGCTGCTGAACGAGCAGCCAGGTCTCAGCACACCGCAGCGCCAGGCGGGTGAAGGACAGCAGCGCATACAGCCCCGAATCTCTGCAGCTGGAAAGGGCCTCGGGAGACTTCTGCCTCCTGCTCAAGGCAGGGTCTACAGCAAATGCTCACCAGCTTTCCAGGCTGTGGATGTGTGCCTGTACGATATGTTTGTGCGTGCACGTATCTACATACACAGACACTCCTACCTGTTCTCTGTAAATCCAGGGAACTTTACAATGCTGGGGAAGGACTAGCATACACAGGTTTGTGTTGTATCTGCAGCCACTCTGATCCAGAACTGATGCACCTCCATTGCTTAGATCCTTTATTTGTCCAAGCCTCTAGGTTTCTCCTCCTGAATGATGTTCTCATGCTAGAAACCTGACCTAGACTCATCTGGGTGGCAGGGGCTGCACCACCCATGAGCTACAAAAGATTCTGCACTAGATATGGGGTGACAAAAGTGGGGTTTGTTCACACAAACCAAGCACACCCTTTCCTAACATGACCAGTGGGATCATTTTTGACAGGATCAAACAGATTCACATCACACTCGAACCGATTAAAAGGTTTTCTTTGGGCTAAATGAAGAGCCAGAGAGCTACTGCACTCAATATAGGCCATAGAATGCACTAAACTAGAAGCAGAATATTCCCTGTGTGCACGCAAACGGAGCCTCGAATTCAACCCAAGACCCCCACAACAGCTCAAGCAGGTTTAAGTGCAGGTTGCCAGGGTCCCTCCTTCCCCAGCCGTATGTTCCCACACCTTGCCTCGCACAACATTTCTCTCATCCACATTTTCAGCGTGTAAAGAAACAGATGTACCCAGAGGGCACTGCCTGTCTAAGCTGGGTGGGCTGCACCACCCTCGCAGTACCTGTCCTTCCCCGCTGCCTGCAGACCAGCACAAACCCATTCGCACCAGCATGAGTCCCACCCTCAGTGACTTACCAGCAGTCACATGAGAAATGTCCAAGAGCCAACATTTACCAGGTTGCTCCTTAACCTGAGGCTTGAGATGGTTTGCTTTACCACAACCTTATGCTATAGGATTAGTGCAACTGGAGCTTTTTGAGGAGTTTTGGAAATGGTTAAAGAGTTACTGCAAACCAGAGGACGACACTGATACCAGCAGCAACATTAACTGTTAATACACTGGGCTGGAAGAATTAGCAGGCCAGTTAAGTCACGCTGTCACAACACATCGGTCACAGCCACAGGGATTAAATGCCAAGACTTACTTCTCTACTGTTCTCCTGTCATAAGTCTAAAATATATGGAACGAGCTTAGCCAGGAGATGAAGGGAGTCAATCTTCCACTGAATGCAAAGTAAGAGTAAATATATGATGTCAACATATACTGCAAACCAGCCAGCGCTCCACAAACGAAGGCAAGACCGATGACAGCTGAACAGCATCAGGGTTAAATCTGGGAACACAGAGAGAGGAGTTCACAGAAAACAAAGAGAAAAGCACTCCCAAAATAGCCTTGCAACTGTCACCACCAGCGACTGTCAGCACGGGAAGGTACGACCTTGCCGTTGTGTCTCCTGATCACAGCTCGACTCTTACGGGGGCATTTCTCAGAACCGGCACTACCAAAATTCCACTTCCAAGTGATCCTGGATCTCCAGCAGCACAGGGTACACTCACCAGGGATTCTGGGAACAACCACCAGCTCTTGCTGTTGCTCCTGCAAAAACACAGAGCTTCTGCGCCTTCCCGTCCCTCTTCTCAGCCCCGGATTTAGGGTCTCCATACGGCTACCATCTCCTGCACAGGCACTTCCGTACCACAAACCCCGTTTTCAAATCTTTATGCTTTAAATTCCTCATGAAAATCTAATCTGACACAATTGTATTAGAAACAGCAGAAAGAGGTAAATTCTGGTTTAAAGCAAGCAGGGGAAAAGAGAGGGAAATGAGATAAACAGCGTATTATTAATTTTATCATCTGATTAATTAACTATGTTGCTTCATTTCTTAACAGCAGTTGAGTCATACTTCTCGTGTAAGCAGGAAAAGAGATATGGATTATGTCAGATTTTTCCACCGAAAAAATCCCACAACAACTAGAAGTACTCAGCAGTATCCACGCCAGTCATCAAAAGAAACCAACAACAAATCTCTTGGAATGATTAGCACAACAAAAAACCCAGTAGAGCACACGGGAAGAGAGGAATACGTGCAAAGGCATAATTATTTCACGAAGGCAGCACTTTCAAGATGAAATAGCAGCACGAAATGTCAGGTAGAGAACTGCTTTGAACAGAAGCCACATTCTGAAACTCTCCACGCCTTCATATAAGCTCTGGGGACACCAACTTACTTAAAAGGAGGCAAATGTAAATATCCACTGCACTACGCTATAGCTGGCTTAGCTAAACGTCTGTGAAATTCTTTACAATTATCAGGACTTCTGTGTTAGCTATGCAGCCACGGTATTGCCAGTGACTGCTGCAGCACCACGCTTCACTTCACTGCCTGGTACACTATCTGCTTGCACCGAGGCAGCCCTCGGCATGCCAGAGCTTCCAGCTCTGCCTCTTCAGGGTAAGCAGGAACCGCCGCAGGTCAGCTGGACGCTCACCCTCTCCGTGTTACTGAAATGGGAAGGAAGCTAAATTGCCCTGCTTTTACTTCTGCTAGGACTGTAGGCACAGGCATGCAGGACTGCCAGCTTTCTGCTCCCCATTTAACATCTCTAACCAGCTAGCACTTTGGCAAACCTAGGGAGATCAGCAAGGACCACCGATACAAGTATTGCGCTCTGCCAAGAGCCACCAGGATCCACCCCTTACGCCAGCCCCTCCAGCCTCTATTACTTGTGCTCCCATGTGTCCAGCACCCTCCACGTAATCCACCCCTCCTTCAAACAGGACCCGAATCAGCAATTATCCGCTTCCACAGTGCTCCTCCGCTGCAGTCGGACTGGTTTGTCATCTGCATCCACAGACCAGAACACAGAGCTCTAAACCAGAGACAGGCCATGTGGGACTGACTTTAAAATCCAATCTAGATTATCATTTTGCTCCTTTCCTTTTCATCATCTTCATCCCCCTAATTCCAACATGATTTTTAATACTCATTATTTCAACAGCAGTTGGAGGCTAATACTTTGTACCATCTGAGAAGAGCCTGAAATGAGTCCAGTACTTGATCAACTGCCAACACTAAAAATAAAGTCTTTCTGTCACTAAAAAGCAGGGACTGCCAGTTTTCTAATGGTGCAGAGCAGCGTTAGCTTTTCAAGTCTCACCAGTTTAGTCATTCTGACCACTAAGTATGTAATTTCTCTCCCACTCAGCTAGTGCTCTCTGGCACTGGATCAAGATAGTGTATATAAAATCCTGCCCTTAAATTACTGAAATTTTAGTTCCTGCCTGAAATAACTCTACATTTCATAATTAGAAAGCCCATGAGGGTTTCACTCCTGTGTGCAACATGGAAATTTAGCTGCTGCAGGTTTGCTTAGCAAAGGAATGTTCTGCTAACAACCCCCTTGTTCTTCAGCTCTACAGGTGCTACAGCAGTGGTAATACTGTACCTATTTAACACAGTTCCTAAAGGCACTTTTACAATGCAAGCAAAATATATACGTGGTATCTGCCATCAGCTATATTACATAAACATATTCTAAATTTCTAAGATGCAACCTTCAATCAGCTTCAGCCAAACTAACATGGTCTTCTGCAGCCCAGAGCTGATGCTTGCCCCGTTCTCTTGAACGGCCACTGGAGGTTACAGAACAGTGTGGTAAGGCTAAACGAAGGCAAACCTTGTCAATAATGGGGGGGTGAACCCTACATATCACTTTTCATCCCACTTCACGAGGTTACTCCACTCGCACCATACCTGCTAGAAGGGTGGGATGGGGTAGGACGGCATGCGTGCTCCAGCAAACACTCCTCTACGGGAAGAGTCTCTCTAGGTCTTCTCCTTACTGGTCAGAGACATGGAAAAACAGCTGCAAATGGTTTTAGCTCCAACTTGGCAGACTAAAGAGGAGATATATGTTACCTAACTATAGACCTCAAAGACAGACAGAGAAATCTCTGCTGGTCACTTTGGGCTTGCTTTAGTCTCAACCACAGCAGGATTTTGCAGCAGGCTCTGCTGGCTGAAGCCAGGGCTGCCTTGTCCTTCTGTCTCCCGCCCGGCCAGCAGACCCTCTCCCCCAGCAAGGGGCACTGACACTCATTTGATACCCCACTAAACAGATCCAGGAGCTCAACTGGCTCACAGTGGGACCAGACAAGCACTTACACTGGTATGAAAAGCATATGACAGGAGCAGCAGGAAGGGCAGGACTGAGAGTGTCTTAAGCTGTCGCATAACCATTCACTTGGACATCTTACTTATGTCGAGACAGACAGCTCACGCTGCATATTGCCCAGGGAAAAACTGGTTTTTTCAACAGAGAAAGCAACAAAGTCACGCCAGGGCTAGTATCGCTTTCACCGAAACCAGCTCTTCCTTACAGACGCCAAAGCTCGCGTAGGGGAAGCACCACAAGCTCCTGCAAACACCAAGAAGGGCCCATTTAGCACTAAGGAAGGGTGAAGACGATGAAAACAGCAGCTATACGCAGGAACACCTTAACACTACTGCAGATGAAAAGAAAGAGGAGACTCCTTTGGTGGACTCATGCAGAGTTCATTCAGCAGCGGAATATTCTGCCCTTGTTTTTTGTGCACATCACTGTCGTGCAGCCACATCAGGTTTTCTTTCAAGATCTGAATCTCACCTTTGTAGCCAGAAAAAAAAAAAAAAGTTGGTTTATAAAAAGAAAAACATACACTCAATAATTCTACTTATTCATTCTCATTGCCAGCCCTGCAGTGCTTGGGAAAATTTAAATTTTCTTCTCAATTATAGATTCTGGTAGCTAAATGCTAAGTATCAGTCCTGCGTGCTCCCAGGGGCTCAGCAAAAGCCATCACCAGACAGACACGTAGCAGCTTGCTCCGTCATCTTCCAGCCTTGTGCAACTCACAGCCTTCACATTCAAGTACCCAAGTGGTTCGTCTCAGTTTTGCCATCCTTCCTGCCCGCTGTCTGACCAAGAGACTGGTAGCCACCACGGCTCAACTGCCACAAAGAGCTGTCATTCCCAGCAGGAAAAGGAACCACGTCAATCGCAGGACACAGAATTTTGCTCGAAGCATGACAAATGATGGAGCAGACAAAGAGGGTGCTGGTTAAAGAAATCTTTCTAAAAAGAGATTCCACATTTTCTCCTGACAGGACCATAGCTAAGGTTCTGTAAGCATTTCTATTTCCAGTGCAATAACTTGGATTTGCAACATCATGTAACATAGTGCAGCTTTAAGGACATATTTTCACAGAATCACAGAATGTTGGGGGTTGGCAGGGCCCTCTGTGGGTCACCCAGCCCAACCCCCTGCCCAAGCAGGGTCACCCAGAGCAGGCTGCACAGCACCGCGTCCAGGCAGGGCTGGAATA
>Ga0065711_1051193_pt1 | contig 10479 bp, 17 predicted proteins | sample Hoacrofraction12_FD_59098 | JGI IMG/M metagenome (GOLD analysis project Ga0065711, IMG submission 59098) | Hoatzin crop microbial communities from Cojedes, Venezuela - Epithelial fraction 12 v2 (version 2) | ecosystem: Host-associated > Birds > Digestive system > Esophagus > Crop | place...
GGGGGAGGGAGGCGCGGGAGGTGACGTCACGTTCGCGGGAAGCTTTGTGCCGCCAACACTGGAGAGCGCGAGCGGCGGGGGCAGGGCTTAAAGGGGCCGCTCCTGCCCCCCGCCCCCTTCCTCACCGCCCCGGGGCCCGATCCCCAGGACCGGATCCCCCGGGCCGGGAACCGCTGGGCTGGGTGCCCAAGGCCGGGATTCCCGGGACCAGATCCCCCAGGATCGGATTCCTCAGGGCCGAATCTCCGGGCCCGGGATCCCCGGGACCAGATTCCCCCAGGACCAGATCCCCGAGACCAGATCCCCCAGGCCAGGATTGGATACCCCAGGGCCGAATCTCCGGGACCAGATTCCTGGGGCTGGATCCCCCAGGACCGGGATCTTCCAGGATCAGATCCCCAGGACCAAATCCCCGGGACCAGATTCCCCAGGCCAGGACCCCCAGGGACAGATCTCCCAGGACCAGATCCCTCAAGAGTGGATCCCTGGGACCGGATCCATTGGACCAGATCCCCGGGACCAGATTCCCCAGGCCAGGACCCCCAGGGACAGATCTCCCAGGACCAGATCCCCCAGGAGTGGATCCCTCGGACCAGATACCTGGGACCCGATCCCCCAGGACCAAATCCCCCAGGGCCAGATCCCCAGGACTGGATTCCCCAGGCACAGATCCCCCAGGCCAGGATCCCTGGGGCCCGATCCCCCACGACTGGATTCCCTGGGCCGGGATCCCCCCGGCCGCTGGCCCCGTCACGCAGCGAGGGGCCCGGAGGCCGTTTCGCCCCGGGGCGCTCGCTCCGCGCGGGCTCCCCGCCGATCCCTGCACCCGTGGCCCAGCTGTGCCCGGCACCCAAGGGACGGCGCAGCTCGGGGGCACCGCGGAGCAGCTCCCCCCGCCCCAGCGCCTGGGAAGGGGCCCGGCCACGCGCTCCCTCCCTGCCATGGAGCGGGACGCGTCAAGAGCCGCCGCGTGCTCCTGAGGGCCGCCTCAGCTGCTGCAGCCAGCGCTGGCTGGGAAGGGGCGGCGGGGGGAGCGCGAGGGGCAGACGAGGCAGCCAAGGGGGGCAGCTGAAGGAGCCCTCTGTCTGCAAGGATTCTGCCCCTCTACTCTGCTCCCATGAGCCCCCGCTGGAGTCCTGCGTCCAGCTCTGGAGCCCCCAACATCAGAAGGACGTGGATGTGTTGGAGTGGGGCCAGAGGAGGCCACGAAGATGATCCGAGGGCTGGAGCACCTCTCCTCTGAGGACAGGCTGAGGGAGTTGGGGCTCCTCAGCCTGGAGAAGAGAAGGCTCCGGGGTGACCTTAGAGCAGCTGCCAGTGCCTGGAGGGGCCTGCGGGAAGGGTGGAGAGGGGCTTTGCACAAGGGTGTGTAGGGATGGGACAAGGGGGAACGGCTCTAAGCTAAAAGAGGGCAGATTTAGATTAGATATTAGGCAGAAATTCTTCCCCATGAGGGTGGCGAAACACTGGCCCAGGCTGCCCAGAGGAGCTGTGGCTGCCCCCCCCCGGCAGTGTTTAAGGTCAGGTTGGATGGAGCTCTGAGCACCCTGGGCTGGTGGAAGATGTCCCTGCTCACTGCAGGGGGGTTGGAACCAGATGGTCTGTAAGGTCCCTTCCAACCCAACCCATTCCATGATTCTATGATTGCCAGGGCAGAACGGGACAGCAGTGTCCTGAGGAACAGGAACGAGGAAAGTGGGCTCAAACCAGTGCCTCTACACAAGACAAACGTTAAATCTAGAGATGGATCTTGGAAAGCTTTTCCGAGCGTTTCGTCCCTGCAATGAAGCAGCCCTGCGGAAGAGGGATGGACCTTGAGGCTCTCATGGCGGGCCGGGAAATCAAAGGCACGAAGCTGTTTGCAGCACTCCGTGCTCAGCACGCTGACCGCCAGACCTGGGCAGCACCCGACCCTGCGAGCGCTGCACCCGCAGCGTGGGCACAACCCTGCCACAACAGCGAACCGGATGGGTGAACCCCCGCAACGGGACGGGCAAAACCAGTTGTGTTTAATGAAAAAGCCAATCAAGTGGTTGGATTTGAAACAAGATACCTATATGGTAAAAAGAATATTTTGCTTTGTGAAGAATTTGTCGGGGAAAAAATAAATGAGATCTCTAATAAAGTGAATAGTTAGTTGGAAAGGAAAGGAATGTGCAGTGAGTTGATGAAGGCGCACATCGGTTTATCAGGGGAATCGCTTCATCTTCGGTGACTGTGGGTTTTGATGATCGTGGCCGTCCATCTGGAAGAGAAAAAAAACCAACAAGAGCCCCTGGAACCGCTGCTTCCAAACGCTCGGTGCTTGGTGTTGGGCATGCAGAGCCTGCACTCGGGAGGGCTCTGGTTCCCCATGGCACCGTGCTCTCGCAGTCTGGAGACGCCCCGAGCAGAAATCGGGGGTTTCCTGTGCCGTGGGTGGGGAGAGGAGATCGTCCGGGCCAGGGACGGAATCGGGGGGGTGCTGGTGACACCAGCGCGCTTTCAGGTCTGCCTGGGGGTGGTCAGTGAGACCCCAGGCATGGCCGCGGTGCCCAAACTCGCCGTGGCCCTGGCTGCAGTGGGACCCGGGGGTCCGCAGCCCTCACAAACCGCCGTGGTGAGGGGCTCCCAGGGGAGCAGCCTGCTGTCAGTAGGTTTTGGGCCGCGCAGGGGCACGCGAGGGCATCGCCGCAATTTGGTTTCACAGTTTCAGCCTGGGGCATTCTCTGCATCTTCCTTCCCCCCCAGAAAACCCCCGGAGGTCTGAGGGGCTACCTCCATTTCAGCACTTTGCTGTGGGCACTGCTCGCATTCTGCCCCTGCGGGGACGCCCGCCTGCTGGGAAGGGCGATGAAGCGCCGGGCGCTGCGCTGCTCGGGTGCCCACAGCGGAGGTGAGCCACGGCCGGGCGCTGCCCGAGCCCCGCTTCCAGCCAGGCCTTCTGCCTGCAGCTCCTCCGGAAAGCGGGCTCCTCGCCTCCTTTACGCCAGCAGCAGCTCCCTTTCCCCTTCGGGCTCCTTTCCCCCCTCTGTACGTCCCACGTCGCCCACGTGCTGTGGTTCCCCACCCTCGGGGACGCTGCAGAAGGGCACGGTGTTCCCCAGGCCATAGACATGGCGGGAGGCAATGGATGGAGCCCACGGATGGAGCCCACCTCCCCTCCCTTTGCGAAGAGCAGGGCAGCTCCCCAGCACTGCTGCCTTCTGCTAGAGGGGGACCACGGAGCCAGATTCCTGCTGGTGGGAACGCAGTCGCTCGGCAGCCGGCTGAGCACCGCAGCGTCGGGGCGGGCGGTAGTGAGAGCTGGAGCACGGCCCCGCGGCACAGCTTCCTGCTGCAGCAGCCGATCCACCCGGGCATGGTTCACGCCGCTCGGACGGGACCCGCGCCCTGCGAGCACCCACCGACGGCTCCCACCCGCGGGGCCACGCTGGGCTCAGCCCACCCGTCCCCCTGCGCCCAGGGAATGGCCCGGCTGCGGGAAGCTGGCCCCACCGGCCCGCGGTGCCCTGCAACCAAAGGCAGATTGTCTGTCCTAATGTTTCGTGACACGGCAAGACACGAATCCCAGAGATTTGGCTTTTCAAGGCCCGTTTTGTCTCAGGGAAACGAGAAAGCTAATTCTCCTCAAAGCACCCAAAGCCTTATGCCACCAGCCCAAAGGTCTCAGCGCTTCTCCAAGTCCCTTTCCCTATTTTCTCCTGAAGGTGCAGCTCACCAGAGTGAGAAAAAATCCCAGCTTTGGAGCACAAATGCAGTTATCGGGAAGATGGACTTCAAATGTGAAGTAACGTAGGTTGTCACTATCCTCAGCAAGCCCTTTGCCTCTGTTTTAAGCAGCCTGGTTTGGGAAAAATGAATTATTGGCAGGGTAGTGCCCTCCTTCCAAGCACGACGCCGCTTCTGCCAGAGCACAGGCCCTAAGGCGGCATGGGAAAGGTTACGGATCCTGCCCCGGGAGAGGTTCCCTTCAGCAAAAGAAATCCTTTTTCCAATTATTTCCAGCCCTGCCAAGCGGGGGAAGCCCACAGCGTGTGTGTGTGTGCTGGTACCCAGCACAGCCGCGGGCACCCCGTGACTCCCGGCCTTCACACCAAAGCTGGGGGTCTTCTAACGCTAGGGCCAACAAATGCTTTAGACGAGTTTAAACTAAAATGGCTGCTGGAAGGGGGGCTGCAGGCCTCTGCCAGGCCACTCCACCTCGGGCAGCAGCATCTGCATTTGTGTGGCTTTGTCACGGAATCGCTGCGTGGCTGCGGCTGGAAGGGACCCAGCACCCTGCCCAGAGCTTTGTGTGTCTCCATGGATGGAGATCCCACCACCCCACCACATCCCCCCTGTGCCTGTGACCACTTGTCACAGAAGATTTTTCCCCTGTAACTCATGAGGATCTCTCGCAGCCCGCGTCCTTGGAGAGGTGGGGAAGGCGGCAGGTCCCAGGGCGTGAGGAACCACGCCTGACCCCGGCTCGCAGAGCCTCCACGCAGCGTTCCTAGCTGGAACACGCAACCACCTCCAAGCCAGGGGATTAAAGACGGCAAGTGGCTGGGATTTCATCCATGTTTCTGCTTTATCCCTCGGCTGCCTCAGAAAAAGGCCCTACAAACAGCAGGAGAAAAAGCAAACGAAAGAGCAAAGCCGCAAGCTCTCCCGCTTGCCGCTGCTGCCAGCTGGAGAGGGGGCCCCAGGTACAGCCACAAGGGAACGGACAGATCGGTGACAGGCAGCGGGCAGAACCTTGCCAGTTCTGCAGGGAACCACAGTTTCTGAGGACATCAGGGTCAGGCTTTGGTCATTTTTGCTTTAGGCATGAGGAGGGTCCAGCTCCTCCCTCCGCACTGAGTCACTGGTGGCCGCGCGGTAAAAACGGTGTCTGCCAGGGCTGTCCGAGGTGGTATAACTGATTTTTTTTTTCTTTGTGATGCCTTTCCCTGTTTCACAACAGCCGGTCTTCAATCCCTGTGGCCCTCAAGTCACCATGGTGACATACCTGCATTTCATCCGGCAGCAAAGGACAGAAGCGGATCTTCTCGGAGCGGCAGGAAAGGCAGCGGTCAGCCCCAGCTCCTCGGCCCCCGTGCTCCCCCTCAGCAGCCCCTCGCGCTCCGCTGCGCTGCCAGCGCGGCCGGCCCCGGAGCCCGGCAGCTCAGCGCAGAATCACGGAGCTGCTGCTTCACGCAGCGCTGCAGAGGGCAAGCGCGGGTGATACGCAGTTGCTTTGGGCTGGCCTCCACGCCGCCCTGGATCTGCTCCCGTCCCGGGATCCACCTCCACACCATCTCCCCTGCTCCTCTCACAGGTACTTTCGCAGAAGCAGAGAGGTAGGAAACTGAAGTCTTGTTCGATCACGTGCAAACACAGGCGGTTTCTGAAGAGCCCGCTGCTAACACGACGCACGTTTCACGCGCGGCACGAGGTGCATTCCCCTCTGTCGAGGCAGCACCGAAGGCTCGGCCCAAGCCCCGCTCCTGGCTTGAGCCAACGCGAGCACAAAGTTGAGTTTCACCAAAGCAGCCCACACTGCTCGGCACCTCAGCAGCCTCCAGCTACGGCCGCTTCGGAATCGCAGCGCCTTTTGTACCAGAAAACAGCACGGTACTTGCACACGCTTCAGGAGTAAACGTTGCTACAGGTGCCCACCGCCTCCCACTCGGTTTGGGATGGAGTTTACTCGGAGACTCGAGCATCCCTCTTCCCAGGGGCTGCGGCTCGCCCCGCGCCCAGTGCCTGACGCAGCAGCAGGCAGCGCGCACCGCAGCCGCCTTCCCCTCGGGCTGCACAGGCCTCTTCCCACGGAGGCAGATCCCGGTGAACCGCCCAGGCCTCACGCAATGAATTTTAGCAGCTCAGCTAGCGCGTGTGCCGCACTCTCTCCAATGTACCCCTACAAAGTAGTTGCAGAATGATTTTCTTCCTCCCCCAATTCCTGCGGTGCACACCGCTTCGGAGTCCTGCTCGCTACACTGGAGCTCCAGCCAGGCTGTAAACACCCTGCAAGAAAACATCTGAGAGTTCCTTGCCAAACTGGACACATTGGCAAGGAGAAAGTCGGTCAAGTGCTGTCACCACTTTGCAGAGGAGGAAAACGCCTCGCAGAACGTTTTCCTGAGACCAAGGCTCATGCAGCTCAGCATCACAGGAAGACTTTGATCCTCTCTCCCTTTGCAAAAAATGAACCTCAATCAGCATTCATGACTTTTTCCCCAGGACGCTCTGTTAGGGCTGAAGTAAACTGCAACCATAACGCTGCTGTTAGTGGGGCTTTCAGAGATATTTCCTATTACTGGGATGATTTCCCTTCACATGTAACAGAGCTTTCCAGAGCCTGACAGACCACACGCCACCCCTCACGCTGCGCTGCCTCAAGGGAGAGCCCAGCCTTTGCTGGAAACAGCACGAGGTTTCCCCAGAACCTCTGGAGAACCTTGCTGCTGCCCACACCCCCCAGCCCCTGTAACAGCTAGACAGGGCCTTCAGGTGCAAGATCCACATCACACACTGTGAAGTGCAACCATGCAGGCACCACAGGAACCTCGCCGGGGGCTCAGCGGTCTAATGGGCTGCAGCCGCGCTTCGGCTCCTTACACCCGCGCTGGAGGAGATCCCCAGGATGGTGTCTGCAAGGCCCTCCCTGGGAGCTCGCCAAGAGAACTCCTGTTGAAGCAGCAAGGCCAAGCCTTTTGCCCTTCCCTCACCGTGCTGTTCAACGGCTGCGCTCACAGCCCTACCTCCATCCACGTGGTGACGGGCATGGACACCTCCTGCTGCCAGGCCTTCTGCCTTGAGTCAGCGAGCCACCGTTCCCTCGGGAAGGTGCTGCTCACAGGGCAAACGCCTTTCGCCTGCCAGCAGCTCCGTCGGCAGGCTGGGCCGGCACTCCTGCAGCATGCAGACACCACAGCCAGAACGCTCACTGCTGAACACGCGCCATGCGGCGCGGCCAGGCTTTCAGACACGTCTGTGCCAAGCTGTGGGCCTGGGCTTACAGCGTGCCCACGCAAAGGGAAATAACACTTGAACGGCTTCTTTCTCTTTCAGAGACTACACCAGGACCTGGAACCTACAACCCAGAGAGGGGCTACAGGGCTTGCTTATGCCGCTCCCCCAGTATCACCATTCAAGGGATCAGGAGACCTAAGAAACACGAGACTGGGCCCCTCAGCCCTCTGAAGCATCAAGGACCAGGAGATTCCAACCACAGTCAGACTTGCTCCTCTTCAGTGATAAAATAAAGCACAGTTCAGGAACTGGAATGTGCGTGCTTGTCCTTGTCACCAGAAGAAAATCCACAATCTCCTCCACTTCAGAGGAGGAGAGAAAGCCGAGTGAAGAATCCCATCTGCTCTGCAACAGAAAACCTGCCATGTCACCTAGGCCAGAGGGCTCCCCAGCTAGAGAGAAGGCCACGGCCCCACTGCCAGGCCCACGGGGCCGCTCCCTCTGGCTCCTGCAGTACCTGCCAGCACGGACCCAACAGCCACGCCTCGGGCTTCACCTCAAACCCAGACTCAGAGCCCTCCCCTCCTGCCAGCCCAGGCGGCCCCTCAGGGCCTAGGTTAGGAGGCAGGCAGCCTGCGAAGTCACCGTCACTCCTCAGCACGTGTTTGTGTCCCACTGCGGCAGCTGGGGGGAGGCCAGACCTGCTCCTACAGCCCTGGCCCTGCCGACGGGCAACACATTGGTGCTGGCAAGAGTTGAGCTCGTGGAAAGCTTTACACAGGCCGCAAGTCAGCAACATTTGCTCTTTACTGGAGTGCTGGCTTGAGGCAACTCCGCTTCTCAAGCTCAGCGTTGCTGCAAGCCAGGGATTTCAGGACAGCAAAGGGGATATGAGCCCCCTCCAGCTTTGCCGTCTGCGCAAGAACCATCGCCTCAGCTGGGGCAGCGGGCAGGTGGTCCCAGCCGAAACAAAACCCACTCTTCGTGCAGCAGGGGACAAGGACAATTAAAGCCAGCAACACAGTTTGCAGACAACCGGGTCTTTTATTATTTCAGGTGCTACAGAACACTTAAGGAACCTTCACACAGCAACTTCTTTGCTGCAGTCTTAGCTCTGTTGAAAGAAGCAATTACAGCTCATTAGCAGAGTCTTTCAGTAAACGGCCAAACACAGCAACTTCAGTCAGAGTCGGGCACTTACCGCTGGGCACTCAATCGCACCGTTACTGATGTCATCAATGATATCATGCGGGTGCCTGCCGTCGATGCTGCAGCCCACAGACTGGGCGGTTCCAAGAATCTCCTTGATCGTCCCTGCAGCAGGAGACGCAGCTTGTCAGTGCTTTACCACAGGAAAACACTTTGAGAAACACAGAGAACTCCATTCCTCACGCCCTGGCTCGCTCTCCCCTCTGTGGTTTGCAGGCTGCAGCCATGGGGTTTCACCAGGGGACAGCAAGCCACTCTGGCCACTTCTAGCAGACCTGTGTCCAGGGAACGCACCAGGAAGCGCCAAACCTGTTGCCCTGTACCTGTCACCACGCTGTACGACCTTCACCTGCTCCTGTGGTGCTTGGGGGGCCAGGAAACCAGCAGAACTGCCCCACCACACCGCAGCCACAGGGCGCTCCCAGCAGCCAGGCCAGAACACCGCTCAGGCACGCGGGGCAAGCTGAGGGCTCCGCAATCCCAGCAGCGCTACCTACCCGAGAGCTCCCGAGCCAGGGATCTGTGCCGCATCTGCCGCGCAATGTTGACGATCTCGTCGAAGCTGACACTGCCACTGTGCTTAACTGAAGGGAAGAACAGCACCAGTAAGTCCATGCAGACGCAGGGCACCTCCAGCTGCCCGTGCACCGCTGGAGACCCACCACTCCCAGCACAGAGCCCAGCGCAGAGCTTACAGCGACAGCAGGGCTGCGATCAGCACGCCTGTTCCCACACTTCGGCACAAAGTTACCCACCAGGAGAATAACTCTGTTTCCTAAGTTGGCATTTTCTGTCAGCTGCCTCTGGACTGTGCCAGTCCCTGTGTTACCACACAAGGACAGTGGCAGGCGGCTGTCCACCCCGCAATCTTCCATCAAACTGAGCTCTGCAGCCACACAAACTGGTTGTCTTTACTTGGACACTTACGGAATTCCCACTGCCCAAAACACAGCCCCGTGGCACCGGATTCCAGCTGACACGGAACAACCCACAGGCAGGTACACACTCCCCGCTTAGCACTGGATCACATTCAGAACTAAAGCCAGATGAAAACTTACTGTTTTTCTGCTTCTTCCTGTCACGAGGAGGCTCCTTCAGAGCTTTGATAATCAGGGCAGAGGCAGAAGGAACAACCTCAATCTAAATGGAAAGAGATTAATTTGCCCCCCCCTCCAAGCAGAACTGGCTAGCCAAGGAAAACACTCCACGACGCAGCCCATGCCTGGGAAGCTCCTGCCAGACCACCGCTGTTTCAGTTACTTCTCCAATATGCAGGGCCCTGGGGCTCTGTTGTGATGCAGAAACATGTTCCCAGCCTTTCGGCACAGGCCTCCCCACCAGCAGAGGAGGACTGCTTCCTGGGCTGGGCCTTCCTCTCAGCTCACCACTGGAATGTACCAGCCACAGGAGTCAGGGCAGGGACAGTGGCAGGTGGCTACGGGACCAGGCAGGGAGAGGGTTTTGCCCCATGCCATGGGCAGGGACCCCTTCCACCAGCCCAGGGTGCTCAGAGCCCCATCCAGCCTGGCCTTGAACCCTGCCAGGGAGGGGGCAGCCACAGCTTCTCTGGGCAGCCTGGGCCAGGGCCTCACCACCCTCACAGTGAAGAATTCTATCCTTAGATCTAACCCGAACCCACCCTCTTTCAGTGTAAAGCCATTCCCCTCTGTCCTATCCCTACAGGCCCTTGGCAAAAGCCCCTCTGCAGCTCTCTCGCAGGCCCCTTCAGGTGCTGGCAGGCTGCTCTAAGGTCTCCCCGCAGCTTTCTCCTCTGCACCATCTCTTCCCACCACTCGCAGGCTAAGAGCCCCCAGCCTGTCTGCGCACCACCCCCCCCCCGACCCATGCCAGCCATAGGCGCTGGGTGGTCTCCCACCACCGGTTCTGGGTCTCTCCCGCAGACCCCCGCACAGCTGCCTGCGCGGCACTCATTTTATCCACCTCGGAAGGATGAAGGGCTGAGTCGACCCTGCCGGGATCTCGGCTCCTGGGTCGAGCGAGCGGAGCCGGTCGGCGCCCCGGCGCTCGCACCGCAGAGCCGTCCCTATGGCGTCCGGTACCTGCGCTTGCCTGTTCTGGATGGTGAGCTTCACCGTGATGCGCAGCCCCTTCCAATCGCCCGTGGCCTTGGCGATGTCATCTCCCACCTTCTTGGGGGACTGAGGAGAAAACGGACGTCACGTTCCCGGCCCGGCCCCCGGAGCCGGGGAAGTGCCGCCGCCCGCTCCTCCCCGCCCCGCCGCCGCGGTACGTACCAGGCCGAGGGGCCCGATCTTGGGGGCCAGAGCGGAGGTGGCGCCGACCTCCCCGCCGGTGCAGCGCAGGTACACTGCGGGCAGAGACACGCGC
>Ga0065711_1051194_pt1 | contig 10479 bp, 6 predicted proteins | sample Hoacrofraction12_FD_59098 | JGI IMG/M metagenome (GOLD analysis project Ga0065711, IMG submission 59098) | Hoatzin crop microbial communities from Cojedes, Venezuela - Epithelial fraction 12 v2 (version 2) | ecosystem: Host-associated > Birds > Digestive system > Esophagus > Crop | place...
CCCTGGAACAGGCTGCCCAGGGAGGTTGTGGAGTCTCCTTCTCTGGAGATATTCAAGACCCGCCTGGACAAGGTCCTGTGCAGCCTGCTGTAGGTGACCCTGCTTCAGCAGGGGGGTTGGAGTAGATGACCCACAGAGGTCCCTTCCAAATCCTACCATTCTGTGATTCTGTGATTCTGTGAAGTCCTGATTAAACAAATTATTTGTTTTGTAGATTTTGAAAGACTGGTTGTGGGAAAGCCAGCATTCACAGAAATGGTTAAAAATAGTATTAGGGGAGCAAATACTTTGCAGTGTTTAGTTTGCTGTTTATACACAGTAAAAAATGTCTTGTATTTCATAAAACTTTCTTCCTGTTTCAAATGTGGATGTGAAGTTCTTTTCATTCCTCATTACTATGTTAATAGAGAGCTAAACATTTCTCTGATGTGGCAAAGAAGTATGCTGCACCGATGCTGTGGACAGCATGAATTTCTTTGCAGACAAACTGTATGGTTAAGCTGTACTTGCTTTCAATTGTATATTCTTTATACACTTCTTAAGACAAACTTGAAGTATTTCTTTCCAAGGTGTTAAACTCCACTTTTATACCTTATATGAAGTTATGCTCATATTTGTTAGAAAGACAATTGCAGAATATTTATAATTCTGTGGATGTTAGCAGGAGAGCCAGAAGAGGAGTCTCTTACTCAGAACCGAATTAATATTCTGCCTTAGTATCAGGCCCACTGGGCTGGTGGAATTGATATATTTCAGATGAGACACGTTGTTTTGCATAACTGAATTCTGGTGAATAGTACCCATGTTATCAGGGCACTGGAGTATTTCAAATGATGAGTGAAATTGTTCCATGATCTCTAATCCTACATGAGAAGAAACAGATTTAGCTGTCCTTTCGGCAAAAAAAGGTAGAATCTCTGTAGATATCAACAAAAGTATTTCTATGTTTAGAGCTATACAAGTATCTTAGTCTTTGAAACATTGAAGTCTGTTTAAACCCTGTGTTCTCACCTAGAAAACGTACATAAAAAGTTGCAGTTTCAAGTGGATGAAATAATCTTGGTGTTCTTATCCCAAATTGCCAAAACTATTTGTAATCTACTTTGGCAAAAATGAAGTATTCTTTAGGTACACCTGCAAGTTATTCTTATCTCCTTTCTGGTTCTTTTTTTTATATCCTAAATTCTTATGTATACCTAAATGTCTAGTTTCATACCTGTGTTAACCTATTCTGTATGATCAAGCTTGTACAAGCACAGACAATATGGTCTTTTTTCAAGTATATTTAGAAGGTACTCAGTTTCACCTTACTCTGAGAGGAACTCCCCTCCTTTCTCTGTTCTTTATTTTTATTGATATAAACGCTTTGCTCCTAGTCAAGAATTATAAAACATATTAAAGTCTGACATCTCTACTTTCATCTCATGTTTTTTCAGGTGCTTATTCGTAAGTTTAGGTCTGAAACCATTGTCCTCACTCATTCTTACATCCTTGGAATACAGTTCAAAATTAAGCTGTTCACTTAAAGCAATCTCAAGCCTTGTCTTTAAGGAATCGGACTTCTCAGATCAACCAGGTTCATAAACTAGTTTCCTGAATATATCAAATCATCTTATACAGGTGTTTTTGTTTCTCTTAATTTAAGTTTAAAAGAATCAATCATTCAGTCTGGTGTTATATTCTATGACCATTTTTTCTAGAAATATTTCATAAAATACCAAATAAATCTAAACCAGCAGAATCACCACTTGATGGTTCAGGAATTATTTGATGATGAAATCTGCTGCCTATTGCATTCACGAATATCTGGTTCTTCCTAACACTAGTGGAAAACTGTACAAGAATCACACAATTCTCAGAAGCAGTCTTTCTCGTAATGCTGAAGATCTTTCTCTATTTCTGACTTCCACCCTAGGTGACTGTAACAAGCTCCCACCCTTAACATGGTAAAAACTTCCTTCTTTATATATTTATCCCAGGTATTATTCAAACGTTCTGCTTATAGATGCTTTAGGAAACTGGAGACTGAATTTATGTGACTAATCAATTTCAAGTTCAGTGACTAAGATACCTCACACAAAAATTTGGGTCAGTGAGCGGATTTTGCTTCCTGATTATTTTTTGTAAAAAAAAATAATCAGGCAGCCTGTCGTAATCTCAAACAAAAAATCAAAATATTTCAGTTTGAGCATGTCAAAATAAAATTTTCAACTGAAATAAAGTATCACTTGCTATTTCAGTCAACACTGCTTGTAAAATCATCTCGAATTTCCAGATATCATTTGTTGATCAGAAACTGCATTTTTCAGTGAGACAACTGCTCATCTGAAAAAAATTCTTTATCTCTTTTCATCTTCACACCACTCTGTTTTCTTAGAATAAGCTTCACAATCCTTGCCACAGCTGTGCAAAAATGTTGATATGCAATACGGACAGACTAAATAGCTTTCATTACGTATTATCCTTAAGGCCCGAAGTAAAACTTGTACTCCATGCCCTTAACACACGCTTCCAGCAACGGAGATTTGGGTAGTGAAAAATTTTACAGTTCAGAAATACCACTCACAATTTCAACCCTTTCCATTGGGAAATGAATGTATATATTTCTGCCATTCTTCTCCCCCGCAGTCTTTGTTTTCTAGTGTCTTCATTTCTATTGAGCAGCTATATAATGGAGCAGGAACCATAAGAAAAAAAGGCCTTGATTCTTTCTCTTACACTCATAGAATTTCTTCAGAAGCTGAATACTGGACTGGCAGTTCCTTTTCTTGAGCATCTTACTGTCCTTTGCAGGATATTTGAGTCTGCTTCATTCCTTTCGAATACAAGCTGTTGAATAATCCAAGATGCAAATGTGAAAGGGCATGCATCCTTAATGTTACTTGTTTTAAAATAAATATTCGCAGATCACCCTCTTGCTCTGTTTAGAGAATCTTCTCCCTTCCAGAACCCGTTCCTACTGGAACTGCTTCCCTGTTGTTTATGTGTTGTGTTTTCAGACAACAGAGCGAAGTGGCAGGTACACAAAAACAATGGGAGGGTGAGAAGCAAAAATATTTTGGTGAAAACACGGAGTCACCAACATGACTAGGAGGATTATATTTAATGTTCCTATTAAACCATTGTCTATCAAAGGTTGTGGCTAATGAGTCAAAATTTGTTTATGAATAGAATATACCCAGTTGAAAATACCTACCTGCTTTTATAGTTAAGTATTATTTGTCTAGAATAAGTATTTTAAGTCATCTACAGAGACAAACCACTTCCTTTCAGGAAAAAAATGCTCTCACATACTCTTCTTTAAGCAATAAGTGGAAAACAAGGATTCAGCAATGTTCTCTCTAGGACTGATATAGTTTCAGTTCTAATCAGATACAATTGAAACACATTATCCCATCCTACGTGGTGATACAGAAATAAAAATAAAGAACACATACACAATAAAAATACTCTGTGCTAGAAAGTTTTTGGATGCTTAGACAAAAGCAGGTTGTAACAATTTTCTCTTCCAGGAAAACTGCCAGAAAAGTCTGAGAGATCTCAGCACTCAAAGTATCCTTATGAACTCAGACATTTTGAAAATAGCCTCTCCTCCATTTCTCAAAAAAAGCGCCTCCCCAAAACCAACCTTCTTCTCTCCTCTCTACAAACCCCAAACAAATATAGAAATGCCCAGTGTATGTTAGGTTATGGCAAGACCAGTAGGTAGAGTTATCTCAACTGAAATACATGCTGGAAGATTTCAAACCAGATATTTTTCTCTCTTTTTTTGTGTGTGTGTGTGTGTTTGTGTAATAGGGTCTTCAGAGAGAGGACAGAAAGCACTGCAGCTCTGCTTTCCTTGGTGTGACCAACAGAAGAGTTAACAGTGAACTGACTCAATTTTGCTTTAGAGAGGCAAAGGTGAATGACACAAAGACTGCCCATGCTTGTTCAGAATATTTTCCATTTTTTTAAAAAGAATCAGTCATTTCAATTTAAAATTGCAGAAAAAGTATCCTTTGTACTATCATAAAATTCATCCATTTTATACGCATCCTGAAAGGAAAGGAAATATTACATAAAAACTAAAATCTATTGTTTTCTAAATCTTCAGTGATATTAACAACCATGAGGTGAACCTGGAGGAATCCTTTCCAATTACACTGGGACAGACACGCTTCTACAAAGGTCTGAAGCAAAGCTGACAAAAACTAGGAAAGGTCATTATGAAAAGATTAAAAAAATCAGTTGTAGCTTACTCCCTTGTGCCAGGAGTAAGCGTTCTACCTCTGCTGCTAGATGACAGTGAAAGCAAGCGGCAAGCTGCATTGATGGAACAGGTAACAGTTAATCTCAAGAAGTAATGCCATGCTATCCTCAGACTCAGTTACAGCAGAGGAAGACTGATAAAATGAAAATTGCGAGAAAGGAGATGTTCTCTGTTTATAACTACATCAGGGTGGCAATCCCCAGGGAAGGAAAATAACAATTTCACTTAAAGAGCAGACATTAACACTAAAACAAATGAGGGTAAAGTAGCATGACTACACTTGCTGTGAAAATTAGCTTTCTGTTTGCAAATAGCCAAAATGAACCCAAAACGAAATTGTTTAAAGATTGAGTTTTCCTGGTTATTTTTGAGGTTAGGAGACCAGATCCTCCACCCTGCGAGGATATGATTATTTTAGCACAAATTATCAGCCTTCATGCAGAAATACTGGCTTCAGTGGTCTGTCTCACGCAAAATGTCAGACTCAATAATTTGAACAAGCCCCTTTACACTAAAGTGTAATGAATTCCTAAGAATTCACACACACTACATTGGGAGTTAGTATTCTCAAATACGAAGTATAAAAGTGGTTTTTAGCTGAAATTATGAAGTTCTTAAACTGCACGAGGTGGATGAGGTCTCTTGTGCCATCCCATGCAAGATAAGTAATCTAGTGTGTTCATTAATCTATGTCACAGCAGCATTGAACTTACAACAGCTATCATATTTCCTACATTTGATAGCACCTGAGAGGTCACTGGTAAGGGTTAAAGACTTTGCTAACACAGATTATGAGACTTTTACTGCTCGGTGAAGATGGATCATAATAAATGCTGACCATAAAACTCTTAAATCTGGGTTTCAGGTAAATAAGGAAATTAATTATCTTCTGCGCAAGAACTTAGGGAAAAGACTGGCAATGTTAAACCTGTTTATCTTCTGTTGGTTTTCTCTGCTGAAGCCCTGCATGCCTTCTCCTGCTAAGTTTCAGTATTCCAACTGTTCACTCTTTGTAAATTCATCTTCTGTTAATACAGATTAGGTAGATTTATCAATGTATGTAGTGTCACATGACTATCGCTGGTTGGACAGCCTTTCATATAGATCCTTGATTTACTAGGAAGCATAAACAAAAGTTAGCCTAGCTACCTTGAAACGATCCCACGTTCCCATTTGAAACCCAAGCATAAATGTAGCAAATAGAACACTAATAAAGTAGTGTGCATAGTATGGGTCGTACAATATGACTGTGTTCACCCAGCTCTGACTCTTCCTTTTCCTCCTTCCCCAGATTTTTCAAGACCTAGCCACGAGGTATTGCAATATTTTTCATAAAGGGGTAAATTCTAACGAGACTCCTGCTATGCAACAGATCTGCGTGGAGTACTTGAAGTTCTGCTTGTCTGAGAAACTGAAATAAATCCACTCTATTCCACTAGAATGATACTGGAGTGATTCCAGGTTTTCATTTTTGGCTCGTGAAACCCGGGAAATTTTTCAAACAAATTTCCAATCACACTTTGTGGTAAAGCATTGTGAGACTCTAGATAGCTCCATGAGAGCCTAAAGGTTTTACATGTGTGAAATCCGTGACCTTAAAAATTTGATAGTGTCCCTTTGATATTGGATAAACCTCAGGTCACTCAGCTTTAAATTAAGGATACATTTCTGAAATATTTACTACCAGTTGTAATGTTTATTATGGGTGTTGTTTCAGAGAAGTCAAGAAGTTTGATCCTTAGGTCCCTTGGAGAAGTTGTACAAACACAAACATGGTCCTATAGCCCCTTCCTGCCAGCTAGAGTTTTCTTTAATCTTGTATTTAATTTGGAGGCATTTCAGACCTGTTCTGAATTTGGCTAGCGAACAGCTAGAGAAGATAGCTAGCAACTAAATAAAATCTTCTCTGAGTTAAAACATTGTGTGGATACACCTATGATTTCCAAGTTGCTCTTTAGGCTGTAGTCTACTGTGAAATATCAAAACAGTTAAAGCTCAGTAAATACAGGATCAGATTTGCCCAATGAGACTGTCACAAGTGGTAAACATTTGGAAGGATTAAAAGCAGAATACTACTTAAATAATATTTAAACATAGCTTCCAGTGGGTTACACCTAACGCTTTGTGTCTGCATTGTAATAGATTCTCACAAAAAAGCCCTTTTTTTCCCCACGCTTCTTCAGCAATGCAATACATGGCTTCCCCATTCTTCTGTTGCAAGTTCATGCTTTTTGCTCCCACTGTATGTCTCTGTTTTTCTCCAGCATCCTTCTTCTTTCCTACCTTTTTTTTTATTTATTTCCTCATCACTCTTTTATCGTGTGTGTGAACTTAGCTTTTTGCTCAGGTTCTCCTCATGACTGCTTTTGCACTAATCACAACACAATCTTCCTCCTCTGTGCTGATCTGAATGCTAGCACCGTCTCTGCATCGCTTGTTCCAGAAGATCTACGCTTGCTTACAGGTAAATAACCAATGAACTTCACATTAGCATGATAGGCAAAAGGACTCAGTTGCCAGTTTTTAAAAAATGTTATTGCTTTCCCTCATACACCATGTCTACTTAAAAAGGAAAAGCCAGGGGGTTGTGATCATCTTTTTGTTGCACTACTCCACTTCCTAGTACACTTCGGACTGGAAATGCTGGATGATCCAGAATTATAAACACATAATAATAAATAATAAGCAACTAATACACATGGCCAGATGTCCCCTCTGACAACATATATTACTGCTAGAAGGCTACTTATTCAACAGCCCGTGGAACCTCATAGCTAAAAAGAACTCGAAAGGCCAATTAGCTAATGTCCCCATTCAAACACTGTATGTAGTACATCTGGATAATTCTTATCTAGTATGTGGTTAATCTGTTTTAAAATTTCCAGTAAAAATTTGGCTTGGGGGGGATGAAGCAAAGACCAGTATGGCCTTTTGGGTTTCACAGCCTTCTTCAGTACTGGCTGTTCTGATTCATAAACCTTCCTTCCTCAAAATGAAACCTTTACTGGTTGTGAATATTAACTGACTGCTATGCCGCTTACAAACACGTTTTAATTTTGGGAAGTGTTATTATGTCTCCTTTTTCTGGGTTGTTTTTTGGGGGTGGGGGTATTTGACTGTTTGTTTTTTAACCAGGTAAACACACTTCTTCCCAAACTTATTTTATAGTTCTTATTTGTTAAAGCTTTTATTCTTAATTTTGTCCCCTGAAGTCTCTCTGTTTTATTTACATAATGTTTTAGCAATGGTGTCCTAAACTGAACACATTATCCTACTCACGAAAGCAGACAAAAGCTTTTATGAAGCTTTAGGAATTGGGAAGTATTTAAAAACGCTTACCTCTCTTATGTAATATATACCTCATCAGAATGATGTCTGCCTTTTGTAATGGAATCTCCTTTATCATAAATTTAAGATGACATGTTTTCATCTCCATAGCCTTCTCTGGAATGCTGCTGCCCAGCTCATCATTTTGTATTTATGCATTTGCATTTCTTCTTTGAATGCAATGTTATGCTCATGTCTTCCTTAAGATTTACTAATTTCATGTGTTTTCTCCAGTTTACCAAAGTAATGCTGAATTGCGGTTCTAACTCACAAACTCCTAACGTCCCTTTTCATTCTGGTATCATCTGTTAACAGTTATACTTAATTTGCAATCGCTAATGGAATCATCCAGTGGCATAACAGTCTTAACAGCTTTTTAAAAGAGCCTACTTTCTGTACACTCCCAGGCTGACCATCAACCATACTCTGACCGGATCTTTGCAGTTTTTTACTCAGTGAAGTGTTCATGCTCCAGCAATTAGATTTTGACTATATTTAAGCAGATTGCTCAGAAGAATGTTAATGTGCGTGGTGGCAAAAATGACCTACTAGTATCACCATCTATCCTACTTTCCCTTTAACCCGCAAAGCTATCTACCTCCTCAAAGAAGAAAACTAGATTAGTTTTTATTGTTTATTCTTGATATACCTCCAGCCATTTTTCTGTCACCTTACTGACCTTCAGTTATTTACAGATTAATGAGTCATTTGGCTCAGTATCTTTCCGGCATACTGTTACAAAGCTATAGTGATGCTCATAGAACTGATGTTCACCAAGTTCACTCAAATGTATCTACACAGCACATATCTTCGTGCTCGGCTGTAGGCACTGTTACCGAACTCAATTGAGAGCAGCAGCTTTTTCTGTTTTGATGTTCTGGATCATCTTCTGAAGATGTTACCTGTTACTACTCACATTGATGTCCTTATGTTCTCATCTTCTTATCTTTTCCAGTAACCCTTTAGATTATCCTCCACAGGGTGGAATGTTGTACAATGAAATCTGGAGAACAGAAAACTGCTTTTCAGCTGTCATCGTTATTTTTTGAAAGGGCTGTAACAAAACTTTTGCTCTTCCACCGATGAATGTTTCTAATTGCTTTCCTTCTAACATCTCTCGTTGTTGTAATTTTTCCCCAGCTTCTCCCTCTGTGGGAATATTTTCCCTCATAACTTTGGAAGCGACTTAGAATTCACTCGGCAGGCAACGGAGGCAGCCACAGGGCACTCTGCGGGGCAAGGCTCATACTCCAGCAGTGATACCACACCGTGTCTGACAGAAGGCCTCGTCCTCAGATGGTTTCAGGCATCAGGAGTTCTCCTGTTAAAGAATTTGGATGACAAAGAGAGAGTTTCAATGTGCTAGCAGGCAAGACACTCAGGAAAATCAATCTGAATGACTGAAAGGTGTGCTTCAAAGGTGGGTATGTTAAAAATCAATGAACCCCCCAAACAGGAATAAAAATTGATCTTGCTTGTACTTAGTATACTTCTTTTTGAAAACAAAGTATATTAAATTAAGACCAGTTTAGATTTTGAATCAGCTCTGCATAGAGTTGTTTAGCAATGTTTAACACTTTAAGAATTGATTCAGATTTTCTGAGAATTATTATATAAAAAGGTCCATTATTTCTTCTCTTTGTGTCTTCTGCAGTGCTAGGCACATTGCTGGTACTTGAAACAAATAATGAAAAGTACTGAATGGTTAACAATTGTATTTTCTGTTTTTTCTCTGCCTGGAGTTATAAGATAAAGGATATTAGTAGAGGCATGAAAGCAATATGTTAGATTAAGTTCTTTTTTTCTTTCCTGATGCTTGCTAGAAAGTTGCAAAATCCTTTCTAAATCCTTCTTAAAGACCTAAAACAATCAAATGGGAGAAAAGAGTGAAAAGTATTTACGCATAGAAGCTGATGTATTCCCCTTACAGCCGCCTCAATTCTTCTTCCTGCATCAGTCTAAACCCGGAGTAACTCTGCATCTCTGCAAGACCCAAGATGCCATTATCAGCATTTGAAAACCGTGCAACAGTCATATTTACTGGGTGTTGTCTACACAAATGGATCAAAACACAAAAGAGTTTCTTGTAGGTATGTGCATTTTAGCAAGTTTCATTTTGTCTGAGATTCCATGGTAGGAGAAGTCAGGAGTAACTTCGCTGGCTTCCACTTCAGTAGGTTAACTCAGGTCTAGAACATTGTTCCCAAGAACAGAAATTGTCCTCTTGGTAACGGGCGGAAAGAGACAGCGAGCCTCTCGCAGGGACTGTGCGTGGAGACCCCAGGGGTGCGGAGGCTCAGCTGGACCCAGCCATGCGGAAGGAACTCTGGGCTCCCTCCGGCATTTCCAAACTACACCTTGCTGAGGGCTTCGTCACCCCTGCTGGGGTGGCCATCTACGAAAGACAAATCACTTTCACCTATTCCCGGGGTCTCAGGAGCTGTTATGGATCGCGTGGGACTGAATTCACGAGCAGGGAAAACTAAAACCCGTTAAAATTTAGTGACAAGCCTGATGCGTTTAGTGTTTTCCTAAGGACGCTGAAGACGTGCTGACAGCAAACGCCACTTCAGGAAAATGTATCAGAAACATCGTGTGCGTTTAGGACACGACTTGTTGAAACGAGAGGTGCTTTTTAAGCAAGTGCTGCAGTGCCAGTGATGCTACTTGGTGTATTTTAACCTACGGAATAACGCCTGCCAATTTTATTTTATTTTCGAAAATAACTGATGAGAGATTCTGGCGCGTTTCACGCTAAAACCGCAACCCAAGGAAACGCCAGGAACATCCTCTTTCTCCCTCCGTGGCGACCGCTGCGCAGAGGAGGGAACCTGACCGCGGCGTTCGCGGGTGCGGCGCTTCGGACCCCGCCCCCGCCGGGCGGACGCGCCCCGGCCCCT
>Ga0065711_1051195_pt1 | contig 10479 bp, 7 predicted proteins | sample Hoacrofraction12_FD_59098 | JGI IMG/M metagenome (GOLD analysis project Ga0065711, IMG submission 59098) | Hoatzin crop microbial communities from Cojedes, Venezuela - Epithelial fraction 12 v2 (version 2) | ecosystem: Host-associated > Birds > Digestive system > Esophagus > Crop | place...
AACAGGCTGCCCAGGGAGGTTGTGGAGTCTCCTTCTCTGGAGATATTCAAGACCCGCCTGGACAAGGTCCTCTACAGCCTACTGTAGGTGACCCTGCTTCAGCAGGAGGGTTGGACTAGATGACCCACAGTGGTCCCTTCCAACCCCTACTATTCTGTGATTCTGTGATTCTGTGATCTTTCTTGAATTGGGGAGCCCAGAACTGGACAGAGTACTCCAGATGGGGCCTCACTAGGGCTGAGTAGATGGGGAGGAGAACCTCCCTTGACCTGCTGGTCACACTCCTCTTAATGCACCCCAGGATCCCACTGCCCTTCTTGGCAGCCAGGGCACACTGCTGGCTCATGGGCAACTTGTCACCCACCAGCACTCCCAGGTCCCTCTCCACAGGGCTGCTCTCCAGCAGGTCCGCCCCAAGCCTGTGGTGGTGCATGGGGTTGTTCCTCCCCAGGTGCAGGACCCTGCACTTGCGCTTATTGTCTCTGCTAGTAGCAGCATCTGTACAAAAGTTGTACAGGGTCAGCTCCTCTGCAACGGTCCTCAGCACTTGAAAGATTTCGTGGGTGGCCAGGTTTCTGGAGCAGAGAGATATAGACCAGTTACTGCAAGAGGGTAACAGGCTTTGATGCACTTCAGTTGTACAGCAGAGCTCCTTGGTGTGTAATACGCTTTCCGTTTTTCCTCTAAGGACTTTGCTGTCTCCTGGACATGAAATTGAGCTTCTTTTCCTGAAGGATTGGCAAGGGTGTTCATTCTATACATTGAGAGGCTGTGATTCAAGAGGGTTAAATGGCACACCTATCTTATGATAGTGCATGAGCATCTGGGAAGAACTGAGTTATTGGTGTGCTATTCAAATTTTTAAAAAGCTCAGTTCAGGTTGAATCACATTGGACTTCTCGGCCTTTTTAAAAATTAAGAAGAAAATATTCAGTATGTCAGAAGATAAAATCTTTTCGCAGTGAGCTGAAGCCTCCTGTTTTCAGACCCTTGACCAGCTGATGGAAGGAGTGATTTACTGTAGTGTCTCCAGTAGCAGTGGACTTGGTTTGACATCCCAGCAGCCCTTATTTCTTTACCTTGTCATTCAGTCATCAGCATACTTACCTGGGATGTCAAATTACTGTTTAGTGTTATCCTGTGCTCGGAAGGATTTGAGCATATCCCCTGAATCCAGTGCCCCAGGTAGTGGGCTAAAGTATGTGAATGGCTGTCCATTTATCTTGATTGGGCTACTGTGCTTATCCAAGAAACTGGACATCAATCTGAAAGCAGTGAGGCAAACCTCCCATTTTTAAGCATGTGGCCCAGCCATAACCATAACATCACAGATCCTTGCTCTTTGGCTAAAGGACTAAGGGAGTGATTAAGAACACCAGTTTGTAGTGTGTCTCTATACCATGGTTTCCTGATCACAGTAGTCTCCTGGGAGGTTGAGATCTAAACAAACTGAACACAGATCCTTCACTTCCTTGTGTGAATGCTCAAGCCACTGAGACCAGCTTCTCTTCTGGAGGCTTTGTGAGTCTTGTCTGAATTTCTTGGATGCTCAGGGGGAGGGGAGAGGAGGTAGAATAGTGTTAGGAGTGAAGTTCCCTCCTGGGAAGAAGGAAAGCTGGGAGGAAGGTGTTTTTAGTTTTGTTCTTATTTCTCACTATCCTACTCTGTTATTAATTAGCATAAATTAAATTAATTTCCGTGAAGTCAAGTCTGTTTTGCCCATGACAGTAACTGGTGAGTGATCTCCCTATCTTTATCACGCTTGATGAGCTTTTCCATCATATTTTCTTCCCCTGTCCTGTTGAGGATGAGGAGTGAAAGAGCAGTTTGGTGGGCGTCTGGCGACCAGCCAAGGTCAACCCACCACAATCCTGTAAGTGTCAGACAGCCATAACTAGTTAGGCTGATGCTGTACCTAGTAAAGCACGCGAATCTTTATATAGTGTTTGAAAACAGCCTCTGGCAGTAAGGAATCCTGGTGGTTTGTTTCCATGAAAGGTACTTCTGGAGTATAACAAAAGAGAAAGCAGAAGTCTTACTACTGACCTCTGGCCATGTAACTGTTGAAATCCCGGCTCCTGTAGGCATTGCTTCTTGCCAAAACCACTTCACTGATAGGATTAGAAGGGACGTTTTATTCAGCAGTATCTATTTACTGTGCATTCATTCAAGCAGTTCTTGATGACCACAGCTGTGACACTCAGATGCCTTTGCTCCAGGCTAGCCACTGGATAGAGCTAGTGGCAAGAGGTAGATGCCTGTGGTCCTGACTGTATTCACTCCATAGTGAACTCTAAGTGTCTTATCAAGAGATGAGAGTGGTCTTGAATCCAGTGGATTATATTACGTTCACTAAATGGTAGGTATTGAAAACAATTTCAACACAGGGATCATGTCCTTTCTCCCAGAGAAGAGGTACACATGCAAAGCTTTCTGTGCAACTACAGGGCAAAGGTTTACTTCATATTGGCATTGTCTTTTTCCTGGTAAGCACTGACCTCGAGTTCAAATCCCATACTAAGAGCTTCTGAAGTTGTTGTGTCTCTACTGGAACCAGGAAGTATGAGCAGGTTTTTCTTTCTTTTTGCTAATAAAAGGAGTTTCATCAATGTTTCATGTTGCTTAGTTGCAGTAAAAGTCTGTTCACTTCTTTTTTTATTTCAGCATCTCAGGAGGTTATCTATTAAGTCTTTATGGGGTTAAATATAAATCTAGATGTGTTTACACAGTATCTGCTTTAATGCAGTAGGCACAGCTGTTTTTTGGATGTATCCTGGCTAGATTCCAACACAAGCAGTCATATTTTCCCCGTCTCTGAACTCTCTTGTAGTTTTAACTATCAACAAGAACACAAGAACCACAAGAACATTACTAAGCTTGGTATTTCCAAAATACATTCATTGAGGGTCCTGCTGCTGTGAGAAGAAATTTTAAGAATAAGGTATTTATAAATTCATATGGAGTTGTGGTTTTTTGCCTCCTAATTTTGAACCTTTAGGATTGGATTTCATGTCTTTTCTTGCCAATGATACAAGCTAAAAGCTTTAAACTGATTGAAAGTGTGATTTATTCATATAAGGCCAAGGGTTTGGGCTTTGGTTTGTGGAACATCAAGTACCGTGGCCAACAGCCAGCTGAGAGTACTGGTGGAAATAAGAAAAAGCATATGCCAACATAACTTCTTTCTGATGCAAAAGGAGAGCCCACAGCCTGACCCAAGGCCCAAATTTATTTTCTTAAGCGAAAGTTTGAATCTAAAGGGGCAAAGCAATAATCTCTATATTCTTAATTAGGTGTTAACAATGTCCAGTTGTTGTCTCTCCTGACAAGGGGAACATAGGTAGCCATGCGTCAGCACCGCCATTAGGCACTCTTCTGGGCTATGTCATGTCTTTCAGCCTTTGGGGTTCCCCTGCTGCTTGGTGGAGGTCTTGCCATTTTCTGTTGGTTTTCCTGTTACGGTTTATCCTTGTTTACTGTGGCAGAGGTAGCTTGGGCAGGAAAGTACAGGATTGCCTTTGCACGGGGAAAAGATGTGACTTTTATTTGAACTGTCCTCTGTGGCAAGCGTAGCAGTAGGATTTGAGTATAGTGTACCTTTTGTGGCCAGTTGCCGGGCAGGGACTGACCAGGAGGAGTGAAAGAGCTGTAGCCCTAGAATGAAATTGCTTCTGTGTCACCTGGTACAGTCATGAGGCTGCCAGAAGCTTCTTTTCCATTTGGAGCCGTGTGTGTCTAGGCTCGTCAACAGTTGCCAAGGATATTGTCTCTTTTTATCATCTAAAGCAGTAGCGTGGCCAAGAAGAGTGTAGTGCTGCCAGTTTCATTGTACATCTCAATGTCTGTCTTGGAAGATCCAGCACGTGGAGTTACCTGAAGGTGGACGCTTCAGCCTTCCTTTTGAACGCAAGGTGCTCTTGCTCATAGTTTCAGATGAACTACTGATGAAAAAGGTCTCTGACACTGGAAGGCAAACAAAAAAGACCAACCAAAACTGAAGATTTTAAAGCTATTCTCATAATCTTGGTGACCTCGGTCATAATATTTTTTCACTAGGGTTGAAATGCTGGTAGCTGTTATAGTGGCTGGACCAGAATCTAGATCAGTGATCTCTGTATTTCAATGTTTATTTGTTTTCTACTTAACAGAGGACAAAATCAATGGGGGCGTGGGGAGTGGGTTGGGCAGAATTATCTGTTTTCAAGATAACAAGAGCAACACATAAATTGTTATGCAATGATTTCTCTATTATCCACATGATTAACAGCACAAGTTTTTCCTTGCAATGCATCCAACTAGATTCCTTTTCCCTGAACAATTTTTCTATTGCTAAATTGCTCCTTCATGGGATTTTTCAGAGGATATCTAATTGCATGACATTTGTTAGAGGACAAAGTAGAGAAACTTGAGCTGGCATTGTCTTTGGTTAAATTCAGGTCTGTGTCCAAAGTGCTGGTGTTTTCAGACCTTACGGATCTGCTTAACTCTGCCTAGAGCCAGATCTAGCTGTGAATTGCACTTAAGTTCAAACCTTCTTTGGTCAAAAGCTATCTGTGAACTGTGATTCAGGCTTCAGTTTTAAAGTAAATGTTAAGTAATTTTTTTTTTATTTAGGAACTTACTGAAAATGAATACCGAAGGGATGTGTGGATAACTGTCTCTCTTTTGATATGCTGCCTACAGCTAAAATAAAACTCGTTACAAAGGGCCCCACCCCTGCAACAACTTCAGGCACAGTTCAGAGCTAATGTGTGTGCTCACACACAGACTACCGGAGCTAGAAACAATTCCAAAACATGCGTGCGTGCGCGTGTGCTTGCTTACGACTCTGGCTTTCGCAGGCAAAAGCGAAAACTCTTGTGAAGAATCTCAGAGGCTGAAGGGGTTAAGTGAAATACAACTCTCCTTTTCCTGTGCAGTAAGGATTAGTAACCAAACAGAAGCTGAAGAGAAGAGCTCTTAAGAGCCACTGTTTGAACCAGAAGGATAGGAAAGTGGTTTTAGGAGCTTGGCGGCAGAGTGGTGTAAGAGTCTCCAACTTTTGCGCTCACCTTTGACAGGTATATGCAGAAGGTAAGAGCTGACTTTGTGTTCTGGGCTGCGTCCTAGTCCCTCTACCTGGTCATCTATTCTCTATCAGTCTTTTCAGTGCTGTTTGCGCTTTTTAAACTATTTTTTATTTCCCACCATTTTTTCCTTCAGTTGAAAGAGCACAGGGGAGAGGAGAGACCAGAGTCCTTATCACAAAATCACAGAATGGTAGGGCTTGGAAGGGACCTCTGGAGATCATCTAATTTTATGACTGCAGAATTTTATTTCCTGGAAGGGAGGGAAGAAGACACTTCATGTATGTGGTGAACATTAATCCCTTTCACTCACAGTTAATTCTACTGAGACTTAAAGTAATCAAAACTGCTGTTCCTGACATTGTGGGTGGGGGGAGCCGGGGGTGGAAGGGGAAGGTACCAGTTTGGTAGGATGCTGGACGAGCCCTCTGGGGTCAGACATGCATGCTCTACCAGAAAGAACGTAGAAAGTAAGACAAATGGAGCAGGGATATTGACTGGAGAGACACAATTTTTGCTGGTAGGAGTAAAAGCCTGCCTAGGTGCTGAGACTCTTGTACCCCTAACTGTCACCCCTGGCGAGCTCAGCTGCTTCTGTTCCTGTGCAAGCAGGTGCTGAGGGGAGTGAGTGTCTCCTAAGCAGTCTTTCATTGCCTTCAGCTGTGTGAGGCAGGAACCATTTTGGAGGCTCTCCCCAGCCAAATGATATTGCCAGAGTCAACAGACCTGTTTGAGAAAGGGGAGGTTGGTAGGGTTGGATCTCTCATCCCTGAGGTAAGCCTTGATGTGTGAGACAGGCCATGAAGGCAGCTTCAGAGGACCTGTCTGGGCATGGAGATGGCAATGGGCCGGTAGCAATGTGGCAGGGCAGTGGGTTTGCCTGATGCCCTGGTGTTCCCTGCGGGTGGTCAGGTGGAGGTAGAGGAGCAGTTGATTTAAAAACTGAGTTTTAAACCTTTGACAATGTTAGTGTCAGTCTTGAATGGAGTTCATAGAACTAGGAATAACTGGTGTTAGTACGGGAGCTTAGGGAGATGACGTGTTTCTTTAGGTCTCTCTTTAGAGACCCTAAAGAGGGTTTGTAAACACTTTTGCTTATTACTTTTGGAAGTGTCTTCACAACACTTGGAGTTTGTTTCATCTCTTCTGCATTGCACTTATGAGGGCCCTTCAACAGCCTCTCTGTAAGCTGGCTCACTACTTCAGTATTTCTCTTCTGGCTTCTTAGAGATGTACCACCCTCTGTAATACCAGAGCATTTCCCAGTCTCTGTAGATAGAGCAGCCATGAAAACCCATTCTTTCTGAGGTGCAGCATGTTGGTGAGCAGATGTGCTACGCAGCCATGTGTATGTTGGACAACCTCATTCTGGACTTTTAGGACAAATGGTCTGCTGTCACAGGGAGCAAAGGGAGGTGTTTGTGATGTGCAACATGGGTGGGTAGGACCATGCATCTTTGGCGTGGCACTAGCTTAAATTAGTACTTGTAAATGTTAGTAAATGGCAAGATTAATAAAATGCAAAAAAATAAAACATACAGCAAATTTGCTGTCTCTGGAAGTTTTGCTTTTAGCATATTTTCCTGTCCAGTGTGAAATAATTGAAACTTCTTTTTCAAGCATGTTTTCAGGTTCTCACACACTGTGGGCATCCTGACACCTCAGAGGTGTTTGTTTTTAAAATATTTTGCTTCATGAGTGTAAAGGCTTGATGGCTTCACAGAAATGCTGGGGTTGGGGTAGTTACTCTGTAGCATACTCAAAATCTGTCTACTAGTGAACAATCTACTCTGTAGCAGTTCAGAAAAGGTGCGTGACAAATTATTTGAGGTGATTGTCAAGTAAGGGTGTAGGATTTTGTCTGTTGGTCTCTCTCTGTATATATATAAATAGTGCCAAGTGTAAAACAAACTAAGATGTCTTAATTTTAAGGGGAAAGTAGCAATCATTATGGTGCTATAATTTTATAGAGAAGTTAGAGAATGCATGACCTCAGATGTTGCTGTTCAGTAAGTGCAGTACTTTTTGATGCAGATCCTGTATGTCTGGTTTTGGGTTGGGTGCTCTCTCAGATCCAGCTAATTGCCAGCTTGGTACAAGAGAACACCAGTAGAGCTCATCTGATCTAGTTGCTTAAGGGGTTACTTGCCTCACAAATTAGGCACTGAGATTCGGTTGGAGTCTGCGTGAATGGCTGTGCCGTGACTTGCTGAAAGGGTTTAGGAAATGGGAAGGGAGTTATGTTGCTGCAAGTGGTTTTCCTGGTGATACTTGAGTTGGAGTTAAAAAAGCAAATTTTATTCTAAAGAAACACAGATGTTTTGTTAAAATGGGGAACCTGGGGAAAAAAACTCCGATCTTGATTGAGGGCCCCTTCTTCTGAATGAAATGTAAATGGACAAAATACTGTTCCGTGCCTCAGAACAGGTACGGCTTAGGCTGCCAGAAGGCTTTTGCTTTGTTCGGAGAGGGGCTTTAAATGTTAGTAAACTGTTAACCGTTTTGTTAGCTCATTTATGTACCTTGTGACTCATTAACACACAGCAAAAAAAATAGCTTTTTTTATAAGAGGCTGAGAGCTGTTGTTTCGTATAAGAACAGCACCTGGAATACGTAGGATGCAATTACAGTAGTCCTCGCAATTTGTGTTCTAGGCTCAACATTAACTGAGCGAAGGGGGAAACGTTGTCCTAGTGGCATATCGGTGCTCAGTGAACTAGAGGCAGTAAGTTGCTTTGCTCTTAGCTCTGTGGGAAGGATTATACAAAGCTGATGATAAACCCATCAATGTACCTAGCATAGCTACCGAGCCTAGACAGTGATGGGTGATTGCTCTGATGCAGATCAGTCATTTGCAGCGATGCCCCTGATATGATGGACTTGTCGAAAGAACTTATTTCACTGGAAATGGTGTTCTGCTGGATAGTTTCACTGTCTCACTTTTTAACACTCTTGGATCCGAGATGTGATTTGTTGTGGTTCAGTCTTGTCTTGGATGATAAATAATGATGGTTACTAGATGTCTGAGAAAGGACTTTAATATAAAAGTGTTTAAGTGGATACCTACTCATATGCATAGTCCATGTACAAACTGCTTTTTTGTGCTTTCTCACACAGTAACAAGCTCACCTTGCTTGTCACTATCCACAGATTGTTTATTTCTCTGCCTAGCCCTTAAAGCAGTAATTGGAAGCTCTGGTTTGGGCATCTATGGGAGAAATCAGCTTCAGAGCAAAGAACTAATTTATTTTTAGATCATGCTGTTGTCATTTTGCTGTGATCACACAGCTGAGCATGTGCTTCTTTTGAGATCTCTCCAGGCACTGCAGTGTGATCACACCCTCCTAAGATCATTTTTTTATGAAGTTAATTTTTAGTGACAGATGAAAGATGCTAGGGCTGGTACCCTTGGAGACTGCAGACCTAATTCCACTAGCACATGTTCTGCCCTCTAAGTTTGTTAGTCAAAAGTTCTGGGTTTGGGTTTTTTTTCCTTTCGATTTCTTTCAGTTCTCCCCATGTTAGTCATCTTTCCCTTGCAGAATAATGTGAGTAAGCCCACTGACTTATCTGGGGGAATTCCTGCTTCATACTGCTGAAGGTATGAACTGCATCGAGTCAGGAAGGGTGATTCCCTAGGGAAGAGAGATACCCATGCAAGTGTGGTGTGCTTGGCATGTTTACAGATATATATATATATAGTTAAAACTGAATTAGTTTAAAAAAAAAAATGTATCTTAGGTTCGTGAAACAATGCAGAGGCAGCAACAATCAAAACCCACATGAGGTTCAGAGTAAATACTCTCATGTTTTCTTGTCTATGTTATTAGTCCCCAAGCAAATTTATGTAAGGAAACACAGGTGTTCCCTATGTAGACTACAAGCATACTGTTGAGCGTAGTGCAAACATCCTCTCAGTGAACAGAGATGTAGGTCTTGCAAAGAGAGGCAGAAAACAATTTGCGTTGTTTTAAAGTCTCCTTTTGAGATAATGCTCATTTTTTGTTTTTACTTTTTAACCCCTTGCATAGCGCAGAAGATCGCCATATTTATGTTTAGGATGGAATGAAGTTAAATAAAATTGGAAGTAATTTTCCAGCATTGAAAACCTTTATTTTCCTAGAGAATGCTCAAAAAATTAGAATTGGAAGGGATTAGTCTCAACTGGCTAACATGTTTGTAAACAGCAGCAGTGCTCAATGTCGGGTAATGTTTCAGATTTCAGGCTAAATAACTCATATAGGTGAAGCCTGAGATGTGACAGGACAGTAGTAAATGTAAAAGGTAGTTAGCCATTCCTATTCAATTATGCTAGTGTTTGGGATATTACATCCTTATCAAGTATTTTCCGTAGGCAGTGTGTGGCTTCTTGTTGCAATGTGAACTGTCTAAATTAGTCTGTGTGCACTTGTTGTTGTTGTCCCAACATGATCCCAGATTTAATTAACAGATAAGCACAGTGAGACTACCAAAATAGAAGGCAGAATCTTATCTTTACTGCTTATAATAAATCTCTAGCTGCAAACCTAATGGTGGAAGGCTGGTTGCAGAAAGTTGAATCTCAGCTGATATTTAAAGGTAGACAGAAAGTTGTCCTCATAAAATACTGTATTAACTCCTGTAAAGGGCTGGCATATTGACCACATTGACTTGGAAGATGCTGTTTCACTGACTTAAACGTAAGATACTTCACTGAGGATTTTGGAGAGTGGGAAAGAAGCAGATCTGCCTCTTTGCCTACCCCCCCGTTAGGGTATGGCGTGAGGCCTTACTAGAACTTCTGTGTGTTTCACAGTCTGATATTACTCTTGCACCTGATGATTTTTCAGCTACAGTTTTGTGTGACTCCAGTATTCAGATTAGGCTGCTATAGCTTTCCCAGGTGTTGCTGAACTTGGTGTTGCTGTAGAGGTCCTCTGCAAAAATATTGCCAGGCTGAGTCAGCCACATTAAGCAAAAAAACCTGTAGATGTGGCACTTCAGGATATAGTTTAGTGGGCATGGTATTGTTGGGCGGACAGTTGGACTTGATGATCCTAGAGGTCTTTTCCAACCTGTGATTCTATGATCTACACATTTTTTGAACACCTCCAGGGATGGTGACTCAACCACCTCCCTGGGCAGCCTATTGCAATGTCTGACCACTCTTTCAGTAAAGACATTTTTCCTAGTACCTAGTCTAAACCTACGCTGATGCAACTTGAAGCCATTGCCTCTTGTCCTGTCACTAATTACCTGGGAGAAGAGACAAACACCCCCCTCACTACAGTGTCCTTTCAGGTAGTTGTAGAGAGCAATAAGGTCCCCCCTCAGCCTCCTCTTCTCCAGACTAAACAGCCCCAGTTCCCTCAGCCACTCCTCATAAGACTTGTTCTCTAGACCCCTCACCAGCCTCGTTGCCCTTCTCTGGACA
>Ga0065711_1051196_pt1 | contig 10478 bp, 6 predicted proteins | sample Hoacrofraction12_FD_59098 | JGI IMG/M metagenome (GOLD analysis project Ga0065711, IMG submission 59098) | Hoatzin crop microbial communities from Cojedes, Venezuela - Epithelial fraction 12 v2 (version 2) | ecosystem: Host-associated > Birds > Digestive system > Esophagus > Crop | place...
CTGGACGCAGTCCTGTGCAGCCTGCTGTAGGTGACCCTGCTTCGGCAGGGGGGTTGGACTAGATGACCCACAGAGGTCCCTTCCAACCCCTAACATTCTGTGATTCTGTGATTCTGTGAACTCTCTACGTAGTTCACAAACATGGAGTTAGCTTCAGACAAAACAGTCACCCTGGAACAGAACTACAGATTCAGCTTGTTGAGAGGTCCAAACCACCTACATAAAAAAGACCTCCCCACAAACATCCAGTAAGTATTTGTGAGGTGCAGTTATTGAAAAGAAAAGATTGCATTTGGATTGACTGAGTAAAGCCCTTTAGCATGGATTTAAGGGCATCCTAAATTAGACCACTATTAAACAAACTAAATAATCTTAGTTCGATCAGTCTGCCGTTTTTCCACTTTGCAAATAGATGAGACAAAGTATTTTTCAATAGATGTAGCTTAAAAAGATTTTTGTATTGGTATGAATCAGAATCAAATCAGAATGCTTCTCAAAGTCAGAATTCTTTATTGAATTTTTAGTTTTCAATAAGATACACAATTTGAGTGAGACATTTAACAATCACTTATCACTGTAAACATATATTTAGATGGGGAAAAAACTGTGACATATATCTAAAGTTGTTACTATTGTAAGAAGCATTGCAAGAGTATTGCACTCACAACAGACTACAAAAACTTTACTGGAATAACTCCTTTATTGGAAGTATTAAATATATGTATTAGAATTAAAATATGCAAGATTTTTGTTATGTTAGGTTTACCTTAGCTGGAATGTTTCATGCATCTCTTCCTCTAATCTCCGCATATTAAATGGAAGTTTGCATATGTCAAGTACACTAAGCATATGCAGCTTTTATGCTAAGAACATTCAGTTAAATACGCCAGTTCAAGATTAGCTAATATTTGGATTGAATTGTTTATCCTGAGAGTTCTCTGGCACTGTAAATCTGTCATCAATAAAGGTCAATTCTGACTTTTGCCAACAAGAGTTAAAAATCACATCCATATATTAACTTCTCTGGTTTATCATTCACACCAATTCACTAATAATTTTGTCACCCTCCAGTGAAAATATCAGTATCACAGCCAAGAAAGTCCTTCCTCTGACTGTTGCTAGTTTAAAATTATTTGTTCTACAATGTTCTCAGCAGGGCTTATTCTCCTTTCTTTGTGAATATGTCTAATTGTCAATGGGAGTTTTGCAGATAAAAGGGATAACTTGCCTCAAATCGTGGTCTCTGTTCATCCCAGTTCGTTGAAAGTTTGGACTGAAGAAGAGCAGATTGCAGCTCTCATTTAAATTCATTAATACTATCATGAAATCATTTAGCTGTTTTATGTATTACAGCAGCTGCTAGTGTCGCTTAAAATAAAATCCGAAGGGACCATTCTGCTTTCAACAGAACAGTCTTTACAGGCTCAAATTTGGTAAAGACATCATGCTATCTTTTGACAACTGTTCCCTGGATCACTATCTCCCTAACAACAGATGATGCTTGTGTAATGTTGTCTGAAACAAAAGGGCTTCAGTTTGTAATCCTACTCTCAGCACAGTTTGGTTACTAAAACAGGCAAGAAAGCAAACAGATTACTAAAAAGTATCACCCCCTCACCACCACCTCCCCAAAAATCTGAGGTTCTTACTTAGAAGATGGTATCTCAGCTTAACCACGTCACTTAGAATACAAGAGACCAGTTTTAGGGTTAAAAGATCTCTCTTCTTGATTTTCCTTACCCTATTTTAAAAGGAAATTATTTCCAAGAAGATGAGAACTCCTGTTTTATGCCTATAATCTCCATGCTCACCAAAGTCTCTGAAGGCAATCTGTACAAACTCCACCAGAAAATATTCACCCACTTTGCTTGGGTGAATAGATATAAGATCTCAAGGACTTCTACACAACTGATTGTTTTGTCATGATAACATTTTTGTGCTCTCCTCAATGCATCTGTTTTCCAGGTTTCTTACCCTTCATTTAAATCAGGAATCTGATAAGGCAAGAAAGTTTTTAAAATACCAGTGGTACACATTAATGTTTTTCTGAAAATCTAGACATTTCCTTCACTTATTATGGTTCATATACATCCAAACATGTACCCTCAAGCCACTAGCTCATAGCTCTGCTGCTGAGCAATGCTCCCAAGAAATATAACTATACCCATAATGTTTATTATTCAATATTAAAAAAATCAATTTTTTATTTCTATAAGGGTTGCACACCCTCTTCTTTATTATAAATAGTAGCCTCTACGCAGAACACAAAAGGAAGACTTGTAAAGAGCATGAAACTACTCTCTGACAGCTCAAACCAAAATGGTAAATTTAAAAGAAAAAGAAGGGGAAAAAAAACCTAACAAAAAAAAACTGGATAACAATATTTGCCAGCTTCATGCTTATTCAACAGCTGGAAAATATAAGCAAAGCTTATTTGAATATATTCCGAATGACAGGCCTTGTGACAGACTGAAAGGAGTTAATTAGGTTTAATAATTAACCTTAACAGAAGATGTGCATCATGACAGAATATTTTTACTCTTTCCATGCTCTGTCTTGTGCCTTCAGATTTTTATACTTTAGGAAAAAAGTCAATGAGCTACAGACTTCTCTGAGAACTCAGAGACCCCATTTTCACAGAAAAATGCATTTGCCAAAAAGCATCACTTATACTTAAGGAAAAAAAGTGGTGTGACATTTGGGAATCTAAATTAGAAAAGATCAGAGTCATAAAACCTTTACAAGCTGTCACATGGCTCAGTGTTTGGGCATATGACTTCTATGAGGGTAAACTTGTAAAATCTTGAATAATTCTGCTATAATGATGTTTGGAACAATCCTTAACCTTTCAACCAAATCAATTATTTATGAAAGACTGAATGCATTGTTTACAGTTGCATCTATATTTTTAGTAAGTGCTGGAGTAAACACGATTTTGGTGTTTAATACCAGCCTAATAAATTCTGAGTGCTACAACAGAGTGGACAAGAGAGAGAATAAATTCTCTGAAGTTTTAATTAAACACTAACATGTCTTAAGATTGTAAAAGTTTTTTGATAAATTAATGATTAAAAACCAAAGAATTCAATTACCCATTCTTGCTTAGATTTTAGAAACCCAGCAAGTGTGTGTGGAAGGAAAAGATATTAAGTAACAAAAGGATGTAATTTGTCAGATCTGCTAGGGACCTAAGGGAAGGGATGTGCTGAGCCTTGCAGGGTATCTCCATTGTAGTGCATCATTCCCTGCAGGCTGTGCTATGGCACCTGCAAGGATGCACTCTGAACTTGTGTTTTATACCTAGCACAGTTCTGAGTACACGCTCTCTTCTGCAAATGGAAGATGATTTTTAGATTCATGTCAAAATGGCTTTAAGATTTATTGAACATCTCTCCAATTACAAAGTACATATATTTTTGCTGGTTTTAGATAGAAAATATTTACCATATAGGTGTAAAAAGGAAAGTACATGAGCTAAGTGCTAGTCTCTCTACTTTGTTGATACTCAGCGATAAAAGACGTAGTCAATAGTAGAAACTGGAGTGAACACAAAAACTCTGTAGTCAGGGTTGGCTTGATGCAACAGAGAAGCTGTGTCATTTTAATCTGCCTCTTAACCATTACAAAGGTCAGAACAGTAGGCTGGCAAAGTATGTATTTGCAAACTCAGAGCAACTGTCCTTATGGGAATTATGAATGGCCTCCATAGCATGCCTTATTCCTAGATAGCACCTAACAAATTTGAAGAATTTTATGCCATTTTAACAATCCAAATCACAATTTGTATTTCTTCTTGTACATAGCAATAAAAAGAATACAAAAATTACCAGGGTAGGCTTTCAGAAAATCACCAATGACCCACTTTATAAAAGAATGCTACCACATTGTCTTGAAATGATTGCTGGGCTTAGAGGTTTGAATAACTGGGGTGATTTTTGTAAGGAAGTGTTAGTTTAAATTGCTAAGCCCACCAAGTAGCCAGCAATCATTAAAAGGTTTTATAGTTTAACGGCATTATTATCTTCACGCTGTGAACTATACTTGGCAGCAGATTTCTAATGTTTAAAAGATACACAACTTCTCATAAAAGCAGAGAATAATCTTCTAACATAGGAAATGTCTAACTCTTTTATACTACCAGCTGCATACTATTTCAAGGTCTACAGCAGAAGGAGGAGACTGGAGAAATCTAACCCAGTAACAGGAACAAGGGAGATTGAGTTGGAATCATGACATTCCATAGACTTTTTCAAAATGCTTCTTTCCATAGGATTGTATGAAAAAAAAACCACAGTGCACAGAGGAAATGCTAGTCTTTTTAAGGTATAATCTCTATGGCAGCACTAGCAATAGCTGTTCATTTCAAAGAACAAATAGTTTCTAGACCAATCTGGTTTTGTTAATTTCTTCTTCCAAAGACGACCATTATGTCCTTAACTCCTGTAGGAGAATAGAAATAGTCCACAGCAACCCCTGCACAAATCGAAGTAGGTGAGAGGGAGCAGACTCAGATAATGGTCTGATAGAGCAGTTGAGATGTTCCACTGACAACACCTCTTTGGTGACCTCTGGATATGTTCTTCTGGGATAGGTACCAATCTCAATACACTCCTTTACAGAAAGCCATATAGCAAATGGCTGGAGCGTATTCCCTTTTCTTTCATTTACATAGGAATTTGACCAGAAATATTTGCTTTCCTCTCTCTTTATGTATCATCCCAAGCAGACGAGAACAGGAAAATAATGTTGAAATAGTCAAACCTCTCTGCCCTCCTTTAAAAAAATGGAACTTCTCAAATGGGGGTTGGGTATTTTTGAAGGTCAATACAGTATGAGATTCTCCAGTAATTTAGTTGGTTCCTAACACAGAGCAATAAACTGTAGACATTTCTATTATATTTTTGCAAATGAAGAGCTGCTTCCCAGCTCCTGGACTAGCAGTTGTCTTCCTGATTTCTGGCTATCTTACTGAGAAGTTGCCTATATAAAACACAATTGTTACTGCCCTCCCCAACCTTTTCAATTCCCAGACTGATATCCCTGGTAGTGTGTCCCCCCCCATGCTAGTGCAGAATAATTACACTGCGTCATGAACTAGTGATGAAATGGAAATGGACCAAAAGACTTGGATCCTGTCAAAAGGGATACACTTGTCACAGATGCAGGTGGTTTGGAAGCTGTATCTGGTGTAAAGGTAAGAAAAGCTACACGAGGAAACACAGAATCAAGTATTTAAGCTACTTCAATCCTTGCCCAGTGCCACACATCTCTGTACTATACATGTTTACATGTTTTTTAGCATCCTGTGCATATGGGAGTCCAGTCTGCATAATATAACATTGTCACTCATTGACTCCTCAACGAAAAAAAGTGTGGTGAGGGGATTGGAGACCAGGAAATGGGGAAATGTCTGCAGTGAAGCTAAGGTGTTTTTCTCAAAATGCTTAGTTATTTATCTATTTATTAATACCAGAATCAGTAATTAAAGCTTTATGCTAACTGGCAATAAGTTAAATTAAGTGAAATTCCCCAATCTGAGATTGACTTTGGCCCATGACAGGCACTGCAAAGAAAACAGTTGAGGACTATTAATGTACTTTATTTCCCAACCTTTTTTCACTGAAAGAAAAGATAGTTAGCTTCGGAAAACTTGTTTAGCTCATTTGTACAAAAAAAAAACAACAACTGTTCTTAAGTATCTGAAAAACAAAATCATCCTTTATTAAGCACTCCTAAAAATTTTTCTCTCTTGCATTTCAAACGTTATACGGTCCACCTCACAAATGCTCAGATTTGAAACAATGACCTTTCATCCTCTGTCTTAACTTCTATGCAGTTTCATACTCCTATTTAGTAGCCACACCTATCTTCTTTAAAAAAGAAGAGAAAGAAGAATGGGGTTAGGGTAAACAATCTTTCTCAAATTATTCTTGCAGGCCTATGATATTTACTGAAGTTTTAAAGGCAAATAGAGCTCAGTTTCACAACCATTAAAAAGATAAGAATATTCTTTAGGTGAAGCTAGGCGGCTGGCATTCAATAAAAAAAAAAAATATGCTAAGACTGCGTAAGCAATTCTGCTGGTCACAGAGCTCTGCAAATTACATTTTACAAGCTGCCTAGTGCAGATGAGCCAGAAAAAGCTATACCAAATGATTTTTAATACACATAAAGGACTCATATTGAGCAAACAATAAATGAATCCAAGTGAATGACACCTGATGTGTGTAAACAAAGTACTTCAAATGTCCTTATAACAGTATTTCTTTCCTATGTTATAGTTGATTTTCTACTATAATAAATTCTTCACGAAGTCAATAAATGACTAGAAGCTTTTCATTTATACGTCAATTTTTTTAAAAAAGTGTTTACATCAATAAAATTACAGAGCACAGTGCATTGCAACCTCATTCAGATGGACTATATCACACCAAGAAAACTAACTTACTCACGTGGGTGGGAGAACAGGAAAAGAGAGGAAGAGAAGGGTAATAGCGTTGCATGTGAAATGGAGCGGGGGGGTGCATTTTTTCACCATTGCCATTGTTTTTAAAATGGCAATTTCACCTTAAGAAGGTTGTTCTTGATATGTATCGGCATGAGATAAGCATTAACACCAAGCTTCAATGCTTAGCATTTATGCGCGCACACACACATAGACAACGAAAAGGTAATTTAACAAAATTCAATAGAACAGCAGCCACACTTAAAATAGACCAGCAAGGATAGTTCATGGTAAATGAAAAAGAAAAAATGATGCTGTGTCAAAAGTTTTGGAATAACACAAATCAAGGATCACTATGATCTCTGACATGAAAACTTTTATTTTTTTTTGTAGGGAGAAATGGAGTAAGGGAACGAGATATTATCACCTTAGGACAGTCTTGACACATACAGCAGTAATTATACAGCCTTCTAAACAGATACATAGGTTAAATAGCAGAAAACATGATGCAGCCAGCTGATATTACAAGACCACAGAGTGGTAGGGGCTGGAAGGGACCTCCGTGGATCATCTAAGTCCAACCCCCCTGCCAAAGCAGGGTCACCCAGAGCAGGCTGCACAGGACTGACTGCATCCAGGCAGGTTTTGAATATCTCCAGAGAAGGAGACTCCACAACACGTCTGGGCAGCCTTTTCTAGTGCTGTCACCCTCAAAGTAAAGAAGGAGGGTGAGAAGACCTGAGAAGAGGTCCACAGTAGAAAGTGCACATCTAACGAGGTCACATGTGCTAGCTTAACAAATATTTGAGTCACAATATTACGGGTATACATTTGTGCTATATTGCTGACTTGCATGGAGCTGCAGAAATCTCTGCAAGCTAGAGTGTGAGCTCAGGTACACGCTCATTTTACAGTGAAGTAATATACATCTGACTCAAACAGTCATGCAAAGACAACAGATACTCTATATGCTGACTTCAGAGAATGTAAATAGATAGCAAAACACTTCATTAAATTCATTTCCATAACATTTCATCTGATGTACTTTCATATAATTCCTTTGGAATGGACCAAATTGGGAATGGTGTTTAGATATCTCAAGATAACGCCCACACATCATAAGACATCCTCGCAAGGTAAGGGCACAGTACTTTCTTCCATCAGCAGTACATCTCTGTCTAATACTGAGACTCCATATGCTCCTTGCTAGCTCCTGCCAAAAATCCCACTGTACTGTGGAGAGAAATTCAGCATGGAGAATTGGAGTTCCCAAAAGACAACACTTATTACAATAATACTCTGAGGAGAAATGCTTCGTAGGTTTGGAGTGTAGAGTTGGATATATGCAGGAAACCACTCGTTAACTCAATTTACTCAAATAACAATAAAGACACCCCCACTCCCAGCATCACTCCCTCTCTGCCTCACACACACATACGCCAACTCACTCACAAGCCTAACTGTGTTCCAAAGACTTCTTGACTTGTAATTTTCTAAGACTCATTTAACTACATCCAGTAGAAGAAGAGGATATGGGTATGTAGTTAAGTAACTGAAAGGTGAGGGAAAAAAAGGAAACTTCCTTTCTTCTTGAGTTGGCAGCTTTGTATAAAAGCAAGGCTGCATGTGAAGCACATCAAAAAGGCAGATTATAAAATCAGCTAATAGCCACTACTGACATGTAAAATCAATTTTTTTAGGACAGTTATCCTAGCAAAGGCAAGCCAGTTCAATGCAATAGATGCTGCACTACTCACTTTTAAAGCTTAATCATCGTCACCATCATAAGGAAGATACATTATGCATATACACCCAGTCTGCATACGTACAGTAGGTACCCAGAAGTCATGCCACAGTGTAACCTAGAATGCTGCCTGCCTAAGTATTGCCCTTGAGAGATGAGAAAATTCAGCTTTGGCACTAGTGTTTTACCAATAGTTGCCTTCAGTTTTGAGAGCAGAACTCTTTGCTAATGTCTATGCTGGGACAGAGCACTGTTGCAGAACAGTCTGGGGCTGAGTGCCAAATATGACCTCAGTTCTTGCCCCAACAACGAAGGCCATTGTTAAGTCTAGTATTGACAATGTGCACATTTCCCTTCTTCTTTCTCCTACCATCACCAAGAAATCTACAATCAGCCAAGCTTTTCTTGAGGACAAAATCTGTAAAGCGAGGTAAACAGCAATCTTCTAAAACATTGAAAAGAGAGTTCTAATACTAAAAGCAAGCCAGATTTGCTTTTTCGTAAAAATTATTTGTCGTTTTATAATTGGCTTTTTGCTTCTCAATACATCTCAGCTTTCAAAACATATATTCACAGCAGGCAAGCATTCAGCTGGAAGGTTTTATCAGATGAAACTGAAGCAAGCCTTTAGCTGGGGGGCAGAATACAATTGTCAAGATCCATGCAACCTTAAAGCATGTGAGTAATTGCATTGTATCTGGGAACTTGAGAGCTTGTGCAAGTAAAGATTATACAAGTGAATAAGCATTGGTAAGTCAGTCCCAGTACGTAAATTCATTGAAGTGTATACATTTCTAGAATAGAACTGGCAACACATCTCTTGCATGCACAAGTATACTACAGGTTTTAAGTCTGCAACATTGAAGATGTGCTAAAGCCAAAAGTTTTACATGAAATGATCATGTTATCAGAAATTATATTAGATTTTTTTTTTCAAATGTGCTAAAAATATTCTCGAATACTTTACTGTTACAAAAGTTATTGGGACAAATTTAGTAGTGGAATGTGATCTCCAGAGTTCCACCTATTTCAGTGACATAGCAGAGGATACAAACCAGCACAAAATATGCTCTTTCTTCATTCAGCAGGCATGAAATGATAGTATCAAGGAAACAGGAATAAAGTTTTTGAAAATTAGTAGAGGGAAACAGACACATATCTGCTTTGTATGATATGAATCTTTATGAGACTGATATCATTGAATGAACACTGAGTAAATCATTTAATTTTCTGTGTACATGGATTTTAGTCAGCTTTCAGATCAGTGTTGATAACAAAGCAAAAGATTTCAATGAAAATTAAACTAAATATACGGTGTGCCTCTAGCATGGAATAAATCAGTGCCTTCACTGGGAAAAGCTACATAGAATTCAAGAGAAAGTAAATTCCTCACCATGAAACAACACTACAAGGTGAGCACACAGAAAGGTGAACAATAAGAATCTACACAGTCAGACAGAAGAATTAGAACTAAAAGTTAATATGCATTGGGGTAGAACGCTCATCTTTTCCGGGGTTTTCCACAAACTCTTATTTTCCCTTGTCTGCTGAGAAAGAAAGTTTATCTGTGGGTTTTTTGAGACTCATGATACAATAATTTACATTCTCTCCTCTGAGGTTAAATATTTTCCATGAAGCATTTCTACAAAGGCAAGCAAAACACATACTTGTCTATCAATGACAGCTGTTCTTCCTGTGACCAGGAACATCTCAAAGGACAAAAGTACTTCAGTTCTCCCTGATATACACAAAAGGCAAATAAAACAGTATTTCCTAAGTGAATTCTTACAAATCCTGGAGAAATTTTATCTCCAGACAAATATGAAAGTTCTGAATTCATGTTCTATTTCTCATTTTACATCTGCATGATCAGTCATTTTCCCAGACCTCTCCCACTCTCATATCCCCTTGTGACACATGCCTTGTTACCTCCATGGCACCTCCTGTTCCAGCTTGGTGCAGCTGAGAAGCAGAAAGGCCCACAGTGACGCCAAGGCCTTTAATCTTGTAGGTGAGTGTGTGTGATGGGGTGGGATGCAATTCAAACTTAGTATTCCCTAAACTTGTCTAAGCTGAGCTGAGCTATGGTTGTCTGAGAAATTCAGTAAAGCCTAATTACATTTTCTGTATCCTAAGGAGTGGAATACCCTAGAGGTTATCAGGTCATTCACAGATGGCTTTATCACAGAATGTTAGGGGTTGGAAGGGACCTCTGTGGGTCATCTAGTCCAACCCCCCTGCCGAAGCAGGGTCACCTACAGCAGGCTGCACAGGACTGCGTCCAGGCGG
>Ga0065711_1009829_pt1 | contig 10477 bp, 3 predicted proteins | sample Hoacrofraction12_FD_59098 | JGI IMG/M metagenome (GOLD analysis project Ga0065711, IMG submission 59098) | Hoatzin crop microbial communities from Cojedes, Venezuela - Epithelial fraction 12 v2 (version 2) | ecosystem: Host-associated > Birds > Digestive system > Esophagus > Crop | place...
TTTGGGGGGGGGGGGAGGGAAAGAGGCTCAGTTCAGGCATGCTTCAAGAAACTTTTTAGTTGGGTACAATAATGGACAAACAGTATTTACTTTTTACTTAGACTGTGATTGTTACATTTAGTTTCAGTTCAGGAAAAGTGAAACTTACAGGGCTGAAGTGACTAGGACCAACAAGTTCTTCCTTGATGGGATACTCCTGCCTTAAAAATCCTGCTCTGCTAAAAGCCTCTCGATTCTTCTGTGTTAGTCTCAAAAGTCCTTTGTCTCTCTGTGTGTATGCTGTGCTTTGGATAGATGGGAAGCTGCATTGGTTCAGTTCTTCTGAAATTTTTGTAGAAAAGGATAATTTGTCTTGGCTGAGCAGACAGTTGGACTTCTTTCCAAAGCTACCAGAGTGGCCAGCTGGAATGATAAATGGCCAATTTGGAGCCGTATTAATAATGAGGCATGTTACACTTATCTTTTATAAGTTGTTTTAAATCTGTGAAAGCCAAGTTGGAAGATAAATCACATTTTCAAATTTGAGAAACATCTAAGATTTCTTCTCAGAGAGTGCCTCTGCAAAAATCCCAGAATATTTCAGTTGTCATCTAAGTATGACTGACAAGGTTAGCAGGTTCAGGGAATCCCAGGAAACCTAATTTTTCCCTGAAGCAAAGTAACTCCCTGTTTTTGTGTCAGTTAGCTTACTGCCTGCTTTATGGCTTTTCCATATTTACTTTACTGTCAACATCTTCAAGAAACAGAGGTTTCCATTTTCAAGTTAATCTAAGTGAAAAATTTCCATCAGATTAGATATTGTGTGGGTTACATATCTTGATTAAATTCAAATGGTATTTTATGTGCAAATAAAACATGGATGCGATCTTATGCCTTGGACTCTGTGTGTTGCTGCAGTCTTGCAGACAAATTCCCAGTGTTCTTTAGGAGTCTCCGAAGCACTCCATGCATGGAAAGAAGAATGCGTGACCATTATATTGCCCAAAGAGATTGTACATTGGCATTTATTCTGTGAGAACTGTATTAATGCCTACAGTGGAATTTTTTTGAAACAGCTTTTTAGTGCAGGGAGAGCATTACTTTGTTAACATTAATTCTAACGATTTTTTAAGGTTATTCTGCTACCTATCCAATACTGGTGCTCAGGGCTTGTTTTCTGAACGGAGTTGCTCTTGAGTGATGGCTTGATGTCAACGGATCATTCCATTCACATGAGTTAACTTTCAGTGTTATGCAACAGCTCTGTAACACTCCTGCTTTTCTGCTGTCGAGAAGACACTTCCTAATGCAACTGAGTTGAAGCAACTGCAATTTTTGTTTTGGGAGGGGAAAAAAATTGTGGTCAGAGGGAAGGGCTGTTTCTTAGCCTGATTTCCTAAAGCAACAGGGGTAAAGCAGCTCAGACCTGTATGTGTTTATTGGCCCTTCTCCCTCAATAGTTTTTGAATCCATTGATTGTTATTAACTACGTTTGACAACCGGCTGACTCATAAAGATAGTTTTGACTGATTTCTTTTGCTTGAAAAGAAATGGTCCTCTGGTGTACTGCCTTCCAAAGGACAGTGTTATCATATTAATCCTTGCTTCCCAGGAGAGCACCCTGTGCTTCTGGAGAAGAGCTTTTGTTTTGTTAGTTCAGTCCAGTTTGGAGCAACTCACAAGAATGCCAGAAGTGGGAATGATTTTATTCTGTGTGTACTGAAATAGGACGCTCAGAGGTATTTCAGAGTTGCACTGATAACTCAACATTCTCTCAAACACTGCATACTTGCTTGTGTCTCTGCATGACTGCAGCAGAGAGTAGAACACACCTGTGCTAGCTTTAAGCTAGATGTCATGGTTTGAAAAGTAGCTGTCAGTCTAGAAAAGGAAGTTTGGAGCTCACCACAGCCTGTGAAACCAATGTTGAAAACTTGTATTGGTACAGTGAGCCGGCTGGGAGCTTGAGACTACTGTGGCTCAGCTGCTGCTGCACCCTGTGCCAAGAACGGCTCAGGTGTGTTCGTGCTGTCCTGCGCTTGCTGTGGTGCGCAGTCATGGACGTGAGTTTGGGCTGAATTTGAGTCCGTGATCAGTCTCAACATAAAGACTTCCTCCTGTTAGGTCCCCTGGGCCAACTGGTTTCTTTGATGTATTACACTTTAAAGTCTGCTGTTGTTCTTGCAACTAGACATAACGTCAAACTTTACAGTTTCAAGTACTAATGTGCATGCCAAGATTGTTCAAAGTAATTTTGGCTGCTCTGCTTATCAGGGCTGAGCTGGTACCGCCATTCACCAGCAGTATTTGCCATCTCTCCTCACCAAAATTAGCTTGTCTGAGTTCTGTCATCTTTGTTGTATTTGTGTGGAAGTTTGTGCAACTTCCCTGTTAGATTGGTTTAAAGATGTGGTTGGAAAGCACTTACATTGTTTCAGATACACTAACTTGCTTCCCATTAGCAGCCTGGTGTGTGAATAATGGTCATAATAACCCTAATAATACTTTGCAAATTGAGTGTTGCTTTCCTTGCAATAGATCTTTAAAGATCTTTTCTTTGAGATATAGTTTCATTTCTACACAGATCAGTCCTGTAATGCTTTTTTTTGGCCTTCTCCCTCGTGTGATTCATGGCTACAAAATTCACGTTCAAGGAAGACTTATGTCTTAGGTTTCCGTAGTTAATGAATGTGACTATTTCAAACTATTTCATTTGTATAAACATGTGAAGTTCTGTGATGATAAACATCAGTAAATATTTAGGAGGCTGAAAAGTTTATAGTAAAATTAACTATGTAAGCTGAAGCTGAATACCGTTCAGCTAGGTAAGGCAAGCCCATAAGGTCTCATTATGAACCATTATTTACTTGTTATTCCTTATTTATACTGAACAATTACATGGATAGCCCTTGAGAAGGATTGAGACTTTACATGAATCTGACTGCTTTTCTGTATGAATTTTAAATATCTTTTGTGACCTCTGATTTTTTTGGGTTTTTATTCACTGATCTTTTTAATTAGTTCTGCTGGTGTGCCATTATATATTATTTATACTCAGAAGAGTTAAACACAAACATACTTGGTATCTAGGTGTCATTTCCCTGTCATCCTGTGTTCCTGTAGAAGATTTTAATCATTGATTTCCATATAGGAAATAAGCTGCTCATAAGGTCTTAACTGACAATTTTTGGAAAAACTTTAGTTCTGCAGTTCCTCACATCGTCTCCTAGCCATCACTTCCCCGTCTCCTTTCATCCTTCGCTTTCCAAGAGTGTTGGTCTGTGAGCACCTCCAAAGCTTTGGAAGCTGCTCATGCAGAAGATATTTGTGCGGGTGTAAGAAGCGACACTGGTGGCAGTGGTCTCTGTCGGGGTTTGGGAGCAGAGACAGGTGTTCTCGTACTGCACCTCACACTTGATTTTGCTATGACCTTGGCTGATCTTAAATTACCTTCTTGGCTGACTACCTAAGCAGGATCGGCTTAATGTTTACACAGCACTTTGAACACGAACGGAGTTACAAACTTTGTGTCATTGTATGGAAAATACAGGAAAATATGAATACTACAGCAATGATACAGTAACACGTTAAGCTTTGAGTTGTTAGAGCAAGTAGGAGTAACTGAGCATCATGCTGGGAGCATGCATATGGGCACCAGTCCTGCAAAGATTTAAGGATATGCTCAACTTCAGTAGACGTATTCACAGCCTATCCACAGTCTATAAAATTAATCATATTGAATATTTGCAGGATGAGTGTTTTAGCTGCATGGAAAAGAGTGACTGATTAGGTTTGCTGTGTGTAAACAAATTTCTCCAATTTCAAGCAGATGATATTTCTTCATGGAAAGGACCTGTGCTTTTGTCCTTACTGCGCTTTGTAACGATCTCTCCAAAAAACTTACCACAGCGTGAACGTGGTCCTGTTAGCAGGAAATATATAGTTACTCAGTTGCTTGTATTAAATATATTTTTCTCAAATTTCTTGTCATTTGCCAGAGCTACTTTAGAGGGGAGATGTATAGTGTAAGGATATATTTTGGTCATGGGATCTCCTTCTTCTTTTAATGCTGACCAAATGTCCTGTGCCTCTCTTTACAGCTTCCAGCTACAGTTTTATTCTGAGCATTAGTGAAGAGGAAGCCAGGGTGAAGGCTTTGAACGAGTACCTGAGCACTCGTAGTTATATCCAGGGGTTCACATTTTCACATGCAGATGTGGAGGTATTCAAAAAGTTTTCGGGGCCACCTGTGGACCAGTATATCCATGTTGTCCGGTGGTACAGACACATAGAAGCAATCTATGATGGCAGCAGTGAAAAAAATGAGCCTTGTAAACTTCAAACAAGTGAGTAATAAAAAACTGGTGGGCAGGTTATAGATTAGCTGACATTGTATTGGTTTTTGTTGCTGAGAATTCCTAGAAGTTCCCTTTCATACTCTTGCACGCTTTAAAATTTACTGTATCAACTTATATTCAAGGTCATGAAATTTTTCTTCCATACAGTTACTGTGTAATTGATACATCCTGACCTATTTGAATGTTAAAGCTCCCTTTCCACATTTCATTGATTTTAAAATTCCTCAGTGTACAGAATTCGATTATGTATATTTTTTTAAAAAAGTTAGCCACTGGACTGTAAAAGAATGTGTGGGTTTTGGCTTGTTCCCTGAAGTATCAGGATTTGCTCAGTCCATTTTTCTTTCCCTGCAAGGCTAACTAAATAGTTGTATAATATACAAATTCGTAATAAAGTAAAGTGAATACTGCCTCTTATGATTTGTTATTAACACTGAATTTCAAAAAGAATGTGTGGGCTTCTTTTTTAACCCTGGTAATTTACGCATTGCTGATGATTTGAGGAAATACTAACCGGTTAATCTAGGTCATTGTGTAAGCATGGGTGCTGGCATTTTTGGGAGCTGCATCATTCTTCTGAGTTGTTTTCCAGGGAGCTAGTCTAATTTGATTGCTTTATAGCGAGATCCTTGCTCGGGGAGTCATGAAATAATAATAATAATACAGAGCTGTTGTATAGTGCTTGCAATACCTACAAATGAATGCGTAATGTCTGTCATTTTTGCTGATGGTTGTTGACTAATATTACTCGAACGCCATCTTCTCACAACCTCTTATCGTATGTGTTCTCAATTCCTCGCAGACCAGCAGTTAAAATCAGACTGCTGCGAGTAGATTCTGTGTACGAGAGTATGCCTGCATTGCGTTTGTGCTGGTTATTGATTTCCTTTCAGCAATGAAGGGATCTCAGCTGTACCCCTGGCTCTGATAGCAGATTTAATGCTGCTAACTACAATTTGTCTGCAGAATTTCATGGATCAGGGCGGAGCAATACGAGAAAAGATTTCTGTTTTCCTGTCCATGAAATCTTTGGTGTTAAGTCTCTCTTTCTGAAGGGTTATGTCTTGTCATCTTCATGATCTGTGCTTATATATCAAAAGTCCTGAAATGGTATTCTGCAGTGTTCTCTGTGAAAAGGACACGTGAATCTGCCACACTTCTTAGACTTTGGATATTTTATCGGTGTTTTTTTGAGAGTTTCAGAGAGCTGCAGGGGTGGATAGGAGCAAATGAACCGCAGTTCAACCAGGGGGAAGACTATAGCTGGCAGAGGTGTATTTAAACAGACTAAACAGTATGCCTTTTACTTTGCCCTTGATGTCCATGTACTGGATATAACGTGACACTTAACTCACAAGCTGAGAACTTTAGGGTGCAGTATCTGGGGTTTTTCTTATGTTTAATGTGGTTGTAAATAAAGCAAGCTTTACAGAATTGTCTTTTGTTAGACTAACCCACATAGGCTTCCTTCCCTGAGGGAAACGTTAGCCACAGTTAAGCATGCTGCCATAATCTGTGTAAATCAAAGAGTAAACAAATCCATACCTTGGTATATAGTCTGTGGTATGGATAGACTGCTCTTGAACTTGAGGTATTCTGTTCAGGAATACCCCATACAACAAAATTTTTAGAATATACACTTATTTCCATGGATCCATAATATAGAGATTATATGGAGTCCATTTGTGAGACAGAGTACTACAGTTAATATCTTCTTACTTAGGCAGTTATTCAAAAAAGGAAGATGAGGAAGAGATTAAATTTTTTTATACTATGAATGTTTACATTACTTGAAGGTTTTCAGCCAAAATATTATTACTAAGATATCAGGGAAACAGTTAATGAAGAGCACTCGGAGACACACCACGAGAAAGGAAATTTTGTTGTCAAAACAAATAGTTTGTATAATATTTTAATTGCAGTTAAAATGCATACCATGAGAATTCCTGAAGACAGTGCTGTGTGTATTAAGCTGGCAACCTTGCTGTATTTTTGAATTTCCTGGTTTGCTTTCATTCCTAGTTAATGTGATAATTAGTTTAACATCATTACATGTGTAAGCAGCCCTGTGTATAACAAACTGCAGCTCTTCAACAGATTACATACTCATACTTTTGTTTGGAAAACCCATGAGTTGAACAGTTATGTTGCTTTTTAAAAATTGAAAAGTGTGAGAATATTGTCACTAATACTAGCCTGGGTTTTATCTACTCTCTTTAATGGCAAAATGTAGCCTCTTGCTGAGTGGGAGCATATTTGTAGTAAATGAGTGTGTTCAAAAACGCCCTGTGTACATAGCAACAATGTATGATAAAAAGCTGAGGTTCTTTCTAAACCTTTCCATCTCCCCTCCCTCTCACCCTGAGTACACATACTCTGTCAATATTGGCTCTAGAGACTAACTCTGGTCTCTGGAGAGTTTTTGCAAAGTCTGTGAGAGATCTGTGACATACCATCACAGTAAAATCAGTGGCATTGCAGAAAGCCCAGGACTCCCATAACACTTTATTAATAATTCATTAAATTTCAAAGCTCTTTTTAATGCTTGAATTGAATTGCATGCTCTCACTTTTGAGCCATCTTCCTTCCTGTTACTTGCATCAAAAGCTGATAGGAATAGCAATTTGGAGAGTAGAAAATAAACTAGATTGAAATAATTTATTTTTGGTGGCTTTCTAGGAAGCTTTAACAGAAGTAGCTGGATTACTAAGATTGGAGTTGCTTTGTCTAATTATATGTGTTTTTTGTCTTTTGAAATAACCTAGTGATCTGATAAGGAGAAAATGTAATACTGAAAATCTGTTTGCGGAAAGTGTCTTTTCAGTTCTGCTTAAACTTTTTTTTGCCCTAGGTAAAGGCAAGCGTGTGCAGCCCTCCTGGTCTCCTCCTGAAGGGACAAAACATTCTAGGCTCTGCCTCTACAACAGCCTGACTCGCAATAAGGTGACTAAATGAAAGAAAAGTGGAGATTTTCATAGAAATACAAATAGAGAAGTCACCAAATATTTGTTTCTTAAGTGTTTACCGTATCAGTAGATAGGTTTCTGGATTGTATTTTGAGATTGTTAACAAGCACATGCCAGAGATACTGTGTCAGACAAGTGTATTTGCTGAGGCAAGTGTTAGAAAATACACAATAAATATACATATACTACAAGTGTGTGTATGTGTGTGTATATTGCATAGTATATAGTTCACAATTGCAAGATATCATCATGCAGAATAGACAGGGGTTCAACTGTAATTCACATAAGTATAGGAATGTGAACAGAATAAAATCCCAGTTTCTTTTAAACGTTGCCTGTGTAAAAAAAGTCTCACCAGTTATATTATTGTAATATAAACTGGTAAAACTTCTTCTGATCTTGTCTGAAGGTGCTTTGGGACAGAGAGGAAATATTAAGAATGCTAATGTTATATGGGTTGCAGTATCCAAATATGTGTGAAGTGATTATACTCTGTCACCTTTTTCAATGCAAAAGAAAGCCTGATCGTTGCTTTTACAGCTTAAATAAAGCCCTGCCTAGTCCAAATCTTTGTAATCTGATAGCTTGGCTGATAAGAGTGCAGGTAACATAAGCAGCCAGACCCTGTTATGTCTCTTACATGATAAAGCTAGTGGTGGTCTTTTCTTATGGTAGAAGTGGGAGTGAAATAACTATTCCTTTTTTTGTAATTATAATGCATGTTTTCACGTTCCAATCTCCAAATGTTGTATTACTGGCCCGAGTTCATGTCTTCAGTTTCTTCTGATCACTGTACCTTTCCTTTCAATTAAGGAAATATTTCAGCCTCAGAATGGAAAAAAGGTCTTGTGGTATTGCTGTGGTCCGACAGTTTATGATGCTTCTCACATGGGACATGCCAGGTACTGCAGTTCCTTATTTTGATATAGGTAATAACAGTGCCTATTGGAAGCAGAAGATGAATAGAATTAGGTACTTTATTTAGATGAGTGTATTACTAGAAAATAGTCTCGTTAGACTCAGTACTTGAGATTTAATATTAAAAGCATATTGTAATATCTCATTGGGTGATTAAAAACTCACTAGTAGATGAGGGAAAATTAAACCTGTAAAATTATTGACTCTGAGATTTAACTAGTTAGTGCATAGAACAGAAATAGGCTTGAGGTGTTCACTAAAAACACCCCTATATCTTTTGTGGTTTTAGGTCATACATCTCATTTGATATCCTGAGAAGAATCTTGAGGGATTATTTTAAATATGACATTTTCTATTGTATGAATGTTACAGATATTGATGATAAGGTAAGGTCTTTTTAAATTGCATTCTAAAATACTGTACTTTGAGCATGAAGGTCAGAGAGTCATATATAATTGCCATTTGATAAGCCAAGATAAATCTTATACTTATTAACTTAGATGTACATTTTGTACACCAAGTCATTGATTTTTCTCAGTTTTGTAGCATTCCTATGGTAGCAAAGCCTGTATTCCTGTCTATAAATGAGTGTTGTCATAACTAATGAAGCTTAAGCATTTTACAAAGAGAACTTATTTTATTTGCCCGTTGTTGAGATAGCTGATTAACTACGTATGATATGTTTAATTTGTATTACTGGATGTAATTCTTGTAGCTTGTTAAATTTATAGGGATTCTGAAAAGCCTTTGGTGTATAATAGATTTTAGTTGTGCTTTCTATAACTATGTGTCACTTCACAAAAATATTTTCACGTTTCTGCTTTGTAGATCATCAAGAGAGCAAGACAAAATTACCTTTTTGAACGATATAGAGAGAACCAATCCTCACCAGCTCAGCTACTTGAAGATGTTAAAACTGCCTCAGAGGTGTGTGTGGTATTTAATCCCTGCTAGTGTCTTAGGTTCTTACTCAATAATGCAGCAAGGCATCTAAAAAATGCCTCTAACTACTGTCTCCTTAAACTTTCTGCTTGTTTCAGTTATTCTGTTGAACTGGTACCACACAAACTGGAAATGTTTTTGGAACTGCCTGTTGCTTAGATGTTTCCGTTGTTTTAGAATTGAAGAGAACTACCCGTGTAAAAGGCGCGCCTGATTTTTATGTCAATAGAACTTGCTTTGGAGTGCGTGTATATTGTTGTGAGGGTATTGGGGGAAAAGCTCAAAAAGCATTTGGATGTTTGTGTGTTAGAATTCAAACTTTAACCCTTTAGAATAGTTTTTAAATGGCGGTATGTCCATAATCTTATAAAGCTTGTGAAATTTCCCTGTTGTACCATTGATGGCCTTGGAAGGAGCAAGGACTGAAGGTGGGGGAAGGCGATTCTCTGGTCGTTTTAAGAACTAGAGATCACAGAGAGATTATCAGTCTAATGAATTGAATACAGACCTGGGAATAGGAGGCCTGGAAATTTTGCCAGACTGTCATTGCCTGACATACTCTCTATCCATAACATTTAATCTCTCTATGTTTCACGTTAAAGCTTCTCCTTTTCAGATTTGTGATCATCAGTTGTGTAATTAAGGTGATTTACTGCATAAAATTACTAAACAACAGTAATGATGATGTGGTAATCTATAAAGTCTTTCTGAAAAACTGAATTTGTATATGAACTAAATTCTTTTGACTTCACCGTTATTTCCGATGAGCAGTATGTTTCAGTGGTTTGATACTGAAGCTTCTTATGTGGTATATTATTCATCACTAGCAAGGTACTCTGTGGCTAAGTTAATATATTGTGTATGGAACATAGCGCTCCTGTACTGGAACTTGCCTTCTAAATTTTTTTTTAATTGTAGCTCTTTTCAGTTAAATTAAATGAGACAACAGACCCAGATAAAAAGCGAATGTTGGAAAGAATTCAAAATGCAGTGAAGTCTGCTTTTGACCCTCTACAAGAAGCTGTGCAAGTGAAACTCCCTGCAGAAGAGATCAACAGATGTCATGAGGTCAGTTTGAGCTCCTTTTTAAATTAATTTGGCTTACAATTTTTAAGGGTTTTAAAAATAGTATTTAGCTTGTAGTAATTCCCTGAAACATTATGGAAATTTTTATTCATAAAAAGAGGACTGGTGGGCTTAAAGACTTCTTAGTACTTTGCATTAAATACAGGAAACTTGATCCTTGAATTCAACTATATTGTTTTTGGATGCAGTTTTTATCAATGACTTGGATTTTTTTATTCCCCCCCCCCC
>Ga0065711_1051187_pt1 | contig 10477 bp, 8 predicted proteins | sample Hoacrofraction12_FD_59098 | JGI IMG/M metagenome (GOLD analysis project Ga0065711, IMG submission 59098) | Hoatzin crop microbial communities from Cojedes, Venezuela - Epithelial fraction 12 v2 (version 2) | ecosystem: Host-associated > Birds > Digestive system > Esophagus > Crop | place...
GTAGAAAGCTATCAGATTGGTCAGGCATGATTTCCCCTTGGTGAATCCATGCTGACTACTCCTGATAACCTTCTCTTCCTCCACTTGCTTGATGATGACCTCCAGCATAAGCTGCTCCATCACCTTTCCTGGGATGGAGGTGAGGCTGACGGGCCTGTAGTTCCCCGGGTCCTCCTTCTTGCGGTCCTCCTTCTTGCCCTTTTTGAAGACTGGAGTGACACTGGCCTTTCTCCAGTCCTTGGGTACCTCTCCGGTCCTCCAGGACCTCTCAACAGAATCACAGTATCGACCGGTAAGTGTCACTAAAACCACTGCATTGAGCTTATACACAGTAAACTGAGAGGCGTGAGGGGGCGTACTTGCATATGGGAAACTCAAAGAGATCTCTCTTTGTTCAGCTGGTATGAACTGGGCAGAATTAGTGCTCTTTTTAACAGAAGTGAGCAGAGAACAAAGCCAACCCCCCAGTCAGCAACTTGTTTTGCATTTCATCCATTTCATCGTCATGCATATGGTTCCATGTCAGGCACATGCCAAGCTTGTCATCAGGAAAGAGTATTCAAAGTATTGGACCACATGGTAACAAACCAAAAGTGCCCCCTCACAATCTTTCCTGAAAAGCATCTTCCACCTGCTTTGCCAATAGAAGTATCATTTAAAAAAAAAACAAAAAACAAAACAAAGGGGATCTGGAAACCAGAAGGGGTTAAAAAAAAAAGAAAATTCAGCTGCCAGTTTCTCTGCAGTGACTTCCCAAGAAGCTAGGATAAATCACTAATTTTTAACTAACCCTTCTCCTACTTTACACGCATCACAGGTTTTGAGGGCTTTATAGCAGGCTTCATGTCCTAGCGCCTGTTTTTGAAGACTGGTGCTCCATCACAGTATTGCAAATAATGGCAATTTCTTCCACAATAGCATTTTTGTACAGTGGTACTGTTGAATTTATAGAAGACTGTTATGCAAACATGGACATGCTGAAATTTTCATTCCATTTTCAAGCAAAATAACTGGCTGTACTTTACAATCCCACAGGAATCCACTACCTCAGTCAACCACTGCAAAATAACAGTATGTGCATTAAAAAAACAAGGCCGTTTCAATATGTGAATTCTCACTTAAGACGCGTACAGACACACAGAACTCCTGCTGAGCCTCCTGCCGAGTCCTGTACAAAGGCTGAATGAGTCTTGCACTACAGACGTTTATAAGGATCAGAGGAATAACAGCTTTGCTTGGCTTCATGGATTTAAAGAGCTAGAACTGAAAAGACTGTACACCTCTTCACAGAGCAGAGGTTAAAGCCAGTTGATTTAGGCAGTTCAGAAATTCAGCCACCCCATCCAGTTGCCTACACAAAGGAACTGTGGAAGTTTCACTGCATTTACGATCCAAAGAAGAACCTATGGTGAACATGAGACAGGCACAAGCAAAAAAACAGCAGGTTCTCTTTAAAGGAATCACGTGATCATATCTCTTACAATTCTGAACAAGAAGTATTATGTAAAAAATAATCCTCTACAAAATTCTATCATATCACATTTCACAATTATAATTCATAAGTTTAAAAAAAGCGCACTGCAAAGAAAAGCATTTTGCCTCTGTAATTTTAAGTCATACTTTCTCCTGTTTTTAAAGGAGGAGAGTGCCCTCTGCTGAGTAACACATAACAGCAAAAGCAGTTATTTCTAACTGGTATTTCTAGAAGTATCAAAGGACTGGGAGGGTCCCTTTCAAAATAGTGAATGATTCCAGCAGGAATTTTCCTCTGCAAAAATTGCAACTAACTTAAATGATCGCATTTGTGTGTTGTCCAACCAAGAAGATTGTCTTTCTAAACAATTACCTCATTTCTTGGAAGTAAATTCTGAAAATGAGCTTCAGACTAACTCTAAGCATGCAAAGCTATAACCCTATCACCTACTTCTGTTGGGTGCTTTCATTAATCCCTTTACATCTAGACTAATGATCTGGCAGGACTGAAGCAAGGTGGCAAAAAGTAATCTCAGACGAAAAGCTGTTGTTTAGAATAGGGTCATGCAAGAGTGATTTTGGCCCCAGGATGTTAAAGATAGCACCCCAACATTCTCCAGAGAAACCAGAGTCATATTACACCATGGTGATGAGTAACTATTTGAAACATGCCTTGAGAGAGACTAGAAAAAAGTTTTATGCCATGTGTGACCTAAAAAAGTGATAGGTTCTTTATAAATTAGGTACAATCTTCTCATTCCTAGAAATATGCTGTATTTCTGCTGGCTCAAATCAGATGCCAAGAAGAGCTTATTTAAAGAAGGACAGTAAAGCAATGTGGACTGCTCTTTCAAGGCTTCAGGCAAAATACCAGTCTCCTGAAATGTGCTGCCAACTTCTATTATTAGGAAGGAGGAATAAAACCCAACAAAACACAGCATCTTTCCGATACAGAAATTACAGAATCAAGTTTTATGCAAATATGAGCCTGAAAAGCTTCTTCCTTTGCTGTCTGGTGTGTGTAAAATTGATTCACAGTTTGACAAACTAATTAATATGTATTATCAAATGATTGATTTTGCTTACTAACTAATCAGTATTTACAGAGAGAGGTCACAGTAGGCTTTTTAACAACCATTTGTCAAGGCTTATTTATCTGCCAAATCACAAATGGATTATCCTCCCAAGACATTAGCCAAAAATAAGACATGGTCCTTGTAAATGTACCATTAGTCATCAAATGAGGGGAAACAGGGTTTTGGAGGGTTTTGTTTGTTGGCTTGTAGTAAGTTTTTAGTAATCTAAATGGTTTATAAAAGTCCATGTTTTCTGTAAGAGTTAAATATATGTGAAGGAAGACAAAACTGAGCGCTTTTTTGAATTTATTTTGATTAAATGCATCTGAAAGAAGCTTCTGGGAACGGAGTGAGATAGGTAGAAAAGTGACAACGCAGTCTGCTGAGAAAAACTGTATATCCTCATTATTAGTATAGCAAGGTTTCCATACTCAGTCGCCTAATCCTGCTGTGCAATACACTCTGGAGATTCTCCAGGACACAGCAAGGAGACAAAGGTCTAGGGACAAATTCAACATTTGCATACTGACGTACCACATTAAGTCTCCGGCAGTCAACAGGTTCTACTCAGACAAATCTACCCCCTTAGTGTTTTTGGTTTTGTTTTTCCAGAAATGCCCAAGGCAGTTCCCCAGAAAATCTTCCAAGACAAATTTATCACGCTAATTTAGGGAAGCTGTTGGTGTAGAAGAGACAGGCTGTTTGTGTAACACTGTTAATGCAGAAAAAATGCTTATTAATAGGCCTTATCCGCCCTGTTCACAAGTACTATCAGAGACACGCAACTACTTAACAAATCAGCATGCAGCTACCACACACACACAAACATTTTGAATCGGAATTACAGTATTAATGCAAAACCTGGTATTAAGAGTGCACTAGATTGTTAACAAAAATAGTCTCTAATTAGTCTTTTAAACAGAAGATAAATCATTAATTCACCTTATGAAACAAGAAAGGGTTTTGCTGAAAAAGCCAGCAAAGCACTATTGCCCTGACCAAGTACCAACTGATGTTATCAAGGTTTCTGTTTGCTTCAGTGGCCTTTAAACTCCCTCTCGATATGCAAATGACCCTAATTCCTTTTTGGATAGGGCAGGTAAGTATTTTATTTCAGACTTCTGGCCTAAAATGAACCACAAATTGGATTAAAGGTGAACAGCACTTAGCTTCACTGGATAATTACAGTACTTTGATTTCATGTAATCACCCCGCCTACAGAACATATCCCAGACCAGGAACACTTCTGCATGTTTGTAGGTAGGCCAGGACTTTATTAATCAAATTAAACAGCTGGAGGGGAGGAATTAGGAGAAGCTTTACACTGGTTTTGCAGCCACCCAACACTTTGTTTGGAAGTGCTGATCACTAACTCTTCCGCAAAAGCACCACGGCCCCACAGCCACTCTACTGTGCGATGACGGTTAGTGACCTGACAGCCCGTGCCACAGTCAGCACCTGGCAGTCTGTGCATTCAGGTATGCGATGACTGCTGTCCTTAAATAACCTCTGCAGTCTAACACACAAGGCAGCAGAAGACTTCGTACAAGACGAGACACTCTTCCCGAATCGTCATGATCACAAACCCTACTTGGATATGTTATCAGAAGAGGGTAGAATTTTTAAAGGCTGGGAAGCTGGAGAATACATAGTAAAGACATGGCTCTGCCACCTCCTTTATATGTCGGCGTACTTTTCATCACACTATTATTTTGATGCTATAACTAATACAGAATTTCAAATGAATGATTTAAATGACAGGTTTAGTTAAAAATGTGAACACTAAACAGACAGAGGGGACCCTTAATGATGCGTGCTACCGTGTAGTCATGGGATGTAGCATGGAATGTCTCTTTATTATAAAGTCTGAATTTTAGGATCAAAATACAATCATATATTGGTTCAGACATCAACATAATGATGTTGGAGCACCTCCTATTTTACAGAAGTACTCTCGGTTGCTATGTGTCATGCTGTCAAAAATTATTTTAACCAAAGTCCACCGGCTGTGGATTGTAACGTATTTACAGTAGCTGAGTAATTCACAGCACTGGTGTCACACTGGTGAATAATTTTTAACTGTATAACAAAAATCATTTAATGGAAAGCTAGGATATTCAAAGTAAAGTTCAAAGAAAATACTACACTTTCTCTTATTTGTGGCACGGGACAAAGCAACCCCAGAACCCAGGATTTCCAGAAGATTTCAGTGCTGTTTCCCCTGCATCATCTTCTTTTCAGTAGTTTCCTTAGATACCACACTAGTTGCTGTAACTGTTGAACTGCTGCATACTGAATTGTTTCAAATTTTAGAACACTGCTTTAACTGAAAAAAGAAAAAAAATCTTAGAAAATAGGATATCAAATTCTGCTATGCAATTGTTCCATCCAGTAATCAGTCCTTTTCTTCTTTGATCACAAATTGCAAACAGTTTTTCCTCATTATCTTTCAAAATTCAGCTTTTCACAATACAGAAAAATCTTCCTCAGTTAGGGGCTCTACGGCAGAGAAAGCTACCAGTACATTCAGAGGCCCCAATAATTCAGCACCAGAAGAAGTACTTACCTAAAGGCAAATATGGATTAGCAATCACCTTTACCTTTCATAAACCACTAATCATAGAGCAGTAAAATCATTCCCCTCTGTAAGTGAAAAAAGTAAGATACCAGTTTGAGGTCAGCCAGTCTTTTGCTCTTTGTAGGTCACCCTCTTTTCAATTTACGCAGCAAAACGCCAGAAATGTTTGCAGTGTTTCCTCCCAAGAGCCAGCACATGACTCTAGTATAATGGAGGAAAAAAAACACATAAAGAACAAAACAGTTTGGATAAGAACGAGAGGCTCTGCCTGCGCGCACTTTTGTGGCTGCTGCTCTGTAGAAACTGTCTCAGCCTCCCGCACCAGTGCCACAAGTACTGCACAGTGTTGAGAGGGCAACAAACACTGCTTTGGCTCTGACAAGCAGGCTATGTACATGTAAGTGAGGCAAAAAGTGAACTAAGTTTGTTAAAAAGCAGGCTCCTGAGCCTTTGATCATGGGGAAAAAAAAATTATTAATAACAGTGGTTGACTTATCAGCCTCAAAATGTACCCAACCTTCTTCACCTCTATGCCTGACAGGATCAATGGCAATCTCTTTGGTCTGGTACCAATATTCCCACATCAAGAAAGAAATGAGAAGAAAACAAAAAGAGACAGAGTAAACAACAAAAAAGAATTCTCTAACTTTCAAACTGTTTAGCAGCCTTGTCTTCACTCTGCTGAGATCTACACAGCAGTAACTCCTGCAGTCTGTACTGAATGAGCATTGCAGAAGTCACCATCCCTACAAGAACCACAGAAATCAGGTAAAGTCCATGAGGGTCTTGCAAAGATCTGGAAGCCATGTTGTTCGCCTCACCTTGTCCTGGTATCAGACCATATTGGAAACCTAACCACCATATATATTTGCAAAAGGCTGTGTTGCCAAATTACAGGTTTCATACGTGACAAATGCCCTGCAATCCTTCTGTGACGATTACTGTGAACTCAGTGGTCTTTATTTACATCAAACCTACTTTTGTTAATGCAAAGTACAGCTGCTGAGTGCATATTCCTCTTGTGTATGCTCAAAAAAAAAAAATGATGGCAACAAGGAGCAAGTGATGGGAAAGAAAACGACGTCATTAAAGGCAATATCCTGTGGGCAGTGCCATCTACTACTGTCCTAGAATCACAATTATAAAAGGAAGGCAGTATATCCTGAAGTCAAGGGAAGCATTAAAAACATTTCTAGAATAATATTTTAGAAGCATATTTAAACTGATACTGCTAAACTGGTTTCCTCACTTTTATCCAAAGATTCAGTGGGTGAGCTAAAGAATTTATTATTTAATAAAAATATCTGAGAAACACAGCTCTAACCATATGGCTACAGATTTTTTTATTATTGTTATTTTTCACAGTAAAGACTCCACCCTATTGACTGTTTTCACGTACAACCCTCTCCAAATCTCATACAGGTAAGTCCAGTTTCAGTATTAAGTGTTCAAATGATGTACCAACAGTACCTCCAGCAACACAGAAACCTGACTGATGTCAAGCTTGCTAGGGGTCCCAAAAAAACTGAAGACAGATGGCATAAGTAGCCCTTTTCTCTTCATCGAGAAGCCTTGCTTGGATTAATGTTGGTCTTTCCTTCCAACACGAGTAAATAAAGATGTTGGAACAAGCAACAAGCAGAACAAGTACTCTGGGAGAAACCAAATTACTCATCCAAGTGTCATAGTGGCAGCTTGCCATGAGCTTGTGAGCCATACACAAATGGCATCAAACAAAGCAGGAGACAGCTGCCCCTCATAAGCAGCATAATGATGGAGAAGATGCTTAATGGTTTCCAGACAACAGAAGAAGCTGGGTATGCCTATACATTCTACACTTTCATAATTGAATTGTGAATTACTTTTGCAGAACACTGGGGATTGAATTTGACTGTGGACTGTATTTGGTAATCCCTGAAGTATGTTGTCTGAGTCAGGCCGCAAAAGCAAAGCTGAAACTGAAGAATCTGGTGAGGTTAATAACCGCAGAAAAGAAACCAGGAAGCAGGCTGACTGATGAAAAGATAATTTATGAATGAGAAGAAATCTTCTTTTTCTTCTTCCTGTTTTCATTGCCTCTAGATCATCTTTCTAAAGAAGGCCGAAATCAACCCTAAACCAAAAGCAACATTACCATTACAGTTCCGACCTTAACACTTACTTAAAACTTCGGCATGATTAAATCTCTGCTTTTTATATTGAACAAACAGGCTTACTTAGTTCTAAATAAAAAACACAAAGCCTTTTGCCAAAGAGATAATTAATATTCCATTCAGCTGATCCTCAAGACATAAGCAGCACCAATGTGGTTCTACAGTCACATCCCAATATCACACACAGAAATATGACTAAGTGAGAAACCAGAAACTCAGCATGACCCAAAAGTAATTTTAGAAACATTTTAATAAAATTACTACAGAAATATATTTTACTGCAAGGTAGTTCAGATCTACACCAATTCTAATGAGTGATTGTGTTAGGTATACTACAGGTAACAAAATAGTTTTTGCCCTCTGTTCAAGCTACAATATTGTGGACTGTTCTCCAAATTTAAAAACAGTCTGATTTTTCTGTGTTTGTACAAATGTTAATTTTTCATTTTCAGAAGTCACACATCATGGAAATCACTTGCTCTGGACACCATCTATCTGAATGAGTCTTGCTAGGTTTTTTGGTACAATCTGTATCATCAGCAAAGTCACGACTGCCCCAGCGACTCTGGAAGAGAAAACAAGGCTTCAGGAAGTCTTGAACACAGAGGAAAAGAATGGACATAAGAAAGCAGAAGAGCAAGACTTAACACTCAGAGTAAGTGCCAGATACAGCATATATGCTTCACTACTTCAAAACGGTGAAGCTGGAAATACTTCAAAACCCTTCAAATGAAAACATGGAGCTATGTTAGAAAACGGTAAAGACAAGAAATAGCGTGGAACAAGACCCCTGAAGACACTTACGAGGTACATCACATCTCAATATGTGCACTAGAGTATCTCCAAAAAGCCAAAAAGGAAGACAGAAAGCAGCTCCAGTGATGCAAAGCACAACCTGAACAACAGTCAAAGCACAATAGTCAGTGAACTGTATTTATTATCAGAAACATAAACACTTATACTTTAAAGAGGATGATTAGAAAAAATAATGAAAGGGAAAAAGAGCCAAGCAAAAACCTTTGAGATAAAAATTGCTTTCTTTGATCTCATGTAGAATAGGTGAAAGGCCATTCTCCACATTGTAACTAGAATCTATTTCACTACTCTGATCTATATAGAAAACAAATCATGTCTTTAATTAAAATCTGAAATCAGTGATCACACATTCAGAGTAGATAACCTTACCCGTATCACAGTTACCTTGTCTAACCTATCATTAATACTACTCAGCTGGCAAAAAGGAGACTTAGCCATGAAAAATCGCCAAGAAAACATATATAATTGTGCTAATGAAATGGTAGGCTGCTGGAGGAAGACAGCCTTCTGCCCACTTCAGAGACAGACATAAATACTCTGAAATCAGAACCATTAAACAGACATCATTAAACAGATTTCAAAATCGAAAGCTGTAGAGAAAAAAACCCACAAGAACTCATTATTCATGTGCTTTTCACCACTGAATCCTGATCAGTATTGTTCATATATTTCACCCCCACCATGCTCGTGTTACTTTTTTTCCTCAAGACAACTTCTACCAGCTGTTACCTCTTTCTTAATTGTTATCCCACCTTAAGCACTCAAAACTTATCAAGATATACAGGAATGATTGTATACGGATAGCCTGATTTAACATTCTGTGATTTTTAACTGTTTTGTTTGCTGAAGGCCTTGTGGATAGGTCAATAAATTTCTACCTCTTTCAGAAGGAAAAGTAAAAAATAAATAAAAACTTTACTTGTTACTGCACTGCAAAATTAACACTCTTTCTGTTAGAAGACAGTTTAAGAAGCAGACATTTAAGCCTCTATTTTAACCTTTAAACTAGGTTTGAAGGGGGAAGGCGATACAACCAGGCTCACTAGAGACGAGCCCAGGTGTGGTTGGGGGTGAGATCCAACAGCTCAGCTCAGGTGCATCTACACCAACGCACGCAGCATGGGCAACAAACAGGAGCAGCTGGAAGCCATTGTACAGCAGGACAGCTATGACTTGGTCACCATCACAGAAATGTGGTGGGAAGACTCTCATGACTGGAGCGCTGCGTTGGATGGCTATAAGCTCTTCAGAAGCGATAGGCGAGGAAAGTGAGGCGGTGGGGTGGCTCTGTATGCTGGGGACTGGTTCGATTGTATAGAGCTCAATGCTTGTGATGACAAGGTCGCATGCTTATGGGTTAAGATGAAGGGGAAAGCCAACAAGGCAGACATCCTGCTGGGGGTCTGTTACAGACCACCCAACCAGGATGAAGAGACAGATGCAGTTTTCTACAAGAGGCTGGCGGAAGTCTCGCAATTGCTAGCCCTTGTTCTCACATGGGAGTTTAACTTACCGGACATCTGCTGGAAATACAACACAGCAGAGAAGAAACAGTCTAGGAGGTTCCTGGAGTGTGTGGAAGATAACTTCCTAACACATCCAGTAAGTGAGCCTACCAGGGGAGGTGCCTCGCTAGACCTGCTGTTGACTAACAGAGAAGGACTGGTGGGGAGATGAGGTGGTCGGAGGCTGACTTGGGCTTAGTGACCATGAAATAACAGAGTTCTCAATTCTTGGTGAAGTAAGGAGGGGGGCCAGCAAAACCATCACTATGGACTTCAGCAGGGCAGACTTTGGCCTGTTCAGGACACTGGTTGAGAGGGTGCCCTGGGAGAGTCCTGAAGGGCAAAGGGGTCCAGGAAGGCTGGACAGTCTTCAAGGAGGAAGTCTTAAAGGCACAGGAGCAGGCTGTCCCCATGTGCCACAAGACGAACCGGCGGGGAAGTCGACCAGCCTGGCTGAACACGGAGCTCTTGCCAGGACTCAGGAATAAAAGGAGGGTCTACCACCTATGGAAGAAAGGGCAGGTGACTTAAGAGGAGTACAGGGATCTCTTTAGGTCATGCAGAGAGGAAATTAGAAAGGCAAAAGCCCAGCTAGAACTCAGGCTGGCCACTGTTGTAGGGGACAACAAAAAAACTTTTTACAAATACATCAACAACAAAAAGGGAGCCAAGGACAGTCTCCATCCCTTATTGGATGCTGAGGGGAGTATTACCAACAAGGATGAGGAAAAGGCTGAAGTACTTCATGCCTGCTTTGCCTCAGTCTTCAATAGTCAGACTGGTTACCCCCAGGGTAGTCAGCCCCCAGTGCTGGAAGACAGGGAACAAGTGTAGAACAAACCTCCCATAATCCAGGAGGAAGCAGTTAATGACCTG
>Ga0065711_1051197_pt1 | contig 10477 bp, 6 predicted proteins | sample Hoacrofraction12_FD_59098 | JGI IMG/M metagenome (GOLD analysis project Ga0065711, IMG submission 59098) | Hoatzin crop microbial communities from Cojedes, Venezuela - Epithelial fraction 12 v2 (version 2) | ecosystem: Host-associated > Birds > Digestive system > Esophagus > Crop | place...
CTCCAGTCCTCAGGCACCTCTCCTGTCCTCCAGGACCTCTCAAAGATGATGGAGAGTGGCTCAGCAATGACATCCACCAGCTCCCTCAGCACTCGTGGGTGCATTCCATCAGGACCCATGCATTTGTGGGCGTCCAGATTGTTTAATTTAGCTTTACTGAAGAATAGTGTTGACCTGCAAGAGTTTGTAAATGAAAGACATGCAAGATGAGAAACGTAAAGGCAAAGATAGAAATGAAATAGTTGAGAAGGTAACAGTTAGTAACTTGGGGCCTGAAGAGAAAAACAGTGACATGAAAATTCATTCAAAAATGAGAAAAAAAGAAATGGAACTGAAAGGCTCAATTATGTGAAATTAGGTTCAGCTCATGAGAAAGCTCAACGTGACTGATACCTCATTGCCTGTGACTGACTGACTAATAGTCTTATCAAGTGTCTGCATCGGGAGTGATGAGTGTGCTAATGTTTCCCTCGTGCACCTTAGTCGCAAGCATCTATCGTATGTATTAGTATATTAGCCAGGAAGTGCTGTGTGGAGGAAAATAACAGAAGATTGGTGAGGAGGATTATGAACACACCCAAGTGACCTGTAACTGAGGTGTAGAAAGATACATATATCATACTAATTGTTGTTAAGCCTTGTGCGTTGGACAAGTAGAGTATCTGTGGTTCAATAACATAGGACTGTGGTAGACTTAGAGGTACCCGATCAAACATGCTTGAGATTCCTGCCCTGGTGTGGGAAAGATCAAAGCACAATGGTAAACAAATCTGCATGAATCCCTGAAATACACCTCAGGGGTGCCTGCATCCCTGTTTGTGTGCCTCTGCCTGGGTGTTGCTTCAAGGATCCCCCGGTTGGTGAAGTAACAAAAATAAATTTCTTTGCATCTCATCCATGGTTTGGTGGTCGTTCCTGTGCACCACATACTGTGTATTCATAAATCGCATTTAGTCCTGCTTACAGAAGTCCTAATCCTGGTGAAGAAACCCTGATAAAAGGCATACTTTCTACTGAGAGTGGAGGTAACCCACCAAAAAAGAAGAGAGTCAGACGGCACCATCCTCTTCAAATTGACAAGGACAAAGACAAGTACATACTACTAGAAACCTAACCCATGTGCTCATGAGAGTCCAAATCTCAACTGTGTTTAGTAGGCATGATGGTGATGGGTTCATGCTTGGACTTAACGATCTAAGAGGTCTTTTCCAACCTTCATAACTCTGTGATTCTATGACTTGGCCCAGCAAACACTGGAGGAGTGGGACTGGCTTCATATGTAAGCACAGATTTACAACATGGATTTGCAAACAGCTACTTCCTATAAGAAAATGGAAATGTGGAGGTCAAATTAAAATATTGCACTACTCAGCAAGACACTGCAGGGACAGTCAGGAGGCTTGGGATCTTTTTGTCCTTCTCATTACTCCTGACGGAAGCATTGTTTCTTCCAGCATGGAAATGGCCAAACAAAGCAGAAACATCAGAGAAGGAACTCTACATTCAGGGAAAAAAATATGAAGAAGCATGGAAGAACTCTGAACTGCTGCCACCACCTGTGGCTGCTGGAAGGCACCCAGAGATCTTACATTGCCCAGCTGATCTGCTGAGACACATGAACAGAGGAAGGAGCCAGAGCAGGTCCCACAGTCTCAGAGATTCTCAGGGACACTTGGGATTTTGTTCAAAGCCTCTGCCACAATCCTGACTCATAGGCAAATCATTTACCTTTTCTGTGCTGTTTCTCTTCTTATGCTTTGTCTGTTTCTTGCTCACTTAGCCCAAGAGGTGCTTAGAGGTATGGTTCATATCCCACTGTGTTTCGGCAGTGCATAGTACAGTGCTGCTGTAATATAATAACTGAGTGATACTTTAATTTTTCATAGCATAAAGGCCCATTTCTATACCTAAATACAGTTCTGATTAGCTCTGGAAAGTTCTGATACCAATTGAATGAAACAGAAAACTCCTGACAGTTTCCTAAGAGACATAAAATAGCTACTTTGTGGATTTTAGCCATATGACAGTTATCTACCCAGACTTTTCCTTATGAGATACACTTAAGACTAAATCTGATTATTTATTTCTACTTTTATCTTTGCTGCTTGGTTGTTTCGTATATTCCCTTTCTGGTGTAAGCCATCTAACATCTCAAATGCCTTTAGGCAGCTTGACTACTGGAGCATTAGCTCAGGAATGTAAGAACATAGATAACAAAATAAAACTGGTGAAGAATTTACTGTTGAGGTTTTATGTCTGAAAACAGACTTAGTAGAGTGAGAACGAGAAGGTGCCAAGAAGTTGTGACTAATCTCTGTAGCTCATTGGGGGGTGGGGGGGTGGACACTTCCCTTTTTCTTTTTTCTTTTTCCTCTTATTTTCTTTTTTTTTTTCTTTTAATAAGACTCTTACTCAAATTCTCACAAGAAAATCCGAATGCATGTTTGTTTGCAGCCAGAGGATGAAATGGTCCTGATTATATTTTTACATCAATTCAAAATTACTTAAACAGAGTTAGTTACTGCATTCCATCACAGTAGAAAGCAGACTCAGGTTCAGTACATATTCTATTACTTGAACAGAGAATATATTAGCTATGAAAATTACTAAAAAAAATTCTGCACAGTGTTATTGCCCATACTATCTGCAGTCCATCTTCATCTATGTATCTTCAATAGCCATTTTAAATCTTCTTCAAGTCTAACAGTAGCTATTTCCCAACCCACACGGTTTTATTAAAAACAGGAAATGCTTTCTCAGCTGCAGCTTATTTTTGCCGCACTATTGTGTTCAGTCCATGGCAGGTTTTTCCTTTGGCATTTTTTCTTTCCTAATGTAGAATGTCATCAGATACACATACATGGCCTGATGCTGTTTCCTACATGTTGATACCTCCTGTTTTTCTATGATAACAAGAAGTTATGACACATCCATGAGGAGCTGCAGATATGACATCACATCTTTGGAAGTCCTAACCACTGGCTGGATTCCAGGTGAGAAACCCTCAGCCGTCACAACTAGTACTACGTAACTACATGTGAGAGACTGAAAAGCCAAAATGAATGAGATTCTTCTAGAAAATTTTATGGGCCTAGAGACCCCTCAGTATCAATTTCTGATTACATCTAATAGACTTTTTCTGAACCAAAGTGCAACTGCAACTGACAGTCATCAGTCTGATCTCCAACCAAAATATATTCACCTCGTGTTGCTATGCGAGAGGTACCACAAAACTACATTCATTTAAGTGGAATTCCACTCATTTTATACCCGTGTGTGAACAAAAGAAGTTGCCAACATTTTATACCTGTGTGTGAACAAAAGATGTCTCCAACATTAAAGAGAGTTAATTGTAACTCAGAATTAAACACAAGCTCAATTTGATTCACACTGAGAAAAATTGGAGCTTGTACTAGAACTGCAGGTCCTTTATGGATCCTTGAGTCAGGAAAAGATTAAAAGATTATACATAAACTCTGTTTATTGTCTGCTTAAAATGGCACTCCAACTCTAAGCACAGAAAGCAAGCTAGTGTATTGGACACAGCATTTTTCTCCTCCTCCAGAATAAATCTGTAACAACTCAGGTTGAATCGAAGAAGTTACTTACCTATAGAAAATCATGTAAACTAGAGTGGAGTTGGGCCCTTTCAAATATGTAATTGGCATCAGGAAATAAACAGAGCTAGAAAAGTCACTTGAATATGAATTCTTGTGATATCAGAGCAGTTCAGCAAAATTAAATATCAGTGGAAAATAAATGCTTTAAAAATTGGCTCAAAATTATCTGATCTGTTTAATGGTACACCTTTGAAACTTGACCTCTGCAAAGGATTATAAAGACACATGATGAGCAGATTTGCCAAATAAAGTTTGATTCCCCCAGAACTTTACACTGAATGTCTGCGATAATGGAACCATGGAAAACCCATGGAACTAAACCCTAATTAAAATTAAGCCCATTTGGGATTTCTGAACCCATCATTGAAAAACTGTCTTCCTGTCTTTTTACTGGACACCAGCACTCTTTCCACCTACCTAGAAACTGCAACCCAGCGTGGGTGCATAGGCCACACCATTTGGTAACCAATGCACTGAATACGAGTACTGTAGCGCTTTCATCTGGCAAAGCACTTCCTACTTACCTTGATCTTTCCTGCCGACTAAGTATTTTATATTCTATATTGTCTGTGAAAACAAAACAAAAAATTTTGGAGAAGGTGACTCTTGACAGTATAACTTTTACCTCTTAAATGGTGTATTTTTGCCAGAAGAATCAGATTCCACAAGGGTGGACAAAAAGTACAGGCTAGAAAGAGTCTAGTGATAGCCAACCAGTGGTAAGATTCTTCTCATAAACAGCTTCAGGACCATTTTAATGTTAACAAAGTCTTGCTTGAACAAACTGATGGAAAGCGGTTATAAACTGTCTCTGCTGTGGTAATTAAAAACTTTTTCTCTGATTTGCTTGTAAACTTCTTTACCGCCTTTTTATTCTTCTTTTTTTTTTCTTTTCCTGTATTAAAGTCAACCTTTGTTTTCCTTCCTCCACATTTTGGACAGTCAGCCTCTCTCTCAATATTAAGATCACCTTTTATACAGATATCTTTTTCTTCTGTTCTTTTCAACTTCTGATCTTACAATTTGTAGCAAAATAATATTACTCTTAGTCTGTAAATGTATGTTCTTCTCCACAGAATCAAGATGTGTGGAACAGTTTTCCAGCTTTAAAATCACTCGGCACTTACTGTATACACCTCTTTTTCTCTGTATTAATGACACCTTCCAGCACTGGAGAATCATAGAATCATTAACGTTGGAAAAGACCTCTAAGATCATTAAGTCCAACTGTCAATCCAACACCACCATGCCTACTAAATCATATCGTGAAGTGCCATAACTACACATTTTTTGAACACTTCCAGGGATAGTGTCTCCTCCACTTCCCTGGGCAGCCTGGTCCAATGTTTGACCTCTCTTTCAATAAAGAAATTTTTCCTAATATTCAATCTAAACCTCACCTGATGCAACTTGAGGTCATTGCCTCTTGTCCTATCACTAGTTAGTTGCGAGAAGAGACCAACACCCACCTCACTACAGCCTCCTTTCAAGTCGCTGTAGAGAATGATAAGGTCTCCCCTCAGCCTCCTCTTCTCCAGAGTAAACAGCTCCAGCTCCCTCAGCTGCTCCCCATAAGACTTATTCTCTAGACCCTCCACCAGCCTCGTTGCACTTCTCTGGACACACTCCAGCAACTCCATGTCTTTCTTGTAGCGAGGGGCCCAAAACCGAACACAGTATTCGAGGTGCGGCCTAACCAGTGCCGAGTACAGGGGCACAATCACCTCGCCACTCCTGCTGGCCACACTATTCGTGATACAAGCCAGGATGCCATTGGCCTTCTTGGCCACCCAAGCAGACTGCTGGCTCATGTTCAGCTGGCTGTCAACCAACAACCCGAGGTCCTTTTCCATTTTCCGCTGGGCAGTTTTCCAGCCACTCCTCCCCAAGCCTGCAGCATTGCATGGGGTTGTTGTGACCCAAGTGCAGGATCCGGCATTTGGCCTTGTTGAAACTCACACAGCTGGCCTCGGCCCATCGATCCAGCCTGTCCAGATCCCTCTGCAGAGTCTTCCATACCCTCAAGCAGCTCGACACTCCTGCCCAGCTTGGTGTCATCTGCAAACATAGTAAGGGAGCACTCAATCCTCTCATCCTTGATAAAGATATTAAACAAGACTGGCCCCAAAACTGAGCCCTGCGGAACACCATTCATGACCACTGTCAACTGAATTTAACTCCATTCACCACCACTTTTTGGGCTTGGCCATTCAGCCAGTTTTTTATCCAGCAAAGTGTACACCCATCCAAACCATCAGCAGCTAGTTTCTCCAGGAGGATACTGTGGGGAGCAGTGTCAAAGGCCTTACTAGAGTCCAAGTACAAAACATCCACAGTCTTTCCCTCATCCACTATGCGGGTCACCTGGTCACAGAAGGAGATCAGGTTGGTCAAGAAGGACTTACCTTTCATGAACCCATGCTGGCTGGGCCTGATCCCCTGGTTGTCATGCATATGCTAGATGAGTGTGCTCCAGATGAACCACTCCATAGTCTTCCCTGGTGCAGAGGTCAGGCTGATAGGCCTTTAGTTCCTGAAGGAATACTCCTGTTTTTGTATAGGACCTTCAATGAAAACTTTAACTAGGATGAACTACATCATGTGTAATATCACTGCTGATCTCCTACAGCCAAACTTTTATCCATTTTATAATTCTTGAAACAACTGGCATTTCTCTGCTCTAAGTACATTTACTTTCTGCTTACATGCTCTAAGTAAATTACTCCAGGTAGTGTGGAAACTATTTTACTGCAGTCCACATTTCCTCTGTACAGGAAAAAAAAACAAACAACAAAACCCCCACACTTTTTTTACCAAAGATAAAGGACGCTGTATGACTGACTTTGCTTAAGTCCATGTATTTAGACACAGAACCTACAGAACTTGAACAGTCATATGCGTGGATGTCAAAAGTCGTTGCCTTTTTTTACCTCTCTTTTGTAATGCTCAAAGTTTTTTGTGTGGCAATGGTATATTATAGAGATAACCCCTGAATACAACATTGAGTCTCCTGAAGGTTGTATAGCATCTAAGACCACCAAAGGCTGAGGTTAATGTATGGTGCTTTTTCAAAGGGATTTAATAGGATGTGTTTAGGAGTCTTGTTTAAGATATGAAGGATTTTTCTGCTCTGAGCTTCCACTTGTGGTATCTTTCAGAGGAGCAAATATGTTTTATATATGTATAAAAGATGATTTTTGCTTACTAATGAGAAACTATGTTGCCTTTAGCTAAAACAAGTTGTAAATGTTATACTAACTCTTGCTAATGGGTTTTTTTTTTTCACATTGTAGAGTGGAGGCTGAGGGGGATGTTGTGTGGCCTGGTTCTGTCTCCATCTCAAGTTTCTGTTAAGGTTACATCACTCATCTTGAAATTCATAGAAAGATTTAAGTGCTGAGATAAGCAATTTGTAGACTCTTGAGCCCTGGTAGCTGAGTGAAAAAAAACCAAATGAAGTATCTATACTTCCTATACAACTGGAGGAGAGAAAGAAAATGGAACTCACAGGAAAAGTATTTAAGTGGAAGTTGTCTGTTGTTGCCAATAAGAAATAGTGGCCAACTTTATTTCAGGGACCAAATATCTTATTCCAGGGTGGTATCATGTTCCAGGGTGTAGTGAAGTGTCTTCCTCTTTTAAGGGTTGAGTCCTGAGTGCTTCACTCACTTTTGAAGTTAGTTATTCTATCTTGGAAAACAGAGAAAGTATTTCTTTCAGAGTCTGTTGTGACTGCACCCTTTTATCCAACAAACTAATGGCAAGATGCTTGTGTAATAGATGGGCAGCCTGGGCTCCAGTTCCTTCCACTGTGTGAAGGATTTTAAAACACACACTCTACTTATCTTGAAAGCACCCTAAGCAACAGGTTAAAATTTATTCTTAGTTGAAGGTCCCAAAGCAATTCCAGTCTCCAAAACAGGACGAGCTGTCAGACAATATTCCATGGGAACTGTGTCATAATCTATGGAATATGTGAAAGGAGTATTGTTCAAGAAAATTATCATGAAGCCTATCAGTTTTCGGCAATGTGTTAAAATACAGATTCAGAACTTCAGGATTCTCTTGGTCCATTTCCAGCGATTAAGGAACTTTGTTGTTAGTTGGATGTTTGGTATGGCATCTGGTATTATGCTATGATGTGTTTGAACTAACATTTTAAAATGGATTATTAAATGCTAAAGGTACAATATTTCATCCTAAATCTTAGCATTCATGACGAAAGAGCGATTTTAAAGGTAGTGAGGAGGTGGAAGAAACACATTTAAACATATATTATTAGTAAGTCTCAAAAAAATGCATGTTAAATCAGTGATCTTATTTAATAACATTTAAATTCTTTTTGTTCCAGTTTAATAATGTATTTATACCAGAATTTTGTAGATCAGTGCCTCTAAATTTCAGAAATTAAGATAATAAATAGCAAGATTCCACACAAAAATAAATGAAACAAAAAATGTACATAGTTGGAGCATACTTGATATTAAACTCAAACAAACCCTTCCTACTGTACTAAAAAGATGCTTTTAACATATTCAGATAAACCTCTGAAATACTGAACTCTTCTTTTCCCACTTACCCTTTTGTATATATCTTTCATAACTTATTACCTGAGGGTTCTTGAGGGTTAATCGTGTTATAGGTGCAGTATATAAAACTAGAGAGTCTGGCAAACTCAAGATATATGCAGTGGAAAATCAGGGAATCTGCAAAATTATCTTTGAACAGTGTTACAGATGAGGAAAATCTGGTACCTGACAGAAAAAGCTCTAGGAGCATATCTTACAGTTTATTGCATTCTTAACACAGACTTAGTAGGAAAAAACTTGGAGCACTCCAGCTATACTAAAAAATAATAATTCTATAGACACTGGAAAATGAAAAGACAGACATCCATATCAAAAATTACCCTCTTGTCCTCCCCTAAAGTTCTGAAAGTAATCTTCTTAGGTAATGGGCTTTTGGCACCATCTTGACAGATAAAAAGACTCCCTTTAGTGTAGTAAAAATATTTATTGCTATGGATAAGCCCCAAGATTTAAGAGTATATTACCTGAAGAGGTTTTAATTGCTGGCTTACAGAAACAATGGGATGACACGAAATAGAAAGAGGCTTCAGTCATAGGCAGCTTTCCTGTGGAAAGCTGGTCCTACTGAAGAAACGGAGGCAAATCAGAATAATGACAGGGCCAAAACCGAAACCTGGAAAGGCCTTTGTTTCTCAGCCAAACCATATGAAATTATGCACCTGAGCACTGCAAATTAAAATGTTCACAGGGCCTAGGAAACAGATCTCCAGAAACAAGAGCGATGTGCCACCTGGGGTGTTTGAAACTGATCAGATTGTGTCAAATCACATGCAAGATAATAGAAGAGATCAGATTTAACTGTTCACTATTGATTTGAAATGAAAAAAAAGATAAACTTATCTAAGCTCATACAAAAGGGTTGAGTGGTGGAATCTCACTTATATGCCAGAACTTGAATGTTCAAAAGTTTCCCAGAACTTGAGGAGCTTTTTCAACTAAGACAAAGGTGAGAGCCCTATTACTGGCTTCTGAAAACAAAGCTTAAATACTTCCTGAGCGATATATGAGACCTTCTGTAAGAGTCTTTACATATCCACATTTAGGCATATACATCTAAGCCATTTTTAAAACTGTGCTAGCCCACAGAAATTGAACAAGCTTCAGAACGAGTTAGGTTCCCAAAAAGTACTTTTGGAGATGAAAATTACTGCCTGTAAAAGTAACCTTTGCAACTGAACTTGCAGACAAACCAGTATGCCTGCAGCAGTAGTTCTGTGACAAAGTGTCAATAGGCGATAAGGAAGTAGTTAAACAAATGTTAAATATTCTTTGTTTAGGATCATTGAAGGTAGAATACCCCACAACATAAAAGAAACATTTGCTAGCAGAACACATTTCTCTTTAGTAGCTTCGAACCATTTAAATTTTATCTCCCCTGATTTCTGCTGCTTTTGTTCCCTGACTGCTTGCCTCTTCTTGTCCATGCTTTGACAGACAAACAATTTGCTTAGGAAAAATGATGAAGGATGAGCAAGTTTCTGCTTAAGCTATGGAGCACAGATGTTTCAGACATTCTGTACTTTAATTACTAGAAAACCACCCCCCTTTAGGGTGAAAATCCTCACTGAATCAAAGGTTTATAGGTTCAAAGAAGGGGAAAAATCCTTAAGAAATTTCCCTGTGAGCTGCAGAATTACAAAATTCTTTCCAGTGGGTCTATTTTAGAGGAGTAATTGACCATACAACTTGAATTTTTATATCCTTCCATATTAAGAAAAGAATATATGTTATCTTTGTTTAAACAGTCTAAAGGGCTCTATAATGAAAACAAGAATACTGAAATTATAACTAAAGGAGTTTACAGACAACAGCACTGATGGATTTTAAAGTTAATTTTTACAAAATATATCCCAGTTAAATAACTTGCTTGATAGCTTTTTAATTGTTTCATTGCTATATTTCTTTCAGTGTCACTAACACATTCTCATTTTTCGTAAGAGTAAAAACTCAAAGGATACATATTCAGCTGCTTCAAAAAATAGTGCATAGGAAGAGAAAGAAATCATGGCCCTACTTTCCAGGATCACACCAGCCAGGATAACAAACTCTCATTACTTTCACTGGGGCCAAGAAAGATTTGTAGGTTACTGACTTCACAGATGTATAAGGAATTAAAAATTTCAGATGCCTCAGGGGTGACTTACTTTGGTAGGTGTCCTGGGTTTGGCCAGGACAGGGTTAATTTTCACCGGACTCCAGGAAGGGGCACAGCCGGGGGGTGGGGGCTGACCCCACCTGGCCAAACAGAGCCCGGTATTCCATACCATG
>Ga0065711_1051199_pt1 | contig 10477 bp, 7 predicted proteins | sample Hoacrofraction12_FD_59098 | JGI IMG/M metagenome (GOLD analysis project Ga0065711, IMG submission 59098) | Hoatzin crop microbial communities from Cojedes, Venezuela - Epithelial fraction 12 v2 (version 2) | ecosystem: Host-associated > Birds > Digestive system > Esophagus > Crop | place...
GAGGTTGTGGAGTCTCCTTCTCTGGAGATATTCAAGACCCGCCTGGACAAGGTCCTGTGCAGCCTGCTCTGGGTGACCCTGCTTCAGCAGGGGGTTGGACTAGATGACCCACAGAGGTCCCTTCCAACCCCTACCATTCTGTGATTCTGTGATTCTGTGATCAGACCAAAGAGAGGATGTCACCGCTCCAGCAGGGAGCCCTGGGCCCACGGCAGGTGCACTGGATGCATTTTTAATGCAGGGCAACTGGGCCAGGAGAAGCCTTTGTGGCTGGTCTGGAAGACACGTGGCCCAGAACAGCATTTCTGGCAGACATGTGAATCTGAAAGGGCAGGCTTGCTACAATTTTTAGACCTTTTAAATGGGTTGTCCATTCAGTATAAAAAAAAAGATTATGATTTAACATTGCAAATATCACAGCATCTGCACTATGATCTTGAATCGACAACTATTCTGATTTTATCAGATGAAACTTGGAAGTGAAACATATTGAACTGCAGGCTTTAGCTAGTTAAAAATATCTCTCATTTAATTTTTATCTCATTTTACATGAATGATCATCAGTATGTGAGATAGCTTCTTTGGCAGAATTAAACACATGCACTCAAAGAGTTATTTTACAGCACGTTTCAGGAAAGGATAAAATAACTCCAAGCTCACACAAAAAGCAGGTTCTCAAACTGTGGGCCAAACCGTAAGGAGGAGCATGGGTTCACCTTACTGCTCCCAAAGCCAAAGGGCTGGCAGGTGCTGCCATGCCCCTGTGCTGACAGCAGGCCCGCAGTCACGCCTGCGTGAGCCTCCTCTCCCAGGCAGTGTGGGAATGCAGATCTTTACTCTTTTTGTAGAAAAGGCGGCCTTTAACATGCAGCCTGCAGAACGTTTAAGAGCGAGATCACCGAGATCGTTTGCACTGATGAGACAGCTTAAAATGAGCTAGAGAGAAGGAATGGCTAGCAAAACCTCAGACAGGAGTCAGAAATATGCCACCACGAGAAAACTGGGCTTAAAGAAACCTCTGCGAGAGCAGCTGGCGGGAGCAGACCCTTGTACAATTTGGTGCTATCATACCTTTACTCACATGAGCCTCACCACCATGAGCAGACTACGAGCTCCCCAGCCTTTAAAGGGCTTGCAGGAGCAGGTCCATACCTTGCAGGTCCTGCACTCGGAAACACATCGCACCTTCGAGCCACAAGGTCTAATTCAAAAGGCTCTGAATTGTCAGGGGTGATGCAGAGCCCACCGCATGCGGCAGTGCTGCTCGGTGCCAAACGCCACGGTGCTGCTCTTCAGAGCGAGCCCCAGTTTCAGACAGATGACATTTTTAACATTTCCAAGCACAGTATTTCTTTTTCCCAAGGAAAGGAATACAGTATTTTACAAATCCCCTGAGTGTCATTTCTAGATCAAGCCATGCACGCTGAGGCTTGTCTTGGCCTCCCTGTCTTACCTGTAAAACAAACAGGGCATTTGAATGTGCCTCCCATCCCCTCGAAGCTGTGCTCAATCAGGTGACACAGGAGCTTTGCCGGAGAGTCAAACATCTGGTTACACAGCTTGCACTCATGATTGATGCCTTCCTCTGCAAGGTTCAAATGATACAACTTGTTAGTGACACAGCAGATTAGCGTCGGGGATGCAGCAGTTGGCGAGAACCGCCCGTGCCGGCGCCCATGACCCCAAGGACCCGCAGGCACTGCCGCAGCTCCGGCCTCACCAGCAGAGCGGACCGGGCTGAGCCGTGCCGTGTGCGGGGCGTTCGGGCGCGCGGCCCCGGCCGCGTTCAGGAGCGGTCATTCTCAGCTGCGATGAAAGCAGCGCCGCGATCAACGCGCCAGGACCCCTGCGCCTGCTCCCAGGCCCATGACAACGCTGCGCTGCTCCACCTCGCATCCTACCACCAAGGGAGAGCATGCCCGCTCCGGGTACTGATTATTGAATAGTCAGACAACATTTAAAATTAATTTAACAGCGTGAATTCAACCAACAACACTGAAAGCGGGCTGCAATGCCGTCTTCACCTCGGATCACACTGCAAACATACAGGAGAGGAAGAAGCTAGGGGAGAATAGCAGGTGCCCAGAGCAGAGTGTCAGCCGTAATTTCATATCTCTTGGCTTCTTCCAAGGTGAAGAGAGACCATTGAAGATATTTAAATGTTATTTGAAAGTGTAATTTCCATGTCACATATCTTAGCATTGAATACACAGGGCCCATTTCAAATGCCCCTATATTCTAGCTGAACTCATAGGGAAATAACAATAATTATTACTCTTGTTTCAAGCCTACCACTTTTGTAAGATGACATGTTTCTCTGTTTACTGAAGTTTGTGTTTCTAGGTGCAGCTGGGCCATTTTTTGAGGTACAGAAGCCATATTAAAGCAATTTTCACACATACATTAAACAATCCTTTGGTTTTCTTGAAGGGAGGGAGTTGTAGAAATTCACACAACATAATGTACAGTTTAAATAAATCAGAAAACACCTAAAGTTTAAAAAAATTGTGGATAGTTTTTGTAAATACTTCCTGAAAATGTGTCTGTCTTTCACTGTGGCAGCACACAAACTTCTCATGAAAACATATTTTAAAAACTAAACGACTCTGTCTTTTGATGTACACTCAGCTTTATTTTTGTATCTTCAAATATCACCAACTTAACTTTGAGTTTCAAGATAGCTAAGAAATGACTACGTTATACCATGAACTGATCTCTTGCTAAATGCATTTGGATCCTGTGAATAACGTGAGCCTTCAGAAGCATGGTCTTTACTTACAATTGCTTTAAATTAGCTCTTTATATCTTTAAAGGGGCTAAACAGAGGAAAATGATTGTTTTCTATAAGGCCTTTGGTACTCTCAGGATCCAAAGCCCTTTATCAAAGCAGGGAGTTAGGTGCCAGACAAGTGGCGGGGCTCTGTGTGCGGGACCATGGGCACAGCCAGTGCCCCGGCGCATGGTGGCTCTCGCATGTTTGCGCCGGGGCATGTCTGCAGCTGGAGGCGATGCCCAGAGCATGCGGGCCTTGAAGGGGCCTCCCTGCAGTGGGAAAAATAACAATAATCTAAAAAAAATCTCTCCACGCAGGACCTCGTGCAGCAGCATGTGCTGGTGGTGAGCTGCCCGTGCTGCCTGGAGGCGAGGCGGGGGGCTCTGGCCACCCATGTGGTGATGGGTGCGGTGTCGGCACAGTGGCGGCACGTGAGGAAAGAGCAGGGTGCTGACGGCGAGCGCCAGCACCGGAGCTGCGGTGGGGAAGGGGGAAAAGTAAACGTGCGGGTGGAGAAGGAGGTAAAAAGAGGAAAGGAGAGGGAGGAAAGAGTCTGGAATAGAAAGATGAAAGGGCTGTGGCTTCACGGCAGCAGCTCCACAAAGTCCCTGGGCAGCCATAGCGGGGGACTGAGATATTTCTATGACGCAAAGAGGTTTGCAATTCTCTGTGTGGGCAGCCGCCACAGATGGGCACATCACCCTCTCTGAAGGATGGTTTTCAAAACCTGACCCTCTCTCCTCGCTGTAGCGTAAAGGCTGGCTTCTTGCATCAGAGCCTTGCCTGAAAAGTTTGGGCTTTGTGCGATCTTTGCAACCTGCTCCGGAGGGGAGGGAAGATGGGGACGGGATACGTGCCTCGTGCTGAGCATCCTGAGCGTGCCCAGCCACACAGCTGCGTACAGCAGCCGAACGCTGCAGTAAACCGGGGGAGGACAAAGCAAGTACTGGGGGAATGGAACAAATTCCTTCTATGAGTAAATCAGAGAAATCATGTTTGACATTAATTTTCTACCCTCCACATACTGGGTATTTGGAAAACAGTGATTCATGTACAGTCTATGGTCCTGTGTGAGCACATGTGTTCATAAATATGGACAGACACATACTGCTGGTTAGACGACTGCTCCTTTTGCAGCCTAAATACCTATAATTTCAGTAAAATAAAAAAAAACAACAACAACGCTGAGCATTTCAATTGAAGTATATTCTTACAAGCTTGGTATATTTAATTAGGTAACAGAGATTGTGTATTTTCTTAGCTGATCCCTACAGTATTTTAAATAGTTAAACCCATAACAAACAAACTAAAACTCGAATGAAAAATAATAAAACATAATGGGTTCCTGCAGATCTGGAAATTTATCCCACTCGAGGCAAGACCTTTTGATTTGCAAATCCACTTCTGAATTATAAGGCCTTCTCCTCACCGGTGGGGGTTTTTATTCCACTCCCACAGGAGTCCATTATGTATTTCTTGTGTCTATAAAACCATCCAGGAAGAAAAAAGGGGGGAAAAAGTACCATGGTTAGCATGACAAACGTTTCTCTTTTCATGCATGTGTATTCAAAATATGAAAATGCCCAAAGATATAGATAGAATTGCTGCTATAATCACTCTCTCCTCTATGGCATTTTACAGCATATTATTTTACACAGAAACACGGCGCATGTATAGGGATACTCAGTCACCTTTGGAGAATAACTTCCCTGAATTATATAAGATCATATAGGCACATGCAAGGCGGCTTTTTGACAATGCGGTGTGACAGCCAACGCTTCAGTCAAATGCGTGGCGCTGGGCGTTAGCAACAGAAAACATCACAATTTCCCTCATTTTTATTCCCCCCCCTTTTTTTTTTAAAACATGACAAGCATCTATGAGAGACCTACATAACCCAAGTGAATTTTGCAGCCCCTCTCATTTGTAAAATAAAATGCAGATTTTTACAGCTTGCTGTGCTAGATCTTCTCCATAAGTGTATCTGTGTGGGGATCAGTTGATTACAGGACTAAACGAGCAATGCACAGCAAACGATAATCTTGGGTTCCTTGCCTTTTTTTTTTTCCTGAGCTCAAAATAATAAGCATTAATTTTACACTTCATTTCTCAAAAAAATAATAGGATGTGCTCTTGTTTAAAACAAGCAGGCCTGCTGGATTCTGTCAGGCTGAAACTATGTCAGGCCAAAAGAGGAACAGAGCGCTTTGTGTAAAAGTATCATGGGGAGATGATAGTATCCTGTAATGTTTTCAGTACCTACTTTTGTCTCCAAAAGCATTTGATCCCTGGCAGACACATACTTATTTCCATACCGGTCTTGAGGGAAGCCGGTAGGAATGAGAGCTGATTATCTGAATCCTGAAGGTGAAACCTGGGTGGTGCCCACTGATGTCAAAGGCAGGCATTTGTATAAATTTGGAGGTACATAATTTACTGCCTGTTAGCGAGGATGAGCAGGTTGCCCAGACCCAGCTGAACCGCGGTGGCGAAGCACGTCGCTCATTGTTCCCAAGTTGGGGTGCGTTTGCAGGGTAGTTTTAAATACGTTGATAGGGTGCTTAGTAGCACACTGTCGTTCTGCCCATTTTAGAGTGGGAATACGCTTCTCCATAAAGCTATTTCTGCTGCAGCAATGTGCATTTAATACATATTACAATGAGTCTCCAAGCCTCTAAGAAAACCGACACTAGCAGCCTCCTGGCGAGGATGCAGTATAATTAATAATGCTGTATTAAACCCATGTACTGTATCAGCTGCATTTCTAATTATAACTATATTAATGGCAATGTAAAAATATGCATTAACACTGTCATGTACTGACACCTTATCACACCAATAACAAATAAGAGATTTGAACAACAAAAATCAAGATGGCATTGTCTTTACTGTTAGTTAAAACTTCTCTCTTCAACTTGATTTAATAAAGCAAAATTTTCCCTTATGGAATAACCGCAATAGTCCTACTTTGAGAGACTGTGTAAGACAATCTGATGCTCGCTCCTGACAGCAACATGTATATCCCACACTATAGCTTCCCAGACCAGTATATTTCTACTCCACTGCAGCGAATTAAGGCAATAAAGGGGAATGTCTTTCTTGTACTCAGATGTACACATCCATGAGTTAACTGCACTCTTAATGAACTTTGAAATACTGTATTCAGTGTAACAAAGCATTAATATACTGTGTTCACAGAGAGCCTTCTCCTGTCCATTATATCATAAATCTGGTAGAATTAAATGGGCCATGTGCTCTAATTATAATAGAAATAAATAGAAATTGGAATGAACATAGGAAAATAAAATGAAAACGGCATGAAACTATTCTGTTTATGCAATTCATTTCCCAGTAAATAAATAAGCAAAGGGGAAAATTTATAACATAAGAAAACCAGGAGCTTCCCCGGTGAATTCTTCATGTGGCTGTGAAGGAGCAGGGGGCTGGGACCAGGGTAGGATGACAGTGATGGACACCCCCCTTCAAAACAAAGCCTGCAGAGAACCACTGCGACCCCTCGCCTGGCTGGCACCGCTTCACCACTGGTTTTCATGAAAAGCAATCCAACGGTGGAGATAAAACCAAGGTCTGAGAACACAATACAACTGCTAAGAGGGGATGGCAAATTTGAAGATGCTCACGTGGGATGAAGATGATGCCTGCTGTACAGACGACATTTCTTCATCGCCATTGCTGCCTAAGCCCCTGACCTGCTATACAAACCATTTGGACCACACTGCTCCATTATATTTTTGTAATTAATCCCAGAGGATGTATCCGAGCCCCTCCCTCACCAGTGGGGCAGCTGTGGGGTGAGGGGACCCCACACTCCTGCCCCGGTGTGGACCAGCGGCGCAGAGCTGCTCTGCGGCGTGGCACCCTGGTGATTAGGCAGCCCGGGCGGTGAAAGGCAGCGGATTGATGGTGTGGCAGCAGAAATGTCACCTGGGGAGCTGGGTGCTGTCCTCCCAGGGATGCTGGAGGTCAGTTACTATGGCAACGCCGAATGAGCTCAACCTTGTAACTGACCCTTATCTTTTTTTGATCTGTGGCCCACTTGGGACCTTGGCTGGAAATCAACTGGAAAATAATCTGGTCACATATCAGAAAGAAAACTATTTATACTTATTTATCCAGGTAGAGCTCATATCTCCCTTTGACGACTCAGCCAGACTAAAGACACCCGTCATGTTCCCGCAGCGTTTCACGCGGCTGTGCAGAAACGCCCGGCTCTGCACTGCGAGAAGCCATGCCAAACCCCCGCGCCGCCGCAAAACACACACAAACGGCCACGGATATCTGTGCTCATGGCTCTGCTGATACATTGCCAAAATCTTGCCTTGCTCACAGCCCCTGACTTGCCCGTGTGGATAACATACACCTACACCCCTTCTTGGATGGTTTAATATTTTATGTTGGTATCTGCTACTCATATTCTTTTGTGTTTTATCTCTCTGCTGAAATATGATTCTGCTTTGAAATATATTTATATGATCTAGAATGGCACAACACTGATGTCTTTTATGAGCCGAAGATTGTTTAATAAAATCTTGCATTCCTGCTTCATCCTTATGACAATTTTACTATTATAAGTTTTCAAGGGATATGAGAGCTGTCCACTGTGGTTAGAAACATCACATTAATGAAAAATGGTAACACAGGGACTTGGATTTTTCTAGAAACTACGCAAGGAAAACTAACAAAAATACAGAGTGTTCCCAACATGCATTTGCACGTTGGGAACTCTCTGTATTTTTGTTGGTTTTTCTTACATTTGCTTTTGGATGAGACTCATTAAAATCAGTTCTGTTCTTCATACTTTTCCAAGGGATGGGCAGCCCAGACAATGGTCTGACAGCACGAAGGGGCTGTTGCTGTTCTCTGGCTGTGGAAGCTCTCCCAGGGAACGGAATTTTGGAAATCAGGGAAGATATTAGGAGACAGAAGCCGCAGGAGCTGCGGGCAAACATAGGTTCCAGGGGAAGCGCCTATGGATTCCTGGTAACAAACTCCAAGGCTTCTTGTGATGTAGTTGTACGCTTCTGTGGCCTCAAAAAGGTATTCTTTTACAGGCGAAATTAGCCTGACCACACAACGGGCTTTAAACTCTTTTCCTCATCTCAGAGGGCCTCAAGCTCAAAATATGCAGAATTAGATACCAAATTATTTATAAGGTAGCTTGTAAGTTCACTGCCTCCAGTACATGTCAGTACACTGCCACATTAAAATGACCATTAAAAAGAAGCACGGTCCCAGAGGGACCGGGGATGAGCTTGCAGGGAGTTTCCTACCAACTGCGATGGCGGTTCCGGTGCTGCTCCAGAGCCCCTGCCTCCCTCCCGGCCGCAGGCTGCCCGCTCCCCATCACACCGCTTTCCTGAGGGGAAGGCTCAACCTCAGACACACGCGATGGGTCTGCCAAGCCTGTCTTCAGCAGCTTAATTTTCAGTTTACAAGAAAAATAAAATCTGAAAGTTCAAAGGAGTTCACGGAGTTGTGCATCATCTATCTGCTGACTGCAGAGCCCCAGAGGGACCCCGCCTGCAGAGCTTTATTTTAGATTTAGATATTAATCTGGGAAACTGCATAAAGATAATTTATAGAAATGCACTACACTTTAGCACAGTAACTTCACACTCTATCAGCCTTTCTCGAAGATGCCTTTTTTTAATAGCCTGTATTAAAACTTCTTGTGGACTGAAGGCTGTTCCTTCACAATAGTTCGTTAAGGAGTAACTCCAGTGGCTTCCATGGAAATGCAAAACCCGGACAGGAAAATAAACACGTGCTGCCTTTGAGTGTGCAAGCCCATACACACACAGAGAGAACAAGTCTGGATAACACTAATGAAGCCTTAATAATGGCTAGAGGTTAATAAAAACACCACATTCCCACACAACTCAACCCTAGTCTTGTATTTCAATGTTCTGAGACGTTTGCAGCTGTATTGTTTCAAGTTTATTGTTGATACCTGGTAGAACTGACGTAACACAGCCCTGAATCCAGGCCCATGGCCACACAGCCCGTTCCCTGCACTAGCCTTCCTCATGCCATCGTGTCACTTAAGCCTAAGTATCCTTTATTACTCCTGGTCTCTTCTCCACTCTCTTCTCTTCCCTGGAAGCAGCTCCCTTCATTGCTACACATGGGAATATGTCCATCCTCTGATCCTGTTGACAATATCACATCGCAGAGCTCAATACAGACCAACAGCAATAACTAGTACCTACTTGGCATCTATTCTTCTTGTGAAATTAAAAATTAAAATTAAAACATCATTATACTGTTATTAAACATCCCACTGGAATATGCCAAGTGCTTTTAAAACATGCAAAGCTTTAAACAGAGTTTAAATGGGTGTAAAGGCCTTTTTACTCGTTTAACAGGCCTGGCACCTTCCCCAGCCTCAGGACCAGGGCCACCAGAGCCGCACGGTGCCCTCTCCCCACCACATCCCACCCAGACCTCCTGCAGCCCCACAGCGCATCGACCGTGCTTGCACGCAGGCCCCTGGAGCTGCCGGGACTCGAGCGAGAGCTGCCAAAGGCAAAGCCTTCCCTCCTACGGGCAGCCCCCTCCCCTGCCCGGGCACTTGCGCAGCGGGTGGCAGCTGCATGCCACAGCTACTGCTGAGAAGCCAACCGCTGGGTGCGTTCTCCTCTGCCCAAAGGCAGGCTCCTGGGGTGGGGAGCCACGTCAGGGCAGCATTCAGCCCCCGCTGCCAGCCCCAGCGCCAGCCAGGCACACTCGGGATAGCACACGGTATTTTTTTAAACACACAAACTCCCGCTGGTGTTTGTCACTGATCTTCAGATTACAGTTTCCCAAGTACAGTGACATGATAGACTATAAATCTATCATGTAAATAATCATCAGATTAATGGTCTCTAATAGTATATAATTAACATGACAGACAGGCTACAAGCCAGTTGTTGTCAACTACACTCAGCGATGCACAGAGTAGGAGAAAGCCGTAAACCACTTCCATGATGGCATCAGGGAAGCAGAAAAGATGGTAAAAGGAGAGACAAAACCAGAACACAACAAAATGAAAACATTTCTGAATTTACAATTTAACTGAGAAACACTGAAGTTTCTTTCGAGCATCAAAGTATGAAAAATGTCAAACTGAGGGGGGTGGGTGTAGAGTTTTACTTGCATCAACAAATTAAAATTCAGTTAGCCTTGCACTGGTGCAATGCCTCTTGAGTGAGGACAGGTGAACTGGTGCGAGGGGCCTTATTCTGACATTGCAAATTCTGCATAAACATAGGAATTCCTATCCAGTAATGTAAACCTACAAGCAGTGTCAGCTACAGTCAAATTAAAGTTTATATTAGTACAGATATCTGGGAAATGATGCAGTGGGCATAAAGCTATAAGCGCAAGTGAAAACGAACCATGAGCATTATTTCTGATCACCAAACGGCTTGGAGATCGGCCAAAGGCTGCACTCATGTAACATTGGGGCAGTTTGCACACACTTAACCGGATTAAAAAAATTTCTTTTAAATATGAATTCACCTTCTTCTCTTATTAAGAAACAGTACTGTTAGTGAAAAGCCTCTGGTTGAAAAGCAATCTCTTATAGCATTGTTATCAGCTTATGGACCAAAATTCTAAAATTCTTCTTTAAAAATACATGCAAGACAAGCAAAAAAAAAAAAAAAAAAAAAAATTAAAACATCTCTCAGCTTTTTTTTG
>Ga0065711_1051200_pt1 | contig 10477 bp, 6 predicted proteins | sample Hoacrofraction12_FD_59098 | JGI IMG/M metagenome (GOLD analysis project Ga0065711, IMG submission 59098) | Hoatzin crop microbial communities from Cojedes, Venezuela - Epithelial fraction 12 v2 (version 2) | ecosystem: Host-associated > Birds > Digestive system > Esophagus > Crop | place...
CCCCTTCTGGGCCCTCCTTAAAGGGCAGAGGTTAAAACAAAACAGATGCTCTAGGATGGTCTCTGCTCTGCTAAGAGGCAGTTGCTGCAAGAGGCCTTGCCTTGGCTCTTGGCTCATGAAACAAGGGTGCTACCTCCGATTTGCAAGTGGATGTCAGGCTTAATTAAAAAAAAAAAAGCAATCTGAAAGAGCCAGATGATCCCCCCCTGAGTGAGACGAGAAGAGTATCGGTGGTGTTACTGCATTGCCTCCATCCTAAAGTTTGTGTATGCAATTATCCGTGCGAGTAAAACCCAAAAGTGCCTCATTCCGGCACGTTCTCCCCAAAGAAGGGAAAGGATTGCAGCTATTGGAGTGGCCTGCGAAGAGAGGGATGGATCTTTCAGGTAGCTGGAAGCCGTGCCAGTCAGTCTGTTTGCTGGTAGCCTGCTACTATATTTAGTTTCTCCTGGCCTCCCCAAATGAAAGCATTGAACCTTTCTAGATATGGAGATAGGCACGACACCAGCTAGCTCTGAACAACAGCTTGCCAGCTTCTCGGCTTTCTGGTGGTTGTTTTCAGCCTTGGTCCTGGCCGTTCCCGTGTTTGGGGTAGAGGATAGTTAGGGGAGGTCATGTGAAGGAGTCGTTTTTGTAGCTGCTTTGTCTGCACATGAAACTCGGGGTATTTTTTAAGAAAAGCTTCTCTTTGGAGGATGTTGTTTTCCTGTGGCTTTAACCCTTTGTGGTGTATTTTGGGTGGGCAGAGCAAAGACCAGGCACTTTGCCAGAGTCATTAGGTAACTTTACCAGTCTTGTACCACAAACAAGCATGCAGATACATTCAGAGGCAACTTTGTTTTACTGTAAGAGATCCCTGCCTTGAATAATTCTAATTCTGACCTACCCATGTAATTAAATGAAGCATTTTTTTCCTCCTGGAACTTTATTCTGGTTGCAGCTGTTGTACAAGCTATAGATTTCTAGATTTGTGTCAGAAAACCATGACTTCAGACCACTGGGATTTTTGTGGGTGGGTGAAAGTGATAACAGATTAATGAGCTTTACTTAGCATCTCCATCTGCCAGGCTAAACCATGTTCTGCACAAGAGGCTTCACGCAGCTGTTTTGAGCTGGTCCTCTAAAAGCAAAGCACCCTTTGCCTAGTCAAAGCTGACCCCTGATCTAAAAAAACAAGTATTTCTCTCAAGGTGGCCTTTTGAAAGACAGTGCCTTATATATGATTCTATTTACTTTCCTTTTCCTGATCACTGTGATGAAGGCAAAGCGTGCAAATGAGGAAAAGCGATGCTCAGATGGAGAAATGCAGGTGATCCCCTAAGGACCAGCCGCAAGCGCCGGGTACTTGCCGAACACGTGGATCAGGTTCCTTGGCTGAAATCTGAACTCTTACTTATTGCTGTGATGCTTGCGATTGCCTTCCTTGTGCTTTATCTCCGTAAGTAGATAAATTAAAAAGCGTAGTAGAAAATGAGTTATCTCGGTCCCAATGTGGGTGACCCGCGCCGGAGGGAAATGACTGGCAAGGGATAGCTGTGCGTGGCCATACAGGTGGAAGCGTAGGCGCTTTCTCACGTTGCGCTCGGCTCAAATCTTTGTCGCGGCGAGGGGCAGCCTGGAAGTCCAGCTGAGAGTGGAGCTGGGGTGAGGAATGAAATGACCCAATCAGGCAGAGGCTGTTGTGCATTAAATGTGGCTGTTAGCTTTTCTGTTCCCTCCTGTGAGCTCTGGAAGTTAAATGGGAATGAAGTAGCTGCTGAATAAGAGACATGTTATCCTGCGCCTGCATCCTGTTATATGTAGCAAGTTGCCATGGCTAAGACACTAATCAATTATTGTTATTTTCAAATTGAGGGTTATTCTTCAGCTTTTTTTTATAGAAATGAGAATCTGTCATCTCCAGTGCCCAGAAAGTATCTGCAGAAGCGAGTGCCGATGTTAGCGTTGTGTGTGCCTGCACAGACACACTCCCCTGCCATTCCTCTATGTCCTTTCTCTCATTTTTTTCATTGCCTGCGAGACTGGATAAACAGCCCCGACCCTGCGGAGCCCAAAGGCACTGGCTGGGGAGTTAGAGGGTGTGGGGAAAGGCTGGCTTGGCTGATTTGGGTATGTAAAACAGAGGTATTTACTCAGTGCATTGGGTGGACTGTTCTTGTATGTAACACGTTGTGTAACTGCACAGCTGTACCAAAACAGGCCGAGGTCTGCTGACTTGTCTCCCACATGGACTCATTACAACTGCTTGTCAGGAAGATGCAAAATTCCCGTGATCTGTTTGTGTGTGTTCCTCCAGATTGCTTTCTGCTCCGAGTGCCTCTCTTCTATGCCTGGAGTATCAGTGCGCCTTCTCGCTGCTTTCTGCGGGCTCAATGACAGATGCTATCCTTAAAATTTGGACTGGGTAGTTCCTCTGAAGTACCTCACATCACCATGGAGAAGTGAAAGCAATGCAATTAGCAGGAAAGCTGCTGTAGTCCTTGGACTTGCGTGCTGGGACGTGTACAGTCAGAGAAAGATCGCATTTTCTTTATGTTATGGCGTTAGTGACACCAAGTGTTTTGTTCTGATTCCTAGTCAAGAATGACAGGAAGCTAGAAGACCCTTAGACAAAGTTTAAAAGTATTCTCTGCAGTCTGAAAATCCTGCCTGACAGTAAGGTGTTACAGCAGCCTGCCAGTACCTGAAGGGGCTACAGGAAGGATGGAGAGGGACTTTTCACAAGGGGGTGTAGTGATAGCACAAGGGGGAACGGCTGTAAACTAAAAGAGGGCAGATTTAGATTAGATATCAGGAAGAAATTCTTCCCCATGAGGGTGGTGAAACGCTGGCCCAGGCTGCCCAGAGAAGCTGTGGCTGCCCCCTCCCTGGCAGGGCTCAAGGCCAGGTTGGATGGAGCTTTGAGCACCCTGGGCTGGTGGGAGATGTCCCTGCTCATGGCAGGGGGTTTGGAACCAGATGATCTTTAAGGTCCCTTCCAACCCTTGCCCTTCTGTGATTCTATGAAAAGTTGTGAGATCGCTTGGTAAGTCTGTAGATGTACACCTTCAGAGAGGTAGGTAGCATCTTAAATGTAACAGGTGATAAGATAGTACTAAATGCCTAAAAGGTAAAGCTGATTGAAAACCTGTGCTTTGAGTCAGCCTAGAGCTTTTGGATCAAGTTGGACATCTGAATCGAGAAGGAGGAAGGGAGATCTTAGACTTAGTTGTAAGTAGAATTTTTAATGTAGGGAATAGATGCTTTTATAGGACTCCCTACCTTAATGGTCATTTTTGGCTTCACTCTGGGTTGAAGCCTATTGCTTTAGCATCATTACAATCTGTAGCCCCACCATTTCAAGCTGTGATTCAACTAGATTGCCCAGGCTAAGCCAGACTAGGTGTGAACAGACGTGGCTGGCTGACAGCCAAGGAGCCAACTGCAAGAAGAGGTAGCCTGGATTTGATAGGTAATGCTCTCCTGGGGATCATGTGCCACGTTCATTAGCGCTACCAGGGGAGAGACAACCTTAGAACATGTGTGATTCAAAGGCCACAGGACAGACTCAAGAAAAATATGTAGAGAGCCATTAGACGAAATACCACCAATGGGACAAAGTCCCTGGCCCATGGAGAGCAGCATGCAGGAGCAGCACGCCTGTCCTGTGCGCGGGGTCAGGGCTGGATGGACTTCTAGCATAAGACATTACACTGGGTCACGCTCATTTTGCTGGTGGAGAAAACTAGCACCATCTTGATATTCAGGAGTAAGAGACCTGGGTGAACAGGGCTGTAGGTGAGCACTGCATCTATAACTCTGCTTTTGTCCTGGACTCTGCAAAACAGCCTTCACTTTGGCACGGTGGCTTGTTAAACAGGCTGAGGGTAGTCAGTTCTGTACATACATACGGAGAGAAAGGCTATGCTATAGACTAGGGTTCCTCTGTAACCTGGGGTTCCTCGACTGCTACTACTGAACCGAAGCTTGTGGATGTGGGTGTGCAGGAAGGTCCTGCCCTGGGTTCTTCTCTGCGCGTTTCTGTTTTTGACTCCACACTTGGCATTGAATACAGCTGTTTATGCATATACTTAGAAAAGGCTGGTCTGGAAATAAACTCCTCTCTGCAGCACTCCACCTCCCACTTCATATTTTAAGACTCTTTATTCTCTCATAGTAAATTTCCAAGTGGATTAGCGCAGGTCACTGAGGCATCCACGTCAGTAAAACACAGCAAGATGTTGCTGTCATCTCCTGAAACACTCCAGCACTCCACCCCGTTGCTTATCAACCCGCGCTCCAGTAATCCTAATAGCTGTGTCATGGCAAGATTAACAGAAAATCCAGGCAAATATTTATGGTTCCCTTCAAGGTGTGTATTAATCTGAGAATGTGAAGTGGGGTAGATGCATTATGAGGAGAGCTTGGAAACCTTGCTCATGTGGGCCAAGATGGGGTTCTGCCAGGCTGGGTAAGCTGCTGCCAGCTTGGGGAAGAGGCATGGGGCAGCCGATGCTGCTGCGGTGTTGGGAGGGTGCAGGGGGACGCAGCGGCTGGGCAGCCTTGCTGTGTGGCATCTCCCAGGTGGGGATGGGGAGAAGAGCAGTTGCAGCTCACGAAGGGAAGAGGGGGAACTAGAACCAGTGTCTTGGTTGCCTGCGGTGCTATAGCAGCATCGGACAGCAACTCGATGGTGAGAGTAAAGGAGAAGAAACACAAAGGCAAAGCAAAGGAGGAGCAGCTTGAGGCTGGAAGAAAGAAGCGGAAGAGCTATACGGCAAGATGGCACCCAATGAATGCCTGGGCGGGCGATATTGGATGGGAGGTGATAGTTTTAATCATGGTAAAGACTGGTTCCTTTTTGTCTGTGGGGCTGTGAAGGTTTCTGGAGGTTGGGGAGTGAAATGAGAGGGCTAATGAGGTACAGCTTCCTCCCCCCAGAGCACAGCTAGTCCCAAGGTGGTCGGGTGCCAGCCTCCAGTGTAGCTAGCGATGAGGGTACTATCCTAGCTTTAAAATCCCTCTGCTCATAAAAAAGTCTAAACAAAGATTTTTAGTAGCAGCATGTCAACTCACATGAACCATGCACATGGGAGCTGCTGCAGAGGAAGACCTAGAGAGGAGCATGGTGGATGTTGCAGTTCAGCTAAAGCCAGGCAGAAACCAGTCTCTGAAGGAAGGGGAGAGCTGGAAAAAGAGGAGGAGACGCTTTCTGGGTGTAGCTCTGAACTCTAGGAGAGATCTGTAATGTCCTTCGCATGCTGTAGTCAGAGAATGCTTTGTGCTTGGTAAGGCCGTGGTAATTGCTGATGCATATAAATATTTTCTTCTCTTTCCCAGAGGGGGGAAAAAAGCAGGATTCCTTGTAGTTTGTGTGGGTTTGGGGAGTTTTTATTCCGAATCAGCTGCAGATGTGTGACACCAGAGGGAGCAAGTGAGCCTGAAATAGTTGCTTTCAACAAAAACATGCACAAAAAATCACAGCTTTTGTAAGAGGTAAATTAAAACCATCTCCAGCCTGGGAAACATGCACAGCTCAGCATCTTTCCTCCATAAATATTTCCCTGCTGTGGAATCGTTGTAACCCCTTCGGAGCCCAGCTGTGCTCTTCCCTGCCAGCAGCAAGCAGCCTCCTCGTCGCTTGCTCCCTGAGTGCTGGGCAGAGGTTTTGACCCATCGGTAACAGCTCTGTGTCTCCATCAGACCTTACTGGTCTGGAGGAATCAAGAAAGGGTTGGTATGAAACCATTCCAGCCTTCCTGCATGGCACTGGGCAGCCTGGCATGCTTATGGAGCAGTTGTTAGCACGGGGGCAGTAGCTTTTGGTAATTTCCTTAGCACCCCGCATGAATTTCTATTGCTAAAGCAACACTTGAGCTCTGGAGGAGGTTGGTCTCCCTGTCTTCTGTCACCCTCTTTAAACATGGGGCTTGTCCAGTCTTCACACACGCATCAGAAGCAGCCAAGTAGCTGGTAGTGTGGGGTTTTAATGCTTGTGTTATTAAAGCTCACTCCCAGCCAGATGATGTTCCTTCCCACCCTGTCTCGATGGCGTTGTATCCTTCTCTACACAGAGACAGTGTGAGGTTTACGTGGGTTTTTGCTCCGAGGAAGCTGAAAGCAAGCTGCCATAAGAGGGCTCCAGAGCCCTGTTCTTGAGTATGCTCCTTTGTGGAGCAATCTTCCCCTTTTGCTTTAGCAGTATGTCCGAGCTGCCTTAGCAAAGCCCTCTTACACCTGCTCTAAATTTTTTTTTTTCCTTGTATTGCTCAGACTGGTGGTGAACCTGGTCTCTTCATTTTAACCAGTATGGTTGTGCGTACTGCGGAAATGCCTTGTACTGATAAAGCTTATTTCTTTGTCTGGATAGAGAAATTGAACTCGGTAAGGCTCCCTCCCTTCTCGTCTTGCGACTGCATCCCGTTGCAGGAGCTGTGTCGGTACAGCTGCAGGGAGAGGAGGCCTGAGACCGCGTGGAGAGACACCGGTCATCTGTATGCAGCGTGCTGTGTGCCCGTCTGGTAACGAACACAGCGAGCCCGCAGCCGGGGAGGGAGCTGTGTTGCCATGACAGTGCAAATTGCAATGGATGACTCTTCAGATAAAAGCATCACATTTTTTCAAAGGAGGAGGGAAAAAAAATGTGTAAAATAATAGCAGTTGAAATATGGTGTGAATTCTAGCTTCGGGTAGATGCGGCTTGCTGGAAAAACATGGGGCTGTAGGTGTTAATTCTGGAAATGTTCTTCCACTTGGGATGTTGAGAGAGCATAAAGATGATCATGCAGGAGCCAGGCATCCTATGAGTAAGCATCCAGCAAGTTTTCCATGCAAATATTTGGACGTGTGGTAATGAGTTCCAGTAATAGCTGGCTGCTGATGCGCACCATGGGAGGTACTGGGCGAGCAGGGACCGTGCGCTGATAGCGTGCTCACCAGGGAAGATACAGCTGCCAGTCTGGTACAGTCAGGCGCGGTGCAGATGGCCAACTATTTATATTTCTGTTGTGCCTAGAGCAGATTCCTCTGTGTTACCACTGTCTGGGGGAAAGTAAATGTCCCCTGGAAGCCAGAAGTGGTTAGGATGTATTTTGCAGGAAAGATAGTGAGGTCCAACAGACCTAGTTCTGCTCTAGGGGCTTTTTAGGAATCTCCTTGTTGATCATGTTTAGGTGGAACAATGCAAATCCTGCTGCGAGTCCGTGTTAGAGACTGGTTCTGTTTTCAAGCACGGCCAGTGTAAGATCTGTTTCTACTTTGATCTGGCACCTAGCTGTACACTTGTCTCTTTTTAACATAGACTCCAAAGACCGCAGTAAAACAGGCTTTTTCTTTAGCTGTCGTTCTCCCAGAACTGTTCACAAGGAGAAACTGAACTTACCCAGTTGCTTGTAATTCAAGATGTGTGATGATTGCACTGGTGTCGCAGCCTGTTGTGTCTTGTTGAGCACAAATAGAAATTCCAAGGAAGGATGGGATAATTAGAAGCAATCCGGTGATTCTTGTGACTGGATAAAAATAACAGGACTTGGTAAGGATGAGTTATTTTTAGTAGCCTCATGTCAAAAAAGTAAAATGAGGTATTATACCAGCTTTTTTTTCTTCTTGTGACTGTGAAGTGTGCTGAGGGTCTTGCTTCGTAAAATAAATTGGCATTGGAATCTGCTGGGGTAGCTAACAGCCCGCTGGCTTGCTTGCAAGGGGACATCAGCATCAGGTTTAGCACTGGGACCGACAATGCTTAGTGGATAGTGAAGATCTGATTTAAGAAGAATATGGTTCGAACAATATGCCTGAAGAAACCTTGCAGCCTGAAGCTGTGTGATGTCTGTCTGATCTGGATTTAATTTTGGTGTTCTGTTGTGCCCTGGGGAGTACCTTTTTTCTCTTTGCCTGTCCTGTAATGAGACTCCTGTAAGACAGGGTGTTTTTCAGGCTTGTTCTGGGAGAGGTTCTGGATTGGTGGCCAGAACCAAAAAGTGAAGTTTTTGTGGCTTTGCTTGTATAGTATATCCTCTTTGCGCTCCTGGGAAGTCAAGTAGTAGTGTTTATGTATTAAAAAAGGGGGAGAGGGTTGAGGGTCTCAATAGCTGCTTACTCTGGCTGCCAGGCAGCATCTAACCCACCACACCAAGCCATTTCACAAAGGTGCTTGATTGTAGTGTGTGTAATACCAAAGGTTAAGCTTATGCACTCGAACAAGACTAAATGAAACTCAAGATAAATACTAGGAGTGGTCTTGGGTGCTCTGCTGGTGGGATTTTTTGCTGAAGAGCAGTTGGAGATGTTTGGGAGATGCCCAGAGTCAAGCAGCTCGTCGTAAGGTGTGACGTGGGACAGAGTAATGTTCCCTTTGCCATAAGGGGGAAGGGCACAGATCCTTTAGTGCTGTCTGGCTCCCTTCTTGCTGGAAATCTTCTGGTTTGGGAGGCTGGGGCTGGGGAGGGAGATGCACTGGAGTCACGCGTGTGGAAGTCACAGTGGGGAAGAAACTTGGAGACACAGCGAGTACAAAGCGGTGATTCTTTGGCTTGCTCTGAAATGCCTTTTTAACATAAAGCTCCAACTATGTAGTTTCCTCAGTAATAACATCCTCCCCCAAAAAAACTACAATAGATGATGTCTTGGGATCTTAACGTGCCCGGAGAGCGTTACGCTGACTTTTCTCCCCAGATGCCATTGGGCAGACATCATCTCCTTTAAGAAGACTTGACAAACTGGAGCTTGGGTTCGTTTTTACTTCTGGAGTCATAATCAGTTTTGTGGTTTCCACCCAGTGCTTCTGCATTGTTTTGTGTGATTCTGAAAGTGAAACTAGCATCAAACAGAAATGAAATTGGCCTGTCAGCTTCTGTTGTCGAGGCATCTGAAATGCAGGGTGTAAAGCACTGATGGCAGCCAGGGAGCGGTGTTCGGGGCAGGGTCATTTGGCCTTCATCTTTGTCGGAGTGTGTGTGAGCATGGCTGTGTTTAATGGTGTAAAGGTTAGAGAAGATTTTGTCATTTAAAAAAACAAACAACCAAAAAAAGCCCACATAAAAGCAAAGTTACTGTTGCTGAATAAAATCGCTTCTGACTGCTCTTATTACTGGATTGAGCGTGTCTGCGTTTAAGCTCAGGAATTCAGAATGATATCTGATGGAAGCAACTTTGGGGTTGGTTTTGCAGACATAAACATGCACTAAGTAAAAGGGCAAATGCCTCCCTGACTGAAGTGAAATTCTCAGCTTGTTAAACATGGTTTTCCAGCAGATGCGTAACTCGGGTTGCACAAAAAGGAGCAGATTGGGTCACCTGGTGAAACGGTGCATCGTGCGTGTGCGGTGCCCTCGCAGAGGCTTCCCGGACCACGCAGGGAGCCCAGGGCAGAACTCCTGGAATTCTGTCCGACTCTGCCCAGTGGGTTTTTTTTTTTCTCTCTTTTGTCTTCCTTTAAACCGAGACATCTGTGCTCCTCTGCAGTCGGGTGTCAGTGGCCATGTGCATCCCTCACGGAAGCAGGATTAAAACCTTTTAATCCTTATGGGGGGACGGTGGTGGCCTCTGGTGTTTCCGGAGTTTTAAGGAAGTTGCTGAAGTTCCTCCGCGTTGCCTCCCCTCCGCAGAAATGTGACAGATGGGTCTTTTCCTTTTATGGCCAATAACGCTGGTTTCCCTTTGCAATAAAATCCTGGGTCAGAAGTGGAAGTGAGAAGTCGGGCAGGGGGACGGGACTGGTCTTACCAGCTCCAAACGGGTGGGGATGTGATTTGCGACACAGTAAATTCTAGGCTAAAATAAACCAAATTACAACACCTACCCGGAGGTGCTTTGTTTGCTTGAGGGGTGCCTAAGCTCTTCAGTCCTGTTGCTTAAGACAGCAATTAGGACTTGTGACTCCTTAATTTTGTGGGGAGAGGTTGACCTCCTCCAAACCGAGGGTGGCTTCCAGATAGCCTGACTGAGTCTAGATAACTCTGATTGAATCCAGATAAGCACAGGAAGACAATACCCGCTTCTTTTTACAATCCCCTGCAGTCCTTCAAGCCAAGTGAAATGTCTTGGCCTCTTACGGATGTCTCGGAGTAATTTTCTTTCTGGACCCTGAAGAGCCATTTTCCATGGCAGTTACTGTGGGCTTTGTGCATGACACTTGGCACTGGCTTCGCTCATTAGCTGAGAACAGGTAATGTCCCTCTGGGTGGTAATTGCCGGTGGTGTTGGGAAGCCAAAAGGCAGCTTCCTCAGCCAATAATGTCTTTTACAAATCGTCCGTGGTTGCAAATGGTTCGATAAATTTGAACCTGAAAAGTGTTTTTCTAATAAAGTGAATCTCCTGTTTCTTGCTGCAAAGTGCTTCATATCCTGTTTCGCTACGTTAATGCAAATGGCTTGTTTGGCACTTGGTTAAAATGCTCCATTTTTAAGTGCTACAGCTTGCGTTCCTTCCTGCAAAACCTGTCAGCTGCTGCTTTAACTTCAGTTCTTATTTAGCCCTTGAGCTCTGGAATTGGGGGGG